>SMEN01000679.1_pt1 | contig 10227 bp, 11 predicted proteins | sample 2456271 | NCBI WGS metagenome assembly SMEN01 (sample SAMN10132593, study PRJNA489261) | soil metagenome | isolation source: day1 control-loamy sand soil ammended with raw manure from dairy cow... | place: USA | collected 2015-04-01 | reverse complement strand
ATCATCATGGCAAGCCACAGTGTACAAAGGCAGGTTTAAGCGGTGCGCCATATGCTGCACAAAGCGCGTTTTACCGCAGCCCGTCGGGCCTTTGATTAACACTGGCATACCATGCTGCCAAGCCTGACGAAAGACAGTTTCTTCATTCCCTAGCGTTTGGTAAAACGGTTCATCAGAACTTACAGAAACATCTTGATTGAGACTTGTATTCACGTTTATACCCTACTAATTAACTTGGTTATGGCTGTTACGGTAACTGCCTTTAAAGCTGAATCTTGATTGCCGTCAAGCGCATTGTCAGCAGGTCTGTCTAGGATGTGAATGCACACACGAATTACCCGGGATTATGCCAAACAGTCATCCACTGATAACAGAATGGCACCACGCTCACATAAAACATGGGTTTTATCGAGCAACGTCATTCAAAGGAGCTTAACTTATGTCTACAACAGGCAAACCACTTCTGGCGGGTATCGTGGCCGCCATGTCAATGTCGTTATTGAGTTTTTCAATAGCCCACGCTGCCGCTAATCCAGAAGAAGCTGAAGCCGCTTACAAAGGCGCCGCTTCAACGGTTGACCCAGCGAGCATCAAAACCATTCGTACCGTTGGTGCGCCTGACCTTTCTGACTCAGAGTTTGAAATGGCGAAGGAAATTTACTTCCAACGCTGCGCCGGTTGCCACGGCGTGTTACGTAAAGGTGCCACCGGTAAACCACTCACACCGGACATTACCCAAGAGCGTGGCCAAGCGTACCTTGAAGCCTTGATCACCTACGGCTCACCAGGCGGCATGCCAAACTGGGGTACATCAAATGAGCTCACTAAAGAGCAAATCACTTTGATGGCCAACTACATTCAGCACACGCCACCGACTCCACCAGAGTGGGGCATGACTGAAATGAAAAACTCTTGGAAGGTTCTGGTCAAGCCAGAAGACCGTCCAACCAAACAAATGAACTCGCTCAATCTGGGTAATATTTTCTCGGTCACCTTACGTGATGACGGTAAAATTGCACTTATTGACGGTGATAGCAAAAAGATCATCAAAACCATTGAAACCGGTTACGCAGTACACATCTCACGTATGTCTGCCTCTGGTCGTTACTTGTTGGTCATCGGTCGTGATGCGCGCATCGATATGATCGACCTCTGGATGAAAGAGCCCGCGCGTGTTGCTGAGATTAAAGTCGGTATCGAAGCGCGTTCGGTGGAAACGTCGAAGTTTAAAGGCTTTGAAGATAAGTACACCATTGCTGGTTCATACTGGCCACCACAGTTCACCATCATGGACGGTGAGACACTTGAACCACTGCAAATCGTCTCAACCCGCGGTATGACTGTAGGTACACAAGAGTACCACCCAGAGCCACGTGTCGCCGCGATCATTGCCTCACACGAACACCCTGAGTTTATTGTTAACGTTAAAGAAACCGGCCGTATTTTACTGGTCAACTACAAAGACATTGATAACCTCACGACAACCAGTATTGGCGCGTCACTGTTCTTGCACGATGGTGGCTGGGACAGCTCACACCGCTACTTTATGACAGCAGCCAATAACTCCAACCAAGTGGCGGTGATTGACTCAAAAGAGCGTAAGCTGGCCGCGCTGGTTGATGTGGGCAAAATCCCACACCCAGGTCGTGGTGCAAACTTTGTTCACCCCAAATTTGGTCCAGTCTGGGCAACAAGTCACTTGGGCGATGAAACCATCTCTCTGATTGGTACTGACCCTGAGAAACACCCTGATCAAGCTTGGAAAGTTGTACAAACCCTGAAAGGTCAAGGCGGTGGTTCACTGTTTATCAAAACCCACCCTAAATCCACTAATCTGTACCTCGACACCACCTTTAACCCCGATGCCAAAATCAGCCAATCCGCTGCTGTGTTTGACATCAACAACCTTGATGCTGGCTACAAAGTGCTGCCAATTGCCGACTGGGCTGAGATTGAGGGTGGCGTTAAGCGTGTCTTACAACCTGAGTACAACGAAGCCGGTGATGAAGTGTGGTTCTCGGTTTGGAGCCAACAAGACGAAGTCTCAGCCATCGTAGTCGTTGATGATAAGACGTTAAAACTGAAAAAAGTGATCAAAGACAAGCGTTTGATCACTCCGACCGGTAAATTCAACGTCAACAATACTCAACACGACGTGTACTGAGTACAATAGGATGAGTCGTGAGTCGCGTGCGGCTCATCCGTTACTAGCCTTGAGGAATACTTAATGAAAAAGATTCTAATTCCAATGTTTGCCCTAGGTGCTGCCTTTGCTATGCAACCAGCTTTAGCAACCGACGGTGAAACACTATTCAAAAGCAAGCCATGCGTTGCCTGCCACACTGTAGACAGCAAAATGGTTGGCCCTTCTTTGAAAGAAGTTGCCGCTAAAAATGCTGATGTTGAAGGCGCAGTTGATACACTGGCTTTACACATCAAAGAAGGTAGTGCAGGCGTTTGGGGTCCAATCCCAATGCCAGCTAACGCGGTAACCGAAGAAGAAGCGAAGATTCTCGCTGAATGGGTTTTAAGCCTTAAGTAACACCCCTAGGAGTGCCGCATGACAGTCACCAAAATAGCTTCACAGTTTTTTGGAGTCATCATGATGTCACTCCTTCCCCTTTCCTTGAGTGTGGCTGCGCCATTATCTACTGAGCGCCAAGCGACACTTGAACACCTGTTAATTCAAGACTGTGGTTCCTGCCACGGCTTGCGCATGACCGGCGGTCTCGGTCCAGCCCTGACCCCGCAACTACTTGCTGATAAATCCCGTGAGAGTTTAATTGCTACCGTGATGTTCGGTCGCCCGGGCACAGCTATGCCTCCATGGGATGCTTTGCTCAATGAGCAAGAAGCGGCCTGGATGATTGATCGTTTGTTACAAGGAGTCACCCCATGATGCGTCGCATTGGTACTGTTGTTCTCGCAGGCTTATTAACCGCTTGCGCTGGACAACCCAGCACTCAGTTACGCGGTACCGGTGACTTAGGTATTGTCATTGAACGCGCCGCTGGCAGTGTGCAAATTGTTGAGCACAGCCATAACACCACGCTGGCCCGCGTTGAAGGCTTAGGTGATTTATCCCATGCCTCAGTGGTATTTTCCCGCGATGCACGTTTTGCCTATGTGTTTGGTCGCGACGGCGGTTTAACCAAAATCGACATGCTCACAGCAAAAATTGACAAACGCATTATCCAAGGAGGCAACAGTATTGGCGGTGCCATCAGCCAAGATGGTCGTTTAATTGCCGTGGGTAACTACGAACCTGGCGGCGTTAAAGTCTTTGATGCTGATACTTTAGAGCTGGTTGCTGATATTCCAGCGACCACCGTTGCTGATGGCAGTCGTGGCTCGCGCGTCGTGGGCATGGTCGATGCGCCCGGACAAAAGTTCTTAGTCAGCTTGTTTGATACCGGTGAAATCTGGATCGCTGATTTCAGTAAAAGTGACACGCCAAAAATCACCCGCTTCACCAATATCGGTAATCAGCCTTACGACTCCATGTTGACCCCTGATGGCCGCTATTACATTGCTGGCTTGTTTGGTGAGGACGGTATGGCACTGCTGGATTTGTGGCATCCAGAGAAAGGCGTTAAACGCATTCTTGATGGCTATGGTCGCGGCAGCGAAAAGCTCCCGGTGTATAAAATGCCGCACTTAGAAGGCTGGACAGTCGCTGGGGATCACGCCTTTGTCCCAGCCATTGGTCGTCATAAAGTCTTGGTGATGGACACTAACACTTGGCAGCAAACGGGCAGCATCGACACCGTCGGTCAACCCGTATTCGTGATGGCGCGCCCTGATGCGCGGCAGATTTGGGTCAATTTTGCCTTTCCAGACAATCAATTTGTACAAGTTATCGACAGCGAAACTCACGAGATCCTCGCAACCTTAGAGCCAGGCCCTGGCGTATTGCACATGGAGTTCACCCCACGCGGCGAACACATCTGGATTTCTGTACGTGATAAAGGTGAAGTTCAGGTGTGGGATACCGCAACCTTGAAAAAACTTCACACCCTACCGGCTGATAATCCAAGCGGTATCTTCTTTAGCGACCGAGCACACCGCATCGGTCTGTAGGAGTTGTAGCATGGACGAGCTTTGCTTACGCATGCTGGATCGCTTCCAGCATGATCTGCCGATTTGCGCCCAACCTTATCAAGCCATGGCGGATGAGTTGGGCTGCACCGAAGAAGAAATTCTGCAGCGCTTAGAACAGCTCAATCAGCGCAAAGCCCTGTCTCGTGTAGGCCCTGTCTTTGAACATAGCCTAGCGGGTGCCAGCACCTTAGTGGCTTTAGCGGTGCCAGCCGAGCGCATTAATGAAGTCGCCGCACAAATCAACGCCTTCGACGAAGTCAATCACAACTACTTGCGTGAGCATGACTGGAACCTCTGGTTTGTGCTGACCGGGCCCAGCCGTGAACATCTGGATCAAACCTTAGTCAAAATCGAACAACTCACTGGCCTGAAACCTTTGGATTTACCGATGCTGACCGCCTATCAAATCAACTTAGGCTTTGCCCTCGGCAAGGACTCACAGGTGCCAACATGACCAGCACCTTATCCCTTGAGCAACAACAGCAACTGCGTCGTCTATTAGAAAATGGCCTGCCGCTGACCTCGCGTCCTTATCAGGCTTTCGCTGAGCAAATTAACAGCACTGAACAGGCCGTGATCGAGCATGTCAAAGATTTAGACCAACAAGGTTTATTTCGCCGTTTTGGCATCGTCGTTAAACACCGTGCATTAGGCATTAATGCCAACGTGATGTTGGTGATGGATATTGAAGACGAGCGCGTGCATCAAATCGGTGAAGCGCTAGGTGAAGCTCCGGGCGTAAACCTGTGCTATCGACGCCCACGTCGTCCGGGCTGGCCTTACAATCTATTTTGTATGGTGCATGGCCGTGACCGTCAAGCTGTCGAAGCACATGTAATCGAATTGTTAGCACAACATAATTTACAACAACGTCCGCATCACTTGCTGTTTAGCACCCATGCTTTCAAACAGCGCGGCGGCCGCTACAATCAAAATAAAACGGGGACAGTCTAGTGGATGAATTTGATCGTCGCCTACTCAATCGCTTACAACAGGGTTTGCCATTGGTGCGTGACCCTTGGGGCGAACTCGCCACAGAACTCGACTGCAGCGCCGAACGCATTCGTCAGCGCCTGCAAGAATTACTGGATGACGGCACCTTAACCCGTTTTGGCCCGATGTTTGATATCGAGCAACTGGGCGGCGCTTTCACTTTAGCGGCGATGACAGTACCTGAAGAGCGCTTTGATGAGGTCACCGCACTGCTCAACGATATTCCTGCCGTAGCGCACAATTACCGCCGTGAACATGCCTTTAATATGTGGTTTGTCTTGGCTTGCCCAACGCCCGAAGGTATTACCCAGAGCATTGCTGAAATTGAAGCACTGACCGGTTTGCCGGTGCTCAACTTACCTAAGGAGAAGACCTATCATGTCGGCCTCCACTTCCCGCTCTGATCAAGAACTTGCACAACAGCTGATCACCCTGACCGAAGCCGGTATGCCTTTAGTGGCTGACCCTTGGGCATGGATGGCTGAACGGATGCAGCTCAGCGTTGATGATACCCTGGCCTTACTGCAGCGCTTGCAAGACAGCGGCGCGATTCGTCGCATTGCGGCGGTGCCCAATCATTATCGTCTCGGTTATACCTTCAACGGCATGACAGTGTGGGATGTGGATGATGCGCATATCGACCGCTTAGGCCAGATCGTTGGCAACCTCCACTTTGTCAGCCATTGTTACCGTCGCCCGCGTTTAGAAGGCTGGCGCTACAACTTATTTGCCATGGTGCATGGCATGAACGCTGAGCAAATTGAATACGAACGAAATCTTATTCGCGATCAACTCGGTGATGCCTGCCGCGCTGATACGATGCTCGTCAGTAGTCGCATTCTGAAGAAAACCGGTTTACGACTGGCCGCTCAGCGTCAGGAGAAGTAAGCATGTTAAGAATTAGTACCTATTTACGCGCCATTGCGGGTCATAGCCCAGCACCACGCGCAGCCAAACCCGGTAGCACTCGCGCGCCAGTCGTCATCTGGAACGTCTTACGCCGTTGCAACCTGACCTGCAAACATTGTTATTCCACCTCTGCTGATATCGATTTTAAAGGCGAGCTGGACACTGCCGAAGCACTGGATGTGATTGATCAACTGCACGCGGCAGGGGTCAAAGTATTAGTGCTCAGTGGCGGTGAGCCATTGATGCGCCCCGATATTTTCCAATTGGCTGAGCGCGCCCGTCAGTACGGTTTTTATGTTGCCCTCTCGACCAACGGCACGCTAATCAACGAAAGCAATATTGAGCAAATCGCTGCTGCTGAGTTTGATTATGTCGGCATCAGCATTGATGGTTTGCCAGAAATTCACGATGAGTTTAGACAAATGAAAGGTGGCTTTGCCGCCTCGATGCATGCCGTAGAACTCTGCCGTCAGCGTGATATTCGTGTCGGTCTGCGTACCACTTTGACCATGCACAACCACATGCAACTGCCCGCCTTGCTTGAGCTGATGCGTGAATACGATGTGCAGAAATACTACTTATCACACCTTAATTACAGTGGTCGTGGTAAGCGCAGCAGCAAAATTGATGCGCACTGGCAAATGACCCGCGATGCGATGAATCAAATTTTTGATCGCGCCTGGGATGATGTCCAACAAGGCATTGAAACCGATTTTGTCAGCGGCAATAACGATGCAGATGCGATTTTATTACTGCAGTGGGCTGAGCGTAATGTGCCGCAGCACTATGCACAAATGGAACAAATGCTGCGTGCTTGGGGCGGTAATGCTTCTGGCGCTGGCGTTGCTAACATTGATAACCTCGGTGACGTACACCCTGATACCTACTGGCAGCAACACACGCTCGGCAATGTACGCACACAAAGCTTCTCAGATATTTGGTTGAACAATCCGGATCCATTACTGCTGCAATTGCGCCAGCACCCACGTCAGGTCAAAGGCCGCTGCGGCGAATGTCAGTGGCTGAGCATCTGCAATGGTAATACTCGTACCCGCGCATGGGCTGGCGGTGATTTATGGGCAGAAGATCCAGGTTGTTACCTATCAGATGAAGAAATAGGTGTCGCTGTCTTGCCTGAAATCAAATGTGTAGCGCTGTAGGTTTGTCACACTTGCTGTGATGCCTTTATTACCGTGACCGAACGTCACTTTGGAGCTGACATGGATCAGACATCTAACTTTCCCGCTGCACTGCAAGCTGCTTTCGCCCCTGGTGATGTAGCCTTAATTGGCGCAGGTCCCGGCGACCCAAGCCTGTTAACAATGCGTGCTTGGAGCTTATTACAACAAGCCGATGTGGTGGTCTATGACCGCCTTGTCAGCCCAGATTTACTTGCACTGATACCTCAGCGTTGCGCACGTCGCTATGTGGGTAAATCCAGTGGACACCACAGCTTGCCGCAAGAACAAATCAATCAACTGTTAGGTGATTTAGCCCAGCAAGGCTTACGTGTGGCGCGCTTGAAAGGCGGTGATCCGTTTATTTTTGGCCGCGGCTCAGAAGAGCTCGACTACCTGCTCAAGTTGAAGATTAACTGCCAAGTGGTTCCTGGAATTACTGCGGCATCAGGCTGTACTGCCTATGCGGGTATTCCGCTGACTCACCGTGGCGTTGCCCATTCCTGCGAATTTATCACTGGTCATTTGCAAGAAGATGGCGCTCTGCACTTGCCGTGGAAAAGCCTGGCTAACCCTAAAAAAACCTTAGTGTTTTATATGGGTCTTGGCAGTCTTGAAGAAATCTCTAGCGAGCTGATTCAAGCAGGCTTAGCCGCAGATACTCCGGCAGCTTTAATTGGTAATGGCACCTATGCCAACCAGCAAGTGGTGCGTGGCACGCTTGCAGAGCTGCAAAACATGGCGGACAACGCTTACCTCACCCCGCCCACCTTAACCGTGGTGGGCAAAGTAGTTGCCTTGTTCAGTGAGCAGCAAATCAGTCATCCGGCTCTTATCAGTCATGCTACATCTGAGGTTGAGGAAGCACTATGCGTATAAGTATGGGTTTAAAACCTCTCGCCGCGCTCACTCTGCTCGGCATGGCGAGCGCTGCTGTAGCCACAGACAATATCGACTTTAGCGCCACGCAAAAGCTCTATGAAGAACATTGCACTGTCTGCCATGGCGCTCAACGCATTGGTGGTGCTGGCCCTGCACTGCTGCCGGAAAGTTTAGGACGGATTAAAAAGCCTGAAGCTAATAAGGCCATCAGCGAAGGACGTCCTGCCAGCCAAATGGCGGCTTACAAAGATATTCTCAGCCCTGCACAAATCGAAAGCATGGTGGAGTACCTGTATACCCCCATTGAAAACCCACCGACTTGGGACGATGCCGACACGCGCGCCAGCCACCGCATGTTGGTGGATGTCAGCACTCTGTCTGAAACACCATTGCACCAAGCCGATCCACTCAATTTATTTGTCGTGGTAGAAGCTGGCACCCACCATGTCACCATCTTAGACGGCGATAAGTTTGAACCACTGACGCGTTTTCAATCGCACTTTGCTCTGCATGGCGGGCCAAAATTCTCACCAGATGGACGTTTTGTCTACTTTGCCTCACGGGATGGCTGGGTAACTAAATACGATTTATATAATTTCACCATGGTTGCTGAAACCCGCGTCGGCTTAAACACCCGTAACTTAGCGGTCAGCAATGATGGGCGCTGGGTACTAGCCGGTAACTACTTGCCGGGCAACTTAGTCTTGCTCAATGCTGATGATTTAACCTTGGTAAAAAGCATCCCAGTGATCGGTGAAGACGGCACCGCTTCACGCGTCAGCGCGGTGTATACCGCTCCACCGCGCGACAGCTTTATCGTCGCACTGAAAGACACTAAAGAAGCTTGGGAGCTGTCTTACGCTGGCACCCCTGACTTCACTCCACGACGCATTATTGCTCAAGACTTCTTAGATGATTTCTCCTTTACTCCAGATTATCGCTACCTGTTAGCTACCTCGCGTAAAGCCCACGGCGGCCAAGTGATTGATCTCGATACCGGCAAATCCATCACGGATATTCCACTCAACTCCAAGTACGCATGGACTGATGTGTTCTTTGGCCCCAACCAAGAAGCGGTGCATTTAATTGATAAGCAGACACTGGAAATCGCTCACACGTTACGACCGATGCCCGGTAAAAACGCGGCGCACGTCGAGTTCACCAACGACGGCAGCCACTTGATTCTCAGCGTTTGGGACAGCGAAGGCGCACTGATCGTTTACGATGCAAAAACGCTGCAAGAAGTGAAACGTATCCCGATGAATAAGCCGTCTGGCAAATATAACGTCGGCAATAAAATCGAGTTCGCGGAAGGTACATCGCATTAATTCAGCGACGATCGTTGTCGGTTAAGTTCATCGACAACGATCAATCTGAATACTCACAGCCGCACCACAACCGCAAAGTCACAACATAGCCAATTAGTGCAGTGACTTGCGCTGTCCTCTTGCGAACGCCACACTGACGGTCTTTCTTTCTAGAGAACGGCCTGATGATTGTTCGCCCACGTCGTGGTTTTTTACCCTTACTACTCACCTTACAAGGCTCAGTGCTACCTGCCGTGATGCCGCAAGTGATCTTAGTCGCGAGCCTCGCAGCAGCGGCTTTTGCGGTGCATGAAATATTCCCGAACTACTTTCCCAACTACGGCTTGGCACCCTTCAGCATTTTAGGTCTAATGCTGTCGCTGCTACTGGGCTTTCGTAATAACGCCAGCTATGCACGCTGGTGGGAAGCCCGTCAGCAACTGGGCAGTTTGCTGGTGGAATGCCGTGCTCTGGCACGCTTGAGCATGTCCTATCTGGTTGCCGCGCCGCACATTCAGCAACGCTGCATGTTGCTCATTCGCGCCTTTAGCCGTGCACTTTTGTATGAGCTGCGCAGCCGTCCACTGCAAGGTGCATTGGATGAACTGCTGGATGAGCAAAGCTGTAACCTTATTTATAACGCCAGCAACCCTGCTGATCAGGTGTTGCGTTTACTCAGTTTAGAAATCGCCAAAGCCCAGCAACAAGGCCAGTTGTCCGATATTTTAGCCACCACCTTTGAAGCGCGCATCACCGCAATGACCGAGATTCAAGCGGCCTGCGAGCGATTGCATAACACGCCAATTCCTTTTGCCTATATGCTGCTGGTGCACCGTACTGCCTACTTATTTTGTTTT
>SMEN01001483.1_pt1 | contig 10260 bp, 10 predicted proteins | sample 2456271 | NCBI WGS metagenome assembly SMEN01 (sample SAMN10132593, study PRJNA489261) | soil metagenome | isolation source: day1 control-loamy sand soil ammended with raw manure from dairy cow... | place: USA | collected 2015-04-01 | reverse complement strand
GGATGATAATGCCGGGCAAAGATGCTGCCACTTTGCAAAGGCAGACGCAGCTCTTCTACCATTTTCACAGCAGTCGGTCTGGCCTGAATTGTTTTCATGCGCGCATCAAACGCCACCCGTGCCTGTGCGACATCTTCACTCAGAAAGCTGCCATGCCCCTGTTTAAGCTGAATCGCCATCAGGCATTTGACCATGGGGTCTAAATCAGGATAGTGATGAGGATAGTCCAAAGCCTTAACCAATGCGTCTTGTGCAATACCAGGTAAGCGATCCAGCATACGCGCTGCTGTGCCTTGCCCTTTTTCGATTACACTTTTCAGTACTGGATGATTCACAGTCATTATTTTTAGTCCTTATTCTCTTAATTCTTCATAGTTTCTACACGATTAGCGTTTCAGTGACCATATTCTTATATAAGTCTTAATATCTACGTACATATAGTTTTATCCAATACGTTAACCTGATTTATAAAAGATGTCATTGACCATTTAAATGGTATTTTTGACGTAGTTTTGCGAGCTTCAGTATATTTTTTATTTCAAGTTGGGAGAATGCCTATGGCTGGCAAAATTATAGCTCTGTCTCTGGCGACTGCATTTTTGGCTGTAGGCTGTGTTGCTTTCCCTGAAGATGGTGGCTACTACGATGGCCGTTATGATCAGCGTTCTGATCGCCGCTATGAACAGGACCGTCGTTATGAGCAACAGCGTCGTTATGATCGGCAACGCTGAACAGGACCGACGTAAAAGCCAGCTGGAACGACAACGCCAGGAACAGCAGCGTAAAAACATGATGAGCCAACGGCAAAAACAGGCTGAAACAGAACGTAATAAACGCCGCCTGGAGCAGGATCGTAAACGGATCACCGATCAACGTGCCAAAAAAGCCCAGCAAAACCGTTCATCTAACCCACGCTGGAGCGATAATCGACGTCAACAGCAACAACAGCGTCCACGCGATCGCCGTGATTAATACTTTGATTTCACTCTTTGTTAAAAAAGCCTGTAGCAGGCTTTTTTAATGGAAAATTTTATCTCAAGCTGATTGGATAAAAGCAGTATTTTTGCATGAAGGCCGGACTAAGCCGCCAAGCCATCATTTTTATCTTGATCAGATCAAGAATGCTCAATTTTAGCAAAAAAAAGGCCTATCTTAGAGAAAAAGATAAGCCACGAAAACACATTTCAAAATAAGAAGAAACTACAGCGATAGAATCTGGAATAAATATTAATCAAAAGTTCATCTATTGAGAAATACTTTATTGCTTAGATATTAATCGCTTTTATGTCTAATAAATAATCAGGCAAAAAAAAGCCAAGTCTTGGGGGAACTCAGCTTGAAAAAAGTAACTTGAAATAAGGCAACAGCAACCGAGTTCGGCTCTCTCCTCTGAACAAGGTCGCTGTCTATGTCAGTATCATGCAATTTTTTTACTAATATTTAAAACAGATTAAAATTATTAAATTTATTTAAAAATACGATTATCAATTTTTTATATTTATTTTCAAATAATTCATGTTTTATTTTAAAGCTCAGACTGTCTATTCAGCGACGTATACAACAATGATCAGATGACTCCTTGATCATTTACTTCAATTTATCTCCGCCTATATCGCGGTAAAAGCCTGCCATCTGCTCGCTGTTTTATTCAGAATTTTGTATAAATCTTAAATTTAATCTTGACTGACGCTTGAATTTTTACACCCTGCCCCGATTTCTTTAGGTAATCAAGAACTTCAACCATGGCAGTTCAGCATTAACGCAGTGAATACTGAGGCCTGAGGACTGTACATGTTTAAGAACCCATTTAAACGGAGTAAATCAATGGCGACTGAGCAAAACGAGCAAGCTCAAAAATTTGAGCAAGAGCAAGCGGAACAAGATACAGCGCAAACTCAAGCTGAAACCGAGCAGGCAGAAGTTTCCGTTGAGTCTTTACAAGAGCAGATTGCGCAGCTTGAAGGTGACTTAAAGTTAGAAAAAGCACGTACGGCCAATGCAGTCTACGAAGCACAAAAAAGTGTGGAACGTATTCAGCGTGAATCTGAAAAGCATAAAGATACCGTTTTAGAAAAGTTCTCTAAAGAACTTTTAGAAACCGTCGACAATCTCGAGCGCGCCATTGTTGCCGCAGGTGAAGAGAAAACTCCACTGCTGGAAGGCGTTGAACTGACACTTAAATCTTTATTGAATACCTTAGAGAAATTTGGAGTCGTGGTGGTAGACACCAGTAACGGCTTTAATGCTGATCTGCATCAGGCAGTTGGGATTGATCCAAATGCCAAAGCCAATGAAATTGGCACTGTTTTGCAAAAAGGCTACACGCTGAATAATCGCCTGTTGCGTCCGGCGATGGTCATGGTTGGCGCTTAAGCCAAATAAATTCGGGAGTTTGTGAAATTTTTTCAACAATTTTACTTGAAAAAAATCGAACGGCTCTCATATCGGATAACAAGTAAATCCCTTTTAATTTCCCTTTGATAAAGGGAAAAGTTTGGGAATAAAAAAATTTTTGAGGAAACATCCAAATGGCTAAAATCATTGGTATTGACTTAGGTACTACAAACTCATGTGTTGCAGTACTTGAAGGCGACAAAGTTAAAGTAATCGAAAACGCTGAAGGCGCGCGTACAACGCCATCAATTATTGCCTATAAAGATGGCGAAATTCTGGTAGGTCAATCGGCAAAGCGTCAAGCGGTAACGAATCCGAAAAATACCTTGTTCGCGATCAAACGTTTGATCGGTCGTCGTTATGAAGACCAAGCGGTACAAAAAGATATCGGTCTGGTACCGTACAAAATCATCAAAGCTGACAACGGTGATGCTTGGGTTGATGTCAACGACAAGAAACTTGCGCCACAGCAAATCTCTGCTGAAATCTTGAAAAAGATGAAGAAAACAGCGGAAGATTACCTGGGTGAAACAGTAACTGAAGCGGTCATTACCGTTCCTGCTTACTTCAACGATGCCCAGCGTCAAGCAACGAAAGATGCAGGTAAAATTGCAGGTTTAGAAGTGAAACGTATCATCAACGAACCAACGGCTGCTGCACTTGCGTTCGGTATGGACAAGAAAGAAGGCGACCGTAAAATCGCGGTTTATGACTTGGGTGGTGGTACATTCGACGTTTCAATCATTGAAATTGCGGATCTTGATGGCGACCAGCAAATCGAAGTGTTGTCTACTAACGGTGATACATTCCTGGGTGGTGAAGACTTCGATAACGCATTGATCGAATTCCTGGTTGAAGAGTTCAAGAAAGAACAAAACTTCAACTTGAAACAAGATCCGCTTGCGCTGCAACGTTTAAAAGAAGCTGCTGAAAAAGCGAAGATCGAGCTTTCTTCTTCGAATGCAACTGAAATCAACCTGCCATACATCACTGCTGATGCGACTGGTCCTAAACACTTGGTGATCAACGTAACACGTGCGAAACTTGAAGGTTTGGTTGCTGACTTGGTTGCGCGTACCATTGAGCCATGTAAGATTGCACTTAAAGATGCTGGTCTTTCGACTTCAGACATCTCTGACGTGATTTTGGTGGGTGGTCAATCACGTATGCCAATGGTTCAACAGAAGGTTCAAGAATTCTTCGGTAAAGAGCCACGTAAAGACGTAAACCCTGATGAAGCAGTCGCAATGGGTGCTGCGATTCAAGGTGCGGTACTTTCAGGTGACAAAACTGACGTACTTCTACTTGACGTTACTCCGCTGACACTTGGTATCGAAACCATGGGTGGCGTGTTAACAGCAATCATCGAGAAAAACACCACGATTCCTGCGAAGAAATCTCAAGTGTTCTCGACTGCTGCTGACAACCAGCCTGCTGTAGACATTTCTGTGTTCCAGGGTGAACGTAAAATGGCACAGCAAAACAAATTGTTGGGTAACTTCCAATTGGGCGATATCCCACCTGCGCCACGTGGTGTGCCACAAATTGAAGTGTCTTTCGATATCAACGCTGATGGTATCTTGAAAGTATCTGCAAAAGACAAGAGCACGGGTAAAGAGCAATCGATCCAGATTAAAGCAAACTCAGGTTTGTCTGATGCTGAAATCGAAGCAATGATCCGTGATGCTGAAGCGAATGCTGAAGAAGATCGCAAATTCGAAGAATTAGCGAAAGCACGTAACGAAGCGGATGCGTTAGTTTCTTCTGCTCAAAAAGCAGTGAAAGATTTGGGCGAGCAAGTGACTGCAGACGAAAAAACTGCAATTGAAACTGCGGTTTCTGAGCTTGAAGCATCAACTAAAGAAAATGATGTTGAAGAAATCAAAGCGAAAACTGAAGCGCTTCAAAACATCATCATGCCGATCACTCAGCGTGCCTATGAAGCAGCTCAAGGCCAAGGCGGTGCGCAAGGGTTTGATCCGAACGCATTCGGTGGTGACGCTGGTCAACAACAGCAAAAAGCGGACGACGGCGTTGTAGATGCTGAGTTCACTGAAGTAAAAGATGACAAAAAATAATTTGTCGCTTTAACTGAAAAACCGCGCAATAGCGCGGTTTTTTTATGTCCAAATTTTAAAGCATGAAGGTAAAATGACTAAAAATGGATCGTATGTTCAAGTAAAGCTGTTTAAGCTAAATCCAGCATGAAACGACCATCAACCCTGAAAATTCTGATTTTGCGGCCTTTCAGCAATGGGTTAAAGCCATGTTATTGCTACAGGAACGCCACGCTTGTCGACTGTATGCCAAATCCGGCCGGGGTATGGAGCTGGAAGCGCAAGTTGGCTGACGCACGGGCTGGATCGAAACACCACAGGCTGACATCGTGGCCTTTTCCCTGAATATGCAGATGCACTTTATCCAAAAGCTGAGCAGGAAGGCAAATAAGCATGGGAAATGCCTTAAAATTAAGCTATATTTTTTAAAAATAAGCATCTCAATAGCAATATGCGCCTTCTATTTTGTCTGGTCATCGTTGGGTTAATCCTGTCTGCCTCTATGCATATGCAGACCAAAGCTCATCCACAACTGCGCTACAACTCGCTTGCAGACCGGCTCAGTCATCCTTTTGACACACGTTTACGCTTTAAGGTCGATCAGGTAGATGCAGGCTTTGGGCTGAGTAAAGAGCAAGTGATTCAACTGAGCAAAGAAGCCGTCGAGATCTGGCATCAGGGCACCCATCGCGATGATCTGCTGCTCTATGATGAAAATGCCCAGCTGAGTATTCATCTGATCTATGATCAACGGCAACAGGAATATAATGCCTTAAAGAAAGTCGAAAAACAGTTGCTGGCAGATGATGCCCAGTATCAACGTCAGGTCAAAAATCTGGAAGCATCTTATCAACATCTGGAAAGTCAACAACAACGCTTGATCCAGCAAAGAGATCAGATTAATTATGAATTTCAGAAGCTACAGCAACGACGGCATCAGCCAAATTTATCTGCCTATGAGCACGAACAATTAGAATATGAGTTTCAGGCTTTACAGCGCAAATCGGAAAATTTTAAACGGGAAGCCGAGTATCTTCAGCGACAGCAAAGTTCTTTTAACCTGAATGTTTCGCTGCATCAACATAGTCTTGAAAATCATCAACAGAATATCATTCAGGCCCAGCAACGTTTTCCTGCCCGTGAATTTCATAAAGGGGTATTTATGGGTCATCAGATTCATGTATATCAGTTTGATGCAGAAGATGATCTGCGTCTGACACTGGCTCATGAACTGGGGCATGCTTTGGGCCTGTATCATCATGATGATCCAGAGGCGCTGATGTATCCGGTACTGGGAAAACAGAATTTACAACACTTTCAGTTGCGACCTGCCGACAAGACTTTGCTGTATCACCGTTAAGTGATCAGCCTGAATTCCTTAATTAATTTAAGTGTATAAGTGTTATAAAAAACACTCTATTCGGATTTCATGTTATTGTGAACGGCTACATTGTTCAGGCCATCTTTGGAGATTCATGTGAGTTACTACCATATTTTAATTGAAGTAAATGACCACATTAGTACGATTGATGAAACGCGTGATATCGAGATCTTTGATATTGAGGATATTCAGCCACATCTTCATGCGATTTTATTGCCTTATTTCAATGAACAGCTGATTGAACTGGACGATGAGAATCTGGAATATAAAGATATTTTACATCTGGAAATCAAACAGACCCTCTTGCCGATCAATGACCTGATCGAAGAAGAGCAGCGCCTGTTGCCAAGTGATACCGATATTACCATTAGCGCTTATGAGATTTTTAATAATCGTGAGCTGAGTCAGGATGTCACATCAGTAATTTTTGACCTCTTGGAAGCGGTAAAACTGGAAAATTAAGTTTTCTTCAGATATAAAAAAGTCCTCATCAAGAGGACTTTTTTATTGTACGTGTTTAGATCGAGAATGAAGATCCACAACCACAAGTGGTGGTCGCATTCGGGTTTTGCACTACAAAGCGTGAACCTTCCAGACCTTCCAAATAATCTACAACTGAACCGACCAGATATTGATAGCTGAGTGAATCGACCAGTACTTTCACATCGCCGTTGGCAAATTCTGCATCATCTTCATTCTGACTTTCGGCAAAGTTAAAGCCATAAGAGAAACCTGAACAGCCGCCACCGGTAACATACACACGGAGCATTAAGTCTTGGTTACCTTCACTGTCACGCAACTGGCGTACTTTATTTGCGGCATTGTCGGTGAGCACAAGCGCTTGGGCATTCATGGCGGATTCCTCTGTTGAATGGAATGTCTTTAAAAAGAAAAGACCATATCGAAGTATAACACACTCAATATATGGTCAGTCTCTACAGATTAAAAGTCAAATCAGAGTAATTTTATCAGGATTATTTGTAGTTCTCATCCTGTAAGGCACATTCGAAGTTTTGCGGGTTCTGTTTACAACGGAATTGCCACAGCAGTTTCATCATGCGTTTGTCATATACGCCGCGTTTGGTCAGGTCGATTCTGGAATCGCGCATCATTTTCTGATAGCCCGGTTTATCTGCAGCCGGAATATCCATCCAGTATTTTGCAGGAATATCGGCTTTCATTTTGCCCAGAATACCAAAAGCGCGCGGCAACTGGCTTCTCACCCATTCACGTGATTTTTGACCATAACCCGCCGGGAATTTATCGGGACGGATAATGATATTACCGGTCACTTGCAACACCGGATAATTCACAATCGCACCTTTTGTACCTAAGCCTTTGTGTAATTCTAGCGGCTTAAATACCGCAGCGGGTGCGCCAATGATATCAACCTGACCATTGTTAAACTTGGCGCCAAAGTTGGTGACATCGGCACTGACGGCTTGAGCACCAACCTGCTGCACCATGATTTTTTGTGCTTCATCATAGTCGAGTACCGCAATTTTTTTACCTGCGGCTTTGGCCACGGTATTAATACTACGGTCATTGACCAACAGAAAAGCATCACCGACAGGAATCACCCCCACCACTTCATATTTGCCATTGAGCATATGTTTGGCAAAAGTCGGACTCGCCAGACCCTGCATCACTTTAACGGCCAGATTCAGATCTGGAATCGCCCCGATGGCATCGAGTGAGCCGGTAAAACTGTTGAACTGACGCCCGCGCATTCCAGTAACACTAATCCCGTCACATTTTCCGGCTTTAAAATCTTCTGCAACCACGGCTTCATTGGTATTCACTCTAAGCTCGATATCAGCGCCCCAGTTTTTCGCTGCCAGCTGATAATCTTTCATGACGCTATACACATCGCCATTTTTGCCCACCAGATCAAATACGCACATCACCTGTTTGGCCTGTACCAGACCTGAAACAGTAAATGTCGCTGCGGCCAATGCCAGTATTTTCCATCTTCTTTGCATCATCCTAATGTCCTTATACCTTGTTTTTGTTATTGCGATTTCAGCCGCATCTAATTGTTTTTATATTAATCATAAGAAATCAATCTTTAGATCAAGCTTAAGCTATTTAATCAGCTGTACAATGGCTGATCTGCCTCAGTTCAACCACAAAAAAAGCTTAGACTCAGCTAAGCTTTTTCTTTAAAAATCAAATTACTCACCCGGAAGTGAACACTCAAAATTGGCTTTGTCGACAGAACAGCGCGCGCGTTTTAACACTGACATCATGCCAGCATCATAGATTCCGCGTTTGGTCATGTCCATACGGCCATCACGTAACATTTTCTGGTACTTGGTTCTATCTTCAGCGCTCAGATTCATTTTATATTTCGACGGAATTCCGGCTTCCAGACGGCCGATCATGGCCATACTTTTTGGCAGGTTTTTGATAAACCAGTCACGCGATTTTTGCCCAAAACCTGCCGGGAATTTTTCCGGGCGAATGACAAAATCGGACGTCACATGCAGCACCGGGAAATTAAACATCGCGCCGTTATTGCTAAGGCCTTTATAAATCTCTAGCGGTTTATAAGCATAGGCTGGTGCCCCCACCATATCCACCTGACCATTGTTAAATTTGGCCACAAAATTGGATACATCGGAAATCACGGCCTGTGCACCAACACGCTGCACCATAATTTTCTGGGCATCGTCATAGCCCAATACCGCGAATTTTTTACCTGCGGCTTTTTCGATCGAGTTAATATTTTTGTCACGGACAAAGATGAACGCCGAACCAAGTGGTGCAATCCCGGCAATTTCGTATTTTTTACCACCCAGATTAGTCACCATTTTGCTGGCATTGCGTTTGTCCAGCGCAAAACTAATGGCTCGCTGTGCAATTGCATTGCTCGGTGCACCGCCCAGTGCATCGATAGAACCGGCAAATTTATTGTATTGACGGGCGCGCATGGCAGTCATAAATACACCATCACATTTTCCGGCTTTAAAATCATTGTCGGCAACAGCTTCATCCTGGCGGGCAATCAGATTGATTTCTGCGCCCCAGCCTTTTGCAGCCAGTGCCCATTCTTGCGCCATCTGGAAAGACTCACCCGATTTACCCAGTAAGTCAAACACGCAGATATCGACTTTTTCTGCATGCACTGCATTGGCAAAACCAAATGTAGAAAGTGCAGCCAATGATAAGAGTGCTTTTTTCATTGTATTATCCTTTGGAATCTTGTTATTCGCTGAGTGTCCGTACACGGAACAAATATTAAGCAAGTTTAATTAAAAAAAATAGAGCATTTACTCCATTTAAAACCCGTGTTTTGGCCTATAAAGATAAATCAGCGTATGTTCTAAATATTATTTTATAAAATATTTTTAAATATCAATTTCTTAATATTTAATAGAAGTTTCGTATCATTACATTTAATCCGTGAGAGTTACAAAGATATACATCATTTGAATTTTATTCGCCACTAATTGAACACTCAAAATTGGTTCTTTCGACGGTACAGCGGGCACGCTTCAATACCGTCATCATGCCGGGATCATAAATCCCCTGCCGGGTTAAATCGATGCGGCCTTCGCGCAGAATCTTCTGATAGGCAATGCGATCTTCACGGCTTAAGTTCAGCTTATATTTATTGGGAATTTCCGCTTCCATACGTTTCACCATGGCAAAACTGCGCGGCAACTGTTTCACAAACCAGTCTCTGGATTGTACTGCGAAAGAGTCAGGAAATTTATCCTGCCGGATGATCAGGTCGGCAGTGACATTGATTACTGGAAAATTAATCATGGCGCCTTTATTGCCCAGACCTTTTTCTAATTCAAGCGGTTTAAAGGCATAAGCCGGTGCAGCCACAATATCGACTTCGCCCTGATTAAATTTACGGATAAAATTGGAAATTTCCGACATTACCGGCACGGCTTCAATCCGGTTGACCATAATTTTCTGGGCATAGTCATAATGCAGCACGGCAAATTTCTTGCCTTTTACCTGTTCCAGTTTATTCAGCTCGCGATCACGGACAAAAATATAAGCCGGGCCAATCTGCCCGATCCCAGCCACTTCAAATTTTTCTTTGCCAATCTGGGTGATCAGGCGCTTGCTGTTGCGTTTGTCCAGTACATAACTGATGGCTTTCATGGCAATGTCATTATTTGGCACACCACCAATCGCATCAATCGAGCCGGCGAATTTGTTATAGGCGCGGGCCCGCATGGAGGTCATATAGAAGCCATCGCATTTACCTGCCTTGGCATCCTGATCCACTTTGGCTTCGTCCTGATAGGCAGTCAATTGAACATCAGCATTCCAAGCTTTTGCAGCTAAGGCCCATTCTTCCAGTAATTTAAAAGATTCGCCAGACTTGCCCAGCAAATCAAAAACACAGACATTTACTTTGGCATGACTTGAAGTCGATGCCAGTAGACCCAGTGTAGATAAAACTAA
>SMEN01000549.1_pt1 | contig 10263 bp, 10 predicted proteins | sample 2456271 | NCBI WGS metagenome assembly SMEN01 (sample SAMN10132593, study PRJNA489261) | soil metagenome | isolation source: day1 control-loamy sand soil ammended with raw manure from dairy cow... | place: USA | collected 2015-04-01 | reverse complement strand
GCCGCCAGGCACTGCGTGCGCACCACCAGGAACTGAACCAGCGCCTTGGCGAGTTGCCCTGGCCGCTGGACTGATCCCGTCCACAGGTCCGGATACGACGAAGCCCCGGCAGGCGAACTGGCTGATGGCCAGGATGCCTGCCGGGGCTTCGGCAATGCTCGAACCTTGGACTAGATATCCACGTGGGTCGGGTCCAGCACGCGGCGCAGGAAGTCCTGGGTACGCGGCTGCTGCGGGTTCCCGATGACATCCACAGCCTTGCCCTCTTCAACCACGACGCCGCCGTCCATGAAGAACACCCGGTCAGCAACTTCCTTGGCGAAAGCCATCTCGTGGGTGACCACCAGCATGGTCATGCCGGCCTGGGCCAGGTTCTTCATGATGGAGAGCACTTCACCGACGGTTTCCGGGTCCAACGCACTGGTTGGCTCATCGAAGAGCATCAGGGTTGGTTCCATGGACAGCGCACGGGCGATGGCCACGCGCTGCTGCTGGCCGCCAGAGAGCTGATCAGGGTAGCGGTCACCGAAGTCGCCCAGGCCTACGCGTTCCAGGTGCCTGAGTGCGACCTTTTCAGCTTCAGCCTTCTTGCGCTTGAGCACCTTGATGGGGGAGATGGTGCAGTTCTCCAGCACGGTCAGGTGCGGGAAGAGGTTGAACTGCTGGAAGACCATGCCCACCTGCTGGCGCATCTTATCCAGGTTCACCTCGGGGTCGGTGGCATTGAAGCCACCGACCATGATGGTGCCGCCATTAGGCTGCTCCAGCAGATTCACGCAACGCAGCAGGGTGGACTTGCCAGAACCGGACGGGCCGATCAGGCAGACTACCTCGCCGGGAGCAACGTTGAGGTCAATGCCCTTGAGCACCTCGTTGCTGCCGTACGACTTGCGCAGTCCGGTGATTTCCACGCCCGAAGCATGGACTGAAAGATCATTAGTGTCAGTCGACATTTTCAAGTCCTATCTATCGCTTGGTCTTTGCGGCGCGGGATTCAAATTTGCGGGCTACCAAGCTCAGCGGGATGGTGATGACCAGGTAGAACAGGCCGGCGACGACCAGCGGGGTAATGCCGGCATCAATCTGCGAAATACCATCACGGCCGAACTTGGTCATTTCGTACTGCGCCATCGAGGCACCGAGGATGAACGCCAAGGAGGTGTCCTTGGTCAGCAAGATGATCTCATTGGTCATCGGTGGAAGCACGATCTTGAATGCCTGGGGGATCACGATGGTGACCATGGCACGCCATGCTGGCATGCCCAGCGAACGTGCGGCTTCGGTCTGGCCCTTGGGCACTGCCTGCAGGCCTGCGCGCAGGGTTTCAGCGATGTAGGCAGCCGAGACCAGACCCAGGGCGCACATGACGTTTACCGGCTGTGGCCACTGGGTTCCGAAGGCCTGAGGCAAGCCGAAACCGAAGGCCAAGAGGACCAGGATGGCTGGAATGCCGCGGAAGAATTCAATGAATGCGGTTGCGAACCAGCGGTAGGGCGCGAAGGACGCCATTTTCATCAGGGCAAGGAGCAGGCCCAGAATGAGGCCAAAGGCGAAGGAGATGATGGTGTAGAAGATGGTGTTCTTCAAACCGACCAGGATCATGCCCGGGAACAACGGCCCCAATTTGTCGAAGGAGAAGAAGGCGTAAGCGGCCTTATCCCAGTCAACTGCAAAGAGCAGGGCGATGATCGCAATAACGAAGATGGCGATTTGGATGGTCTTGCTCATGCGGGCTCGCTGACTTGTAGTCATAGCCATGGATGATTACCTCTCATAAAGGAAGCGGGAGAAGGACTGCGGACCTGTGGGTGCAGTCCTTGCCCCGCTTACTTTGAAAACAAATGATGCGTGAGAATTACTTCTCGCCGAACCACTTCACGGTCAGTTCTTCCATGGTTCCCGCATCGGTCAGGCGCTTGAGCGTGCCATTGACCAGTTCCATGGTCTTTGGCTGCTCCTGCGGGACTGCAATTCCGAGCTGTTCGCCGGTCTTGAAGTCGGCGACAACGCTGAAGCCTTCCTTGTCCTTGATGGAGTAGCCCAGTACCGACTGGTTGCCCAGCAATGCATCGACCTGGCCGGCAAGCAGAGCCTGGGTCTGCAGGCCTGCATCCTCGAAGCCAACGATGTTGGTCAGGCCCTGTTCCTTGGCGTACTTCTCGCCAGTGGTGGCCTGCTGAACGCCGACCTTCTTGTCCTTGGCGGATTCCAGATCCTTGATGCCAGAATCATCGGCTGAAATCAGCACCAGGTCATCATCCATGTACGGGGTGGAGAAATCCATCTTTGCGGCACGCTCGTCGGTGATCGAAACCGAAGAGATCGCGATATCGCACTGGGTGCTGAATAGTCCTGATTCGATGGAGTCGAAGCTGGCATCGATGACGTTCAGTTCCAGCTCTGCGTCCTTGGCAATCTCGGCTGCGATATCCATATCGAAGCCAACATTCTTTCCATCCTTGACGAATTCAAATGGTTCGTAAGGAATATCCGAGCAAATGGTGAGCTTGCCTTCGTTCAGTGGGAACGAACCAGCTTCTGCATCTGCATCTGAGCCGGAGTCGGAACCGCAGGCAGTCAGTGCCAGCAGTGCAACGGAGGTGACGGCAACAGCGGAGGCGAACTTCTTCTTGAGACTACGCATAGGATCAGAACCTACTTTCGGGTAATGCGAGTGGATCAGTGCGTAGCCACAATCATAACCGGGGTAGCACTAGGCTGAGATACACCTCACACATGTCGCGCCGAGAGTAAGCATTAGTTGTGCTCAGCTGGTCGTGGATGGCCGCCATGCACTGCGCGGCCTGTGCCTACTCGGCTCCGAGGGCCTGGCGCATTGGACGCATCTTCGCCCATGACTCGGCCAACTCATCCTCGGGCACCGAACCGGGCACGATGCCGCAGCCCGCGTACAGGCGCATGAGCTTTTCATCTTCAAGGATTCCACCGCGCAAGGCGATGCCGAATTCGCCATCTCCACGGCTGTCAACCCAACCCACCGGACCGGCGTACGGTCCGCGGTCCAGGCCCTCGAGCTCGCGCAGGAGAACCCCGGCCTTCTTGGTCGGGGTGCCGCAAACCGCAGCCGTCGGGTGGAAGATCTCGGCGACATCCAGCGCCGTAGGCAGTACGCCAGCGGTATCGGCGCGCAACTGCGCCCGCACATCGCTGGCCAGGTGCCACACATTGGGAAGTTCCAGAATGAACGGTTCTTCCGGCGCATTCATGCCGTGGGAAATTGGATTCAAGGAATCGGTGAGCGAATCGATCGCCAGCTGATGCTCATTGCGCTGCTTCGGGTCTTCAAAAAGATTGCGCTGGGCAAAGCCAGGTTCTTGCGCGCCTGCAGCGGCACGGTCCAAGGTACCTGCTAATACCCGGGCCTCGGCCAAGCCATCGGTCACGCGCACGAGCATCTCCGGGGTGGCTCCAACCAAGCCGTCAACCGAATAGGTCCAGCAATTCCCGTAGCGTTCGGTCAATGCGGCCATGACGCCAGCCAAGTCGATAGGGGTGGAACTATGGGCCAAGACATCGCGAGCCAGTACCAACTTGGAAATGCCGCGTTCCTCGAAACGGCTCAAGGCCTGGTCAACGGCTTGCAGATAAGAGCCAGCAGTCAGCTGTCCGCTGGTCAACTCGATCCGGCCAGGTGCGGACTTTGGTGCCGAGGCATCAGCCATGGCCGCTTCAGCGCGAGCCAAGGCCTGCTGATAGGTCAGGCCTTCTAGTTCCTTGGAGCTGCCGGTGACGGTGATCCATGACTTTTCCTCATCACGGCCAATCACCAGCTGGGGGATCACCATGCGTGATTCGAAGACGGAGGTAAAGGAGAATGCGAAAGAGCCGAAAGAGACCAGTCCGCTGCCGGGGCGGGAAATCGGGTCAACGATCTGCGCCTGTTCAACTACCTGTGCAAACCATGCGCGGGCACGCGCAAAGCGCTCTTCACCATGAGTGTGCAAGCGGGCGGCGGTACCAAAACCGACCAAGCCGTGGCCGTTGCGGGTCCAAACCATGCTCCGGTGACGCAATGAGTCGGCAACTAGCGTTTCGGGAGCATCAAGATATTCAAAGGTGATGCTGGTGAGAACAGGAGCCAACGGCTGATGAGCGCTGGCGCTGAGAACAGGCGAATCTGCAGACATGATAAGGCTAAGCCTACCGCGCAACGCCGGGGAAAAAGGGTTGCGGGTGTCCGTGGTCACCCCTGTGAGATCGGCCGGGTCTGGTTCGAAGTGCTGGGTGAACCCGGTAAACTCTAAATCGACCTCTTAGGTCGTTGGCATCAGGCCGGTTGACCCGGTCTGGCCGTGCCAGCAACGTGCAGTGGAAAGCATCGGCTAGAGTGAAGAGATGTTTGCGTGCATCTTGCAGGCAAGAAAGTCTTCGCATACCGCGATGGCCAACCCGATGAAAGATAAGTAAGCCGTAGAACAGTGACTGATTCGAAGAGCAACTGGACCGCAGCCGGACACGACGTGTCGGACTCGATTGAGCTGAATCCTGAAACCGCTGCATTAGCTGCGGCCATCAATCTTCCCTCGGGCTTCGCTTTGCTGGCCGAGGACCCGGACTTCGGTCCTGCTATTTCCATCGGCATGGCAAAGGTGGAGAAGCTGCTGCGCGATGCGCTGGCAAACTCTGATCCGTTGATTGACGCCTCCAGCCGCCACTTGGTTGAAGCCGGCGGCAAGCGCGTGCGCCCGCTGCTGGTGCTGCTGACCTCCCTGCTGGGCGAAGGCGTGAATGACGATGTCATCAAGGCCGCGGCCGTCGTGGAGCTCACCCACCTGGCTACCCTGTACCACGATGACGTTATGGACTCCGCTCCAATGCGCCGTGGTGCACCGACCGCCCACGAAGTCTGGGGCAATTCCGTAGCCATCTTGGCCGGAGACCTGATCTTCGCCCGTGCTTCGGTCTTCGGCTCCGAGCTGGGCCCGGAAGCGGTCATGTGGCAGTCGCGCACCTTCGAACGACTGTGCCTTGGACAGCTGCATGAATCCATCGGCCCGCGCGAAGGCGATGACGTCATTGAGCACCACATCCAGGTGATCAGTGACAAGACCGCTTCGCTCCTTTCGACCTCGGGCGCCTTCGGTGCTCGTTTCGGCGGCGCCTCGGAATTCATCGACGTGCTGCGCGAATACGGCGAAAAGGTTGGCGTGGCCTTCCAGGTTGCCGATGACGTAATTGACTTGGCCTCCAAGGAAGCTGACTCGGGCAAGACCCCGGGCACCGACCTGCGCGAGGGCGTACCAACCCTGCCGATCCTGTTGCTGCGCCAGGCCGCTGCCAACGGGGATGTGCAGGCACAGCAGGCTATCGAGCTGGTTGACGCTGATCTGACCAGCGACGAAGCCTTGGCTGCCGCCGTAGAAGCTGTCACCGCGCACCAGGCCATCCATGATGCATGGAAGGCCGCACGCCAGTGGGCCGATGACGCGATTGCCGTCTTGGCGCCACTGCCAGAAGGAACCGTGAAGCAGGCACTGATTTCCTTCGCTGATGCGGTAGTCACCCGCGAAGCCTAAAGAAGCTTGAAACAACGAATCCCCGAAAGACTGTAAAAGTCTTCCGGGGATTTCGTGCTTAATCAGCGAAGCGGCTTATCTGATGATGCCTTCCGGGGATAGCGGCATCGGATGCTCACCCGAGAATAGCGCTTGGCGCAGCTCGCGGGATTTGGCAGCCCGGTCCTCGATGGATACCCGGTGGCGCAATTGCCGATACAGCTCATCATCGGCATAGCGGGGGAAAACATGCTGGTGGTAATGCCACACATGCTGGTTTCCCGCTGGTTCATTATGCTGCCGGGTGCTCGTTCCTTCTGGATTCCACGCAAGTTTCATCGCTAAGGCCACGCGCTTGGTCTCGCGCATAATCGCCGCACCGGTGGCCTCATCCAGATCGTACAGTGCTTCCAAATGCGCGGTGGGAATGATCATTACATGCCCGCCGTAGTTCCCGAACCCGTCACAAGCCATGATGGCCGCCACCAGATCTGTCTGATAGATCAGATCCGTGGGCGCGCACAAGTTGTCCTGGCTGAAAGGCAGGTCATTGACCAGCTCGCAGAAAGGACATTGGTAGTTGGCTGGTTCATGGGAACGGTGGAGCACTAGTCCTCCAATTCGGCGGCCAGCTCTTCAAATACCCAGGTGAACATGTCCAGGGTGAATTCGCTGAACGTGCCTTCTTCACTGGTCCACTTGCCCTTGGCATTGCTGCGGCGGTACACAATCGGATCCGGAACATCGAGCTGGGAAGCCTTGAAGCCCCAAACGAACTTCTCTTCCTCATCCTCTAGGAAGAGCAGGTAGCCGTCTTCAATTTCCAGTTCTTCTGGGTCGAAGAAGTAGTGGTAGGCCTCCATGAAGTCTTCATTGTTGCCCAGAGCGCGATAGAACTCTTCAAGGACAAAAGGAATGGAAACTTCGGACTGCGCCAGTCCTTCACGCAATTCTTCAGCGCTCAAGCCGTCGGCTTCGTTCCACTGGTCTTCCAAGTACTTGGGAACCAGGGAACAGAACTTCTCTAGAAACATGTCTGCCATGTCTTTATCCTATCGAGATTAGCCAAGCTCAAGCGCGCTCAACGCGATCCAGAGCTGGACTCGGTCGCTAGTCACATTTGGGTCGTAGCCCGAGAGCTCTGAAATCTGCTGGATCCGGTAGCGCACCGTATTGCGATGCAGGCTCATGGACTCCGCCACTGCACCCACCGATCCGTCGCGGTTCAGGTATTCGCGCAAGGTCAGCAGAAGATCAGAATCGTGGGATGCATCGAATTCCTGCAAAGGCCCCAGCGCTTCGATGGCCAAATCCTGCAGCGGCACATCCCGGGCCGCAAGCAGCAACGAGGTCAGCGAAAGCTTAGTAGGTTCATTGATCCGTTCGCCATGGCGCAATGACTCCAAGGCCTCGAAATAGCTCCAGCGGATGCCGGTGGTATTTGCATAGCGGCCTCCATAACCCACGCGGGCTGGAACGCCGGCGGTGAGCAGGTACTCATCCAGATGCTTGATTGAAAGCTGCAGCTTGCTGTGCGCAACCACGATCACCAAGCGGTCATCGACCATGGCCGAGACCTGGGAAGAAAGGTCGGCAGGCAAAGGCAGGGTCTGCAGTCGTTCGATATGGGATGGAGCCTGAACCAGGATGACCGAATGCTCACGTTGGAGATTCAAACCCAGCGCCCCCAAGCGTCCCGCAGCATCAGCGCCGACCAAGGTGCCGGCGGCAAGATCTTCAAGCACCTGGCCGTTGGCTTGGCGCTGGGAGGCACGCAGTCGCGCCTTATTAGCCAATTCCAGTCCAATCAGCGACTGCGCGTAATCGACCACGGGCTGGTGCACATATGGCTCTGCAATATGCAGGGTGCACTTATCGCGCAGTCCGGTGGCTACCGGGCGGGAATGCCACGAGCGGGCCGGGTCAAAGTCGCCGCTGATCACTTCACCGTGCAGGGTCAGCGCCACTTGGGTGCCGAGCATGCGTTCGAGATCTTCAAGCATGCTGTCCAAGTCCGAAGACAGGAGCGTCTGGGCCAGCTTCTGATGGGACTTCAGCAGGTTTTCCACACGCTTGAGGTGATCAGAATTCAAGGCTTCGGCGATCAGCCGGGTGATCGCGGCGAAAGGAATCTGATAGGGGACTTCAAAGACCGGCAGCCCGACTTCGCGGGCGGCTTCAACGGTGGCTTGCGGTACCGAATTGTGCTCCAGCCCTGTACCAAAGCCCAAAGCCACGGCATCATTGGCTGCAAGGACTTTGACGAACTGCCGCTGGGCGGCTTTGGTCTTCTGGCGCACCCCGGTAGTCAAGACGATTTCCCGGCCGGTGAGGAACTGCTGGACCCTTCGCAGTTCGGTCACGGCTCCCCATGTGATAACCATGTCGCCGCGGTGCTTGTGTTCGGTCAGCGGTCTGAGATCGAGCTCGTCATGTTCCAGGAGACCGCGTAAGCTAATTGCCATACAGCCATTCTAGGCTGATGGCGAAAAGTTCCCAGTTTAGCAAAATGCTCAAAACGTGGACACGCGGACCCAAAAAATGACCATAATGTGAAACTTTGCAGTAGCTTAGACACATGAGCACTCCATCTTCATCACAGGGCGCTCCACTCGCAACCGAAAAGCGTGAAACTTTCAGCTCCCGAAAGTTGTTCATCCTTTCAGCGATTGGTTCGGCCGTTGGTCTGGGAAACATCTGGCGTTTCCCTTACGTCGCCTACGAAAACGGCGGCGGCGCATTCCTGATTCCATACCTGGTCGCAATCCTCTGCGCTGGTATCCCATTGCTGTTCCTCGACTATTCCATCGGCCATCGCTACCGCGGCTCGGCTCCGCTGGCGTACCGCCGCGCCAACCGCAAGGCTGAGGTCCTGGGCTGGTGGCAGGTACTGATCTGCTTCGTCATCGCCATCTACTACGCAGCCATCATTGCGTGGGCCGCGATGTACTGCTGGTTCTCCATCACCAAGTCGTGGGAGAAGAACGCGGACGGCGCGGGCGGATTCTTCATGGGCGACTTCTTGCAGGTCCAGGATGAAGTTACCGTTGGCTTCGATTTCGTTGGCAGCGTCTTCTTCCCAATGCTGTGCGTATGGTTGTTGGCCATCGTGATCATGGTTGCCGGTGTCAACAAGGGCATCTCGCGTGCCAACGCGATCTTCATGCCGCTGCTGATCATCATGTTCCTGGTTCTGGTAGTGCAGTCGGTCTTCCTGCCAGGTGCAGTCGATGGCCTGAACACCTTCTTCACCCCGAACTTCGAGGCCTTGTCCAACCCATCGGTATGGGCGGCAGCCTTCGGCCACATCTTCTTCTCGCTATCCGTAGCCTTCGGCATCATGGTGACCTACTCGTCGTACATGAAGCGCAAGAGCGATCTGACCGGTTCGGGCTACGTCGTAGCCTTCGCCAACTCCAGCTTCGAGCTGCTGGCCGGCATCGGCGTCTTCGCGGCCCTGGGCTTCATGGCCTACAACGCGGGCAGCTCCGTCGACGAGGTCGCAACCTCCGGGATTGGTCTGGCATTCATCGCCTTCCCGACCATCGTGTCCCAAGCTCCGCTGGGCAGCGTCATCGGCGTGCTCTTCTTCGGTTCATTGGTGTTCGCGGGCATGACCTCGCTGATTTCCATCCTTGAAGTCATCGTTGCCGCGTTCCAGGACAAGCTGGGCTGGAAGCGCCAGTCCGCGACCCTGGTCGTGGTCCTCCCAGTGGCATTGATTTCCATGCTGCTGTTCCCAACCACCACCGGGTTGTACCTGCTCGATACCATGGACGCCTTCGTGAACCAGTTCGGCATCCTTGCCTGTGCATTGGTGATCGTGATTGTCTTCGGCGCTGGCCTGGGCATGCTGCCTAAGCTTGCCAAGCACCTGAACCGCCACAGCTCCATCAAGCTGGGTACCGGTTGGATGGTCCTGGTTGGCGGCATCGGCCCGGCAGCCTTGGGCTACATGCTGATCAATGAAGTCCAGAGCAAGATGGCCGAGTCCTACAGCGGTTACCCGGTCTGGTTCAACGGAGTCTTCGGCTGGGGCATGGCCGGCTTGCTGATTGTCGGCGCGGTTCTGCTCTCACTGGTTCCATGGAGCCGGAATTCGAAGATCAATGATCCTGAATTCGATCAGCATCGGGCAAATGTCGAGGCTGAAGAAGTTCCTGAAGTCACTGGAAAGGAATACTAGCCATGAGCGCTATTGCGATTGTCTTCATGATCATTTCCATGCTGACCATTTGGGGCGGTCTGGCCGTCGCGTTGATCAGCCTGAATCGACACCCTGAAAAGCACGACGATGATGTAATCGAGCCAGCTGGCTCGGCAGGCAACTGATACCTGCAGGCATCAGCTGAATTGAAGACCTCTGCGTAGCAAGCACAGCTTGAAACGCAGAGGTCTTTTTCTGTGCAAATGCACTACGCGACACGGAGGTCGTTGTGCCGATCCTCGTAGTCGCATGGTCATGAGAAGAATACTCTCTAGGTAGAGAGAAATCAGAGCGACCAAGCTCGTGAACAAGTTCTGGAAGGACAACACATGGACGTTACCTACCGCATTGATCAGCAGCGCAAGATCAACGGCCCATTCCCCGGCCCGAAGTCGCAGGAACTGGCTGCACGCCGTGCCAAGGCAGTTGCCGCTGGCGTCGCTTCCAGCCTGCCGGTCTACGCAGCGGATGTTGATGGTGGCATCATTGTTGATGTCGACGGCAACCAGCTGATCGACCTGGGCTCGGGCATCGCTGTGA
>SMEN01001358.1_pt1 | contig 10273 bp, 12 predicted proteins | sample 2456271 | NCBI WGS metagenome assembly SMEN01 (sample SAMN10132593, study PRJNA489261) | soil metagenome | isolation source: day1 control-loamy sand soil ammended with raw manure from dairy cow... | place: USA | collected 2015-04-01 | reverse complement strand
TCGAACATCACGGTGAGCAACCCCGACTGGTTCTACCAGGACGGAGGCGACACCATGAATCCCAAGCCCGAGCGCCGCATGCTGCACGAACGGTTGAAATCCGAATATCGCCGGAAGTGGCCCCAGGCCAAGCAAGAGCGGCACGCCGTCATTCTTGCTGGCGCTCCGGGGGCCGGGAAGAGCACCTTGCTCAAGGAGCTGCTCGGCGAGCATCTGGAGGATTATCTGGTGCTCGATGCCGATGAGTTCAAGGAGCTGCTATTGCGCCAAGCGCAAGCCGACGGCAGTTACGAGAGCACGATCAAACCCGAAGAAGTCCATCAGCGCGAAGCCGCCGGGGAAGAGTTCTTCCCACTGGAACTGGCGACCTTGGTGCATGAAGAATCCTCCCAGCTCTCCACCCAGTTGCGCAGCCAATGTATTGCCGAGGGGCTGAATATCGTGGTGGACAAGGTCCTGCACTCGGCAGATGGAGCCCAGCAGCTGATTGCCGAGTTGGACGAGGCAGGCTACCGTGTCGAGATCGTGGAGGTGCGTGTGCCGTTCGAGGTTTCGCAGCAGCGCATCACCCAGCGCTGGGAGGAAGCCTATGAGGCCTCGCTTGCAGGCGAGGACGATTTGGGCGCCCGCTGGGTTGGTTTTCGACGCCCCGGGCGACAAGTCCAAGCCTGAAATCGTTGCGGAGAAACTGGCCTTCGAGTCGCCTGCGGTGCTGCGCTACCGCGCGTACCGCACGGCTGACAGCGACACGGCAGATGCGGATGACTTCGGCTCACTGGAAGTGGACATGTGCCGATCCGGTTACGGGGCGAAACTGACTTCCACGCCGCAACGCTAGCCGCGCACCGGTGTTCCTGAGTATTCCGGCAATGCCATTGATGCGCTTCGCCTGATCCTGCTTCAATGTCGGCAAAAGGACATGTGCAGTCAAGGAACTTGTGGAGGTTTGGAAATGGTCAAGTCACCCGGAACACCTGGCCACCCGTTCGAGGGCCGCCCGGAAGTGGATGAAGGAACGGCCACCGATACGCGGCGCAAGTACAAGAATGCGCCTGAACCGGAGGACGAATCGAAACCTGATTCGCCGGTCCAACTTCACGGGAACTCATGGAAGTACATTTTCAAGCGTTCGCTGAGCGAGTTCTCGCGCAACAAGTGCACGGACTTGGCCGCCTCGCTGACATACTTCGCGATGCTCTCCATTTTTCCGGGCTTACTGGCTTTGGTCTCGCTGCTGGGCTTGGTGGGGCAAGCCGAAACCACCACCAAAAATATGATCGATATTCTCGATAGGTTCGCCAGTGACCAAGTGGTGGAGACGCTCCGGCAGCCGATTGAGCAGCTGTCCGCGGCGCCGTCGGCCGGACTGGCTTTTGCTGTCGGTTTGATCGGTGCGTTGTGGAGCGCCTCGGGCTATGTCGGTGCGTTTGGCCGTTCCATCAACCAGATCTACGACGTGCAAGAAGGACGTCCGGCGTACAAACTGAAGCCGATCATGCTGCTGGTGACCTTGGTCTTGCTCCTGTGCGCAGCGTTGCTGGTCATCTTGCTCGTCGTCTCCGGGCCAGTGGCCCAGACCATCGGGGATGTAGTCGGTCTCGGGGAAACTACGATCATGGTCTGGAATATCGCCAAATGGCCGGTGATTGTGCTGGCGGCGGTGCTCATGATCGCCTTGCTCTACTATGGGACACCGAACGTCCGGCAACCAAAATTTCGGTGGATCAGCCTCGGATCAGCCATTGCACTGCTGATTCTGGCCATTGCCACACTTGGATTCTTCTTCTATGTCGCCAACTTCTCGAACTACAACAAAACCTACGGCGCTATTGGCGGCGTAATCGTGCTCCTGCTGTGGATCTGGATCGGCAACCTGTCCTTGCTCTTCGGCGTCGTCTTCGACTCGGAAGTGGAGCGTGCCCGGCAGCTTCAGTCCGGCATCGCCGCAGAGAGCTCGATCCAGCTTCCTCCGCGGGACATCAAGGCCAGCGAGAAGCAGCTGTTCAAGGAGGAGCAGGACATCCGCGAGGGTAAGCAGCTGCGGATCGCTGCAGAGCTGGAACGCGAGGAAGACCTGGACGAGGCCTCCGACGGCTCGAAGCCGGATGCCGGAAGCCCACGGGAGTGAGCGTCGATGGATCTTCCCGTTACAGCGCGTGGCCGAAACCTGTACGCCGGAGTGTTTCTGGGGCTCGGAAGCATAGCGTTTATGGACGAGGTGGTCTTCCACCAGCTGTTGCACTGGCACCACTTCTACGACAAGTCCAGCGGTTCCATGGGCCTGGTGTCCGACGGGTTGTTTCATGCGTTCAGTTGGTTTGCGACCGTGGCGGGCCTGCTGATCGTGGTGGGGCTGGTACGAGATGCCAAGTTCGCGAAGCTGACATTCGCCGCAGGCATGCTCACCGGAGCAGGATTCTTCCAGCTGTATGACGGTCTGGTCCAGCATAAGCTGCTGGGCCTGCACCAGATCAGATACGGTGTTCCGCTGCTTCCCTATGATGTGGTGTGGAACGTGGTCGCCACCGTGATGCTCGCAGCCGGGATTACCCTCTGGGCTACGACGGGTCGGATGCAGCGCAGGCGCGAATCGTGACCAACGCCGTGGATGAAACGTGGTTTCCGGATCCGGCACAGCTCATCTGGTTGGCGACGGTTTTGGCAGCCATGGTGCTTTACAGGCTGGCGCATAAAAAACTTTGGGAACGGGGGAGCACTTGGCCAGCGCATCGAACGGTATCTTGGTTTGCCGGTTGCCTGCTGGTGTTGGTTTCCGTGTATGGTCCTCTGGCCGAACGTGCGCACCACGATTTCCCCGTGCACATGTTAGTCCACGTGTTACTGGGAATGCTGGCCCCCTTGCTGCTGGTGCTTGCAGCGCCGGTCACGCTGGCCCTGCGGGCATTGCCGCATGCCACGGCCCGACGGCTTGGACGGCTTCTTTCCGGCAAAGCGGCAGGATTCGTGGCGAACCCTTTCGTGGCCGCGATCTTGAATGTCGGCGGGCTCTGGTTGATCTATAGATCGCCGTTGTTCCAACTGATGCACCACAACATGCTGGTGGGTGCATTCATCCAGCTGCACGTGCTGTTGGCGGGTTATCTGTTCTCTTATGCGATTCTCGGCGGGCCGGATCCCGCGCCACACCGGCGAAGCCCCGGAGAACGCGCGGCTGCGATGGTCATGGCCATTGCTGCCCATAACATCTTGGCCAAAAGCCTCTACGCGATGCCTCCTGCCGGCGTTCAGTTAGCCGAGGCCCAGACGGGCGCACAGATCATGTACTACGCCGGCATGCCCGTCGAGATCACCCTCCTCATAGGCCTCTGTCTGCCGTGGATTCTGGGGAACCGGGCAAAGACACATCGCAAGAAGACCGTTGGCCGATTTTGAGATAGATACCCACGCACCCTACAGAAGCAGGAAAAAACTCGGCTGCATTCGAGAGGTTGTGGAAATTCGTGCCGTTCAGCTAGTTGTCCTGGGAGGTCGCGATGATGGGGTGCCCCAAGGTATTTCATCAAGCACTGGAACATCGTGAAGCGCTCCAGCGCGGATGAGACGAGCCGCGCAGTCAACCTCCGATGAACCAGCGCGATGAATGTCTGGTTCTGGCGTTTGCCCTGAATTCGTTTCCGATCGTGACGGGCGCTGTTGACCGGATAGCAGGAGCAAAACACCATGCCCAGGCTGGTCGGTCGAAAGTCCCTGCGATCCCCCTGTTCAGGGACGGTCAACAACATAAATGGCTGATGAGGGGCCCAGGAAGTCGAAACTGCAGCGTCGCGAGCTGCACGAACGGCTCAAGGAGGAGTACCGGGGCCAATGGCCGCACGCGCAAAAGCAGCGGCACGCGATGATCCTGGCCGGAGCACCGGGGCCGGGAAAAGCACGCTGCGCACCGAATTGCTGGGGAGCGGCTTACGGACTATCTAGTGCTGGACGCCGACGAGTGCAAGGAGCTTCTGCTGCACCAAGCGCAGGCGGACGGCAGCTAGGATGCCGAGATCAAGCCCGATGAGGTCAATCGTCGCGAAGTTGCGGGGAAGAGTTCTTACCGCTGCAGCTGGCAACCCTGGTTCATGAGGAATCCTCCCAGCTGTCTACCGCGCTACGCAGCGAATGCATTGCCGACGGGCTGAATATCGTCGCGGACAAGTTGCTGCATTCAGAAGACGGTGCCCGGCAGCTCATCGGCGAACTCGACGCTGCGGGATACCGCGTGGAGATCATCGAGGTACGGGTGCCTTTCGAAGTCTCGCAGCAGCACATCACCGAGCGCTGGGAAGAGGCCTACGCTGCCTCGCCGGAAGGGCTGGATTATCTGGCCGCCCGATGGGTTCCCTATGAATTCGCAGATCATTGCCGAAATGCTGGTATTCGAGTCTCCTGGGGTGCTGCGCTACCGCGCGTACCGCACTGCCGACAGCGATACCGCGGATGCGGACGACGATATGTCCAGATCCGGACATGGCGCGGAGTTGCTGGAAACCCCGAGCAACTGACTTCCCGTTGGCCGGAATCCGGCAGCGATGAGGATTCGCGTGGGTGTTGGATTCGGCGATTAATATCGTTTCCGAACGTAGACTGAAGGAAGTGGACCCTTGGAGCATCATGACTACCTCGTTCAAAGTCCCGGTTGAACCGGCACTCATCGAATGGGCCTTGGCGCGCGCCGGACTGAAAGTTGATGAGCTCGTGGGCCAGTTTCATGCCCTGCCCAGTGGCTGAACGGCGAAGATGATCCAACAATGACGCAGCTTGGACACCTGGCGCAGAAAACGCATACGGCCATTGGCGACCTGCTGCTGACAGAAGTACCCGTTGGGACCGTGCCGATTCCCGACTACCGGACTGTCGCAGATGCCCACCTGTCTTCGCCAAGCGTCAATTTGCTTAATTCCATATACATTTGCGAGCGCTGGCAGGACTGGTACCGGAGATACGCGATTAATAATGGGCACGAGCCATTGGCTTTCGTTGGTTCGTTGACCACCAATACCAACCTGCAGACAGCCGCGGCGTTGGTTTTCTGCCCAACTCGGGTTGAACGAGGACATGCGCAGGCAATGGACAACCTGGATCGACGCGCGTTCGATGCTGGTCGAGGCCGCGGGCGGGAGTGCTCGTGATGATCAGGGGGATCGTCGGGGCATCGACGAGTCGTAAACTCGATGTTTCGGAGTTCCGCGGATTTGTTTTATCCGACGATATCGCACCCGTCGTCTTCGTCAACGCTGCCGATACGAAGGCCGCGCAAATATTTACCCTGGTGCACGAGATCTGCCACCTTTGGCTAGACCAGTCCGGCTTAGATGACTTGAGCGGGAATTCTGAGTCCAGCTATGCCAATGAACGTTGGTGCAGTCGAGTCGCCGCAGAAGTCCTGGTTCCAACCTCGCTGTTCGAGCGTACCTACAGGAATTCAGTTGCGTTGGAAGAACTCCAGCGCATGGCCAGGGAATTCAAGGTGAGCACCTTGGTTGTGTCGAAGAGGGTCTACGAGGCGGGGAAAGTCGAATGTGACGAATTCGACGCGCGCTATCGGGAAGAAAAACTCCGTTTGGCTGAGCTGCTGGAAAGACAGCCCAAGCCAAGTGGTGGAAATTTCTACAAGACGCATCCATTGCGGGTCAGCCGGGAATTCGCGAGAGCGCTTATTCGAGACACTAAAACGGGACGCACGCTGCAAGGCTACGCCTATCGGCTTCTGGGAACGAAAAAGTTTTCTACGTTCGTGAACTTGGCCAAAGAGCTCGGAGTCGGATAGCCATGTACTTGCTTGACGCCAACGTTTTTATCGCCGCGAAGAACCACCACTATGGTTTCGCGATTGCGCCGGGATTTTGGCGTTGGCCAGAGCGGGAATACGACGCTGGAACAGTGTGCAGCATCGACAAGGTCTATAACGAGATCGCGGCGGGTGAAGACGAACTTGCCGAATGGGCAAAACACAACGCATCGATATTCGTTCGCGGGGAGGCGGCAATGGTGAGGAGCCTTCGTGAACTTGCTTCGTAGGCGAGAACAAGCGGACGATTCACGCAGGCAGCCTCGAGCGAATTCCTATCTGTGGCTGACTGCTATCTCCTGGCGTTCGCACATGCACATGAACTCATTGTCGCTACACACGAACAGCCCGATTATCGCGCGCGGAAGAGAATCAAGATTCCTGAGGCATGTGATCATTTGGGCATTTCTTGGACCGATCCTTTTACGATGCTTGAACAAGAACATGCCACGCTCGTTCTGGATGAACCGTAACGGCGACTTCGTCACAGGGTCAGGAAGCAGGCGTCAACCGGGATTGTGCTGTTGGCTGCTACGAAGCTTCTTGATGGCTTTGACGGTAAACCAGCAGGCTCAAGGTCAGGATCGTCAGCGTACGTGCGTCGTTGAGGTCTGCCTCCAGAAGTTGTTCCAGTGCAGTCAACCGCTGGTAAAACACCGAGCGCGACAGGTGGCTCAAGGACGCAGCCTGGGACCTGTTGGTCGGAGAAGCCAGATATGCCTCGAGCACACGGAGAAATTCGATCCGGTGCCTGGTATCCAAAGCGAGGATTCCGGAAAGCTGTTCCTGAGGAAGGCGCTGCAGGGTGGGCTCATGACGAAGCTCGTGGGCGAGCAGAGCTAATGGGTATTCCGCCGCATGAACGAGTTCATCACGGCTATTCAGCCCTAGATCGCAAGCCGCGACAGCTTGATTCATGGAATTCTGCCCTTGGGCGAGTCCTCGTGCGGCTGGACCCAGGTAAAGTGCACCGTCGAAGCAGGCCGCTGAACGTATCTTGCGTAGTTGCGCGAGATCGAATGAACCTCGAACATCATGCCGGTAGGAAAATATGCCAAAGAGCTTGGGATGAGGTGCTCGGATTACTCCGATCAGGCAGTTGGCCAGTGGCCGAAGTTCTGACTCGAGTTCGTTTGCTGCAAGCTGGAAATCGCTGCCTCCGGCCAGCCGAATGGCGAATCCGTGAAGGACTGAATCCTCAATCGGAAGACCGGCAGCTTCCAACTGTCCGTGCACGAACTCCAGATTGCTTTCCATTCCGCTTTGCAGGTCTTCGAGGAGCCCTCTGCCGGTGCCCAAGCTCCACAGCCGGGATTCAGGACGCCGCAGGAGGTCTGCTCCAATGGCGGTGGCGGCCATGGTCAGTACGTGTTCGACACCGGCTGGGTGCGCAGCCTCCTTCGGGCAGATGAGCGAACCGAAAAGCTTTCCGTGCATTCGGATGGGAACGGCATGCCTGTCCGAGTTGCCAGAATTGTGGGATGCCCGTGAACGATGCTGCCACTGCTCAAAGTAATTCCTGGGCAGGATGTCCACGGAAGCATAGTTCTGGATGTTGTAACCGGAATCCTCAAGGAGCACGGTACTGGATAGCATGCGTGCGCAATCCATGAGAATGGCGTCCGTGGGAGTGCCTTGATGCATGCTTTTCGTGAAGTGCTCGGTAATTTCACGACCGGCTTTGACCCTTTGGGTTTGCTGGGCGAAAAGCCATTGGTGGATCGCCTCGGTAATTTCGACGAAGGCGACTGGCCTGTGCATCACGATCAAGGGAAGCGCGAAATTATTGCAGGCGTCCACCAATCCTTGGGGAACAGCGGGCAAACGTTCGCTGAGTTCCAGAACCAGTGCCGCTACGTTCAGCTGCGCCATGCTCGCCGCGTAGCGTTCGAAGTCCGGATCTTCGTCCCAACCAATCGCAGTGGTCAGGACTAGCTCATTGCCACGAAGGAATTCAGCTGCTTCGAAGTTTTCCAGAATGTGGGCCCATCCAATGGTGCGCAGAAGTTCATCCGGTGTCGCAAAAACCTGTGGCCTACCAACAAGCACGGAAGGCATACGAAGCAGCTGTTCAACGGTAAGCATGGAGCTTTCCGGACAGACTGTATGGAAAGCCGAAAAATCCTCACGGATTGCCACTGTTCGGGACCTCCTGCTCTATGGAAAGCTTGCTATCACTAGATTCATCAGTGATCTGCTTCACATGATACAGAGTGTTTGATGTACAAGGAGGTACGTCGTCATGTTCGGGTTACCAGCATTCACGACCTTTGTGATCCTTGCGGTTCCTGCCGCATGGGTCCTATATACAGCCGGATTCATGTGGTTGAGCCGTGGTTGGAAACGAGAAGATGCGAAGGATGAACTGTGAGCATTGAAATTGTTTTCCTGATCATCTACTTCCTCGCCATGGCAGGGATCGGGTTCTGGGCAATGAAGCGAGGCAATGCGGATTCTGAAGGATTCCTCCTGGGAGGCCGCAGCCTCGGGCCCGGAGTGACCGCATTGCGCCTGCAGAGCTCCTCGATGTCCGGCTACATGTTCATGGGTGCCGGATCGCTCGGCTACACCCAAGGCTACTTCGGCATGTGGTACGCCTTGGGCGACCTTGGTGGTGGCATCCTGAACCTGTCCGTTCTGGGCCGAAGGATGCGCAAGCTCTCGCAGATCCTGGGTTCCATCACCTCGATCGAATACCTGGAGCACCGCTACCCGTCAAAGTGGATCCGCCTCATCGCGGCACCAGTGGCGCTGTTCTGCATGTTCTTCTACGTGCTGGCTCAGTTCATCGCCGGCGGGCGAGGACTTGAGATGGTCTCCGGCGTTTCCTTCCCGGTGGCCCTGGCCATCGCCATCGGCGTCATCGTGCTGTACACCTTCATGGGCGGATACCTGGCTGTGGCTTACACCGACTTCGTGCAGGCAATCATCATGGTGATCGGCATGGTTTGGATCCTCATTGCGACCCTGATCGCCATCGGCGGCTTTACCGCAGGAAACAATGCCATCGGTGAAATCAACCCGAACATGCTTACCATGTGGGGAGCCGATCTCGGTTTCGAGGGCCAGTGGGGTGTCATTCTCGGCGCACTGCTCGTGTTCTCCATCGGCTACATGGGGTGGCCGCACGTAGTCGTCAGCCACATGGCGATGAAGAAGCCCTCGGTAGCCCGAACTGCCGGTGTCTACTCGGTGATCTTCAACCTGCTGTTCATCCCGGGGCCGTATCTGGTGGGCATGTTCGCATTGATCCTGCTGCCTAATCTGGCGAACCCGGAAACCGCGATTTTTGCGGTGGCAGATGCAGTACTGCCGACCTTTGCCGTGGGCATCGTGATGGCCGCGATCATGGCAGCGATCATGTCTACCGCGGACGCGCTCCTCCTGCAGGCTGGAACTATTGCCAGCCAGGATATCTACGCCAGGTTCATCAACAAGAAGATGAGCGATGGCCAGATGGTGTGGGTTTCCCGCATTACGGTGTTGGCCTTGGCCTTGGTGGGCTACGGAATTGCAGCTTTCGATCCGCCAGCTGTTGCCGCCGTCGTGATCTTCTCCACCACCGTTCTTGGCAGCGCGTTTGTGCCGTCCTATGTTTGCGCGGTCTGGTGGAAGAAGGCCAATACTGTTGGCGCGATTTCGTCGATGATTGCCGGTACCTTGGTTTCCGTCTTCTGGCAGGTTTCCGGTCTGCCGGACACTACGGGCATCGACCCGATGGTGACGGGTATCGTTGCATCGACCGCAGCCATGATCATCGGCTCGTTGGCATCGCAAAAATCCCATCCAGTTCCGGAGCGTATTGTCCGCGCCCTGGACGAGACCGCCAAGGTCGGCCCTATCCCGGCGAAGCTTCTGCTGGGTCAGGACCAGCTGCTTGCAGGGCAGGCTGAAATGGCTGGGCGTCATGAATGAAATTCTGCTGAAGACCATTGTCGACGCTGAGCACGCTGCGAAAGTTCTTCAGGCCAAGGCACCGGACCTTGAGGTTGTTTCGGCCAGCCTGAGACGTCACCCCTTCGCCGGGTTTGAGTTCCACGTACCTGCGCTCGCAGGTCGTGGGGAAACTGCCCGCGCCTTGGTGGACTACTATTCCGGCAAGGCGTTTATCAGCGATCGCTGGGAGAGCGATCCAGTCCTTGAAGTCGACGACGTGGAAGCGGTCTCCGACCCAAGCTGGAATAGTATTTCGTTTGAAACAGCACGCCAGCGTGCGAAGGCACTCTTGTCCACGGCTGCGCTGAGAAAGGCCCGTCTCGCGTGGAAAGGCGGCGTGAAGGAAACTGCTTCCGTAGAAAAAGTCTGGAAACCCAACTGGATTCTGGACGTCCGGATCCAGGGAAGAAACTACCGGGTCATCGTGGATGGCCTAAACGGCGGATATTTCTTCATCGAGTCTTGACCCAAAAGTTTATAATGGCTGGTGCCCCGGAATCGAAATGTTGAGTCCGGGGTATCAGTGTGTCAACGGGGACGGGCACA
>SMEN01000546.1_pt1 | contig 10286 bp, 9 predicted proteins | sample 2456271 | NCBI WGS metagenome assembly SMEN01 (sample SAMN10132593, study PRJNA489261) | soil metagenome | isolation source: day1 control-loamy sand soil ammended with raw manure from dairy cow... | place: USA | collected 2015-04-01 | reverse complement strand
GACTCTTCACATTTGTGGAGGTAAGGGGATTCGAACCCCTGACCTTCTGCATGCCATGCAGACGCGCTACCAACTGCGCCATACCCCCGCGAGGATTGCTACCTGATCAGGCAACTCATCTATCATAGATGAAATTTTGAACAGGATGCAAATCCATCGTGACTAGTTCTTTTTGCCGCTGACAGCAGGCAGCTCGATGACCGGGCAATCCGACCACAAGCGTTCCAGCGCGTAGAAGACGCGGTCTTCCTGGTGCTGTACGTGGACTACCACATCTCCGTAGTCGAGGAGCACCCAGCGGCCAAGGCCGAAGCCTTCACGGCGAACCGGACGCAGGTCGAATTTCTCGATCACCTTCGCCTGGATTTCATCCACGATGGCGTTGACCTGAGGCTCGGAACTACCGGAGACGATCAGGAAGGCATCGGTGATGCCCAAACGTTCGGCCACGTCGAGTGCGACCATATCCTCGGCAAGTTTTTCTGCGGCGGCAAGTGCCGCGGTATGCACGAGGGCAATTGAGTCTGCGTGTGCGCCCATGAAGTTGGGTGTCTCCTTTAGGAAGGGGTGGGTCAAGGACTTAATTGTCCTATAAAAACTAGTTGGTCAACAACATGATCAGGCCGGCGACCAGGGCCGCACCGCCAACGCCCAGCGCCACGATCATGGCGATGAGCATGTTATTGGCACGGCGGACGCCGTGAGTCTGCACGTCGAGCGGCTGTAGACCTTGGGCGTTGACTGCCTCGATGCGAGGTAGTTCGACAGCCTTGCTCTCCGGTGCCGATGCCGCCGCTGGCTTGGCTGCCACGGGGGCCTTGGCAACCGGCGTCGGTTTGGCTGCTGGAGCTGGCTTCGCAACAGGCTTTTGTACTGGCTTTGCAGCCGGTTTTGCTGCGGCCGCGGGTTTCGGTGCCGGCTTGGCGGGGGCCTTCGCCGCGGGTTTCGGCGCGGGCTTTACTGCCGGCTTGGAAGCGATCTTTCCCTGGGCGTCCAACGACAGCGAAACGCTTTCGGTTTTCGGACCGGAGACGCCAGTTTTGGCGATCCGTTCTTCTACCTCACGGATATTGCCCATCGCGCCGGTGAAGGGGTCCGATGCAACATCTTCCTTGCCCTGCTTGGAGTTTTCAATACGCAAGCGTTCGCGCTCAGCCGCCCGTCGCGAGATGATTGCGGCACGCGCAGCCATTTCACGTTGGTGGGCCAGCACTTCGAGGTCGATTTCCGAATCATCTTCGCCCAGCAAAACCGGGTCTACAGGAGATTTCGGGTCGTGTGCACGCCGCGCGGCCAAGGCTTCCTCGACGCTCATGACCGTGGTGTCTGGAGCGTTCTCTGCTCCTGACGGCTTGGCGGGCTTGGTTCCCGACACAGGCTTAGCCGCAGCGGCGCCCTTGTTCTGATCGGCCAGGGCCTGCAGGCGCAGCTGTCGACGAGTCAGCGGCTTCGGGTCGTCAGCGGGCTCCACCGTGGGAACGTGGCTTGTCAGCGAGCCGACTTCTTCTTCGAGGCGTCGGCGTTCACGCAAGGCTTCGCGGTCACGGGCGCGGCGCAAAGAAGCACGCTCCCCCAATGCTTCAGGCTTCTGCACCGCAGGTGATTCAGCTGACGTCGATACGGCAGTTTTGGAGGCAGCAGGCTTGCTCTCTGCGGGCTTCGACTGCTCGGGCTTGTTCGGTGCGCTCTTAGCCGGCGCGAGTTTGGTTTCAGCGGGTTTCGCCGCCGCAGGCTTGGAATCGACAGGCTTGGCAGGCTGAGGCTTTGGCGCAGACTTGGCGGCCGGAGCCTTTTCAGCGGGCTTCGACGCAGGCTTCGGGGCGGGTTTCGCTGGAGTTTTCGGGTTGCCAGAGTTGGCGGCTGGCTGCTTGGCCGCCGCGGCTGGCTTAGCTGCTGGCTTGGCGGGCGCCTTGGCCTCCGCGGCCTTGGCTGGAGCAGGCTTGGATACAGCAGGCTTTGGAGCCGAAGATGCGGATTTTGCCGCACCAGACGAGTCCTTGGAATCGGAGTTGGCGGATTCAGCCTTGGCCTTCTTGTCCGCCTGTTCCTTGGCGGCCTGTTCAGCCTTGCTATTGGCGAGCAGCGCCTCCATTTCGGCGCGTCGCTTTTCACGCAATGCCCGCCTGCTGGAAACTGGCTGCGAGTTATCGCTCATCTGGTGCTACTCCCGACCGCATAGACAAATACCGTCACCTTAATCGATTATGCCGTGCAATACGGCTCAATGTGAGGTTACGACTCGGTATAGAGCCCATATTTTGCAATGTACTGCACCACACCATCGGGTACCAGGTACCAGACGGGCTTATCCTCTGCGACGCGTACGCGGCAGTCGGTGGAGGAAATAGACAGTGCAGGAATCTCCAACTGGGAGACGTTGTCCCGCCCCATATCGGCTATCACGTAGCCAGGGCGGCTGACGCCGACGAAATGCGCCAGGTCCCAGACCTGGTCGATATCGCGCCAGCTCATGATCTGGCTCATGGCATCAGCGCCGGTGATGAAGAACAGCTCTGCCTCCGGTCGCTGCGCGCGCAAGTCAAGCAGCGTATCCCGGGTGTAGGTGGCGCCCTCGCGATCGATGTCCACGCGGCTGACGGTGAACCGCGGGTTGGATGCTGTCGCAATGACGGTCATCAGGTACCGGTGTTCGGCGTCGGTGACTTTGCGGTCAGCCTTCTGCCATGGTTCGCCGGTGGGCACGAAGACCACTTCATCCAGGTCGTATTCCGCGGCCACTTCGCTCGCGGCAACCAGGTGGCCGTTGTGAATGGGGTCAAAAGTACCGCCCATCACGCCGAGGCGCAATGGGCGGTTCTTGACTTGCTCGTCCGCCAAGATTAGTGGTGCTCAGGGTGGGACTTGAACTGGCGGTGCTCGTCGAAATCGTCAGGCTTGATCTCGTGGCGCAGGCCCACGTTGGTGTAGGACACTACAACCAACAGCAACAGCATGAATGCCAGGAAGATGCCGCCGCCGACGATCAGGGCCCAGGTATGCGAATCCAAACCAGTGGTGCTTGCGGCTGCGGAAGCCATAATCAGCGCGTTCAAGATAATTCTCCAGTTGTTTTCCTCGTTGCCCGCCGCGTCGGGGGCCAGCCCCGGGCAGTGGCCCGAAAGGTCACTTACGTTCTTCTACATGGTACCGAATAAGGCGGTCAGAAACTATTTACGGATGTGCCCATCGCCTTGGACGATCCATTTGGTCGTGGTCAGCTCGGCCAGTCCCATCGGTCCGCGGGCATGCATCTTCTGGGTGGAAATGCCGACCTCGGCCCCCAGGCCCAGCTGGCCGCCATCGGTGAAGCGGGTCGAGGCGTTCACGATGACCGCAGCGGAGTCGATCTCGGAGACGAAGCGCTCCGAATTGCGCAGCGAGGAGGTGATGATCGCCTCGGTGTGTCCGGTGGAGTAGGCGCGGATGTGCTCGAAGGCCTGGTCCATGTCATCCACGACCTTGACCGCGAGATCCAGGTCGAGGTATTCGTTGGCCCAGTCGTCCTCCCCCGCCGGCACCGTGGTGATCTCCGGAACCAGTGCCGCGGCGCGTTCCTCGGCATGCAGGGTGACCCCGGCGGCGGACAAGGCCTGCAGCACGCCGGCAGCGGCCGCGGCGTTCTGGTGGATCAGCAGGGTTTCGACGGTATTGCAGACACTTGGACGCTGGGTCTTGGCGTTGAGCAGGATGTCGGTGGCCATCTCCAGGTCCGCGCTTTCATCCAGGTAGATGTGCACGTTGCCTTCGCCGGTTTCGATGACCGGCACCTTGGCTGTGGTGACCACACGCTGGATCAGTTCTCGCCCGCCGCGCGGGATGAGCACGTCGATCTTGCCGCGTGCGCCCATCATGGCGTCGGCGCCTTCGCGGCCGTATTCGTCCACGGAGATCACCAGATCCCGCGGCAGCGAAACGGAGTCCAGGGCGTCACGGATGAAGCCGACCAGGGCCAGGTTCGAGTTCAGCGCAGCGGAGCCTCCGCGCAGCAGTACCGCATTGCCGCTTTTCAGCGACAAGCCGGCGATGTCAACGGTGACGTTGGGACGGGCTTCGTAGATGGTGCCGATGACACCCATGGGAACGTTCACCTGGCGCATGCGCAGGCCGTTGGGCAGGGTCTCTCCGCGCACGACGCGGCCCACCGGATCGGGCAGGCCTGCCAGTTCGTGCAGGGCGGAAATCAGCGAATCGATGCGCGGGTCATCCAGCTTCAGGCGGTCCAGCATCGCCGCCGAGGTCCCGTTGGCCTTGCCGGCTTCAAGGTCCTTGGCGTTCGCGGCGATGATCCCTGCGCGGTTGGCGTCGATGGACGCCGCAATGGCGCGCAGGGCCTTGTCCTTCCAGTCGCGGTTGGCGCGGGCCAGCACGCGCGAGGCGCGGCGGGCCCGGTCGGCCAGCTTGTGGACGGCTGCATCGGTCTCGGAAACGGTGAGGGTCATGCACCCATTGTAGGTTCCGTAGCCTAGATCAACGCCAAGTCATCGACATGTACCACGGGTTTTTCGTAACCTTCGCCGAGGTCCGTGAGCAGCGCGGAGGTCGAGCGGCCGTACATCGCCGGCAGTTCCAGCGCGGCGTAGTTCACCAGCCCGCGGGCCACCACGGTCCCCGAGGCGTCGCAGATCTCCACCGCGTCCCCGGCCTCGAAGTCGCCGGTGGCCGAGGTGATGCCCGCGGCCAGCAGCGACTTCTCGCCGCTGCGGATGGCGCGCACCGCTCCGGCGTCCAGCATCAGCCGGCCGTGGGCCACCGCAAGGTGGGCCAGCCAGACGTCGCGGGCCGAGCGGCGGGTGTTGCGCGCGGCGAACCAGGTGCCCACGTCCTCCCCGGCCAGCGCGCGGGCGGCGTTGGCGGTGGAGGTGACCAGGGCGGGAATGCCGGCCGAGGCGCTGAGCGTGGCCGCCTGCACCTTGGTGATCATGCCTCCGGTGCCCACCGAGGACCCCGAGGTGCCCAGGTCGATGGCCCTGATCTCGTCCGGGTGCCCAACCAGCGGGATGCGGCTGCCGCCCTGGGCCGGGTGGGCGTCGTAGACGGAGTCCACGTCGGAGAACAGCAGCAGCGCGTCGGCCTTGACCAGGTGGGCCACCAGCGAGGCCAGGCGGTCGTTGTCGCCGAAGCGGATCTCGTGGGTGGCGACCGTGTCGTTCTCGTTCACGATCGGCAGCACCCCGAGGTTCAGCAGCCGCACCAGCGCGCGCAGCGCGTTGGTGTAGGTGGTGCGACGCATCAGGTCATCCGCGGTGAGCAGCACCTGGGCCACGGTGATCCCCTGCTGCGCGAACTGCGCGGTGTACTGCGCGAGCAAGAGCCCCTGACCCACCGAGGCGGCGGCCTGCTGGGTAGCCAGGTCCTTGGGGCGCTTGGCCAGCGCCAGCGGGGCCAGGCCCGCGGCGATGGCCCCGGAGGACACCAGCACGACCTCGGTGCCCGAGGCCACGGTCCTGGAGAGCGTTTCCACCAGGAAGTCCATCCGCTCTTGCGAGATGCCGCCTTCCACGGTGGTCAGCGAGCTGGAGCCCACCTTGACGACCAGGCGTTTGGCCTGGGGCAGCTGGGCGCGGGAGGTGATTGCGGAAAGGGTTTTGGTGGTGTTCACTGATCTTCCTGGGTGCGCTGCTTCGCCTTGCGCTCGGCGGCCTTCGCATGCACCGACTCGGTCCAGATGCCTGCGCGGCGCTCGGCTTCCAGCTCGTCGCGGGCAGCGGCCTTGGCGGCCTTGCGCTCCTCGTGCTCGGCGCGCTTCTCCTCGCGGGTCTTGCGGTCGCCGCGGTCCTCCAGGCGCACGTCTTCGCCGCGGCGGCTGCCCAGCAGCTCCGCTCCGGCGGCCATGGTCGGCTCCCAGTCGAAGACCACCGAGTTCTCCTCAGCGCCGATGACCACTGCGTCGCCCGGCTTGGCGCCGGACTTGAACAGCTGGTTTTCCACGCCGAGCTTGGCCAGGCGGTCGGCCAGGTAGCCCACGGCCTCGTCATTGCGGAAGTCGGTCTGCATGATCCAGCGCTCGGGCTTCTCTCCGATGACTCGCCACAGCGGTTCAAGGTTCTGCTCTTCACGGCGGATGTAGAATTCCTGCTTGTTCACCGAGCGCGGCCGGATCACCGGCACCTCGACGACCGGGGTTTCCACGACGCGCGAGGCGCGGGCTTCTTCGACCAGCTTGGCCATCGCGAAGGAAAGATCGCGCAGGCCGTCGCGGGACAGCGCCGAGATCTCGAAGACCTGGTAGCCGCGGCGTTCCAGCTCGGGGCGCACGAATTCGGCCATGTCCTTGCCGTCGGGCATGTCGACCTTGTTCAGCGCCACCAGCTTGGGACGCTCGACCAGTGGAATGATGGTGCCGTCGGTTCCGGCGAAGGTGGAGTCGGCTTCGTAGTTGGCCAGCTCGGCTTCGATGGTCTCCAGATCCGAGATCGGATCGCGGTCGGATTCCAGCGAGGCGCAGTCCAGCACGTGCACGATGGCCGCGCAGCGCTCGACGTGGCGCAGGAACTCGTGGCCCAGGCCCTTGCCCTCCGAGGCTCCGGGGATCAGGCCCGGCACGTCGGCGACGGTGAAGCGGACTTCGCCGGCCTGCACCACACCGAGGTTCGGGACCAGGGTGGTGAACGGATAGTCGGCGATCTTCGGGCGTGCGGCGGAGACCGCGGCGATCAGCGAGGACTTGCCGGCCGAGGGGTAGCCCACCAGCGCGATATCCGCCACGGACTTGAGCTCCATGACGACGTCTTGCTCCTGGCCGGGAATGCCCAGCAACGCGAAGCCGGGGGCCTTGCGCTTGTCGGAGGAGATGGCGGCATTGCCCAGTCCGCCCTGGCCGCCGGCGGCGGCAAGGAACTCGTCGCCCACGTTGACCAGGTCGGCGAGGATGTCGCCGTCGCGGGTCTTGATCACGGTGCCGGCGGGAACACCGAGGATCAGGTCCTGGCCCTGCTTGCCCGGGCGCAGGCCGCCCTTGCCCGGCTCGCCGTTGCCGGCCTTGCGGTGCGGCAGGTGGTGGAAGTCCAGCAGCGTGGTGACCTGCGGGTCCACGCGCAGGATGATGTCGCCGCCGTCGCCGCCGTTGCCGCCGTCGGGGCCGCCCAGTGGCTTGAACTTCTCACGCTTAATGGACACGCAACCGTGACCACCGTTGCCTGCGGTGGCATGAAGGGTAACGCGATCAACGAATGCAGCCACGGGGCCATCTACTCCTAGAAAAGGGGTGCGAACTTCTGCTCGCTTAAAAGTCTAACTACGCACGCAAGGGGCGGACCGGAATCGGCCCACCCCTTGTGTACTAAAAATGCTGTTGCGTACCTAAGTTAGGCAGCAGCCACAATGTTCACCACGCGGCGACCACGACGGGTGCCGAACTCGACTGCACCGGCAGCCAGAGCGAACAGGGTGTCGTCCTTGCCGCGGCCAACGCCGGCGCCCGGGTGGAAGTGGGTGCCACGCTGGCGAACGATGATTTCGCCTGCCTTGACTTCCTGACCACCGAAGCGCTTTACGCCCAGGTACTGTGCGTTGGAATCGCGACCGTTGCGAGTGGAACTCGCACCTTTCTTATGTGCCATGATTTAGCCTCTTTCGCTACAAAAAATGGATAGTACGATCGCCTAATTAGGCGATCGAGGTGACCTTGACCTTGGTCAGAGCAGCGCGGAAACCCTGGCGCTTCTTGTAACCGGTCTTGTTCTTGTACTTCTGGATAACGATCTTCTGACCGCGAAGGTTTTCAACAACCTCGGCGGTGACCTTGACCTTAGCCAGATCGGCAGCGGCGGAAGTTACCTTCTCGCCATCCACCAGCAGCAAGGCAGGAAGCTCAATGGAGCTACCTGGGGCAGCCTGAAGACGGTCAACGGTGATCAGGTCTCCAACGGAAACCTTTTCCTGGTGGCCGCCTGCGCGGACAATTGCGTACACCACGTGGGTACTCACTTCTACTCGACGTTTATTGTCTTACCGGCGCAGAAATCAACCCGCAAACCTAATATCAGGTCCGTTACGCAGGGATCTCATGCGCTTGTGCCTTGACGCCGAGCGGACCAAAAGTCCGTGATCTTGGCGTTTAGCACCGATCAACTAGATTACGCTAGTCCACGCCACTGGGGCAAATACAAACTGCCCCAGTGGGTGAACCGTGACCAAGTTCATCTATTTCAATTCGCGGACCGGAACTCCCACACCGAACATGACCGGAGCACCGGCCGATTCGGCAGGCTTTTCAGTCTGCGAACTGACGGCATCCATCTGTACTACCGAACCGGTAGCAGCGGATACCTCGACCACTTCAACCGCAGCATTCGCATCGCCCTGGACCGAGGTGGCCCGACGGCTGCGTCGCTTTGGTTTGGTGGAACTCTGTGGGGCCGCCGAAGCGGCAGGTGCCGCAGCGGCGGCGACTGCCGGCTCAGTGGCCGGAGCCTGGGACGCAGGCAGGGCGAGGCCGGTCAGGACCGGCTGGTCCCCCGCTGCGGCGCCCTGCGGGCGCGAGGCACGGCGTGAACGGCTGCGGACAGGCTTGGAGGAAACCTGCTCGTCGTTATTCACCGGCTCGGCAGCTGGCTGCTGCACTTCGGCCTGGTTCTCGGTCCCCTGCTGCTCGTCCTGGGCGCGGTTGCGTCCACGGGAGCGCGAGCGACGGCGAGACTTGCGGCCCGCGTCGGCCAGCTCGTCCTGTCCTTCACCCTCGGGCAGCGCTGCTTCCAGCGATTCCAAGGTCAGGGACGTGTCGGCGGACTCGGTGTCAACGTGCTTCGGCATGGGGATCTCGTCGCCGTTGATGTTCACGGCGTGTTCCGTCCCGTGATCCAGGTGCGAGGCCGCGGCGATGTTGGCCAGGGCATGGCGAGTCGCTTCGGTCTTCTCCTCGACGACTTCTCCCTGCTCCTGCTCGACAGGCTTGCTCTCGTCCTTGTCCCCACCGCGGCGGCGGCGGTTGCGCGAAGGCTTCTCCGAGTACTTCTTCGTGTGGCTCTCGCCATGCGAATTGAAGGACTTGCGCGATTCGACGGGCTCCTCGTGGGTGATCACGCCGGCGCCGGCGCAATGCTCGCACTCTTCGCCGAAGACTTCCAGCAGACCGGTGCCCATGCGCTTGCGCGTCATCTGCACCAGACCCAGGGATGTCACCTCGGCCACCTGGTGCTTGGTACGGTCCCGGCCGAGGCATTCGACCAGGCGACGCAGCACCAGGTCGCGGTTCGATTCCAGGACCATGTCGATGAAGTCGATGACGATGATGCCGCCGATGTCGCGCAGGCGCAGCTGCCGTACTACTTCTTCAGCTGCTTCCAGGTTGTTCTTGGTGACAGTCTCTTCGAGGTTGCCGCCCGAACCGGTGAACTTGCCGGTGTTGACGTCGATGACCGTCATCGCTTCGGTGCGGTCGATGACCAGCGAACCGCCCGAGGGCAGGAAGACCTTGCGATCCAGCGCCTTGGCGATCTGCTCGTCGACGCGGTAGGTGGCGAAGATGTCCTCGTCCTGCTCCCACTTCTCCAGGCGGCCCATCAGATCCGGGGCCACGTACATGACGTAGGCCTCGATCGTGTCCCAGGCATGCTCGCCGGAGACGATCAGCTTGGTGAAGTCCTCGTTGAAGACGTCTCGGACGACCTTGATGGTCAGGTCCGGCTCCGAGTACAGCAGCTCAGGGGCCAAGGTCTTGGTCGAGTTCGACTGCTCCTCGATGCCTTCCCACTGGGCGCGCAGGCGGTTGATGTCATTGGTCAGCTCCTCTTCCGAGGCGCCTTCCGCTGCGGTGCGCACGATCACGCCGGCATTCTCCGGCAGGTGGTCCTTCAGGATCTTCTTCAGGCGCTGGCGCTCGACGTCCGGCAGCTTGCGGGAGATACCGGTCATGGAACCGCCCGGCACGTACACCAGGTAGCGGCCCGGCAGCGAGACCTGGCTGGTCAGGCGGGCACCCTTGTGGCCTACCGGGTCCTTGGTGACCTGCACCAGCACAGAATCCCCGGCCTTCAGGGCGTTCTCGATGCGGCGCGGCGCTCCTTCGAGGCCCGCCACGTCCCAGTTCACTTCGCCGGCGTACAGCACGGCGTTGCGTCCGCGGCCGATGTCCACGAATGCGGCTTCCATGGAAGGCAGCACGTTCTGCACCTTGCCCAGGTACACGTTGCCGATCAGCGAATCCTGCTGGGTCTTGGACACGAAATGCTCGGCCAGGACGCCGTCTTCGAGGACGCCGATCTGGATGCGGTCTTCACGCTGGCGCACGATCATCTTGCGCTCCACGGACTCGCGGCGCGCCAGGAACTCAGCCTCGGTGATCACCT
>SMEN01001123.1_pt1 | contig 10290 bp, 11 predicted proteins | sample 2456271 | NCBI WGS metagenome assembly SMEN01 (sample SAMN10132593, study PRJNA489261) | soil metagenome | isolation source: day1 control-loamy sand soil ammended with raw manure from dairy cow... | place: USA | collected 2015-04-01 | reverse complement strand
ATCAGGGGAGCGGTTTTGGGCAGGCGGCTGCCGTCTCCCAATCCGGTGGTGCCGTCGTCCCCCGTGCGGGTGCTGATAATGGAAAGTCGTGTGGACATAATGGCCTTTTATGCCTTGGCAGGCGTGGGTGTACCTTGGGCCAGATTGAGTAGGGCATCGCCTGTAACGCGAACGACCCGCCACTCTTCCAGCACTTGAGCACCTTGGTATTTGTAAAAGTCGATCGCGTTCTGGTTCCAGTCCAGCACTACCCACTCCAGGCGACCGCATTCTTGCGCGACGGCTAATTGAGCCAGATAGCGCAAGGCAGCGGCACCCAAACCGTGTTTTCGGTGAGCGGGGTCTATATACAAATCTTCCAGATAGATGCCGCGGCGATCCAAAAAACTGGAGTAATTGTAAAACCACATAATGTAAGAAATTGGTGTGTCGGGCTGATCTTCCGGAGTGATGACTAGACAGTAAGCACTGGGCTGACCCGAGAAGAAGCTGTTGTGTAGCGATTCGGCGCTGGCCTTGAAAATATGTTCTAGTTTTTCAAAGGCAGCCATATCGCGCATCAAGCCTAAAACAGCCGGAATGTCAGTGGGGGTGGCTGGACGCAGCACATACCCTTTAATAAATTCGCTCATACTTTTGCAAAGATTTAGCGTTATGCTTGATCGGAAATAGACGTAGTAGACGTCGGAAAATAGGCATTATGGGCTAATTGTTTAGCTCTGCCCAATTTGCAGGAGTGAAAGATGACGTGGACGAAACGAGGCGCGGCCTTGGCATTGGGCACTGTGGGTGTGCTGGCAGGCTCGGCGTATGTCGTAGTTGCCCAGGCTCAAGAGGCCAGTGCATCGGGCGAAGTGCGCCGACTGGACGCTGAAGCTGGCAAGATCACCATCAAACATGGTGAGATCAGTGATCTGGAATTACCCGCCATGACGCTGGTGTACAAGATTGATCCGGCCTTGCTTGCTAACATCAAGCCGGGTGACAAGGTTAAATTCACTGCCAAACGTGAGGGTGGTGATTACGTGGTCACCAAGATCAGTAAGTAAGCCTGGTTTGAACCATCGAGTGCTAAAACCGGGTCTGCCCGGTTTTTCCTTTCCGGCTCAGGGCGTGGTCCCGCTGATGTGATCGATTTGGCGGTGCCAAAGTTCGTAGAGTCGGTTTTACCAGGGTTAAGCCAGAGCTTGGGGACGTTTTGCGACCGGCCGTCTGGGGCAGCCTCGGGTTGATGTTGCCTGGGCCACCATAAAAAAGGGGCAGAAACAATCTGCCCCTTTTTCGTGCCCGACAAACGCCGAACTTACAGCACGTAGCGCGCCAAATCCTGGCTGGCGACTGTTTCCTGCAGCTGCTTGTTCACGTAATCAGTATCAATGACAACGCTTTGTTCACCGTAGTTGCTGGCGCTGTAGGACAGCTCTTCCAGCAGTTTTTCCATGACGGTGTACAAGCGCCGAGCACCGATGTTTTCAGTGCGCTCGTTGACCTCGAAAGCCAGCTCGGCCAGACGCTGGATACCGTCGGGACGGAAATCCAGCTGCACGTCTTCAGTGCCCAGCAAAGCGGCGTATTGCTTGGTCAGGGAGGCATCTGTGGCCGACAGAATCTGTACAAAATCCTGGGCACTCAGCGATTCCAGTTCCACACGGATAGGGAAACGGCCTTGCAGTTCAGGAATCAGATCCGATGGTCGGGACAGGTGGAACGCCCCCGAGGCAATAAACAGGATGTGATCAGTACGCACGACACCGTATTTAGTGGTGACGTTGGTGCCTTCAACCAAAGGCAGCAGGTCGCGTTGTACACCTTGGCGGGATACATCGCCACCACTACCCTGGCTCTCGCCCCGTGCGGTGATTTTGTCGATCTCGTCCAGGAACACAATGCCATTTTGTTCTGCATTGGCCACCGCTGCCGTGCGCAAATCATCTTCATTGACGCGGCGGGCAGCTTCTTCTTCCGTCAGTTGCTTGAAGGCTTCTTTGACCGTCAGTTTACGGGGCTTGGTTTTTTCCTGACCCATGCCGGAGAACATGCCGCGCAATTGCTCGGTCATCTCTTCCATACCGGGAGGAGCCATGATTTCCATGCGAGGCATGGCCTGGGTCATTTCGATTTCAATCTCGCTATCGTCCAGCTTGCCTTCACGCAAACGCTTGCGGAACACCTGGCGAGCAGAGTTGTCCTCGCGCAGGGGTTGGCCGTGGGCATCGCGAGAGGGCGGTACCAGTACATCCAGAATGCGGTCTTCAGCAGCTTCTTCGGCTTGGGTACGCACGCGGCGCATTTCGATTTCGCGGGTTTGCTTGACCGAAATATCCACCAGGTCGCGAATGATGGTTTCAACGTCGCGACCTACATAGCCCACTTCCGTGAACTTGGTGGCCTCGACCTTGATAAACGGAGCATTGGCCAGTTTGGCCAGACGGCGGGCGATTTCGGTTTTACCGACGCCGGTGGGTCCGATCATTAAAATATTCTTGGGGACGATCTCGCTGCGCAGGGGCTCGGCAACCTGCTGGCGACGCCAGCGATTGCGCAGGGCCACGGCCACGGAGCGCTTGGCCTTGCCCTGGCCAACGATATGCTTGTCCAGTTCGGAGACAATTTCTCCGGGAGTCATATTAGGTGTAGACATGGTGGGGTATCCGGCTGTCAGAGTGTTTCGACGATATGGTTCTGGTTGGTGTAGATACACAGATCGCCTGCAATCTCCAACGACTTTTTAACGATGTCGGCAGGGGCCATATCGGTGTTTTTCAGTAAGGCCATGGCGGCAGATTGGGCGTAGGAGCCGCCGGAACCGATGGCAGCCAGGCCATGTTCGGGCTCAAGCACGTCGCCATTGCCGGTCAGCACGAGAGTGTGCTCTTTGTCCGCCACCAGCAGCATGGCTTCCAGACGACGCAAAACGCGGTCGGTACGCCAGTCGCGTGTCAGCTCGACCGCAGCGCGCAACAGGTTGCCTTGGTGCTTTTCCAGCTTGGCCTCAAAGCGCTCTTGCAAGGTGAATGCGTCGGCCGTCGCACCGGCAAAACCGGCCAGGATGCTGTCGTTGTACAGGCGGCGAATTTTGCGGGCCGTGCCTTTGATGACAACATTGCCCAGCGTGACCTGACCATCGCCGCCAATGGCGACTTGATCGCCGCGACGTACACAGACAATAGTAGTGGCGTGAAATTGTTCCATGATTTCCTTCCGTTAAGATTCCCAATTGGGGGCCAGGCAGGAAATTTCAAGCGCGTAGCGGAACGAAGTTTTTGTTTCAACGTGTACTTTGGCCGGAAGCCGTGGATCAGCGTAGCGCAGCAAGTCGTTTGGAGCGGGCCACCTTGTGGCTATACAGGCAGCCATAAAAAAGCCCGCCAGACGAATCTGGCGGGCTTTATATCAGGGCAAGAAGCCGTAGGGCTTGATCAATCCCCAAACATTTTTTGACGCTTTTCGCGACGCTCTTGGGCTTCCAGAGACAGGTTAGCCGTTGGGCGTGCCAGCAAACGGGGCAGGCCGATGGGCTCGCCCGTTTCCTCACACCAGCCGTATTCACCCGAATCGATCAGGGCAATGGACTGTTGCACTTTCTTGAGCAGCTTGCGTTCGCGGTCGCGAGTACGCAGCTCCAGAGCGTGTTCTTCTTCGATCGTGGCACGGTCAGCCGGGTCAGGAACGAACTGGGTTTCACGCAGGTTTTCCGTTGTGGCACCTGCGTTAGCCAGAATTTCCTGCTCAAGCTGGCGTAAGCGGTAGTCTGACTCAGGCATCGCCAAAAGCTCCTGCTCGGTCAGCAGGGTTGTAGTACTGTCATGTGACTTAGTTGCCATGATGCTTACCTCTTGTTGACGTCTGGGAGCCTGTAACTGTCGTCACGCGCAATCGCTCCGCATTTACTGAATAAGTTTTCACTTCAAGCCAGGCAATTCTCCAAGCCCTGGGTGAAGATGTCTTGTGGCAATTTGCGGCCAATAAAGACCAGCTTGGTGCCTTTTTTATCTTTGGCCAGCCAGGCATTGCCAGGCTCGGCGCTCATCATCATGTGTACGCCTTGGAAAAGCATACGGCGATTGATGCCCTTCAGATACAGAATGCCTTTATAGCGCATCAGATCTGGTCCAAATACTTGGACAATCCCCGATAGGAAATCTTCCAGACGCTCGGGATCAAAAGGACGGTCGGAACGGAACACGAAGGCTCCGATCTCGTCATTGTGAGCCGCGTGCTGGTGATGATGGTGGTGGCCGCAGCCTGGACCGCAGTCGCCATCTTCATCGTGAGCATGATCGTGATGGTGGTCATGGCCATCATCCGCATCAGGGTGTTGCTCAGCCAGGAATTGTGGATCGATGTCCAAAATGGAGGTCAGGTTAAAGCCGCTGACTTCCAGCAAATCCTTGATGTCGGTCTCACCGAAGTGAACCGGGGTAATGGTTGCGCGTGGATTAATGCGGATCAGACGGGCACGCAGGGCCTCGTAATCTACATCGTTGACCAGATCTTTTTTGGAGATCAGCAGGCGGTCCGCAAAACCAACTTGTTTCTGTGCTTCTTCTTGATTATCCAGCGTGGTCATGCCGTGCTTGGCGTCCACCACAGTGATGACTGCGTCTAGCCGATAGTAGTCGGCAATATCATCGTCCATGAAGAAGGTCTGGCAGACCGGGCCGGGGTTAGCCATGCCGGTGGTCTCGATGATGACGCGCTCAAACTTCAGTTCACCCGCTTGGCGGCGAACGCGCAAATCGTTCAGGGTGCGCATCAGGTCGCCGCGCACCGTGCAGCAGACGCAACCGTTGCTCAGCTCAACGATTTCTTCTTCGGAGTCTTGCACCAACAATTCATTGTCGATGCCCTCAGGCCCGAATTCGTTTTCGATGACGGCAATGCGTCGACCGTGATATTCGCTCAGGATGCGCTTGAGCAGCGTGGTTTTGCCAGCGCCCAAAAAACCAGTCAGAACAGTGACTGGAACCATGTTTTTCAGATCTGATGCCGCGTTCATAAACATGCCTCGCAGTGGCGGGCGAAAGGTACAAGGCACGGTTCCAACCGCGGCTTCCTGCACCTATCTACTCCGCACGAAAACAACGTGCGATTACAGCACAGCCTTGCCTGTTGGGCAAACGGTGATCTGTAAAAATTCACAGAGGTTTGCCAATAGATCGGGGAATATATACTGATTGGCGGCAAAATACCACGTTTTAGGGGGCAGATAAGGGTTTTCGCTCGTTTTTAGCAGCAACACAACGTTGGCACAGACCCCGTAATTCAGTTTCGTGGCCAGAAAGCGCAAAACCGGCCTCGCGCACGCAGTCAGCCAGTTTTTTGCTCAAGGCCGGAGCGCATAGTTCCACTACGGTGCCGCACTGGGTGCAGACAATCAGCAAGTCGTGGGGGTGACCACCGGCATCTACACAAGCCGTCCAGGCATTGACGGCATCTAAGCGGTGGATCAGACCTTCTTCGGTCAGAAAGTCCAGAGCGCGGTAAACGGTAGGAGGTTTGGCACCCGGTTGAAATTCCCGAACGAGGTCCAGCAGTTCGTAGGCGCGCAAACTGCGCTGGGCCTGAATCAGGATTTCCAGCACCTGGCGTCGAATTGAAGTCAGCCGTTTACCGCGTTCCAGACAAAGCTGTTCAGCGGTAGCAAGCTGATCTTCAATGGCGTTGGGCGTAAGAATATGTACAGGCATGGCGCTTGATAGGGTGTTTGTTATGTTATAACATCTTTGGGAAAATAAATTCCTACTCTTGCCGCATTATCCCTGTTTCATGTCCTGTTCTCAATTTTCCTCGACTTCTCGCAGTCCGGCCCCCCGCCGTTCGCTCTTGTTGGCCTCGGCTGGGCAGCGTGTGCTGGGCGCTTTATGCGTGGCCGCCGCCCTGTGGGCGATGACGGCCTGGGCATTGGGCGCGTGGTAAGAGCATGACGAACAATCAAACTTTGATCGAGCTGGACCATGTGGCGCTGGGCTGGAAAGACAAAATTGCCTTGCGGGACATTAGCGGATGTTTCATCCGTGGCTCCCTGACAGCGATTGTCGGGCCCAATGGCGCAGGCAAGTCCACCTTACTTAAAGGGCTGACGGGGCAGATTAATCCCCTGAAAGGTCGTATCGCGCTTGATAGCGGTTTTCTGCATCAGCTGGCTTTGCTGCCGCAGATGGGTGACCTGGACAAGAGTTTTCCCGTGACGGTACATGATCTGGTCGCCATGGGCGCCTGGAAGCGTGTTGGGGCCTGGGGTGGTTTTCCCAAAGCAGAACACGAACGCATTGGCCATGCTTTGGAACAGGTTGGTCTGGCCGACTTTGCCCGGCGATCGATTGGCACCTTGTCAGGCGGACAATTACAGCGTGCCTTGTTTGCTCGCATGATCATGCAAGATGCTCAGATACTTCTGCTGGATGAGCCCTTTGCCGCGGTGGACCGTGCAACCTCGGATGAATTGATGAACCTGATTCTGGACTGGCACAAACAGGGCCGTACCGTGATGGCCGTGCTGCATGATCTGGATATGGTGCGCAGCTGTTTCCCGCAAACGGTGCTGTTGGCGGGGCAAGTGGTGGGTTGGGGTGAAACCGAAGCGGTACTGACCCCGGAAAACCTGCATCTGGCCCGTCATCTGTGTGCTGGGGACTACTTATGATGGCGCTGATGGATGTGCTGTTCGGTCCCTTTATCGAATTTGGTTTCATGAAACGGGCCTTGGCGGGCTCTTTTGCCTTGGCTGCTGCTGCCGGGCCGTTGGGTGTTTTCCTGGTGTTGCGTCGCATGAGCCTGATGGGCGATGCCATGGCGCATGCCATCCTGCCCGGTGTCGCGGTTGGCTTCCTGACCGCCGGTCTGTCTTTAAGCGCGATGGCCTTGGGCGGCATGATTACGGGTTTGGTCGTGGCCTTGCTGGCTGGCCTGGTGGCTCGTCTGACCCCCCAGCGTGAAGACGCCAGTTTTGCGGCTTTTTATTTGGTGTCTTTAGGGCTGGGAGTGCTGCTGGTTTCACTGCGCGGCTCCAATATGGATTTAATCCATGTGCTGTTTGGTACTGTGCTGGGCTTGGATGATGCTTCTTTATTGCTGGTTACCAGCAGTACAACGGTCACGTTGATTATTCTGGCCTTGGTATTCCGGCCCCTGGTGCTGGAGTGCATGGACCCGATCTTTCTGCGTACTCAAAGTGGCCGCGGTTCGGTTGTCCATATGTTGTTCTTGTTCATGCTGGTCATCACGCTGGTGGCTGGCTTCCAGGTTCTGGGGACCTTGATGGTGGTCGGGATCATGATGTTGCCCGCCGCCTCGGCCCGATTCTGGGTGTATTCCGTGGGACGCCAGATGCTGGTGGCGGCTGTGCTGGGCATGGTTAGTGCCTATCTGGGCCTGCTGTTCTCGTATTACTACAACGTGCCCGCCTCGCCCGCGATCATCCTGGCGGCGGGTGGCTTTTATTTTCTTTCTATCACCCTTGGCCCCCAAGGCGGTTTGCTGCGCGCTTATTCCCAATGGCGTGCACGGCGTCGGCGCATGGCCTCTCTCTTGGAGCACGATTGATGAAAATGCGAGACCTGTATTCCGGCCGTACGGTATTGGTCCTGGGTTTGCTGGCGGCTAGCCTGTCAGTGCAGGCTGAACCTTTACGAGTCGTCAGCAGCTTTTCCATCTTGAACGATATGGTCAAGGAGATAGGCGGCGACAAGGTCATGGCCAGCACGATTGTGCCGGTTAACGGTGATGCCCATTCTTTTGAGCCGCGCCCCAGCGATGCCAAAACCTTGGCTAGTGCGCAGTTGCTGGTCATTAATGGCTTGGAATTTGAAACCTGGCTGCCTCGTTTGCAGCAAGCGGCGGGCTATAAAGGGCCGCAGATCGTGGCTACCGAGGGTATTGCGCCTTTGGCTTTTGAGGCAGGGCAGGATGATCACGCTGACCATAGCAATGATCACGATCATGAGCCTGCACATGAGCAGGACCACCAACATACACACGCTGGGGAGGGCGAACAGGCCCACAGTGACCACGCCCATAGCCATCAGCACGGCAGTCAGGACCCGCACGCCTGGCAAAGTCTGGGTTTGGCGCAGATCTATGTCCGCAATATCAGTAAAGGTCTGGAACAAGCTGACCCGGCCAATGCGGAGTACTACCAGCGCCGCGCCAAGGATTACGCACAGCGTATTCAGGAACTGGACGACTCTATCAAAACCCGTCTTCAAGCTGTGCCCGTAGAAAAGCGCAAGGTGATTACCTCGCACGATGCGTTTTCTTATATGGGCAAGGCGTACGACATTCGCTTCATCCCCTTGGTCGGTGTATCCAGCCAAGCGGAGCCTTCGGCTCGTGATATTGCACAAATCATTCAGCAAGCGCGCCGCGAGCAGATCCAGGCCATTTTTGTGGAAAACACCGTCAGTGCAAAGCTGGTGGAGCAAGTAGCTCGGGAAACCGGGGCGAAAGTGGGGGGCACCTTGTATTCCGATGCCCTGGGCGTCGCGGGTTCAGGGGTGGACACGTACTTGGGCATGATGCGCTCGAACACGGATCAACTGATCAAAGCCCTACAGCCTTGAATCATTCATCCGGCTTGTCGCTGGCCCGGTTCTTGCGTTGTGCCCGAGGGTGGGCCTGATCGTAAGCCTGGGCCAGATGCTGGAAGTCCAGGCGGGTATAAATCTGGGTCGTGGAAATATTGGTATGACCCAATAGCTCCTGCACGGCCCGCAAATCCTGAGCCGACTGCAGTAAATGGCTGGCAAAGCTGTGACGCAGGCTGTGCGGATGTACATGCACAGGCAGGCCACTGGCACGGGCGTAGTTTTCCAACTCCTGCTGCACGACACGCGGGTGAATCCGCGCTCCGCGAGCACCTAGAAATAGGGCGGCACAGGCATCGGCGCTTGTCGCCAGCGAGGCCAGGGTCGTGCGCTTTTCCAACCACTGCTGCAGAGCATTCAGGGCTTGTGCGCCGATAGGTAAACGGCGAATTTTGCCGCCTTTGCCGCTGACCAGCAGTTCACGATCGTCCAGCAATAGCCAACTTTTGGACTGGTATTGAGAGTCTTGGTGATAGTGCGTATCCAGGCTGACCAGCTCAGACAAACGCAGGCCACTGGAATAAAACAGTTCAAACATGGCCTGATTGCGCCAGCTGACCGGATCGTCTTGTATGGGTGCGCTTGGCCTGTCCAACAATTGCTGGGTCTGGTCTACGGACAAGGCTTTGGGCAGGGGGCGGCCTATCTTGGGCGCTTTCAGGCTGGCGGCAGGATTCAAGGGCCAGCCCAATTCTTTGGTGCGCGATTGATAATAGCCACGCCAGGCGGCCAGAATGCGGGCCAGGCTGCGGGGGGCCATACCTTGCGCATGCAAGCGCGCGGCAGCTTGCCGTAGCTGCGTGTGATTCAGCGTGTCGGGGTCTAAGCCTGGATGCTGCGCCAGCAGATGGCGCAGATCACTTCGGTACGCACTGAGTGTGTGTTCCGAATAACGTTTTTCATGGCTTAGTTGATGCAGCCAGCTTTGCATGGCGGGGCTTAGAGCCTGAGAGACGGCTGGCTGCTCGGGGGACTCCCCAAAGGGGGAGCGATCTTGTTTTTTCAGGCCGGACATTCGCTTTGATTGACACTGCTGGGCTTGTGCAAACGTTGCAGGGCAGCACTGCACAGCTCGCCAATCCCCTCCAGAAAATCTGTGCCCATATCAGCCGTAAAACGGGTGGCTTCAGGTGAGCCCAGAACCAGCAGGCCAAACAAGGTATTCGACTCGGGGCTCTTCAAGGGCACGATCGCAACAGACTGCGCATCTTGCTGCAAATCCGCCAGGAACTCCTGTTCGCGTCTAGTCCCGCAATAGGGGTCGATCAAGGTGTAGGCCCAACTGACGAGCAGGTCATCCGCCAAGACTTCGTCGGGGTTCCAGCAGTGTAAGCGCACCACCGGCATTTCAAAAATATGTTCCAGGCTGCTGCAAATCAGTTCAGGCAGGGCACCGGGATCGGACTGGGCCAGCATCTGGCAATTCCACTGATGTAGCTGGCGCGAGATTTTCTCGTTACCGCGGGCGTTGGCTACTAGCGTTGCCAGTTGGCGTTCCGTTTTCTTGCCGCGCTCACGCAGCAGCAGGATCTGGCGCTCGCCCAAAGAAATGGCGCGGCTTTGGTGCGGGTGGGGCACCATCAATTTGGAAAAAACATCGGCGTGCGCGTCGAAGAAATCAGGGTTGGCTTTCAAAAACTGGGCCACTTCCACGGCGCTAAGGCTGTTGGGGGTATCCATGTCTAGAAGGTTTCCTTTCTGGCTA
>SMEN01000544.1_pt1 | contig 10341 bp, 5 predicted proteins | sample 2456271 | NCBI WGS metagenome assembly SMEN01 (sample SAMN10132593, study PRJNA489261) | soil metagenome | isolation source: day1 control-loamy sand soil ammended with raw manure from dairy cow... | place: USA | collected 2015-04-01 | reverse complement strand
AGGAAGCTTCCTACATCACGGGGTCAGTACTTCCCGTGGGTGGAGGCGACCAAGGCTAAGATCATCCTTATGGTCTCGCCCGTTCCTTTTACCCCATCGTCTTCGCAGACTTTCCTGCCTCGCAGCTCGATTATTCTGCAACAGATGTCCTCGAGCATTCTCAAGCTCCCTGAACAGGAAGGGAGAATGTTCTATATAGGGGGTAAACACGGAGCGGGTAAATCGGAATTCGCGGAGAGCCTGACCGAGATGCTTCCCGGTTGGTCCGTGGTCAAGGTATCCGCGCTTTCCTGGCTCCAGGATTCTCCTCGTGCGCTACTCACCCATATCGGGCACAAACTGGGCGCCACCTCGTCTAATTCGATTCGTGGAGTGATCGACAGACGGGGTGCATCGACCGTAGTCATCATTGACGACATCCATTGGTCCGATCTCGAATCCCTCCACAAGCTCCTTGAATTCACCCGGCGGATGGTTTCGGGCCGGTTTGTGTTGATCCTCATCGGCCTGGATGGTGAAAACGCCACCCCGGGCGGTCATCCACTCAATCTGCCGGATCTGGCTGATGTCACCTACGTCCTGCCTCCGATGAGTATTGAGGAAATCAGACAGGTGGCACTCACCACGGTCCGTGGACGCATCAGTGCATCCACCGCAACCGATATCCAGAGGATCACCGGCGGCATTTACGGTCGGGTACAGGAAGTTCTTCATGCGGTGGCGCCGGATCACTGGAAGGCCACCAACCCCAACGTGCCGATTCCGAATAGCTGGTGGTCCAGCCTCTCCCGCCGGATCGAGGGAACCAACCTGTGGCCAGTGCTGCTGGCCACCTCAGTGTTGCCCGGGGGCGGTCCCATTGACCTGATAAAAATGCTTGCCGACGACCCCGAGGGCACAGCATGCGACGAAGCTGTCAGCAATAATCTCCTCACCGTCCTGCCCACCGATGGACCTCCCACCCTTGACCTGGTGCTGCCCACCGACCGGGCGGTGATCCGTTCGCGTACACCGTTGAACAATCTCACCGCACTGCATCTGCAGGTTGCGGAGTACTACCGGGCTTTTGATCAGATCGATGAGGCTCTCCAACACGAAGCCTTTGCAGCCACCGAACCCGACAGCCCTGCGATTAAAGCTCTGGCCGAACGTGGCTTTCAACTCGGACGCACTGGCCGGTGGATGGAATCCGCACATGCACTGTCGCTGGCAGCCAACCGTACAGCCCATTCCGATGAAGCCGACAGATACATGCTGGAATCTATTGATTCATTGATCTCTGCATCGGATCTACCACAGGCAAGGATCCGGGCCGCCACGCTGGATCTGGGTGAGCACGGAATCCAGCAGGATTCAATGTTGGGTTATCTGGCCATTCATGAAGGCCGACAATCAGAGGCCCGTAGTCTTCTTGATCGCACCGCCGAGGCAATCCTGGCGCAGAACCCCATTGATTCTGTCCACGGTCCACGACTTGCCGCCCGCAAGGTACTGCTCAACCTCGTGGACTGGAAACCAGAGGAACTTCTGCTCTGGGCAGATCGTGCCATTGCCTGGTCGGATGACGACGCCGGGGAAAAAGTCGAGGCCCAGGCGATCTCCCTCATCGGGCGATCCATTATCGACGGCACTCTTCCCGAAGATCTTCCGATCGCTGGCGAGACCACCCTTCATGCCCAACGTCGCCACATGGCCATGGGTTGGCTCAACCTGGTCCACGACGATCCGATCACCGCCCGCCAGAAACTTGAGCGGCGAACATTCATCAGCGGATCGGAACGCATCAGTCTCTGGCAGGATGCCTGGCTTGCCCGCGCTCAACTGCTCCTGGGGGAATGGGAATCAGCTCTACGCACCGTCGAAGTTGGGCTTGCCCGCGCGGAACAGTTCGGAATCCGTTTCCTCGAACCCATGCTGTTGTGGACCGGTGCCACCGTTTCCACGGCAAAGGGTAATCTCGATCTTGCACGCCACTATCTCAGCAGGTTGACCAGTGACCAGGACTCGTTCATAGTTCAGTCCATGCCGTCTGCGATGTGTCGCATGTGGGTCTACTCCCGCAGAAATGAAATGGCGGCGGCACGACTTGCCGGAGGCACCCTGGAAAAGCTTGCTGCCTCCCACAACATCAGCCAACCCGGATTCTGGCCATGGGAGGATATCCACGCTACAAATCTGATCCGTGTCGGCGAGATTGAGCGTGCCACGACACTTGTGGAATCCACAATCGACAGTTACCGGGGCTCTGACATCATGTCAGTCAAGGCGAAAATCGCCGTGCCCGAGGCGATGCTGATGATCCATCACGGTGATGTCAGTCAGGGGCTCGCCCGTTTCGAGGATGCTCTGGATATGCTCGACGGGCTCACCGTTCCGTTTTACCGTTCACGTATTCTCTTCGAGTACGGTCAGGCGCTGCGTCGCCAGGGACAGCGCCGGCGAGCAGATGAGATCTTCGCCCGTGCCTCATCGATGTTCCAAGACATGGGGGCCACTGCCTTGGTGAGTATGGCAAACAGGGAACGCCGTGTGGGTGGCCTGGGACCCCGGTCCGGCAAAGTGGGTGGGCTGACCCCTCAGGAATATGAAATCGCAAGCCTGGTTGCTGAGGGGAACTCCAACCGGGAGGTTGCACACGAGCTCTTCCTGTCCCCCAAGACAGTGGAGTACCACCTGACCCGTGTTTATAAGAAACTGCAGATCAGGTCCAGGATGGAACTCGGCGATGCACTCCGGAAATATCAAGCGGATTCCTAAAACCTCAAGACGCCGAGTTGAGCATTCCCACACCACACCGGGAGTGATCATGCCACGGACCTCAGTACGTATCGGGCCACCTCATCCCGAGGTGAAAGGGAGATCACATGCGCATCTCTCAAGGCAGCCTCAGGTATGCATCAGGTGAATATTTGCCCGCAACTCTGCCTTTTCCACTACCCTCGTCTGGTCCCGGTAGAATCTGCAACCCCGATAGGGACGCCTACCAGCACCAATAGCCACGGACAAGGACCCCCTAGAACTCTTTAGGGCATTCCCTAGTTTCGAGGAACGTTTCCGCAGGATTGACTTGTGAATCAGATCACCAGCCAAAGGTGATGAACGATCACCTCACAGTTCCAAGGAGTACGTCATGGCCCCCTCATCACCCGATGTTTGGCAAAGCCCCAAACATCGACGCACAGTCTATCTTGTCCTCGCCGTCGTCGGCATCTCGATCCTCTTCGATGGATACGACCTTGTCATCTACGGAGCTGTCCTTTCCACCCTGCTCAATGATCCGACACAGATCGGTGCACTCAGCCCGGCGGTTGCCGGCACTCTCGGTTCCTACGCAATGATCGGTGTGATGATCGGTGCACTCTCAGCCGGTGCTGTCGGCGACAGACTGGGCCGTCGCAAGGTGATGATCACCGCCATTATCTGGTTCTCCATCGGCATGGGCCTTACCGCGCTGGCCACCTCCATTGCGATGTTCGGCTTCCTTCGTTTCCTCACCGGACTGGGTGTGGGCATGATTGTTGCCACAGGAGGTGCCATCATCGCAGAATTCGCCCCACGCAACCGCCGGAACCTCTTCAACGCCATTGTCTACTCCGGTGTCCCAGCCGGTGGTGTCCTGGCCTCAATTCTCGCCCTCCTCATCGAGGATCAGATCGGATGGCGTGGACTCTTCTTCATCGGTGCCACCCCGATCCTCTTCCTGCTGCCACTGGCCTATTTCGCACTCCCGGAATCACCACGGTGGTTGGCCAGCCGCGGTCGCCGAGAGGAAGCCCTCACACTGTGTGAGCGGCTCGACCTCCCGATCAACGATTTCGTCCCCGCTGCGCCCACAGCTTCCAATATCTCCGCCACGAACACGATTGCGGAACGAACCGGATTCGCTGGCATCTTCTCCCGCGCCTACTTACCCGGCACCGTGCTGATCGGTGCCATGAGCTTCATCGGCCTGCTATCCACCTATGGACTTAACACCTGGCTCCCCAAGATCATGGAGTCAAACGGGGCAAGCTCACATGACTCGCTCTATTCCCTCCTTTTCCTTAACGGTGGAGCAGTCGTCGGCGGTCTGATCGCCTCATGGTTCGCCGACCGCATCGGCGCAAAGACGATCATCACATCGACGTTCTTCCTCGCCGCCCTGTGCCTGGCTTCATTGCCATTCATCTCCTCGTGGCCACTGATGTATTCTGCGATCGCACTGGCTGGCATTGGTGTCCTCGGGACACAGGTCCTCACCTACGGGCTGACATCCAACTACTTCGGCACCGCCTGCCGAGCCGCCGGCGTGGCCTGGTGTGCAGGATTCGGTCGTCTGGGTGGCATTGTGGGACCTGTGGTCGGTGGACTGATCATCGGTGCCGGATTCGGCCCCACCTACGCGTTCTTCCTCTTCGCCGGAGCCGCGGTAATCGGTGCCATCTGTACCGGTCTCATTCCCCGTTCGCCTGCAGAAACCCACATCACGGTGTCAGTTGAACCGATTCCGGTACGCTCCTAACCGTGATCTGACCTCCATGAGAACCTGAACCTAGAGAACAGGTCTGTGGGAAGCAGAAACACCCGCTCCATACAATGAGCATCATCATCGCAAAACCAGAAAAGTGTGTCCCGGCCGGAGGAAATCCGGTCAGGACACACTTCTCAGACAAGGTAAACCCTCACCAGCGCGGTGAGGGCTTTCCCGATTTATCCGTTCAGCTTACGGTAATCAAAGACCTGATCGATGATGCCGTATTCGAGAGCCTCATCAGCGGTGAGGATCTTGTCACGATCGGTATCAATATGAATCTGCTCTGGAGTCTTACCGGTGTGGTGAGACAGGGTCTTTTCCATGAGCTTACGCATACGTTCAATCTCAGCTGCCTGGATCTCCAGGTCAGAAACCTGGCCCTGGGTTCCCTGGGTGGCAGGCTGGTGGATGAGGACTCGGGCGTTCGGAAGCGCAGCACGCTTTCCGGGTGCACCTGCGGCAAGAAGTACTGCGGCGGCAGATGCAGCCTGACCGAGGCAGACAGTCTGCACGTCTGGGCGGACATACTGCATGGTGTCGTAGATTGCCATCAGTGCAGTGAACGAGCCACCGGGTGAGTTGATGTACATGGTGATATCGCGATCAGGGTCCATGCCCTCAAGCACGAGCAGCTGTGCCATGACATCGTTGGCTGAGGTGTCATCTACCTGGGTGCCGAGGAAGATAATGCGCTCTTCGAACAGCTTGGCGTAAGGGTTGGTTTCCTTTGTGCCGTATGCGGACTGCTCGATGAAGGATGGCAGCACGTAACGGGACGAAGGCATCTGAAATCCGTTGCTCATTTAAATATTCTCCTTGAAGTTTCCGTGTGCCTAGTTGCTGATGGGGCCCTCAGCGAGGGTAATCACGTGGTCGACGAGTCCGTATTCCTTGGCGCCTTCGGCAGTGAACCAGCGGTCACGGTCGGAGTCCTTGGTGATCTGCTCAAAGGTCTGACCGGTGTGCTCGGCGATGAGCTGAGCCATCTCGCGCTTGGTCTGGGCGAACTGCTCAGCCTGAATAGCAATATCAGCGGCGGTACCACCGACACCGGCAGAAGGCTGGTGCATCATGATTCGTGCGTGCGGCAGCGCATAACGCTTACCGGGGGTTCCACCGGAGAGCAGGAACTGTCCCATGGAAGCTGCCAGGCCCATACCGTAGGTCGCGATATCACAGGGTGAGTACTTCATGGTGTCGTAGATAGCCATACCCGCGGTGACAGAGCCACCGGGGGAGTTAATGTACAGCGAGATATCCCTCGTTGGGTCCTCCGCGGAGAGCAGAAGGATCTGTGCACACAGCTTGTTGGCGATCTCATCATCCACCTGGCTGCCGAGGAAGATGATGCGCTCGCGCAGTAGGCGATCGTAAATATCGCCACTGTAGCTGGCCCCAGCACCCGGGGCAGTCATCTTGAGGTTATCGCTCATGAAAATCTCAACTCCTACATTCTACAAATCAAAAGGTTCGTCAGGTTCAATGTCACCAGACTACCCGCGTATTTCCGCTACACCGCTTCTGTTCGCTAACAGCGTTTATGGTGTCTTCAATGCGGGTTGGGGTACGAAAAAGCCCAGCACACTAGTGTCTGCTGGGCTTTCATCCTAGGAGATTCTACTCCTGGTCTGCTGCTTCTTCTTCGACTTCTTCTTCACCGAAGTAGGCCTTTGGGTCAATCTCGTTGCCCTCAGAATCCTTGACGTTCACACGGCAGATGGCCTGAGCCAGTGCCTTGCCACGACGGACATCAGCGAACAGGTTCGCGATCTGGCCGGACTGCTGGAGCTGACCGATGAACTGGTTGGGGTCCATGCCGTAGCTCTGTGCGGTGAACAGGATGTGGTCGGTGAGCTCCTGCTGGGAGACCTCTGGCTCTTCGGTCTCTGCCAGCACGTCAAGGAACAGCTGGGTGCGGACAGCCTTTTCAGCGTCCTCACGATTCTGCTGCTCGAACTCTTCACGGGTGGTGCCCTGGGATTCCAGAACGGAGTTGAGTGCAGCCTCATCGTGTGCGAGATCTCCGAGGAGATTGTGCAGCTGGGAATGTGCCTGCTCGTCGACGATGGAGGCAGGAAGCGCGAAGGTAGCGGAATCCAGAGCGGACTTCAGGACCTCATCGCGGATGTTGCCGGCCTGCTCATTCTTGAGACGTGCCTCAACCTGGGTCTTGGTGGACTCGCGGAGTTCCTCGATGGTGTCGAACTCGGAAGCAAGCTGTGCAAATTCGTCGTCAAGCTCAGGCAGCTCGCGCTGCTTGGTTGCGGTGATCTCGACGGTAACAAGAGCTTCCTTGCCCTCGTATTCACCGGAGGCAAGCTCGGTGGTGAATTCGACGGTATCGTCCTTCTTCTGGCCTGTCAGGGCCTTGTCGAGGCCATCCACCAGATCGCCGGAGCCGACTTCGTAGGACAGGCCCTCGGTGGTCGCTTCCTCAATCTTCTCGCCATCGATGGAGGCGGAAAGGTTGATGGTGACGAACTCACCCTTCTTCAGCTTGTGGTTGTGATCCTTCAGGGTTGAGAAACGGGTCTGAAGGTTCTCAAGTTCTGCGTCGATAGCAGCATCGTCGACGGCGATTGCCGGAACCTCAACGTTGATCTCGGAGAAATCAGGAAGGGTAATCTCTGGGCGAACATCAACCTCAGCGGTGAATTCGACGGTCTCGCCGTCTTCAATCTTGGTGACCTCAACCTCAGGCTGACCGATCGCCTTGATATTGTGCTCTTCAATAGCCTGTCCATAACGGGTAGGCAGCATGTCGTTTACGACCTGCTCGAGAACCGGGCCGCGACCGAAACGAGCATCAATCAGCTGGCGGGGAGCTTTGCCCTTACGGAAGCCAGGAACCTGGACCTGATGCGCCAGTGCTGCGTAAGCCTGATCGATCTCAGGCTTCAGTTCTGCGAAAGGAACTTCAACGGTGATCTTGACACGGGTGTCGCTCAGCTGCTCGACGGAACTCTTCACGAGGAAATCTCCTGGGTGGTCGGATAAAAAGTTTCTGTAAATTCAAAAACAAGCCCGGTTTCCGACGATCTGCGATTTTCTTCGCGTTCGTCCGAAACCGGGCTCGTCCTCAAGTCGGGGCGACAGGATTCGAACCTGCGACCCCCTGCTCCCAAAGCAGGTGCGCTACCAAACTGCGCCACGCCCCGATATTTATTTTTCCCCGAGGAATTCACACCTTGCCACACCACTATTAACCGGTGGGGAACTTCGCTGTGCTCCTTGGTTCGATTCAAAAGTGTACATGGCGATCTTGATTTCACCTAAACGGACTCCGGCAAATCAGAGAATACACACGTCAACAGCACTTTTCCGAAGGATTCCCCACTAAAGATTCCCGCTAAATGACCACTTAATGACGTTTCTGGAGTCTTCTTAAGCACCTTTTGCCGGACCGCCCTTTCATCCAGGAGCCCGCCTGCCCCGGCTTGTCGAACATACGGGTCAGAGTCACATCATCGCCCTTAAACATGCAGCACACTCAAAGACGAATCACCCTGGAGCGAAAAGGGGTGACTGACGTGGTGGATATCCGGGTGTCCACCTGTTCCGTCATGCAATTGAAAAGAGGACCAATTGTCTTAAAGAACCGCGCTGAAAGTCGGGGCGGTGGCACACGGGGGCGAACCGGCAGCCTCAACCGCTTAAGACCCCCAGGAAAATTGGGCGGCACATGGCGCCGGAGGAGGATGACAGCACTGGAGACCAGTGATACGCCATGACCGGGTTTCACAGCTCAGAGATTAACGACACAGAATAGATCAAGCGTTCCTGGCGACACAGGCAGGCTGGCACGATACACAACTTCCAAGGTGAGAAATATGAAAGGACCCCAGACAGCCCAGGACTCCCCGGTGGACAGACCGGCCAACAATCTGACGAACAGAATCAGCCAGCCAGGCCACCGATAATGGCATGGCCAGAGGCTCAGATTGAACCTCTCATCCCGGATGGGTCGATGGACGTCCAAGATTAATGGAACACCTGGCCGGAACACCTGGGACACTTCTCCAGGAAGGTGATTCCACAGCCCACCGCAATACAAGAACACCCTCCATCTTGCGGTTCAGCGCAGATAGAGGGTGTTGATAGCTGAGGGAATGACGGGAATCGAACCCGCGTCATCAGCTTGGAAGGCTGAGGTAATAGCCATTATACGACATTCCCATTATCCGAAATACGTTCAAGCATTTCGTACTGCGATGATGTTAGCCCACAACCCTCAATTTTAAAAAATCCCCAGGATGGAAACCATATTCCCCCTCTCCCCACCCAACACCCCGGCAGCAGGACCGAAGGGACAATGTGACGGACGCTGTGGCGGACAGGTGGATTACCACCAGAAGCGTGGAATCACTTTTATTGTCAATACCTGAACAATATTAACTTAAATAAAGCTTATTTAAAGCTAAGAATTACCCACACTCAGAATCGGTGCCCCACAACAGATTTCACCCCAAATGGGGCGTTTCCGACCACCGTAGTACACGGAAACGGAGATCCGACCTCCCACCCGGTCGCAAAACTGCTGCCAGCAGCAAGTCCCTCCGGACTTTTCCCACAATCCTCGGGATGAACAAACCCCAGAATCTCCCAACCCCACGGCAGGCATTTCCCCACACACATTCAACAGCACAGAAATGGAACATTATGAACTACTTATATCATCTGCTCAAGCCATGTATTTAGTTCTATCTGTTCGATATTTTTCACTTTCAAAAGATCGGTTGTGGCTCTACGCTCATCTTTTCGACACAAAGTACCCCAGTGGCGTAATCTATCGATCATGAAGCCAAAAATCATTGATGCTGAATCAGGAAGAGAGCTGTGGACGGCCATCGAATGTGCCGAGTTCTCCGGTACGGCCCGTGGCACCTTCACCAGCTATGCCGGACGCGGACGGGCACCAAAACCCGTCACCAAGCTCCATGGCCTGACCCTCTGGGATTCACAGACTATTCGCGAATGGGTCGACGAACGTGCGGCAGGAAACAAGGGACTCACCACAGTTGGAGTAGGCACAGAAGCAGAGGTTTCCCAGTAAAACTCCTGAGTTCCCGAAGTGAGCCATCGGATTCATGTCACTGAATTCGATGGCTTTCCCTTTTCAGCCCAATCAATCCCACTTACCCCTCGACCTCGGTTCCTCCCCCATACCCGGGAACTTTTCCGCACCCCTTGGCGTTGACAGTGTTGTAAAGAACAATTCGCCGATCATGCGTGGTTGTCTCGTGGTTGCCTGCAGAATCGTCCTATAGCAATCGCCATACATCATCGGCCGGCAAAACTGAGTGAGTTGAAGTTTTAGTGGAAGCACTACTCCTGATCGCAATTGTCATCGGCGGTGGCGTGTTCATCGTGTCGAAGATGTCTGGCAATAACACCAAAAAGATTGAGGAACAGAAGTTTGCCGATGCGCAGGCTGATGCCCGTCGATGGATTGAACGCCTGGGTTCCCAGGTCCTGACCATCGCCGGTAATGACGTGGCCTCAACCCAGGCCATCGCCGATGCATCGGAGCGTTATACTGCGGCATCGTCCCAGATCAGTACTGCCCAGTCCACCCGTCAGGCTGAGCTGGCCCGCGAATCTGCTCTCGAGGGGTTGCATTATATGAATGCTGCCCGTGAGATCATGGGGATGACTGCGGGACCTGAGCTTCCACCATTGGAGGGCCAACGTAACGCTGGTCGGGTGACAGAGACCCGCACCATTGAGCAGGACGGTCGCACCCTGACCGCTTCCCCGGTTGCCACGGATGCCACCCCGAACTACTACCCCGGCGGTAATGTGGCCGGCCGTCCGGTTCCTGCCGGCTG
>SMEN01000543.1_pt1 | contig 10353 bp, 15 predicted proteins | sample 2456271 | NCBI WGS metagenome assembly SMEN01 (sample SAMN10132593, study PRJNA489261) | soil metagenome | isolation source: day1 control-loamy sand soil ammended with raw manure from dairy cow... | place: USA | collected 2015-04-01 | reverse complement strand
CATGCTCATCGCGATCTTCATTTCCAACGTCCCGGAAGGACTAGCCAGCACCGCGCAGATGAAAGGCGCGGGGCGAAAAGGCTCCTCGGTGGCGGCCCTGTGGGGATCGATCGCGATCTGCTGCGGCATCTCTGCGTTCCTTGGCGCGCTGCTGCTCGAATCCATGCCCGGAGAGGTTCTGGCTTTCGCCACCGCCGTGGCCGCCGGCGGCATCTTGACGATGATTGCCGACACCATGATTCCCGAAGCCTATGCCGCGGAGCACGACTACACCGGACTGCTGGTCACCACGGGATTCCTCGCCGCCTTCAGCCTGCACGTTACCGGAGGCTGAGCAAACCTGAGATCATGGTTCAATGCCACTGAAAAGCAGCAGCTCTTCTGCGTCTGAAACCCAGACAATCTACGCACCGCCATACCTTGCCACCACCCTTGGCATGTTCGTGCTCGTATTCCTAGTTGCCTTTGAATCCATGGCTGTTACCACCGTGATGCCAATGGTCAGCGAACTGCTGGAGGGTGAACGCTACTTCGCCTTGGCCTTCGCAGCGCCCATTGCCAGTGGCATGCTGGGCATGGTCGCTGCAGGTGAGATCACCGACCGCTGGGGGCCTAAGCATCTGCTGCACATTGCGGTAGCCGTGTTCTGCATCGGTTTGGTGATCTGCGGTTCAGCGATGACTATGCAGATGCTGATTGGCGGGCGGATCTTGCAGGGAGTCGGCGGCGGTGCAATTACCGTGGCCCTCTATGTGCTCATTGCCCGCGCGTACCCTGGGCACCTGCATTCAAAAATCTTTGCCCTCTTTGCTACCGCCTGGGTTATTCCGGCCATGGTCGGTCCGTGGCTGGCCGGGCTGATTGCCGTGCATATCGGCTGGCGCTGGGTCTTTTCCGGTGTGGCCATCCTGGTGATCGCCGCTTTCGCCGGAATCATCCCCAGCCTCAGATCCATGAGCTCTGAACGCGATCCCGAATTGGGTCCGATTTCAGTGAAGCGCCTGGCGCTGGCCGGGCTCACCGGCCTGGCCGTTATTTCCATGAACTTGTTGGGCAATTTGCATAGCAGCTGGTCGCTGGCAGGCTTGCTGCTTGCCTTGGTCGTGGCGCTGGCAGCGATCCGACCGCTGCTGCCCAAGGGCACGTTCACCATTCGCAAGGGCCTGCCGGCTACGATGATGACTCGAATCTTCGTGACCGGCGCATTCTTCGGGGTGGAGGTCTATCTTCCCTACCTGCTGCGCGAGGATTACCAGCTGACTCCGGACCGTGCTGGCCTGATCCTGACAGCATCCGCGTTGTGCTGGTCCATCGGCTCCTGGCTGCAAGGAAAGCTGGGGGAGAAGGTCTCTAACTCGCGGTGCATCACCGTGGGTGCGCTCGCCGGCAGCGTGGCAATTGGCACTGCGCTGGCCACCGCTATCTTCCACCCTCCGGTGATCGTTCTGGTGTGCGGCTGGGCTGTGGGCGGGTTCGGCATGGGCATGATCTTCCCGCGCCAGAACGTGAACATGCTGGCCCTGTCGGCCAAGAGCGAGCAGGGGTTCAATTCCTCGGCCATGACGGTGGCGGACTCGTTGGGAAATGCCGGCGCCACCGCCATCGGCGGAGTGATTTTTGCAATGGCAGCCACGGGGATGGGGTTCATCTCGGTCTTCGGCTTCAGCATGATCCTGATCCTGATACTGATCGTGATCTCGCCGCGAACCAAGGGAATCGCGCCCGCGGTGCAGGATTAGCCTCGCGGCAGGATCTCCAGATGGGCCTTGGTTGGCTGTACAAGGTGCTGGTCGTATTCGGTGTGCTTGGCAACGTAGGACTTCACGTACGGGCAGACCGGAACAATCTTGGCGCCGCTGGCAATGGTGTTCTCCAAAGCGAACTTCACCATGATGCCTGCTAGGCCCTGTCCGCCATATTCTTCATCCACGGTGGTGTGGAAGAAGATGCGTTCGGTACCGGCAGCGCCATCGAAGTCGCGGAAATGCGCGGCACCGATGATTTTTCCCTCGTCATCCAGGGCGAAGCGCTGTCGTTCTGGCAGGAAAACTGGCTTGATCTCGCTCATTGTCTTTACCTTGCTTTCTAGGATGGGTTCACGCGCGGGCGCAGGCGAACAGTAGGAAGTGCTGGAGCGGGCAAGGCCGCGGGAGTATTCGGCGGGAAGGGGCCAAACCGATCCTCGGAAGCATCCCCGGGTTCCGCTCCGATCTCGGCCTGCCACTGAGCACGGAAAGCGAGGACTTCTTCGTGGGTGCGGCCCACGAAGTTCCACCACATCAGGATTTCTTCATTCAGCGGTTCACCGCCAATCAACAGCGCCAGCACCGGCTCATCGCCTGCTGACAGCCGCAAAGTTTTGCAACCGGCACGCACGAAGCCGAGATCCCGGGCAGAGAGCTGGTGTTCGTTCACACTCAAGCTTCCAGAATCCACCAAGATGCCGTGTTCATGATGTGCCGGGACGGCAATCTCAATTTCGGTATTCGGTTCCAGGCGCAGTTCAGCACCGCCAAGCTCGGTCTGGGTCTTTACCGGCGAGGTGGAACTCTGCCCGGAAATCCCATAGGTTCCCATGAATACGGCCATGCGCCAGCCTGCTCCGGCCAGCGGCTCGGGGCGGTAATTCTCAAAAGTATGTTCCATGTCGCGGGCGTGATCCGGCAGCGCGGTCCAAAGCTGCGCTCCGTGCAGGATCGTGGTGTCTTCGGTCAGGATTTCCGAGTGGCTGATACCGTGCCCGGCGGTCATCAGATTAACCTCGCCGGGACGCACTGTTGCCTTGAATCCTGCCGAATCCATATGGTCGATCTGGCCGGTGAAAAGCCATGAGACAGTCTGCAGCCCAGTATGCGGGTGGCGCGGAACATTCATTCCTCCGGTGACCTTGACGTCATCGGGCCCATAATGATCCAAGAAGCACCAGGCGCCGATCAGACTGCGTTGCTTCTGGGGCAGGGTGCGGAAGACGGTCATGGCTCGCGGGCCGCCCAGCGGCACTTCGCGTGGCTCCAGGATCTCGACCTCGCCCTGGGACTGTTCAGACCTGCAATCAATTTCTGCAGGCGTGTGCTCAAGATTGCTCATGGCCTAAGGTTATTCATGTTCGAGGGCTGTGACCACTCCCGTTAGCCCACCGGAATACGCCAGATTCACCCGGGGTACGATCGTTAAAGCGTTATCGGCGTCTTTCAAGGAGTTTGCAGCAACGTGGACAGGACTATTCTTCGCGACGAAGATCTTCTCAAGCTGGAAAAACAGGTTTGCTTTGGGCTGGCTGTGGCCTCGCGCTCGGTGATTTCCGCGTACAAGCCAGTGCTGGATCCGTTGGGCCTGACGCATCCCCAGTACCTGGTGATGCTTGCCCTGTGGGACAAGGGCCCGATGGGTGCGCGAGAACTCAGCGGCCACCTGCATCTTGACCCTGGTACGCTCTCCCCTCTGGTCAAACGCCTTGAAGGTGCCGGCCTGGTGGCGAAGACCAAAAACCCGGCCGATGAACGCGCTGTAGTCATCCAGCCCACCCCCAAGGGCCAGGAATTGAGATCAAAGGCAATGACGGTGCCGCGCGAAATGATGGAACGTTTGGCTTTATCGGAAAACGACGTTTTGGAATTGCGCAGCATCCTTGACCGGATGATCGCCTCGGGTGCAAATGCACCGAAAGAGTAGCGGCAGATTTAGTTGGTGCACCAACTAATGACGTATGATGGAACCGTAGATGACCGCAAGCAGCTGTGACCGCAGAGGACGACGATCATGGATGAATCCCCATTACCTATCATTTCAGATACCACAGGCCTGAGCGCTCGCTATCGTGCCTTCTGGCGATTGAAGTACCTTGGGCTGAGCATCTTCGGTCCTGCCGAGCGCCGCGTCCTTGCCAGTCCGCGCGAGCGCATTAAGTGGGACCGTGCAGTAAAGGTGATGCGCGCGCATGAGGCTGCCGGTACGCAGCCTGATGACCAAACCCTGTACACCGTGAGCCGCATGGAGCCTCGCCGTCCTTCGCGGTAGCCAATCTCACGTAGGTTGCCAAGGGGAGTCGCGATAATATTGAACCCATGGATTCCATGACTGAGCTCGTAGTCGCCCGACAATTTTCAGCGCCGAAGACCGCCGTGTGGGCTGCCTTTGTTGAACCGGAAATTATCGCCCAATGGTGGGGTCCGCACGGCTGGAATGTCCCAGAGGATTCCGTAGTCCTTGAACCGAAGATCGGTGGACGCCACGAGCTGCACATGGTCCAGGACGCGAATCCCGAATCGGTTGTTCCGCTCAAGGCAGTGTTCACCACCTTCGATGAGTACGAGTGCTTGGCCAGTGCCGACGGGCCGCATGAAATGACCTTGGACCTGGTCATTGAAACCCGCATTGAATTCAAGGAATTCGCCGGCCAGACCATGCTCACCCTTACCCAGAGCCCGCTGCCTCACGATGTCATCGAAACAAGCACCAAGGCCTGGAACTCCGCTTTCGCCAAGCTCGAAACCCTGCTCGCCGAGTTCTTCTAAATAACTGCTGCTAGGAAGCAGCTGGGATGAAGTAGCTGCGCACTGCCTTCAGCTTTGCGTTCTTGCCAGCTGAAGCGAACTGGAAGACGTGGCTGAAATGCGTCGAGGCTCCCGAATCATCGGTGCAAATCCCGTCGACGCTGCCTTCCTTGCCGTGGGTAAGGACGCTGGAGAACTTCAGGGAATCGGTTGGCGTTCCTGATTTTGCCCACTGCGCAATGGCTTCGAAACCGGTAATCTTGCCTGAGCCGGCAATCTCCCACCGGACGTCCTCAGCGCATCGCTCGTGCAGCGCTTGGAGGTCCTTGGCGTGGAGGGCTTCGATGATCCCAATGATGATCTGGTGGCGAGGAGCGTTTCCGCAATTCCCCAGGATATCTACCTGCATGGCGTTCCCTCCTTCCGGTGTACGCCCAGTCTAGCCACGGCCGATGTACGGCATGCCTCCTGCGGTGATGGTGAGCTGGTTGACCGAAGCTGACAAGGGAACCCCTGCGATATAGGCAATGGCTTCGGCTGCCTGCTGAAGCGGGAAGGTCGGCTCGACCATCCGTTCGCCATTAGGCTGCAGCGCACCTTGCGTGGCGCCGAAATCATTGAGCAGGTCGCTGGCGGTATTTCCGATATCCAGCTGGGTGGCGCGGATCCGGTAGGGGCGGCCATCGAGTTCCAAGCATTTGGTCAGCCCGGCAATGCCATGCTTGGTGACGGTGTATGCCACCGAGTTCACCCGAGGAGTTTGGGCGGAAATTGACCCGTTGTTGATGATGCGCCCGCCGCCGTGGACCTTGAAATGCGCGAAGGCAGTGCGGGCGGCATTGATGGCACCGGTGAGGTTGATCCGGCAGACCTCGTCCCATTGCTGGGGCGTCAGCTCGTCGATCGCCACCGAAGGCCCGAAAATCCCTGCATTATTGAACAGGACATCTACCGACCCGAAGTGCGACTGGGCTGCGAGGAATACCTGCTGGACAGCCTCGGGATCCGAAACATCTGCGGTCACCACCAAGGCGCGGCTGTGCTCCTGCGCGGTTTCCAGCAAGCTTGCCTCTGTGCGTCCGGCAAGCACTACATTCCATCCCTGCGCCAGCAGCAACCGGGTTGCGGCACGGCCAATTCCCGAACCGGCCCCGGTAACCACGATGGTAGGTGTGCTGGCAGGAACTTCGGATGCGTGGGACATTAATTCTCCTCGGAAAATTCTGGGGCAAAAGGAAATGAGGCGCGTGGTCCCATCCTAGGAAGCTGGGGGAGTAAACCCCAGTTTTCTTCTGGATGTTGCGCCCCAGCAGACAACGGATTTACTGGTTACTAGGCGCAAACTACTAGTCTTGAAGAGCTCGTCCTTCGACTGGGACCAGCGACTTGATAAGGAGTCTTGTGTTCCTCGACGTGTTCTACGGTGTGCTGCCGCTGTTTTTCGTCATGCTCATCGGCTACGCGGCGAGCTATGCGCCCAAGTTCCCGCCCGGTGTGGAGCCGGCGCTCAACGTGTTCGTCTTCTATGTCGCACTGCCGGCCCTGCTTTACAAAGTAGTGGCACGCGCTGACATCAGCGACGGTATTCCAGGGTCCTTCTTGTGGATCAGCGTCGCCTCGACGTTGGCGTTCGCGGCGCTTTGCTGGTTGGGGTTCCGCTACCTGCTGCGTGTTGGCCGTGCGCGGGCGCTGGCAGGAATGCTCAGCACGAGCTTCGGCAACGTCTCCTATCTTGGGATTCCCATTATCCTGGGCGTGATGGGCCCGCAGGCTGGCTTCGCTGCTGGCATGGGCCAGCTGGTTCACAACGTCATCTTCATGCTCGGATTCCCTGTCCTGGCCCAAATCCTGCTGCCCAGTGGAGCTGGAGGCCAGCACCAATCAAGCCCAGCGCGCATTGCTCGAACCATCCGCAATGCGCTGATTCAAAGTCCGGTCACCTGGGCCATGCTCGCGGGCGCTGCGGTAGTCCTCTTTGCCGTTCCAGTACCCCAGCCGGTGGAGGACACCGTCGACTTGCTTTCGGCCGCCGCCGCCCCTGGTGCCCTCTTTGTGATCGGGATGTCGCTGAAGCGGACCATTGCGCGTTCTCGTGCCAAGCGGAATACGCCGGTTGATGCTGTCGGGGTGGCAGGCACCGTGAAGTGGGCCAAGACATCAATCGCGGTCATGGTGCTGGGAAAGCTGGTGGCATTGCCATTGCTCACGGTGGCCATGCTGCTTGCTTTCGCCCCGGATCTGGATCGCATCTGGTTCAACGCAGCGGTGCTCATGGCAGCCATGCCGGTCAGCGCGACTGCCTATATCATGGCGCAGAATGACACCGGCGACGGTGAGCCGACCGCGGTGGCCATTGTCATTACCTGCGTCCTGTCGGTCATCGCCCTACCGGTGATCGCTCAGCTGGTGCTGAAGTAGCGCCCCAGTTCCCTTGACCTTTATGCTGGCTGCGGACAGTCTTGAAGCACCACATGCCATGCGGCCCGGAGCTTTTCACCGGGCCTGAGACGAGATGCAGGGATTCTATGAAGAAGTTTTCGCTGACCGCCATCGCCCGCGCCCAGCTGCGTGAAGCAGGCGAAACCGCCAACGGCCGAGCAGCTAGCACGGTTTTCGGCGGGCATGAGCACACGCTGCGCCAAACCGTCATTGGCCTGAAGGCCGGAACGCAGCTGCAGGAGCACCTGAACCCCGGCGAAGCGACACTGCTGGTTCTGCAAGGCCGGGTCACGGTTTCATCCAATGGGCAGCAGTGGGAGGGCCGCAACCAGGACCTCATTGCTCTTCCCGATGGACGGCTGCAGATCAGCGCCAATGAGGACTCCAGCGTGCTGCTTACGGTCGCCAAAATCGATCGCTAGCGGATGGGAAAATTGAGCGAAGGCCTGAGCGATGAAATGGCGCGGGCCTGGTTGCGCGCTGAACTCGCCGGGATCCCTCAGGTCGTACTGCGCTCGCGCGCCATGATCCTCGGGCCGATGGTCCTGGGTATCTGCGCCCAGTACGAACGCATGGTTAATGATGATGCGCAGCAGGGCAATTGGGAATCACTGGGGTATTTCCTGGTGGATTCAATTGTCGGCATGCTCGCGGCGCCGAGCACCGCTCCTGTCGACTCCATGGATTTCAACGAGGGCTGAGCCCGGACAGTGGGCAGGTGAGTTGCATAGACGTAGAGGCCAAGTCCCGACGCCAGGGGGTTGGCCTCTACGCGGTCTAGGAAAGATCGCTCAGCGATCTGAATGCTGGCCGAAGAGCCGATTCCACAGCGAGGCTGAGCCGGTGGAAATCCGCGGCTGGCGGACGATATCCGGATCCAGGCCCTCGATGGACTGGAAAAGTCCGGTACGCAGGGCGTCCGTGGTGGCAATGAGGCGGTGTCCTTCCGGTGGACAGCTGTTTTTAGCCGGGTTCAGGGCAGTCATTGCGACCCTCCTTTGCAGTTCAAAGTTTTCGTATTGCGGAATGAATCTTCTGCTTTGTGAAACCAGTATGGATGCCGGATGGTGATGTTGGCAATAGTAATGCGCAAAATTCTTTATCCGCGATACGGAATCCTTCCTAAAGTCACACTTGTTAAAAATTTTTCCAATTCCCCTTGACTACCATGCTGTGAGCTGGATTACAGTGGTGTCACAAGGTTCCACGAAACCAGCATCGAGTCGAAGCCGAAATGATTATTCGGTGGTTAAGGGTGTTCAGCCAAGGTCCGTGGAAAGAACGACCGTTTGAAAAGAGCTGATCACCCGATGCGCTTAGACGTATTCAATGAATTGCCCGCAGGCGAGGCCGCCAACTTCTTGCGCCCCTGCGTTGACGTCGATCGCTGGATCGACACGCTTGTTTCTGCCCGCCCCTTCCACAGCCTTCACGCGCTGTCCTCATTCGCGCTCCAGCATGTTTCGGCCTTCAGCCCCGGCGAAATTTCCGCTGCACTGGCCCATCATCCGCGGATCGGAGAACGGGCCCCTGGAGTGAGCAGGGAGGCGGACCTCTCCCGTGGCGAGCAAGCCAGCCTCAAGCTGGACGGCGATGCCTCCGAACGCCTGGAAGCCGCTAACCGCGCTTACGAACAGCGCTTCAACAGAGTCTTCCTCATCCGAGCCGCCGGGCGAAGCACTGAAGAAATCCTGGCCGAATGCGAACGCCGTCTGGGGAATGACGAAGAAAATGAACTTCGCGAAGTAGGCGAGCAGTTGCGCCAGATTGCTGTCCTGCGCCTCAAGGACTCCGTTCAGGACTAGGCCGGTGCCAAGACCATCCCCGTGCACGCCTCAATGCCCTCCAAAAACTAGGAGATGAAATCATGCCAGCTGCCAACGAAGAACGCAGCCAGATCACTACCCATATTCTCGACACCGGGACCGGGAGGCCTGCCTCCGGTGTCAAGGCCATGCTGGAAGCCAAGAGCGCATCCGGCTGGCAAGAAATCGGTTCAGGTTCCACCGATGCGGACGGCCGCATCAAGAACCTCGGACCGGTGCAGGTTGAAGCCGGCCGCTACCGGATTTCCTTTGAAACCGGAGCCTACTTCGGGAAGCAGGGAACGGAAACCTTCTTCCCCGCGGTAACCATCGACTTCTTCGTCAATGATGTCGCTGAGCATTACCACGTACCCCTTCTTATCAGCCCGTTCGCATATTCCACGTACCGAGGGAGTTAGAAAATGACTATCGAAACCACCGCCCCAACCGACACCAAGATCGTGCTCGGATCCAATCAATACGGCAAGGCTGAAGTCCGCCTGGTCAAGATCACCCGCGACACCCCTCGTCATCAGATCCAGGACCTGAACGTCACCAGCCAGCTGCATGGCGACTTCACCGCGGCCCACATCGATGGCGACAATTCACATGTCGTTGCCACCGACACCCAGAAAAACACCGTCTACGGACTGGCCCGCAATGGCGTTGGCACCGTGGAGGAATTCCTTCTCCAGCTCGGTGAGCACTTCACCGGCTCGTTCGATTGGGTCACCGGAGGCCGCTGGGCAGCCCAGCAGTTCTTCTGGGATCGCATCAACGACCATGACCATGCGTTCTCGCAGAACAAGTCGGAGGTCCGCACAGCGGTGCTGGAAATCGGCGACGACGGCAAAAAGTCCATTGTGGCCGGCTTGGAGGACCTCACCGTGCTCAAATCCACGGGCAGCGAATTCCACGGTTTCCCGGTGGACAAATATACGGTCCTGAAGGAAACCACAGACCGCATCCTGGCCACCGACGTGACTGCCCGCTGGCGCTACACCGATCAGGGCCTCGAAGCGGGCATCGACTTCGATGGAGTCTACGCCTCGGTGCGCAACCTCTTGCTCACGCGCTTCGCCAGCACCCATTCATACGCACTGCAGCAGAGCATGTTCCAGATGGGCAAAGCGGTACTCGAAGCACATCCGGAAATAGCCGAGATCAGGATGTCACTGCCGAACAAGCACCATTTCCTCGTTGATTTGGACGCTTTCGGGCAGGATAACCCGAACGAAGTCTTCTTCGCCGCTGACCGCCCCTATGGGCTGATCGAAGCGACCATCACCCGCGAGGAGACCGAGTCGAATCACCCAATCTGGTCCAATATCCCGGCATTTGCCTAACCTGACGGCGTTGAAGTGATGCCGGCGCGGCAACGCCGGCATCACTTTGGCAGCGACTGACGTAGGAGGTCAGCCTTGAGCGCTACGCACAATGAATCTATCAAAAGCCCCCGGCCTGAAGACATGCGCCTTCCTTTTGGGAAGACCTTCGCCTATGGGCTGCAGCATGTATTGACCATGTACGGCGGCATCATTGCACCGCCGCTGATCATCGGCAACGCCGCGGGGATGGCGTCAGATGAAGTTGGACTGCTGGTCGCCTGCTGCCTA
>SMEN01001328.1_pt1 | contig 10360 bp, 13 predicted proteins | sample 2456271 | NCBI WGS metagenome assembly SMEN01 (sample SAMN10132593, study PRJNA489261) | soil metagenome | isolation source: day1 control-loamy sand soil ammended with raw manure from dairy cow... | place: USA | collected 2015-04-01 | reverse complement strand
AATTTCCCGTGCCGGATAATTGCGGATGAATTCAGTTCCATCACCATGGATGAAGGGTGATATTGGTTACTTCCAGCATCGTTCGCCAGCTACTCGCTAGAGTGCTGGGTTGTCGGATTCTCCGGTGATGCCAGAGGAAATGAGTACCGGGGCCGGTGGCTAGATGAGGGAATCAGAGCACGTTTCAAGTTGAAAGTCCTGCTGACTGGCACGCTTCCGAATTTCCTGAAATTAGATGATATCGAAGTGAACCCAAAATCAGCTCTCCAAAGTCTTCGATGGACTTGCTGCTTGAAATTATGAACAATATTCCCGGACGAATTTGAGAAATTAATAGACGGACCTGAAGTTGTTTTTGTACAGGTGCTTCAAGAGGATGGAATTTCGTATCATCACGAATTCATTGAGGAAGTACCGTGTCCTATTTTCCTTCTCCTGTTCCACCGGAGCGTCCGAAATCGAAGAGCAGCAAGAAACTCTGGGTTGTCGTAACCGTTCTTGCCGTACTGGTCATCTTGATGCTTGCCGTACCCGAATTGGCATTGTTGCTGGGATTGCTTCTCCTGATCGTTTCCTTGATCGGACTGGTCGTGGGCAAACTGCCGTTTCTCCGTATTTTCGGCAGGAAGCGAATTGCTGCACTAACTGCCGGTTCGGTTCTTATCACCATCGTCGCTGGCGGCTTCATGGACACCACCGGCGCGGCGGACGCTCCACCCTCTGCCGACGCAGCTCCGACCACAAAGGTGAGCGAAACACCAACACCCAGTCCATCGCCGTCCACGCTTGCAGATTTCATTGGCGAAACGTGCGAGGGGGACGAGCTGGTCATGGAACAAGCTTCCGAGAAGCTGTACTGCGACGAGGGTGCCACGAATGCACTTGTTTGGACCAGCCAAGGCGACCACGATAAGTCTGTTCTAGCTGCCAAGCAAGAGGCAGAGAAGAAGGCCGCAGAGGCAAAGGCCGCCGCCGAGAAGAAGGCTGCCGAGAAGAAGGCTGTGGAGGAGAAGGCTGCTGCCGAAAAGAAAGCAGCGGAGAAAGCCGCTGCCGACAAGCGAAGGGCCGAGGAGGCAGCGGCTAAAAAGGAAGCGCAGAAGCAAGCTGCCAAAGAAAAGGCAGAACGTGCAGCACCTGAAGCCTACACTCCGCCTGCCAAGGCACCATCTTCCACCTCCTATGCGAATTGCACGGCTGTGAAGAATGCCGGGGCCGCTCCCATCTATCAAGGTGACCCGGGATATTCGCGCAAGCTTGATCGTGATGGGGACGGTGTCGGTTGCGAAAAATAGCGATTGCTTCGAGCGCATTTCTAGCGCTTTCGGCGATTCTCACGGGATGCTCCGCACCGGCTGGTGGTGCCAGTCTCGCGGACGGCAATGAGTCCGCGGATCAACCTGAAATCGTGATCCGGAGCGAAGCTCCGCCGATTGAGATCTATAGTGAAGCCCCAACGCCGATTGCAACGCCTGCGGAGTCAGCCAGGCCTTCCTCGGCAACAGCATCAACCGCACAAGATGCCGAGAACCTCGGGGAGGAAGCGACCGGAGCCCTGGAGCTTCTGGCGGAAGTACCGGTCAAGGGACGTGCGCCTAAGACTGGATACGACCGCGACCTGTTTGGCAGCGGGTGGGGGGATCCGGACCGAAACGGGTGCGATGCGCGTAATGATATTCTCGCCCGTGACCTCGTGGTCCACTCTTTCCAAGACGGTACGGGGGACTGCGTCGTTTTGACCGGAACCCTCAACGATCCGTACACGGGCAAGTCGATCCAGTTTCAACGTGGTCAGGGAACCAGCAATGCAGTTCAGATCGATCACGTAGTTGCACTCTCTGATGCATGGCAAAAGGGGGCACAGCAGCTATCGGCAGTGGAACGTCAGGAATTCGCAAATGACCCACTGAATCTCCTGGCTGTGGACGGTCCGACCAATGCGTCAAAAGGCGACAGTGATGCTGCAACCTGGCTTCCACCGGAAAGAGGATACTGGTGCGATTACGTGACTCGGCAAGTTGAGGTCAAACATAAGTACGGTTTATGGATGACAGGTGCCGAGCATGCAGCGAGTGAGCGTACTCTCTCCGAGAACTGCACTTAGTTCCGAGTCCTCTTTTCCAACGTCAACTCTTGAAGCTGCGAAGGCTTGCGACCGGAAATATTGATATTGAAACCAAAGGGTAGAACGCGGTAAGCATCCCAAGCTAGCGAGCAGTGTTTCTCGGATGCCGAGCTAAACCGAAGAGCGCTGGGGATCAGTTCCATGGAACTGATCCCAGCGCTCGTCGACATATTGGATTAGAGCGAACGCATGACCGAGACCACCCGGCCCATGACGGTCGCAGCGTCACCGAGAATTGGCTCGTAACGCGAATTCTGCGGCAGCAGCCAGGTATGTCCGTCGCGCTGCCGGAACGTCTTCACGGTTGCCTCTTCATCGAGCAAGGCAGCCACGATGTCGCCGTTGTTCGCAGTCTGCTGGCGGCGCACCACAACCCAGTCGCCGTCGCAGATGGCTGCGTCCACCATTGAATCGCCGGAGACGCGGAGCATGAACAATTCGCCATGGCCCACCAGCTGGCGTGGAAGAGCGAACACATCTTCAACAGTCTGGTCTGCCAAGATCGGACCGCCAGCGGCGATACGGCCTACCAGCGGCACCATGGTGGTGTCCGCCGAGGTGCTCAGCTCGATAATCTTCGCGTCTTCCTTGCCGGCTTCATCCACCGGCTTGGGGGCCTCGGCCGCTGCTGCATCCTCACTGAGCTGCAACGGAAGCAGGATCTCCATTGCGCGAGGACGACGCGGATCGCGACGGAGGTAGCCGAGCTTTTCAAGCTGGCTCAGCTGGTGCGTCACACTCGAAAGACTCTTGAGTCCCACGGTGTCACCAATCTCGCGCATCGATGGCGGATAACCGTTCTTGCCGATCGATCGCTGGATGGTCTCCAGAATTTTCTTCTGGCGGATCGTCAGCGAACGTGCGTTCGATCGGGGAGTGCGCTCTGAAGCTGACATGTCCTTTAGCCTTCCCTAATCACCGGTCGAGAGCTGGGCGGATGCCTAACTGTCGGAAGCCGGTGATGTTATGTACTCGTTCCTCTTCTACTTCGAAATCTTAGTCGATGTGAGGGAGTCTTTCAAAGATTTGTTCGAAAGTGTCTGGACAATTTCCGCGAGGGTCTGTTAGAAAAGATATACGAGAGTCGAACACATCTTCGAAGTTAGTATTCGAAGATAGGTTCGTATCATGTCACTGTTGAGGAGAATAGTCATGGCTACCGTCGCACTTGACTCGAAACGCACCAAAGAACATATGAAGATCCGCATCAATCGCCGAGGCTGGGCGGTACTGGTTGGAGTTCCCGTTTTCATCTTGACCATCGCCGCCGCATTCTTGGTATCCATATTCACCTCCAGCGCCCAGGCCTCGTCCACCTTGCCGCAGGGAATTGAAACCGTGGCAGTAACGGTGATCCCGGGAGACTCCCTGTGGGATCTTGCCCGTGAATATGCCGTCGGGTACGACGTGAACGCCGCCATGGAACACATCGCAGAGATCAACGCCCTGGATTCCAGCGAGATCCGCGTCGGTGATACCTTGGACATCCCGGTGCTGGCTAATTAGCCGGCCTACCCCCTTCGGTGGCGACAGGTATTGTTACCAAGCTTCGTCGCCGATTCTGGAACCGCCGACCGCACCATTAGACTTAATGACGTGAATGTCCGCAGTGAACTATTGAGTCAGCTGCCCTTGCGTGAGAATCTCCGCGGGCTGTCCCCTTACGGTGCGCCACAAATTGACGTGCCAATTCAGCTGAATGTCAATGAGAACACCCATCCGCTTCCGCAGACCGTGGTCGATGCCATCGCGGAAGAAGTCTCCAAGGCGGCGGCGACGCTGAATCGCTACCCGGATCGTGAATTCGTGGAATTGCGCGAACTCCTGGCCGGGTACCTGGGCCACGATCTGGACCGCGAGAACATCTGGGCAGCCAATGGCTCCAACGAGATCCTGCAGCAGATCCTGCAGGCCTTCGGCGGCCCCGGTCGAAGCGTGATGAGCTTCGGCCCCACCTATTCCATGTACCCGCTGCTGGCCAGCGGGACGGATACGGAATATATTGCCGGCAAGCGAGCCGATGATTTCACCCTTTCCGCTGAGTCCGCTGCCGCACAGGTGCGCGAGCACGCACCGAATATCGTTTTCCTCTGCTCGCCGAATAATCCAACTGGCACCGCATTGGGGCTGGATGTCATCGAGGCTGTCTATGAGGCGGCCTCGGAGACGAAGGCAATGGTGATCGTCGACGAAGCCTACGCCGAATTTTCACTGGCCAACACCAAATCTGCGTTGAGCCTCCTCGCGGGCCGTCAGCGGTTGATCGTCAGCAGAACAATGTCCAAGGCCTTCGGCTTGGCCGGCGCCCGCGTCGGATATTTGGCGGCGGCGCCGGAAGTCACCGATGCGATTCGACTCGTCCGCCTGCCCTACCACCTCTCTGCGGTGACCCAAGCGACGGCCATTGCAGCGTTGAAGAACGTAGACCTTCTGCTGGCGCAGGTCGAGGAAATCAAGACCCAGCGAGACCGCATCGTGAGTACCTTGACCGAACTTGGCTTGAAGCCTTCGGTTTCGGACTCCAACTTCGTATTCTTCGGCGGGCTGGAAGACCCCCACGCCATTTGGCAGGGGCTTCTGGATGCCGGAATCATCATCCGTGACAACGGAATCGCCGGCACCCTGCGAGTCACCGCGGGTACCGAGGCCGAAACGACCGCCTTCTTAGAGCGACTGACCGAACTGCTCAGCACGCAGAAGTAGACAAGACAAGCGAAGGAAGACATGTCTGCCGAATTGATTGGCGCACGTCGCGCCCGTATGGAACGAGTCACCAGCGAATCCTCGGTATTCGTTGAACTGGACCTCGATGGCTCAGGCGTCTCGGAGATCAGCACCACAGTGCCGTTCTTCGACCATATGCTCACTGCTCTGTCCAAGCACTCACTGATCGACCTCACCGTGCGTGCAACTGGTGACACCCATATCGACGTGCACCACACCGTGGAAGATACGGCGATTACCATTGGCGAGGTGCTGCGTGTTGCCCTGGGCAACAAGGCCGGAATCCGACGCTTCGGAACCTCCTACGCACCTCTGGATGAAGCGCTGGCCCGCTCGGTGGTGGATGTTTCCGGGCGCCCCTACCTGGTGCATGGCGGTGAGCCAGCGGGTCAGGAATACCACCTGATCGGCGGACACTTCACCGGTTCGATGACCCGTCACGTTTTCGAGGCGATCACATTCCACGCACAAATCTGCGCACACATCGAGGTGCTCTCGGGCCGCGACCCGCACCACATTGTCGAAGCGCAGTTTAAGTCCTTCGCACGTGCGTTGCGCGAAGCCGTCGAGCGCGACGAACGCATGGGCGACAAGATTCCATCCACGAAGGGTGCCCTTTAAGTGGCAAAGAAGAAAGTTGTTGTTCTGGACTACGGTTCGGGCAACGTTCGCTCGGCAGTGCGTGCACTGGAAGCAGCCGGAGCCGAGGTGGAACTGACCGCAGACCCGGAAAAGGTCCTGGCTGCCGACGGACTGGTCGTCCCCGGAGTCGGCGCATACGCGTCGGTCATGGAACAGCTGACCAAGCTCGGCGCATTGCGGTGGATCGGACGTCGCATCGCCGGAGGCAAGCCAGTGCTCGGAATTTGTGTTGGACACCAGGTTTTCTTCGATGAGGGTGTTGAACACGGCGTCAAGACTGCAGGTATCGGCGAGTGGCCCGGCACCGTGGAACGACTGCAGGCTGACGTCATCCCCCAGTCACCCAACCGGCGATGACCCCGCCGCAGGTCACCTGGTCCACCCATGGAACCCCCTTCATTGCAGCTGTTGAAAACGGTGCCTTGTCGGCCGTGCAGTTCCACCCGGAGAAGTCCGGGGACGCCGGCAAGAAGCTGCTGAGCAACTGGCTGGAGACCCTCTAAGATGTGGTCGATCGTACTTCTCGGCGTCGGCGCGTTTCTTGCCGGCGGAGCAATCTCCCTGAAAAACCAGAAGGCGCACCTGTCGTGGATCATCGCCGCGTGGGGCCTGGCAGCTGGTTGTGTCATCGCAGCATGGGCCTTGACCCTCTAGTTTCAAACTTTCGAAGAAGGACAACATGAGTGAGCAACCAATCCTCGAACTGCTACCTGCAGTAGATATCGCCGGTGGTCAGGCAGTGCGCCTGGTTCAGGGCGAAGCCGGATCCGAAACGGGATACGGCGACCCTCTGGAAGCGGCACTGGCCTGGCAGAACGACGGTGCTGAATGGCTGCACCTGGTTGATCTCGATGCGGCCTTCGGCCGTGGCAGCAACATCGAGATCGTCCAGCGTATCGCCCAGGAACTGACCATCAAGGTCGAGCTCTCCGGCGGCATCCGCGATGACGCTTCGCTCGACCGGGCGCTGGAATTCGGTGCCACCCGCGTGAACCTGGGTACCGCCGCACTGGAGAACCCGGAATGGACCCGCAAGGCCATTGCCCGCCACGGCGACAAGATCGCCGTCGGCATGGATGTGCGCGGCACTACCCTGTCGGGTCATGGCTGGACCAAGGACGGGGGAGACCTTTGGGAAGTGCTCGCCCGTCTTGAGGATGCCGGGTGCGCACGCTACGTCGTTACCGACGTAACCAAGGACGGAACCCTGCGTGGTCCGAATGTCGAGTTGCTGCGTGAGATCGCCGCGAAGACCAACAAGCCGGTTGTAGCTTCGGGTGGCATTTCCTCCCTCGAAGACCTGCGTGTCCTGCGTGCACTGGTGCCGGAAGGCATCGAAGGCGCCATCATGGGCAAGGCGCTGTACTCCGGGCAGTTCACGCTGCCACAGGCGCTTGATGTGGCGGGCCGTCGCTAGCTACGCCTGAAGCAAAGTTCTGAAAACGTGGATCGGTTGGAATACTCCAACCGATCCGCGTTTTTCTTTTATGGTGCGGAAAAGGACCATCTTTCAGCTTTCGCGTTCTGCGGCCCTCGAAGGTCGCAAATTTCTGCACGGAACAGTAGGCAGGAACCAAGCGGAGCACGCCCGGCACATCTGCACTATCCAAGTACGCGAATCCCGTGCTGCCGTGCTTTGAAGATTCCACGAGCTGGGTCCGCCGCGAAGCGACAGCGACTGGAAAATCTGAAATGTGCCCGAGATCTCGTGGGCAAGCTCATGCCCCAGTCCCTGAAACTTGTTCTTGCGTCGGGCTTCTCACAGATAGCATGGATCTATGAACACCGAGCAACCTGAATCCACTCCTAAGCGCCATCTGCCCGGACATATCGTCGCGGCATTGGCTCAGGCGGGTTCCGCGACTGATTCCGCAGGTCAGAGCTGGGAAGGTCGAGACCTGGCCGGTGAAGATAATCCACTGCACAAGTTCGACAAGGATGATGGACTGGCAGATGCCGAGGTCATGCAGGCCCTTGCTGATCTGCGCGCCGGCAAGGGCAGCGAGTCAGGCGTCCACCAGACGCTGGCCAACGCCCGAGTCTTCGTTGCGGTAGTAGCCCAGCTCGGAGAAGAGGCGATGACCGAGCACGGCTTCGCCGCCGACAAGGAAGCCGACATGGCTCTGGTCAAGATCAAGGGGCCGGACGGACGCATGGCGCTACCGGTGTTCACTACCGTTGAACGTCTCCAGGCATGGCACAACGAAGCGAGACCTGTTGCAGTTTACGCCCCGCGCGCAGCGTTGTCGGCGGTTAGCGAAGAATGCCAGCTGCTGGTGTTGGATCCAGGCAGTGACTATACCTTCGTCCTTCGACGACCTGGCATGTGGAATCTTGCCAAACAGATCGAATGGACGCCGAGCTATCTGAACCAGCACATTGCCGAGCTGGTACAGGAAGCGACTAGTGGCTACGACCAGCTGCGCAAGGTGCAGGTTGCACCGGGCCGAGGTGTCGGATCACGTGACGCACAGGGCCAAGCAGTCCCCGGAGGCGGCTCCGGACCGGAATTGAACCTTCAGTTCGTTTTCGCGGCAGGGACTAGCGAAAACGATGCGCGGGAAATCGCGTCAAGTATCCACGGGCAGTTGGCCCGAAAACCCGAGTTTGCCGAGGCGGTGGACTCCATAGAAATCAGCTTGCTCAGCTCATCCAGCTAGGGATGGGCCTACCCGAAGAGGAACACCCCACGTCATGAAGAACTACTGGCAGATTCTGCGTCAGCCTCAGATCGCTTCACTGTTGGTTATCGGCATGGTGGCTCGGCTTCCTCATTCGGCGCTGGGCATGTTGCTTCTGCTCCATTTGGTCACCAACCTCGACCAAAGCTGGGTTTCCGCCGGTCTGGTGACCGCGTTGATGACGATCGGCATCGCGATCGGCGCCCCCTGGCGTGGTGCCCGCGTGGACATGTGGGGCTTGCGACGGGCGCTGATTCCCTCGGTCATCGTGGAAACCGCCGTCTGGTGCACCGTACCCCACGTCCCGCTGGTGTGGATCTATCCGTTGGCGTTCATCGGAGGGCTCTTTGCACTGCCGGTCTTTTCCGTAGTCCGTACCGCTTTGGGTGTCATGACCACTGGAGAGCAACGGCGCACCGCGTTCGCCTTGGACGCGACCGCAACCGAGTTGGTGTTCATTGTCGGTCCCGCGGCGGCAGGCATCGTGGCCACCCAAATTTCGAGCACCATCGGGTTGAGTGTCATCGGCGTGACGGCTTCGGTGGCTGGCTTGGCCATGATGCTCCTGAACCCTCCGACCAGCAGCGCCGATCCCAAAGCTTCGGCGAACAAGGCCAACGTCCATGAGGAGCGACTCGGGGCCGAGGCAAGCTTCATCGCTGCCGCCCCGGTGGGCGTGCCCGAGGTTGAAGGCGAACTGATCCTTGCCGGCATGAAATCTGCGCGTGCCAGGATCAAGAAACGCGGAAAGAACTTCAAGAACCGGTTCAACTGGGTTAGCGCCTCGGTGCTCGCGGTCTTCATCTCGGCATCCGGGGCGGGAATGCTGCTGACCGGCACCGAGGTGTCCATCGTGGCCGAACTCGAAGCAGGCGGCAACAGTGAACAGCTCGGCTTGGTTTTCCTCTTCTGGTGCGGAGCTTCGCTGATCGGCGGGCTGCTCTACGGCGCCATGCGCCGCAATATTTCGCCTCTTGTGCTGCTGCTGCTCATGGCGATTCTGACAATCCCGATGTTCTTCGCTTGGGATCCTCTGTCGTTGGCGATCTTCTCCGCACTCCCGGGCTTCATGTGCGCGCCGACCCTGTCCGCGGCCTCCGAATGGTTGACCGACCTGGTGGCGGAGAAGCGCCGAGGCGAAGCCATGGGTTGGTACGGATCGGCGATGACCGGCGGCACAGCGCTGGGCTCTCCGCTGACCGGCGTGATGGTCGACAATTTCGGCCCACCGCTGGCATTCGTCGGGATTGGGTCACTAGCCATTGCGGTTGTTGTCATGGCATTGATCGCCCAGCAAATTCGACGCCGGGTCCGTCGCCAACGCACCCGTACACGCATTGCAGCGTAGGTTCCGGCTTCACGGACACGCGGACCATAAAAAATCATCCTCGGTGCGGCATAGCATGCCGGGCCGAGGATGATCTTAATCTCTTAAATTTTTCGGGTTGAAGGCTAGTTGACCGGTCCGGTGAACTTTTCTCCGGGACCCTTGCCTGGCTCGTCGGGGATCAGCGAAGCTTCGCGGAACGCCAGCTGCAGGCTGCGCAGGCCATCGCGCAGCGGCGCCGCATGCTGCGAACCGATCTCCGGTGCACCGGCAGTGACTAGGCCTGCGAGGGCGGTGATCAGCTTGCGGGCTTCATCCAAATCCTTCAGTTCATTTGCGTCGTCGCCTTCGGCCAGGCCGCATTTGACGGCAGCGGCGCTCATCAGGTGAACAGCGGCCGTCGTGATGATCTCTACTGCCGCGACCTCAGCGATGTCACGCACCTGCTGGTCGACGGAGTGCTGGTGCGAGTTGGTGTCTTCGGTACTCATACTGCTAAGCTTGTCACAGACCGACTCAATACATGCAGTCAGCGTTCACCGGTTCGCGCCGGGCGGACGGATCGTACTAGTATTGAGCCATGCAAGTGGAGGCCAACTCCCACCCGCTGTCGCCGCTTGAGGCTTCCGGGTACTTCGGCAGGATGTGCTTGAGCATGTCCCAGATGCAACTCGGAGTTTTCCGAAGTTATGTCGTGTCGTCACTGTGGCCTTCGCCTGCAATCGCAGCCGGAGGCCTTCTTCGTTTGCGGGTATGGAACTTAGGATTTCAGGAGTGACACATCAGCGATCCACGCATTAATGAGCGCATTCGCGTGCCAGAGGTACGTCTCGTCGGCCCCAATGGTGAGCAGGTAGGCATCGT
>SMEN01001999.1_pt1 | contig 10404 bp, 8 predicted proteins | sample 2456271 | NCBI WGS metagenome assembly SMEN01 (sample SAMN10132593, study PRJNA489261) | soil metagenome | isolation source: day1 control-loamy sand soil ammended with raw manure from dairy cow... | place: USA | collected 2015-04-01 | reverse complement strand
TGTAGTGACAGAAGCCTGCATCCAGTGCAAGTACACGGATTGCGTGACGGTGTGCCCGATGGACTGTTTTTTTGAAGGGCCCAATTTCCTGGTCATTCACCCCGATGAATGTATTGACTGCTCTATCTGCGTGGCTGAATGCCCAGTGGGCGCCATTGTCAGTGATCAGGATGTGACGCCGGAGCAGCAGGTGTATCTGGAGCTGAATAGGACCCTGAGTGACACAACGGGTTGGACACGTATCAGTCGCCAGAAAGCTCCCTTACCGGATCATGAGTACTGGGCTACCCAGACCGGTAAGTTGGCTTTGTTAAAGCAGGATTAGACGGCGTTTTGATGGGCTGGCTTACGCTGGAAATACCAGACTGCCAAAGCGGCCATCAGCAATATGGCCGTACAACTGGCCAGTACGGCCACATAGCCCTTGTCGAAAGAGTTTCGGGCCAGTTCGCTTAAGTTCATCGCCAGTTCTTGTGGCATGGTTTCTGCCATTAACAAGGCTTGATCCAGGCTGTCGTAGGCCAGTGCCTGGCCGCTTAAGGAGTCAGGCAAAATCAGGCTGGCGCTGTACACGAAAGACAGCAGGCTACCCATGATGGTGACGCCCAAGGCTCCTCCCAGCTCGTAAGACATTTCCTCTACGGAGGCCGCCATACCGGCCCGCGAGGGTGGGGCACTTTGCATGATGGTGCTGGATGCAGCCGTCATGGCAGCGCCTATTCCCAGGCCCAACATCACCAGCCCGGTGATTTGCAGTGCTTGTGCGCTGTTATGCCACAAGAGGTACGCGGCCATTCCTGCACCTGCCAAGCTTAAAGAACCAACCAGCAAGTGCTTGCTGCCAATGACCATCAGCAGCCGGCCGGCCAATGGACCTGCCAGGAAAGCAGCCAAAGGCAAAGGAATAATCGCCAGACCCGCTTCCAGTGGCGAAAAACCCAAGACCAGTTGCAGGCGTTGGCTAAAGACTAGTTCCATCCCGATCAGGGCTGCCGACGCGGTCAGCGCGGACAGGACGGCGGTGCTGAGGGTGGTATCCCGAAACAAGGCGAAGTCCAGCAAGGGAAAGCGACTACGGTTTTGCTGCCGTACAAACCAGCTTAAAAAAACGATGCCGGTGATCAGCGCAGCGGCAGTCAGCCCCCAGTTGGTGTGCAGTTTGCCCATTTCCTTGATGGCCAGGGTGCTGGCTACCAGACCCACCATAATCAGCAAGGAGCCCTTAAGGTCCCAGGGGCGGGATGCGTCTGGCGTAGAGCGGGGCACTAACAACCAGCCCAATGGCAAAGCAATCAATACGATAGGGACGTTGATCAGAAAGACCGAGCCCCACCAGAAATGTTCCAGCAAGAAGCCACCCACTACGGGGCCGAACGCGGCACCACCAGATGCGATGGAGGCCCAGACGCCAAAGGCGACGGCGCGCTCACGTTCGTCAAGGAAAGTGATGCGAATCAGCGACAATGTCGCGGGCATCATCATGGCCGCTGCGATACCCAGGAAAGCACGGGCCGAAATCAGCGCGGTCGGGTTTGGGGAATAGGCCGCAGCTATTGAAGCCACACCAAAGAAGGCCAGGCCGGAGAGGAACAGGCGCTTGTGACCCAGGCGGTCACCCAGCGTGCCCATGCCCAGCAGCAATCCGGAGACAACTAAGGCGTAGCTATTGATAATCCAGAGCTTGTCCGAGGCCGATGCCTGCAGGTCGTGAGTCAGGCGTGGCAGAGCGGTGTAGAGCACCGTCATATCCACCACAATGAGTAATAAAGCAACCGAGACAATCGCCAGGATCGACCAGCGACGGCTTGGAGACAAAGGAGCGATTTGCGCTTGATGGGTAATCGAGCTGTGCAGCATATAAGTACAGAAGGGTGGGAAACCCCTAATGATCTATCAATAATATCAACAGAAAAAGTTAATTGGCATCTATAAAATAGATGGATGGAACTGACTTTAGAGCGTATTCGACATTTCGTGGCCGTGGTGGACACCGGCTCCATGACTCAGGCTGCTAAAGAGTTGGGCAAAGTGCAGTCTGCCGTTAGCACCTCGATCTCCTTGCTGGAGGCCGATCTGAATCTGGAGTTGTTTGATCGTTCGCGGCGCACCCTGAGCCTGACTGTGCCAGGGGAGATTATGCTGCTGGAGGCCAAGGCGTTGCTGCGTCAGGTGGAGGTGTTGCATCGCCGGGCAATGGACTTGTCGCAGGGGCAGTCGGCACGCCTGGAAATCAGCCTGGATGAAGCCTTGCCTCAAGAGCCTTTGCGTTTGCTGCTAAAGGAGCTGGCGGTCCGCTGGCCTGCGTTGGAGCTGACCATCTGGAATGGAACGGCGTCAGAGGTCATGGATTACGTCAGTGATGGCCGCTCGGATGTCGCTTTTCAGTTTGATCGGGGTGCCGATGCCACGTCTCTTGCACAAAGCTATATCGGTGCGGTCCCGCAGGCGATTTGTGTTGCGCGTAAGCACCAGTTGGCCAGCCAACATCAAGTCAGCCGTAAAGAACTGACTGCACATCGGCAACTATTGATTCATATCGAAGGCATGGAGCAGACGGTCGTCAGCCCCAGCGTTTGGCGTTCAGACAGCTTTTATGTCATTGCCGATATGGTGGCTGATAGTCTGGGTTGGGCGATTTTGCCGCTGAATATTGCCGAGTATGAAAATCTGCGCAATAAGCTGGCTCAGCTGCATTGTCAGGAGATGGTGCTGCCGCCTTTACCTGTGCGGATGTTGTGGCGGCAGGGGCAGGCCTTGCCACCTGCAGCGATCTGGATGCAGCAGCGCCTGTCGGAGCTACTGCCTTAGACTGGCCTGGCAGACTAACGGAGAAGGGTGGGAAAGCTGGTTGTTAGCCCAACGCTGAACACCTTCCCAGATATCGCCAGCGTGGTGAACCGTCAGGTCGGCCTGCCAGGTGCCGATACTGTCGTCGTCCGCACAGTAGCCATAGGCAGCAATCATGGTGGCCATGCCAGCTGCCTGCCCAGCCTGAATATCACGCAGGTCGTCGCCTACGTACAAGCAGTCTTCAGGAGCGAAGCCTGCTTGCTTGGCGGCATAGAGCAAGGGCTCTGGATGAGGCTTGGTGTGCTGGGTGGTATCGCCGCCTACGGTGACTGCGCAGCCCGCTTCCAGACCCAGATGACGGATCAGGGGCAGCGCCAGATACTCCAGCTTATTGGTGACGATCCCCCAGGTGTAGCCTGCTTGCTCTAATTGCTTGAGCAGGGGAGCCACGCCATCGAACAGATAAGTCAGCTCTGTCATGTGGTCGTGGTAGTCCTGCAGAAAGTGTGCACGCAGCTGTGCATATTCAGGGTGGTCAGGATGGATATCCAGCGCTACCTTGATCAGGCCTCGTGCGCCATGGGAGGCGTAGGGGCGCAGGTCTTCGTAAGGCAAGTCGGGCAAGCCACGCGCTTGGCGCATGCGATTGGCGGTGGCGGCCAGATCTGGAGCAGAGTCGGCCAGGGTGCCGTCAAAATCAAAGAGAACCAGTTTATTCATGGGGCTTAGCTTTGGCGACGGCTGGCCAGCAGGTAGTTGACGGAGGTGTCGCCCGACAGGCGATAGTGTTTGGTAATCGGGTTGTACTCCAGACCCTTCAAGGCCAGGGCATCCAGACCGCTGCGACGTGCCGAGGAAATCAGCTCGCTGGGCTTGATGAAACCTTCATAGCTGTGTGTGCCTTTGGGCATCAAACCCAAAACATACTCGGCGCCCACAATAGCAAACAGAAAGGATTTGGGGTTGCGGTTCAGGGTCGAGAAAAAGACCCAGCCACCGGGTTTGACCAATTTGGAGCAGGCTTGAATGATGGAACCTGGATCGGGAACGTGTTCCAGCATTTCCATGCAGGTGACCACATCAAAGCGCCCAGGGTGCTGGTCGGCCATGTCTTCGGCGCTGACCATCTCGTATTTGACCGGTACACCCGATTCCAGGCTGTGCAAACGGGCGATTTTCAAGGAGCGCTCGGCCAGATCAATGCCGGTAACATCAGCACCGGACTGAGCCAGGCTTTCTGACAAAATCCCGCCACCACAACCGACATCAAGCACCTGTTTACCCGCCAGGGAACCGGTGTAGGGTGACGGTGGAAGCGGTCATGGCTCATCCAAAAAAATTAAGGCCCCGCAAAAGCGGAGCCTTAATTGTAGCCTTAGCTACAGAAATACGTGATGCAGCAAGAATTACTTGCGGTTGCCCACGATTTCGATTTCTACGCGACGGTTTTGAGCACGGCCTTCGCGGGTCTTGTTGGACGCCACGGGGTTGGCTTCGCCCTTGCCTTCGGTGTAGATACGGTCAGCGGATACGCCCTTGTTGACCAAGTATGCTTTAACAGCATTGGCGCGACGCTCGGACAGCTTCTGGTTGTAGGCTTCAGCGCCGATCGAGTCTGTGTGACCGGTAGCAATCAGAGTTTCCAGATCGATAGACTGAACAGTGTCAGCTACTTGATCCAGAACCTGGCGGCCTTCTGGCTTGATGGTGGCTTTGTCGAAGTCGAAGAACGTGTCAGCGTTCAAAGTCACTTTAGTGACAGTAGGAGCGACGACAGGAGCTTCGGGGGCTTGGGCAACGGGCACACCGTCACAACCTGGAATACCTGTAGCAGGTGTCCAGAAGTTGTTACGCCAGCACAGTTCGTTGGTGCCGTTTTTCCAAACGTCGCCGAACGGATTTTGCCAGTTGTTAACTTCGCCGGACTCTTGTGCGGAAACTGCACCGGTGGCCGATGCAGCGGCAATGGCGAGTACAAGTGCGATTTTGGAGGGTTTGTTCATATTTCTCCTCGTTGAGCTGATGCTGTTAAGTGACCGCAGCGAACCCCTGCCGCTGATTAACGGAACCAGTATAGCAATCCTTTAAACAGAATAAAGACTTGCTTGCGCTGGGTTTCATGCGTGTTAGGTCGAATCTTAAGACATTTCGGCCACATGCGTGAGGGGGACGGGGAACGATTCGTGAAGATGCGTGGAATTAGCCTTGTTCTTTCCTGTTATTGTTGGTTTTAGGCAACAGGAGGCGAGTGGGGCTGTCCTGTTGAACAATGAGCAACATGATTAGCAGGTGAAGGATTTTTGACGAATCTGCGGTTTGGATTGCACATCGCCCCCCTTGTCGCTGCGCTACGCTGCGTCCCTCTATGTGAAAGTGCTAGAATTTCCCCTTGTCCGTTTACGGCTGGCTTACTGCTTAACCCATATCTATAAAGAATTGACCTATGGATTCCTTTGCCAAGGAGACGCTTCCCGTTTCGCTTGAAGAGGAGATGCGCCGCAGCTACCTCGATTACGCCATGAGCGTGATTGTGGGCCGTGCACTTCCCGACGTGCGAGATTGCATCGCCGTGTCTTGTTCGCCATGCATGAACTCAATAACGACTGGAATCGTGCCTATAAGAAGTCGGCTCGTATCGTCGGTGATGTGATCGGTAAGTATCACCCTCATGGTGACTCTGCCGTCTATGACACGATCGTGCGGTTGGCGCAGGATTTTTCCATGCGCTACACCCTGGTCGACGGACAAGGTAACTTTGGTTCCATCGACGGGGATAACGCCGCTGCCATGCGTTATACCGAAATCCGTCTGGCCAAGATCGCCCACGAACTGCTGGCCGATATCGACCAGGAAACCGTGGACTTCGTGCCTAACTACGACGGCAGCGAAAAAGAACCGGCCCTCTTGCCTTCGCGCCTGCCTAACCTGTTGGTTAACGGCAGCTCGGGTATTGCCGTGGGTATGGCGACCAACATTCCGCCGCATAACCTGGCTGAAGTGGTCAATGGCTGTCTGTATTACCTGAGCCACCCTGACTGCACGATTGATGAGCTGATCGAATACATCCCGGCCCCTGACTTCCCGACCGGCGCCATTATTTATGGCATGTCCGGTGTGCGCGAGGGCTATCGCACGGGTCGTGGTCGCGTCATCATGCGCGCCAGCACGCACTTTGAAGACATGGAAAAGGGTAATCGTCAGGCCATCGTGGTCGATGCTATCCCTTACCAGGTCAATAAAAAGTCCCTGCAAGAACGTATTGCCGAGCTGGTCAACGAAAAGCGCGTCGAGGGTATCTCCGATATTCGCGATGAGTCCGACAAGGACGGCATGCGTTTGGTGATCGAGCTCAAGCGTGGTGAAGTACCTGAGGTCGTGCTGAACAACCTCTACAAGAACACGCAGCTGCAAGAAACCTTCGGGATGAACATGGTGGCGTTGGTCGATGGCCAACCCCGTCTGCTCAACTTGAAACAGCTGGTGGATTACTTCCTGAGCCACCGTCGCGAAGTGGTCACGCGTCGTACCGTGTTCCAGCTGCGCAAAGCGCGTGAGCGCGGTCATGTGCTGGAAGGCTTGGCGGTGGCACTGGCCAACATTGATGACTTCATCGAAATCATCAAGGCTGCACCTACACCACCCGTCGCTCGTGTCGAACTGATGGCTCGTTCCTGGGATTCCGGTTTGGTGCGTGAAATGTTGGCGCGTGCCGACACCAGCGCCATTGTGGGCGGTCGTCAGGCCTATCGTCCCGACGATCTGGGCAATGAGTTCGGCATGGGCCCTGAAGGCCTGTACCGCTTGAGCGAAGTCCAGGCTCAGGAAATCCTGAATATGCGCTTGCAGCGCTTGACAGGTCTGGAGCAGGACAAGATTGTTAATGAGTACCGCGAGATCATGGACAAGATCGCTGATTTGCTCGATATCTTGTCCAGCCCCGCTCGTGTGTCGGCCATCATCAGCGATGAGTTGATCGCCGTGCGTGACGAGTTCTCGGCCACCGGCAAGGATTTGCGCCGCTCTCAAATTGAGCACAACGCGACCGAGCTGGACACCGAAGACTTGATCACCCCCATGGATATGGTGGTGACCCTCTCGCATACCGGCTATATCAAGAGTCAGCCTTTGTCTGAGTACCGTGCTCAGCGTCGTGGCGGTCGTGGCAAACAAGCCACCGCCATGAAAGAGGACGACTGGATCGACAAGCTGTTTATCGCCAATACGCATGACTATCTGCTGTGCTTCTCCAACCGTGGCCGTGTGTACTGGCTCAAGGTTTGGGAAGTGCCACAAGGTTCGCGCAACTCGCGTGGCCGTCCTATCGTCAATATGTTCCCTCTGGAAGATGGCGAAAAGATCAACGTGGTGTTGTCCGTCAAGGAATTTAGCGAAGAGCAGTTCGTGTTCATGGCGACCACGCGCGGTACGGTCAAAAAGACCCCGCTGTCCGACTTCTCCAACCCCCGCAAGGCCGGCATTATTGCCGTTGGCCTGGACGAGGGCGACTACCTGATCGGTGCTCAGCTGACAGACGGCGTACACGACGTCATGCTGTTCTCTGATGCTGGTAAGGCCGTGCGCTTTGATGAAGGCGATGTACGTCCTATGGGCCGTGCCGCCCGTGGTGTGCGTGGCATGACGCTGGAAGATGGTCAGTCTGTTATTGCTTTGCTGGTTGCTGAAGATGAAACGCAATCGGTGCTGACGGCAACCGAGAACGGGTTTGGCAAGCGCACCCCAATTGGTGAATACACCCGTCATGGCCGTGGTACCAAGGGCATGATCGCCATCCAGACCTCTACCCGTAACGGCAAGGTTGTGGGCGCTGTGCTGGTACGCGAAACTGACGAGATCATGTTGATTACCAATGCCGGTGTGCTGGTGCGTACTCGCGTATCCGAAATCCGCGAAATGGGCCGTGCTACACAAGGCGTCACCCTGATCAGTGTGGATGACGGCAGTGAACTCTCTGGTGTGTACCGCGTCGTTGAAACTGATGACGAGGTGGATGCCGAGCTGGCTGGCGAAGAGGCACCGGGGTCCGACAGCCTTGAACAGGATAATCAAGCTGATTCTGCCCAAGACCAGGCGGAACCACCCAGCGAGGAAAACGAGTAATGCGCGTATGGAATTTTTCGGCAGGCCCCTCGATGCTGCCGTTGGAAGTGCTGGAGCAAGCTGCGGGTGAAATGACCGATTGGCATGGCACCGGCATGTCCATCATGGAAATGAGCCACCGTAGCAAGGACTACATGGGCGTGCGCGATGAAACAGAAGCAGATTTACGTGCTTTGTTGTCCGTACCGGATGACTTTGCCGTACTGTTTCTGCAGGGCGGGGCGCAGGGCCAGAACGGCCTGCTGCCTTTGAACCTGATTCAGCGTAATGGCAGCGGCAAAGCCGACTATGTGCTGTCGGGCAGCTGGTCGGTGAAGTCCTACGAGGAAGCCCAGCGCTACGGCGATGTCCGCATAGCCGGTAGCAGTGGGCAGGCCTGGCGGGATCAGGGCAAAGAGTGGGCACCCTGGTCCTGGTTTCCAGAGCCGTCCCAGTGGGAGCTGCGCTCGGATGCGGCTTACCTGCATGTTTGCACCAATGAAACCATTGGTGGGGTGGAGTTCAATGACATCCCCCAACTGGATGTGCCGGTTGTCGCAGATGTGTCCTCCAACATCTTGTCTTGCCCGATTGATTTCTCGCGTGTGTCTGTGGCGTACGCCGGGGCGCAGAAAAATGCCGGCATGTCCGGCATTGCCCTGATGATGATCCGCAAGGACCTGCTCGGCCATGCCATGGATGTCTGCCCGTCGGCGTTCAACTACGCCAACATCGAAAAGCAGCAGTCCATGTTCAACACGCCGCCGACCTACTCGATTTACATGGCTGGCCTGATGTTCAAGTGGTTGGAGCGTCAGGGTGGTGTGCCGGCAATGCAAGCGCTTAATGCGGCCAAGGCCCAGGCTTTGTACGGTTACCTGGATGCCTCGGCGTTTTACACCAACACGGTGCATCCCTTGTATCGCTCACGTATGAACGTGCCTTTCTTGTTGCACGATCAGTCTCTGGATGCCTTGTTCTTGGAACAGGCTACCGCAGCTGGCTTGACCTCATTGAAAGGGCACAAGAGCGTAGGCGGTATGCGAGCCTCGATCTATAACGCCATGCCGCTGGAGGGTGTGCAGGCACTTATCGATTTCATGACTGATTTTGAACGACGGAATGGCTAATACCTTAACTGAGCGCTTGCTCCCTTGGCGCAATCGTATTGATGAACTGGATCGCCAGATCCTGGAGCTGCTTAACGAGCGTGCTCGTGCCGCTTTGGAAGTGGGCAAGATCAAGCAGGACTTCAATACCGAGGAAGTTATCCTCAAGCCCGAGCGCGAGGCACGTATTGTGCGTCGCTTGCAGTCTGAAAATGTGGGCCCGTTTACGCCAGCTGCTGTTGAAGCTGTGTGGGGGCAGATTATTTCTGCCTGTCGTGGGCTGGAAAGCGTCTTGCGGGTCGCCTATCTGGGGCCGCAAGGGTCTTTCTCGGAGCAGGCTGCTTATGAGCATTTCGGCCATGCTCTGGATGGGCTGCAATGCGATTCCTTTGACGAGGTGTTCCGCAGTGTCGAGGTCGGTCAGGCTGAGGTAGGTATCGTGCCTGTTGAAAACTCGACGGAAGGAGCGGTGAACCGCACACTGGATTTGCTGCTGAACTCGCCGTTGCGTGTCTTGGGCGAGCGCTCGATCCGTGTGCACCACAATCTGCTGACACAGACTGGCGGCATGGAGGGCGTGACCCGCGTGATGGCTCACCCTCAGGCCTTGGCGCAGTGTCAGAACTGGCTGCAAAAGCATTATCCACAGCTTTTGCGTGAAGCGGCTTCCAGCAATGCAGAAGCCGCTCGCATTGCGGCTTCTGATCCCACCGTGGCCGCGATTGCCGGTAACACGGCCGTGGCCGCCTGGAATCTGGGCGTGGTGGAAGCGATTCAGGACGATCCGCATAACCGCACCCGTTTTCTGGCTATCGGTAATATCGAAGCAATGCCTAGCGGCAATGACAAAACCAGCATCATTCTGGCCGTACCCAATCGGGCGGGTGCGGTTTATGACATGTTGTCTCCCTTAGCTGTACATGGCGTTTCCATGACTCGTCTGGAGTCTCGTCCCGCTCGTACCGGGCAGTGGGAATACTACTTCTACGTTGATCTGGTCGGTCATCGTGACGAACCTGCTATGGCTGCTGCTTTGACCGAGTTAAAGAAACAAGTCGCCTTTTTCAAAATCCTGGGTTCTTACCCGGTCAACGACTTCTAGGCATCAGAGACAAGCAAGGCCTGGGTGGGGAAAGTTTGGGACTTTCCCCCTCAAGGCCTTATTGCCTGTTTAGGACCTGTTTGTTCAGGACATGCTTGCATAGGCTGGGTTGCTTAAGGCAGACGCCTGTGCAGGACTGAGGCTTTGCTCCTTGCCGTCGCTTTTGGTCTGGTAAAGTCTGCATCAATATCCCGGTTTTGCCAGCGCAACTTCAAGTAATACGCTGAGCTTAGACGGCCTGAAAGGGAACGGAATTAATCATGATAGCGTCATCAGAAACTATGGCGCCGCCGCCCTTGGTTCCGG
>SMEN01000539.1_pt1 | contig 10469 bp, 11 predicted proteins | sample 2456271 | NCBI WGS metagenome assembly SMEN01 (sample SAMN10132593, study PRJNA489261) | soil metagenome | isolation source: day1 control-loamy sand soil ammended with raw manure from dairy cow... | place: USA | collected 2015-04-01 | reverse complement strand
GTCAATGAAGTCGACGACAATCATGCCGCCGATGTCACGCAGACGCATCTGACGGACAATCTCCTCGGCGGCCTCAATATTATTGAGGGTGACGGTCTCCTCGAGATTGCCACCGCCCTTGCCGGTGTAGCGACCGGTATTGACATCGATGACGGTCATGGCTTCGGTCTTTTCGATGATCAGCGAACCACCGGACGGCAGATTCACCTTCCGGGACATCGCCTCCTCCAGCTGGCTGTTCAGCCCGAACGCCTCGAAGGCATCCCTGCCGTCATAATCAGCGCGCTCAAAATGCTCGACGCGGCTGACCAGATCCGGGGCGACAGACTGAATGTAGGCGCGCACGGTGTTCCATGCGCGGTCGCCATCCACGATGAGCGAGGTGAAGTCCTCATTGAACAGATCTCGGATTACCTTGACCAGCATGTCCGGCTCTTCGTACATGGTGACCGGCTGCGCGTTGCGGGATTTCTTCTCCTGCTTCGTGCGTTCCTGGATCTGCTCCCACAGGGTGTGCAGACGGTTGACATCGGCGGCGATATTCTCCTCGGATACCCCCTCCGCCGCAGTGCGGATGATGGTGCCACCCTGCGGCGGTACGACACGGCCGAGGATCTCCTTGAGACGCTTACGCTCAGGTCCGGGCAACTTGCGGGAGATCCCGGCGCTGCGACCACCCGGTACATACACCAGGTAGCGGCCGGCCAGGGAGATCTGGGTGGTCAGACGTGCACCCTTGTGGCCCAGTGGGTCCTTGGTCACCTGAACCAGGACCTTGTCACCGGATTTCAGGGCCTGTTCAATACGACGGCCGCGGCCCCCCAGTCCGGCGGCCTTCCAATCCACCTCACCGGCATAGAGCACACCGTTGCGCCCCTTGCCGATATCAATAAACGCAGCCTCCATGCTCGGCAGCACATTCTGGACACGCCCGAGGTAGATATTTCCCACCATGGATGCCTGCGAGTCGGAGGTGACGAACTGTTCAACCAGCAGGTCATCCTCCAGCACACCCACCTGGGTGACCAGACCGGTGTTGTCATGGCGGTGACGTTCACGCACGATCATGCGACGCTCCATGGATTCGCGACGCTCGAGGAATTCCCGGGTGCTCACCACATGGCGCTTCTTATTGCGGCCTTCTTCACGCATCTCGGTGCGACGGCGACGCTGCGCCTCCAGACGGGTGGAGCCCTTGATACCCACGGGCTCGTCCACGACCTCTGGTTCAGGTACGTCAACAACGCTTGTCGACGCCTCCTCTACCGCACCGTGCTCTACAGGCTCAACGCCTCTACCCCGCCCGGTTCCACGACGACCGCGGCGCTTTCGCGCCGCACGTTCCTGGACCTGGGCATCATCGGTGTCGTTGATATCCGCGGTCGGGATGATCTCCGGCGCCACGAAGATCGGCGCGTATACCGGTGATTCCGCCGGTGGCGGGGTGATCTCCGAGATGACATCCTCCAGCAGCTCAGCATGCATCTCAGCCTCGGCTGCAGCCAGGAGATCGAGTGGTTCCTCTGGTGTGGGCGGTTCCTCGGTAACGGCTTCTGCTACCTCGGCGAGCTCACGATCGACCTTCTCCTCGATCTGGTGGATCTCATTGGCCACGTTTTTCTCCACGCGACGACGAATCTTCTCCACCGGCTCCACATCGGGAACAAGCTCGTCCGGGGCATCCTGGACGGGCTTGGCCAGGACGTCGAGAAGCCTGGTCACCTCATCCCTGTTCAGACTCGATTGCGCGACTTTGACCAGGCCGATGGAATCCAATGCGACAACCAGATCCCTGGACATCAGGCCGAGCTGTTTGGCCAACTGGTGGACGCGGGTCTTATCTCCGAGTTGGGTGCGGTCGAAATCTGCAGCCAGCACAGCTGAGGGTGAGATTTCTGACTCGTGTGACGTTGTGGCTGCCTTCTTTTTATCCAAGGCGAACTCCTATTTTCTTATCTCATGATCACACGTACGGGCCCGGGCGCTGGCAGATGACCACAATCCGGTCTCTTACTGCCGCCGCCACACGGGAAGGTGGTGCGATCGATACATGTATGTGCAAGTTTTCAAAAATATTCGGGCGGTTTCCCAACAACCCTTCGCACCATTGTTCCACATTCAGGGGTTGAGGTTTGTATCTCACGCTGTAATCTTGGGAATCATGGGCGAGATTGAAAGGCGCGCGGGTGCCGAACCTGCCCCTCTATGGCAGTACGCACCCAGTGCAGCACTTCTATCCACCGGCATGGTGTTATGGGATATCCAGGCCCTATCAGGGATTATCCTCTTGATATTGGGCATCAGCGCTCTCGTGATCCCCTTCCGCCACAGCCCACGGGATATCGATTCATGGAAGATCCCTCCTTTCACATCGGCTGATAGAAACCATGCGATCATGCACACGGTGGTACCCACCGTGGCGTTGGCGGGGAATATTTTTCTGGGCGATTCCGCACTGGGCCTGCCCCCTGTGGTCTCATCGATCGGATTCGGGGTCGCTTTCGGGGTATCCACCGTGTTCGCAGCGACAAGGATCGGTGCTCTGCAGCGGCGGAAGAGCCGGGAACACATCCAGGCGATTCTCGCTGAGGCATCACTGGCGGAGGTCTCCACCTCAGATCTGGAGGCACTGGATCAGCCGGGTCCACGGATGATGTGCAGGGCACTCCTGGCACATGGCGCCGTTGATGGCACGCGCGTGATGTCCCGGCAAGTGGCAAAGGTTCTGGATTGGAGTGTGGAACAGGTACACACCGTAACCCGCCCCCTGAACCGGAGGGGTATCACCAGTTGTTCCACGATCATGTCCGGTGGGGATCCCGGGAAGGTCTATGTGGAACTCACCAAAAAGGGCATGGCGCTCCTGGGGGAGCTTCACCACGGACGCTAAATTGTAGATACATCAACAAAATATGTGGCTATACTGGGTCAGACAATAATTTCCCCCCATCCCAGGAGTCGAACATGTCCAATCTCGAACCGGATCCCGCGGAGTATGATCTCCCCGGTGGGAAACCCGGCGCTCCGATGAATCCCCAGTGTGAGGGCGGTGCAGACGTGGAAATCATCACCGCCCGCGAGGTCCCCCTCGGTGGGCCACGTGCCATGACCGTCTACCGCACACTCCCCCAACGACAGCGCACCCTCATCGGTGCCTGGTGCTTCGTGGACCACTACGGCCCCGATGATGTATCCCACACCGGTGGCATGGATGTCCCACCCCACCCACACACCGGACTGCAGACCGTCACCTGGCTCTTCGAGGGCGAGGTGACCCACCATGATTCCGGGGGCAACCATGCCGTTGTCCTGCCCGGTGAGGTCAATCTCATGACCGCCGGCGCCGGCATCTGTCACTCGGAGGTTTCCTCCAGCCCGACGACCACCCTCCACGGCGTGCAGCTGTGGACCGTCCTGCCCGATAGCGACCGCAACGGCCCCCGCCGTTTCGATCACTACGCACCCGAACAGATCACCGTCAGCGGTGGCACGGCACGGGTCTTCCTCGGCGATCTGCTCGGCGAGTCCTCGCCGGTCCCCACCTTCACCCCACTGGTGGGTGCGGAACTCCGCGTCAATCCCGGGGAGACCATGGCCTTCCGGGTCAACCCTGAGCATGAACACGGCCTCCTCGTGGATTCCGGCGAGATCCAACTCGAGGGTGTCACCGTGGCACCGCACGAACTGGCCTATACCGGCATCGGTGAGACAGTCCTGCGCATCCGCAACACCGGTGACACCACTGCGGTATTGGTGCTCATCGGTGGCGAGCCCTTCACCGAGGACATCGTGATGTGGTGGAACTTCATCGGCCGCAATCATGAAGAGATCGCCCAATTCCGCAGGGAGTGGGAAGACCACCATGACCGCTTCGGCATCACCCGCGGATACATCAGCCATCACCCAGATGGCCCCCACCGCCTGCCGGCACCAAAGCTGCCCAACTCGGTCATCAAGGCCAGAATAAATCCAGACCCAACCGCACGACCAGATTTGAGGATTGATTAAATGCGCTCCAACCACGGACCATATATCGACAAGTTCTTCCCCGAGCCCTACAAACAGCTGGTGGAGGTGTCCAAGACGATGAAGAAGATCTACCCGGAGGTGGATCTACCCGAATCACTCATCGAAATGGTTAGCGTCCGTGTCTCCCAGATCAACGGTTGTGGCACCTGTCTGAGCATCCACGTCCCGGCGGCCCGTAGGGCAGGTGTCCCGGAGAAGAAACTCGATGCGCTCCCCGCCTGGCGGATGGTCGATGACTATACCGCTGAGGAGAGGGCTGCCCTCCAGTTGGCGGAATCGCTCACCCTGCTGGACCGTCATGAAGGCCACCTGGCTGCCCGCACCGCCTGCAGTGTCTTCGCGGAGGAACAGGTCGCTGCGTTGGAATGGGCGATCATCATGATCAACACCTTCAACCGCATATCCATCGCCAGTGGCCATCCACTGCTCTAGCGCCACCGCTCTCAAGGCCACCATCTGAGCCGTTTCCAGGGGGTGGGCGCGGCTTCAGGTTTCTGAGGCACGAACGTTGTCCTGTGAGAACACCAGAAAAAAATGCCCCCACCGATAACGGCGGGTGCAGATTTCTTGTGCCTTATAGGTTCGGGAACCAGATGGAGATCTCGCGCTCAGCGGACTCCGGGGAATCGGAACCATGAACAACGTTCTCGCCGACGGTCAGGGCGAAATCGCCGCGGATGGTGCCCGGGGTCGCCTTGGCAACCGGGTCGGTGCCACCGGCAAGCTGACGCCATGCGTCGATGGCGCGCTCGCCCTCGACGATGCCGGCGATCAGTGGTGCAGAGGTGATGAACTCAACGAGCTCACCGAAGAACGGCTTGTCAGCGTGCTCCTCGTAGTGCTTCTCAGCGGTCTCGCGGTCTGCAACACGCAGATCCAGAGCGGCAAGCTTCAGGCCCTTGCGCTCGATGCGGGCGATGATTTCGCCGACGTGGCCGTCGGTGACGCCGTCTGGCTTGATAAGGATGAGGGTACGTTCAGTCATGCTGGCAAATTCTACCCAATGACGACCATTTTGTCGCAATAAGGTCCCATTTGTAACCCACGCGATCCCCTCCCGCCGGAGCAGCTACCGATTCAGAGGTCAATATTGTTCGCACCGGCGATGGCCGCCAACGAAGCCTGCAGACGCGCATCGGCATCATCGGCGACTTCACGGACCCCGTCACTTCCGCCGAGTTTCACCATTGTCTGTGGGTCGATCGTCTCGATGGTGGTTCGTTCAGCACCCGAGCCCCGTCGCACAATGACGTTGCAGGGAAGCAGGGCACCCAGTTCCGGCTCCGCTGCCAGTGCCCTGCTCGCCAGGGTGGGGTTGCAGGCCCCGAGGATGACGTACTCGCCGACCGCCTCTGCGGCCTCCCGCCCGAGCTTCTTATCAAAGGTGGCCTTGATATCGATCTCGGTGAGCACTCCGAATCCATGCTCTCCGAGCGCCTCCCTGGTGCGTGCGACAGCCTCGTCAAAAGGCAGGGACACGGTGATCGCGTAGGTATAGGACATGTGTTGTCTCCTTGAACGGTCATGGTTCTGTAGGGAATTGACACCTCCAGCCTGACAGCATCCAGCCGGACTGGCAAGGGAAACATCAACCACCCCACTTGCATACCCCGGGGGGTATATGGAACACTGGGGCGAACCATTCAGGTGAAAGCCCCGAAAGGTTGTCCACCAGCGTGCTGTCATTTCACAGCCGGCACGCAGAACCCTACAGCCTCCAGAAGGAGAACATCATGGCAGAAATCACCGTTTCCGATGCAGAAAAGCGCTACAACGAGGATCAGGTTCTCGATGTCCGTGAAGACTTCGAAGTGGCAGAGGGAATCATCCCCACCGCCATCCATATTCCGATGGGGCAGCTGAATGAACGGATCGCTGAGCTCGATAAGAATCGACCCATCGTGGTTGTCTGCCGCAGCGGTAACCGCAGCGCCAAGGTCGCCGATGCCCTCAACCAGGCCGGGTTCACAGCCGACACCATGGCCGGTGGCATGATCGCCTGGCAGCAGACCGGCCTGCCCACCCGCTAACACCATCCCCGCGCACACCGACCGCGGGTCACCACTGCCCCCAGGAGTATCCGTGTTTTCACGTTCGCACACCGCCCCGGTGCTCGGGCTGCGTGCCAACGCTGCACAGTTCACCCTCCTTGTGGTGGTCAACGCGCTGGTCGGTGGCATGGTCGGCCAACAGCAGACCGTACTACCGCTACTCGCTGAGTCAGAATTCGGCCTGAGCGGCTATACTTTCGTCTTCACCTATATCGCCGCCTTCGGCATCACCAAGGCGGCGGCCAACTGGTTCGCCGGCACACTGTCAGACCGCTATGGACGCAAACCTGTCCTGCTGATTGGTTGGCTCATAGCCCTACCGGTACCGATCATGCTCATTCTCGCCCCAACATGGTGGTGGGTGATCGCCGCGAATGTACTTCTCGGAATCAACCAGGGATTAACCTGGTCGACGACGATCGTGATGAAGATCGACCTCGCTGGCCCCGACCGTCGCGGATTGGCAATGGGACTCAATGAGGCCGCCGGCTATGCCGCGGTGGCGGTGACCTCGCTGCTTGCCGGCCACCTCGCCGAAACCCAGGGACTGCGTCCCGCCCCGTTTCTGCTGGGCCTGGCCTATGCCCTCATCGCCTTGGTAATCAGCTCCGTCTGGGTACGGGAAACCCGGAACCACGCACACCTGGAAGTCAGGGAGAACAGTCATGATTCCCCGATGCAGAGCAACCGTGAGATCTTCATCGACACCAGCGTGCGCGAACCTGCTCTTTCCGCCGCCAGCCAGGCCGGACTGGTCAATAACCTCAACTTCGGCCTGTCCTGGGGCTTGTTTCCGCTGTTGTTCGCCACGGCGGACCTGAGCTTCACCCAGATCGGTTTACTCTTCTCCCTCTACCCTGCTGTGTGGGGTGTCGGGCAGTTGATCACCGGGGCAGCCTCCGACCGCTACGGCCGTAAGGCCTTCATCACCGCAGGTATGGCAACCCAGGCATTCGGGATGGTGGTCATCGCCCTCGGGGACGGTTTCCTCGGCTGGGCTGTCGGTGCGATCATCCTCGGTGCGGGCACCGCCCTGGTCTATCCCACCCTGCTGGCTGTGGTGGGCGATGTCGCCCACCCCTCCCAGCGCGGCCGGGTTGTCGGTGTGTACCGGGTGTGGCGTGATCTCGGCTATGCCGCCGGTGCCCTACTCGGCGGAGTTGTCGCCGACCTGATGGGACTACACGCCGCAGTATGGGCAGCAGCCGCTGTCAGCGCGGTTTCCGCACTGGTGGTGGCACTACGGTTGTATGAAACCCACCCGCCGGGAGCCTAGAGTTTGCGGACAGCCTCCGCAACGGACTCCGCCGACGCTCCCCGACTCCACAGTTGGGCCTGGCGGATGGCGGACCCTTCCTGCCCCTGATTCTTCAGGTCCTGCAGTTCCCTCACCTGCTCAACCGTGAACACCACCGGTTGTTCAATCACCAGCCCGCCGGCACGGAGCCGCATGCCCACCACCAGTGCAATTCCGCCGATGATAATCGCCAGAACCGGAACAATAACAGGTGAACCGGCGATCCGGGTGATCACCGCAACCACGCACAACAGCGCCGCGAAGGAGAATGCCAGATTTGCCTTGGGGTTCTTCATAACCAATAAGTTACGGCGGGCCGGGGAACTTTTCCATACAGTGGGGGTCATCACACCACCAGGGAGGAAAACACATGACACTTGTTGACAATAAGGGCAAGCACGTCAGCGTCGCCCGGAACGAGGCGGAGAGTCGCTATGAAATCGCCTATTCGGACAGCCCCAAACCAGTGGGTTTCACCGATTATCTCATCAATGACAATGACCGTATCTTCTACCACACCGAGGTGGATGAGGATTTCGGTGGGCGTGGGCTGGCATCGATTCTGATCGCTGAGGCCATCAATGATACTTTCCCCACAGGTCAGGTCGTGGTTGGCCTGTGTCCCTTTGTCAAGGGCCATGTGGATAAGCACGGCTATGACGGTGGGTACCGCGATGGCACCGCCGAGGACCTCGCGTTCATCAGGGAAATGCAGATCTAGGCAGCAACCTTAAGCACACAACCCCCGGGGCGCGCACCGAGTGCACCGGGGGTTGCGTCGTCAAGCATCTTTCTACATGTGCTGGGTAGTCAGCAGACCGCGCTTCATGCGCTCAACCATGTTGTTACGCAGGTAGAAGAGGTAGGCCCACACCAGGATGAAGATGATGGCCACGATCCCCATCGAATAGTGGATGAAAAATCCAGCCAGGGCCAGTACCTGAAGGGCGATATTCATGGGCACTGACCAGCTGAAACGTTGGAAAAATGCCCCGAGGAACATGGCCACCGCCAGGGCGGTGACATATACCCAGTTGAAGGTGGTCCAATGCTCGCCGTTGTCCACGCGCAGGATCACCGTCAGCACCAGAGCAATGGTGATCGCCTCCATGACCAGGGTTCCCGCCATCACACCCCGGATACCCTTGAGGGGGTCCTTGAGGGGTTCGTGGCCGGGGCCGAGCGGGCCGTACTCCACTGTTTCATCGCGCTTGTTCATGCAGGATCCTTTCCGAAGAGGGTGCGTGCATCACCGGCGGTGACGATGGACCCGGTGATCACCACACCGGAACCGGACTGGACATCGGTGTCCTCGGCCAATTCGATGGCCAATTCCACAGCCCCCGGGAGGTTCCCGGTGACGTGGACGCGTTCATCGCCGAAGATCTCGCGGGCGTAGTCAGCCAACTGCCCTGCATCCAGGGCACGTTCTGAAGCGGTCTGGGTACACACCACTTCATGGAGATATGGCTCGAGACTTTCGAGGATGCCACGGGCGTCCTTGTCCCCCAGCACTCCGATCACTCCGATCAGACGCCGGAAATCAAAGTCGCGGTCCAGGGCCGCACCGAGAGCAGCGGCGCCATGTGGGTTGTGGGCGGCATCGATGAACACCGCCGGGGCGGAACGCAGACGCTCAAGTCTGCCCGGGGACTGTACCTGGGCAAAGCCCTCACGGATGGTGTCGATATCGAGTGAGCGACCTGCGGAGGCACCGAAGAAGGCCTCCACCGCAGCCAGTGCCACCGCCGCATTATCAGCCTGATGGGCACCAGCAAGGGGCAGGAAGATATCGGTGTATTCACCACCGAGACCACGCAGGGTCAACTGCTGCCCCCCGACGGCGATGGAGGACTCCACCACCCCGAACTCCATGTTCAACCGGGCAACAGCTGCTTCGGAGGCCACCGCCTGCTCAAGGATGACGTTCATCGCCTCCGGTTCCTGCTTACCCACGATGACCACGTTTTCCGCAGGTGTGAGGTAATCCTCGGTCTCGGGTCGCGGCTTGATGATGCCGGCCTTCTCACCGGCGATCTCCGCGAGGGTGTTACCAAGACGATCGGTGTGGTCCATACCCACCGGGGTGATCACTGCCACCTCGGCGTTGATCACATTGGTGGCATCCCAACGGCCCCCCAGACCAACCTCAACCACGGCGACATCCACCGGGGCATCGGCGAAGGCCGCGTAGGCCAGAGCGACGAGAGCCTCGAATTTGCTCATCTTCGGCCCGCCCTCGGCCAGTGAGGTCTCATCAGCCATCTCGAGGTAGGGCTTGATCTCCTCATAGATGCGGACGAAATCACGTGGGTGGATAGGTTTGCCGTCAATGGCGATGCGTTCGGTGACCAGCTGCAGGTGCGGGCTGGTGGTCCGGCCGGTACGACGGTGGAATGCGCGCAACAGGGACTCCACCATGCGGGTGGTGGAGGTCTTGCCATTGGTTCCTGCGATGTGGATCGAGGGGAAGGTGTGCTGCGGATTGCCCATCAGATCCATGACATGGGTCATTCGTTTGAAGGTCGGGTCGATTTTGGTTTCCAACCAACGCTCATCCAGCTCGGCTTCCACGAGGGCGAGCCTGGCTAGATCCTCCGGGGTGATCTCCTCGGAGGCGGGTGCCTGGGTTTCCCCGGCAAGGTCGATCGGAAGGGACAGACCTGTCTCGCTGAGTGTCACATCTCCGAATTCACCGGTGTCGTGCTCATCTTTTGTTGCCACTAACCCAATTCCTCCAGACGCTTGGTGATGCGCTCTACTTCTTCCCGGGCCACCTGCTGGCGGCCGCGGATCTTCTCCACAACGGCATCGGGCGCCTTGGCCAGGAAAGCCTCATTGCCCAGTTTCTTGGCGGTGGTTTCGAGTTCCTTCTGTGCGGTGGCCAGGTCCTTCTCCAGTCGCTTGCGCTCCGCTGCCACATCTACGGTTCCGGAGGTGTCCAGTTCCACGGTGATGGTGGCGGTGCTCAGGCGGATCTCGAGGCTGGCAGATGCCTCGAAGTCCTCGGCTGGTTCCTCGATGCGGACCAGGGCACGCACGGCGCCCTCGAGCTCGGGGAGATCGCAGGCTGCGAAATCAAGACGGGCCGG
>SMEN01000538.1_pt1 | contig 10471 bp, 8 predicted proteins | sample 2456271 | NCBI WGS metagenome assembly SMEN01 (sample SAMN10132593, study PRJNA489261) | soil metagenome | isolation source: day1 control-loamy sand soil ammended with raw manure from dairy cow... | place: USA | collected 2015-04-01 | reverse complement strand
GACGTTATGCAAAATAAAGGCCATGCCCACGGCCAAGGTCGGCGCTCCGCCCGCACGCGAAATAATGCTGTTTTCGCCTACATCGCTGGCCATCTGCGTCAAGTCTGCGGGTGTAATCAAAAAGCCCCAGCTGGACACCACTTGTGCGGCTTGTTCTGGCGTAGTGCCAATCAAGGCCGCTGGGCTGTTCATGGCGTAGTAAATGCCCGGTTCGATCACGCACGCGGCCACCAGCGCCATGATGGCCACAAAAGATTCCATCAGCATGCCGCCATAACCGATGTAGCGAGCCTGGGTTTCATTTTCGATCATCTTGGGCGTGGTGCCCGAGGAGATCAAAGCGTGGAAACCAGACACCGCCCCGCAAGCAATGGTGATGAACAGGAAGGGGAACAAGCTGCCGGACCAGACTGGGCCTGTGCCATCAATAAACTTGGTGGTGGCGGGCATTTTCAATTCTGGCGCCACAATCACGATCCCGATGGCCAGACCGACAATCGTGCCGATCTTCAAGAAGGTAGACAGGTAATCACGCGGTGCCAGCAGCAGCCAGACAGGCAGCACAGCCGCAATAAAGCCGTAAATAATCAAAGCCCAAGTGAGTTCTTCCCCATCCAGGGTGAAGAAAGGCCCCCAGACGGGATGAGCCGCAACATCCTGGCCGTAGACAATGGCAGCCAGCAAGCAAACAAGCCCAATGACAGAGACCTCACCAATGCGACCAGGCCGCAAAAAGCGCAGATAAATCCCCATGAAGATCGCCAGCGGAATGGTCGCGGCCACTGTAAAGGTGCCCCATGGCGAGTTAATCAGCGCCTTGACCACAATCAGTGCCAGCACCGCCAGGATGATGACCATGATCATGAAGGCACCAAACAGGGCAATCACGCCGGGCACCGTACCCAGCTCGGACTTGATCAGATCCCCCAGGGAGCGCCCGTCGCGACGCATAGAGATGAACAGAACCGTAAAGTCCTGCACAGCCCCGGCAAAGACCACCCCGGCCAGAATCCAGAGCATGCCGGGCAAATACCCCATTTGAGCCGCCAAAACCGGCCCGACCAACGGCCCGGCACCGGCAATCGCGGCAAAGTGGTGCCCAAAGAGCACGTGCTTATTCGTCGGGACGTAATCCAGGCCATCGTTATGACGCCAGGCAGGAGTCATGCGCGTGGCATCCAGCTCAAAGACCTTGCGTGCAATAAACCGACTGTAATAGCGATAGGCAATCAAGTAGACGCAGACAGCCGCCACCACAATCCACAGGGCGTTAATGCTCTCCCCCCTGCTCAGCGCTACGGTCCCCAGCGCAAAGGCCCCCAATAAAGCCACCAACAGCCATATCAAATGCCGCTGTATAAACCCGCCCTCTTCTCTGCTCATAGAGCCTCCACGATTTTGCATTAAGTAAGCAGCCACCAACTTTTTTGCCACAGGCCGGTCTTCTGATCAGAAGAAGCCGCCAGACACTGGTACTTGGCTACTGGCGCCGCTTATGGCACCAGGCCGTGCAAGGCCACACAGCGCCTGTTGGCAAATGTGCAGCCCAAACCAGCATGGGTAGAGGGCCCGCTTTTACGTGCCCTCTAAAAGGGTGTTGGCGTGCCATCAGGCACGCCAAACTCATTTATGAATCGATCCAGGGTATGCAGAACATAGGCGCTTTTCTACGAAGTAAGCGCTCTTTAATCCTAGGGAGCATAGTAAAAACGCGCCTTCAAGACACCGCGCATTTTCCCTAAGCCCTGTTTCCCGCCTTATTTATAAATACTACTCATCGCTGCCCACTGATAGTTTCTACACATTTAATTTGAGTTCAAATGATTTTATGCGCTATGATTTCTTAGCAAATCTTTCGTAAAACAAATCATTTATAACGAAATGGTATAGGCGAAAAAAGGACTCATGATGAAACTACAATCCAAGCCCCTCTACGCGATGGCCCTTGCCCTGCTGGGCACCTTGGCGACCGCCTCCAGCGTCCAAGCCGTGACCCTGGAACAAGTCAAAGAGCGCGGCATGATTCGCGTCGCCGTTGCTAACGAAATTCCTTACGGATACATGGACATGTCCGGCAAAGCACAAGGCGCCGGCCCTGAAGTGGCCCAGGCCATCATGGAGCGTCTGGGCGTCAAAGAGATCAAATGGGAAACCGCCAACTTCGGTTCGCTCATCCCCGGTTTGCAAGCCAAACGCTTTGATATGGTGGCCGCCGAGATGGCGATCCTGCCACCGCGATGTGAAAAAGTGCTGTTCTCCGAGCCCAATAGTTCCTACGGGGAAGGCTTGCTGGTGGCCAAAGGCAACCCCAAGAACATTCACTCCTACGAGGACTTCGCCAAGACCGATCACACCATTGCCATCATGGCCGGTGCAGATCAGCTGGAGATGATGCAGGCTTTGGGAGTGCCCGATAATCGCATGGTCACTATCTCCAATAATGCTGACGCAATTTCTACCGTGTCCACAGGCCGGGCCGATGCTTATGCCGCTACTGGCCAGACTGCCAGTGACCTGGCGTCCAAGAGCAAGGGCAAAGTGGAGCTGGCCGCCGAATTCAAAGACCCCATCATCAATGGCAAACCGGTACGGAGCTGGGGCGGCTTTGCCTTTGCCAGCGAGTCCCAGGACTTGCGTGATGCAGTCAATAAAGAGCTAGCCGAATTCAAGAAAACCGACGAATGGAAAGCCATTCTGAGCAAGCACGGCTTTACCGAAGAGGATGCCAAGCACTCTTTTGAGCAATCCACGGAACAGCTGTGTAAAGCCTGATCCTTCACCTGCCGGTGAGGTGGCCGCACTGGCCAGCGCGGCCCCTGACAAGGGCCGGCCAGGCACCGACGGTGCGCCGCCCGCCCTTGTCTGGAATTTGATATGGATTGGTTAAGCTACAGCTCGGCCCTGATGGAAGGGGCCTGGGTCACGATTCAACTCACGTTTTACTCAACGGTATTAGGGGCCATCGCCTCCTTTGCCCTGGGGATAGGTCGCCTGTCCCACTCTTTTGCCCTGCGCAGCCTGTCCATCACGGTGATTGAGGTATTCCGGGGCACTTCCTTACTGGTACAGCTGTTCTGGCTGTACTTCGCCCTGCCCATTCTGGGTGAGTCGCTGGGTTTGGACTGGCGTCTTGATCCGGTGGTGGCGGGCACCTTGGCCCTGGGCTTGAATATCGGGGCTTACGGTGCCGAGGTCGTGCGCGGCGCCATCCAAGCCGTGCCTCATTCCCAACTGGAAGCGGCCAAGGCCCTGGACTTTACTGATCGCCAAACCCTGTGGCGCATCAGCCTGCCCCAGGCCATTCCCGAAATGATGCCCAGCTTTGGCAATCTGGCGATTCAGAACCTGAAAGATACCGCCCTGGTTTCCTTGATCAGCCTGGGTGACTTGAGCTTTCGGGCGGAACAAATACGCAATTTCACCCAAGACAGCACCACCATCTACACCCTGCTCTTGCTGATGTACTTTGGCATGGCCCTGGTGCTGACGGCCTTGATGAAATTACTGGAACGCGCAACCGGCCGCTGGCGTGCGCAAAGGAGCTGAACATGCTGTTTGGTATTGAATGGGACACCAGCAGCAATGGAGCCTTTGCCCTCTCCATCCTGCCCATCCTTTTGAAAGGCCTGTGGGTGACCGTCCAAGCGGCGGTACTGGGTTTTGGCGTGGCCGCTGTGCTGGGCTTGATTCTGGCGGGCCTGAAAAGCGTGCGCCTGCGGCTGATTTCCTGGCCCGCCTACGTGCTGACCGAGTTCTTGCGCGACACCCCTTTGCTGGTGCAATTGTTTTTCCTGTACTACGTGCTGCCGGACTACGGCATTGTGCTGCCGGCCTTTTTAACCGGTGCACTGGCCTTGGGCGTGCAGTACAGCGCCTACCTGTCAGAGGTCTATCGCGCCGGGTTGGAGTCCGTCACACACGGCCAGACAGAGGCCGCACGGGCTCTGGATATCTCCCCCCTGCGCACCTTTATGGTCATCACCCTGCCCCAGGCCATCCCGCGCATTATTCCCGCTATGGGCAACTACCTGGTGTCCATCATGAAGGACGTGCCCGTACTGTCCGTGGTGTCAGTGTTGGAAATGCTGAACGTGGCCAAAATTATTGGCGACCGCACCTTTAACTACATCATTCCCCTATCCATGGTGGGCGGCCTGTATTTGCTGCTCACCCTCTTGGCTTCGGCCGGGGTACGCACGCTTGACCGGCGTTTGCCCAAGCAAGGAATACCACTACGATGACTAGCGCAACTGAAAGCCCCATTATTCAATTTGAAAACGTCACCAAAAAATTTGGTGACGTGACCGTGCTGGATGCCTTGAACTTTCAGGTGGAGCCCGGAGAAAAAGTCACCATTATTGGCCCCTCCGGTTCAGGAAAATCCACCGTGCTGCGTATTTTGATGACGCTGGAAACCATTGATGAAGGCCTGATCACCGTGGCAGGCAAACCACTCTGGCACGAGCGGGTCGACAACAAACTGGTGCCTGCCAGCCAGAATCACCTGCGCGAAATGCGCAAGGAAATGGGCATGGTGTTCCAGCAGTTCAATCTGTTCCCCCATATGACGGTGATGCGTAACGTCACCGAAGCACCGACCCACGTGCTGGGCTTATCCAAAGAACAGGCCCGCGAACGGGCCACCAAGTATCTGGATCTGGTGGGCCTGATTGATCATGCGGACAAGTTTCCCAGCCAGCTCTCGGGTGGCCAGCAGCAGCGAGTGGGCATTGCCCGTGCTCTGGCCATGGAACCAAATATTTTGCTCTTTGATGAGCCGACATCCGCACTGGACCCGGAGTTGGTGGGCGAGGTGCTGGGAGTAATCCAAAAGCTCAGCCAAGAACAGGATCTGACGATCTTGCTGGTGACCCACGAAATGCAGTTTGCCAAGGAAGTGTCGGACCGGGTCTGCTTTTTCGATAAAGGCGTAATCGTGGAATCCGGTCCGCCAGAGCAAGTCTTCTGCAACCCCCAGGAAGCACGTACCCAAGCGTTTTTGAGCAACTTTATTCAGGCAGCCTGATCCGCTGCCCTGCTTTTTTATTATTTCTGAGTAGACTGAAACGGGGTGGCCTGCTTGTGCAGGCCACCCCGTTTTCACAGAGCAGATTAGTACAGCTTTTTCTGTGGTGGGCCGGCGAAATTCAGCGGCCCAATGCTGTGCATGTCCACTTCAACGACGGATGGTCCTTGATGCTCGATGGCCTGTTGCATCACCGATTTGAACTCATCCAATGAAGACACCAGATAGCTTTGGCATCCCATTGCACTGCCCACATCACGGTAGCTGGGCGTATGCAGTTGGTTGTAATACTGCCGGTCGTCAAAATAACGCTTCTGGATGCCGCGCATCACGCCATACCCGCCGTCATTCATCACCAGCAAGACCAGATTGCTTTGCTCTTGAACCATGGTGGCCATTTCACCAATACCCAGCATCAAGCCACCATCGCCCACCAGCGCCACCACTTTCTTGTCCAGGTTCGCTTTAGCGGTTCCGATCGCGTGTGCCAGGCCCAAACCGATGGCTCCCGCCAGGGAATGAATGTTTTGCAAAGGGGCTTGCACCGGGAACAGGCGACTGCCCCAGGTACTGCCCGACATGGTGATATCACGCACCAAGATCGCATCCTCGGGCATGGCAGCACGCAGTGCAAAACACAGCTCTGCATACGGCCCCAACTGTTCGGTCAACTGGGAGATGGCGGCCTCACGGGCCTGGGTAATTGCAGCGTCATAGGCCGCATCGACAAAACTGTGACCTTGCAAATCCTGCACCAATGCCGTCAAGGCTTCCTTGGCGTCTGCACATACAAATTGGCTGATGGCGTAGTTGCGCTGCTGAGCCGCCGGGTTCGCATCAATTTGTATGGTATTGGCAGGAAAGTGGATGGAATAGGTTTTGGTTTCATTGCTGCGCAAACGCGAACCGACCACCAAGACCAGATCCGCGTCGGCCAACAAGGTTTCCACTTCGGCAGCATTGTGAAACGCCCCCAAGCTGCGAGGGTGGTCGTCTGCCAAGACACCACGCGCATGAGTGGACGACACCACCGGGATGCCCATGTCGGCCAACTGACGCACGGCTTCACCCGCTTTTAGGGTTCCGCCCCCTATCCAGAGCATGGGACGTTTTGCCGCTTTCAAGGCTGCGGCCAAACGGCTTCTGTCGCGCTCTAGCAAAGCAGGTAACTGCAAGGGGGAAACAGGTTCCAATGAGACTGGCCAGGCAATCTGTGCCGCCTGCACATCAATAGGAATTTCGACACTCACCGGTCCCATGGGTACGGTGGTCGCAACGCGGATGGCCTCTTGAATCATGCCCACTGCGTTTTCAGGACTCGTGATGCGATAGGCCGCTTTACTGGACGCACGCAAGAACCCCAGCTGGTCTTTGGCTTCATGAATAAAACTGGCGTCTCTGTCCAGATACTCGCGTTCCACTTGGCCTGTTAAATGCAGCACAGGACTGGCAGCGTTGCAGGCTTCAATCAGCGAGCCCACGGCATTACCCGCTCCTGCTCCGGTACTGGTCAGGGCCACACCTAAACCGGTGAAACGTGATTCTGCGTCGGCCATTGTGACGCTGCCAGCCTCGCCCCTGGCGCACACAAACTGCACCTGCTTGCGGCGGCCCAGCGCATCCGCAATGGGCAGGTTGTGAATGGAAATCACGCCATACACATTGCGTACCTGATGGTTCTCCAGCACACGGGCAATGGCCTCACCCACGGAAATGGTTTCTGTCATGTTTGCGTCTCTCATCCTTCACACCACGGATCAGGCTGTGTACTCAGCCCCATATAAATACTTTTCTGCTGCATGTAGGACACAATGCTCAGCCGGCCCTTTTCTCTACCCACACCACTTTCTTTAAAACCACCAAAAGGCGTGGAAATAGAGAATTTCTTGTAGGTATTAATCCAGACCGTGCCTACGTCCAATGCTCTGGCCAATTGCCAGGCCTTGCGGTAGTTTTCAGTCCAAATGCCGGCGGCCAATCCATACACGCTGTCATTGGCTTGCTGCAGCAAGTCTTGCTCGTCCTCAAACGGCAATACCACCAGCACGGGGCCAAAAATCTCTTCCTGACACACGCTAGCTTGGTTGCTCAGCCCGGCAATAATGGTAGGCGCGTAGTAACTGCCTTGCGCCAGTTCACCCTCGCTCAGACGGTGCCCACCGACCACAATCTGCCCGCCCTCTTGCTCGGCCCGTCGCACATAGGCGTCAACCGAATTCAAGTGTTTCTCGTCAATCAATGGGCCAACTTGAGTCCTGGCATGCTCTGGATGCCCCACACGCAGCGCTTGTGTTTTAGCGACCAGACGCTGCATAAAGGTCTCATACACTTTTGCGTGTACAAACAAGCGCGCACCCGCAATGCAGGCCTGTCCTGAGGAACTGAAAATGCCGTAGATCACGCCATTTACGGCCAGATCCAGATCAGCATCTTCCAGCACCACAGTCGGCGATTTGCCACCCAGCTCCAGAGATGTGCCAATCAAACGTTCTGCGGCGATATGAGCCAGCTGACGCCCGGTGCTCGTCCCGCCTGTGAAGGAGATTTTCTTCACCAGTGGATGCTGCACAATGGCATTCCCCACCACTGAACCCTTACCCGGCAACACGCTTAATAAGCCAGGGGGCAGTCCCGCTTCTTCAAACAAGCGCGCCAGTTCCAAAGCGATCAAGGAGGTCGCTTCAGCCGGTTTCAGGATCACCGCATTACCCGCTGCCAGGGCCGGTGCCAATTTCTGTACTTCAGACGCAATAGGCGAGTTCCAGGGGGTAATGGCGGCCACCACGCCCAAGGGTTCATGCACGCTCATGGTCAACCAGTCTCTGGATCGGGCATTCGTCAGCTCCGTATCCAGGGTTTCCAGACAGGCTGCGGTATAACGGGCCGTGGCTGCGGCACTCATCACCAGACCGCGCGTTTCTGCCAAGGGTTTACCGTTGTCGCGTGTTTGCAAAGCAGCCAGCTCGCCCACATTTTTCTCTATCAGATCGGCCACTTTGTACAGCACCCGGGCCCGCTCCACGGGCAAGCTATTGCGCCAGGATGGCTCTTGCCAGGCCTGATGTGCCGCTTGAATAGCCTCTTCCACATCTTCCAGGCTGGCGGTTGAGAATTCGGCATTCACGCTACCGTCTGCGGGGAAAATGCTGCGCGCAGCCTTCCCCCGGCCTTGCCGCCACTGGCCGGCCAAAAATAATGCTTTCATGTTGTTCTCCGCCTAGATGACTAGGGCGTCACCCAGTTGATAGCAAGCGCGCACCACACTAAGTGCCGCCAAGGTAGACGTTTTAGGATTGCTGGCCAAAGCGACGCCCTGCATTTCTATTTGCATCTCACCAAACGCCCCTTCCACACGGATACGGTGCTGGTTTCGTGTCATGGCAGGGTCAGCAATCAGTTCAACCTGTGTCGCATCCATACCTACACCCGCCAAGGCAATGGTCGCTGCCACGTTTGCATTCGCCGGAAACTTCTGTGCGGCCTCACGCGCCGAACCACGGAAAAATACGGTCGCTTCCGTCAGAGCATCCAGATCGACCAATTGCTCGGCATAACTGCCTTTCCAGCTGGCCGGTTTTTTGCGCCCCTGATACACCACACTATCCAGGCCCATTGTTCGTGCAGCAGCGATGCCATCGATGCCGGCAATGGCCCCTGGCAAAATCTGCAGTTGTGCGCCCTGTGCGATTGCAAACTCACGGATTTCCTGTTCAAACGCACTGTCGGCAAAAGCGCCCACAGAAATCACCGCCAAGGGCAATTGACGTTGCAAGATGGCCTTGGCATGTGCTTTCAAACCGGGCTGTCCCGCCATCTCCAGCACCAGGTCTGGCGTACCGACCATCTCCTCCACGCGGCTGATCACCTGCACAGCAGGCCCGACTTCTTGCTGCGTGTCGGCCACACCGGCTTCAGTGACAATCACCCATGCCAACTCAATGGATTCAGGCAAGAGGGCATGCACCGTTTTTGCCATGGCCCCATAGCCAATAAATGCTACTTTTTTCATCGTTCTGCCCTAAATTTCCTGACTAAATCCGCCAGATACATCAATCACTGATCCCGTTGTGTAGGAAGACAACGGCGACGCTAAAAACACCAAAGCGCGGGCCGCTTCCACAGGCTTGCCCAAACGCCCCATCGGTATGCCGCGCTTGCGGGCTATACCGGCCAGCCAGTCCTCCCAGCTTTGATCAGGATCGGATCTATCCAGGTAGCGACGCTGCCACTGCCCGGACTCCACCATGCCAATCAAAATGGAATTCACTCGAATGCCTGCCGCAACAAACTCTTTGGATAAACCTTTGCTCAAATTCAACAAGCCCGCTCTGGCGGCGGAGGTGGCAATCATGTGCGGCTCAGGCTTGTACGCCAGTAATGAATTCACATTGGTAATGGAGGCAATGCCGGACTGACGTAAATACGGCAAGGCTGCACGCACAGGATTGAGGACGCTGAAATACTTCAGCTGCACTTCCCTCATCCACTCTTCATCCGAGGTGTCTTCAAAGTTGGCTACTTTGCCCTGGCCTGCGTTATTGATCAGCATGTCCACACCGCCGAAACGCTGCGCCACCTGATCAATAAATTGTTTGACGGCATCCGCATCCAAAACATCGCAGCACTGTATGTGCAATCGATCTGGCTCGAAGCAGACCGCCATCGCTTTCCAGGAATCCTCCAGACGCACGGCGTCCCTGCCGCACCAGGCAACGTGTGCACCTTGCTCCAGCAATAGCCGGACGGTTTCCAGACCTATGCCTGAAGAGCCTCCCGTCACAACGGCCACTTTGCCGCTCACTTGAAAACTCATGTGTTGCTCCCCTTCTGGCCCTGCTTGGCATGATCAAAGACCAGACGATCAAATAGCGCGGGCTGATCCACATACAGCAGATGGCCAGCTTGCGGCACTGCCTGTAATTTCATTTGTGGATACGTTTGCTGTAAGGCCTGCATCCCGGCAGGTGGCGTAATGCCATCTTCCGTGCCGTACAAGACCTCTATGTCACCCCGGATAGCCGGCAGGTAATCATCGATGCTGTCGCAAGCCAAGAGATAGGACGATGCCTTGAATCCCTCCAGGCGCAGCCGTTTCATTGCCTGCGTCACCATCTGCATGTTCTGGGGTGTCGCTTGCCCCAAGAGGAACGGCCCGCGTTCTTGCGCCATGGCTTCCGGGCCCAGCGCTTCGAGCAGGCGCGGACGTTTCTCGTACACCAGCTTTTGCTGCTCTGCCGAGGTCTTGCCATAGCCCTGTGCCACGCTGGCCAACACCAAGCGCGACACATCTTCCGGATACAGCGAGGCGTAAGCACTGGCCATTAAGGCGCCCAAGGAATGCCCGACCAGCGTGAAGGCGGGCAAGCCCGCTTCGTCTACCAAGGCTTTGAGTGCGCGAGCGTAATCGGCAGCGCTGGGGGTGGCCGAGGCCAAGGCGACACTGTC
>SMEN01000536.1_pt1 | contig 10491 bp, 12 predicted proteins | sample 2456271 | NCBI WGS metagenome assembly SMEN01 (sample SAMN10132593, study PRJNA489261) | soil metagenome | isolation source: day1 control-loamy sand soil ammended with raw manure from dairy cow... | place: USA | collected 2015-04-01 | reverse complement strand
GGTGTACTTTTCGGCTGGCATTCAGGCTCTCCGTCGGGGCCTGGATGATGCGGGAAGGCGGGTGGTCAATGATTCGAACACAGAATCCTCAGTGCTATGTAATATATTACTTGCTTCCCGGCGCCGGGAGAGCTTCCGGGGCTATGCGCACGGCAGGCGCTAGGCATAGAATTATTCGCCAGATTCGGGAACCATCCGTGCTTCCCCTAAGGTTAAAGATGCAGACGAAGGGATGGCACGTGGCCAAGAAACAATCAATTTGGGCTCGAATTTTCGGTATCGGCAAGGCGAACGCCAATGCGGCAATCGACGCGCTGGAAGACCCCAAGAAGATGCTGGACCAGACCGTCCGCGACTACACGAACAACATTGCCGAAGCCGAGCAGGCGGTGGCCCAGACCATCGGCAACCTGCGTATGGCCGAGGAGGACCTGGCCAAGGCGCAGAACGAAGCGAATGAATGGGGCTCCAAGGCCCTGGCCGCCTCGAACAAGGCCGAGGAATTCGCCGCTTCGGGCGATGCCGCCAACCAGCAGAAGTTCAACCAGCTGGCGACCGTCGCGATCCAGCGCCAGATGGCCGCGGAGAAGAAGGCCGGTGCGCTGGCATCCACCGTGGGAACCCAGCGCGAGGTCGTGGACAAGCTCAAGACCGGCCTGAACACCATGCAGACCAAACGCCAGGAACTGGTGTCCAAGCGTGACGAGCTGGTGGCCCGCGCCCGCAACGCCAAGACCCAGAACCAGATGATGGACACCATCAAGGCCCTGGACATCAACGACCCGAGCAGCGAGATCAGCCGCTTCGAGCAGAAGATCCGCCAGGACGAGGCGAAGGTCCGGGGAGCGGCCGAACTCGCGGCATCTTCCCTCGACTCGCAGTTCGCGCAGCTCGAAGACCTGGGCGCCGCCACCGAGGTCGACGCGCGCCTCGCGGCGCTGAAGGCGGCCAACGCTCCGGCGGCGGAGATTCTGGAAGAGTCCGACGGCGCAGCGCAGCTGGAGGCCGCCGCCCCGGAAATGTCGGAAATCGAGGCGCGCCTGGCTGCCATGAAGAAGAACCAGGCCTAGGGCATCACCAGCGGCATGCACGCCCGGGCGGTGTGGGACTTGTAGTTCCACGCCGCCCGGTTTTCCGTTTTCGGTCGAGGAACCTCAACGTCGAGCGGTTCTCCCGGAGGCCGCAGCATCGCGCAAGGCCAGCCAGCGGTTCCGCGGGGAGCGCAACAGGGTGGGAATCCACGGCGCATGCCAGCGGAAGCAGCGGCCGGCATGCTCCGGTGCGGATTCCGGCAAGTGCGCAGGTCAATGACGTGCCGCTGTTGCGGATGCGGCAAGTTCTGGCACCGACAAGCTGGGTCCGGCTCGTTCTCGCAAGATTTCTTTTCACTTTCCATTGACATATGCAGGCAATCACCTGCATGATGTTTGCATGAAGGACATGGAAGCCGATCTGGGACTCGCCTTCAAAGCCTTGGCAGATCCCACCCGGCGACTATTGCTGGACCAGTTGCGCCGCCGCGACGGCCAGACGCTGGGCGAGTTGTGCGGCAATATCAGCATGGCTCGACAGTCCGTCACCCAGCACCTGGATGTGCTGGCCTCCGCCCATCTGGTCACCGTTGTTCGTCGCGGACGGGAACGTCTGCATTTCCTTAATCCCGTGCCAATCCACGCGATTGGCGAGCGTTGGATCTCCGCCTATGAAGTTCCGCGCTTGGAAACACTTTCTGCGATCAAGCATCAAGCTGAGGACTCAGCCATGACAAACAGCTCATCGAACATCCCCTCCTACGTGTACGTGACCTATATCCAAGCCAGCGCGGAAGATGTGTGGAACGCGCTCACCGATGCGGACATCTCGGCCCGGTACTGGGGCCATGCGAACATTTCCGACTGGCAGCCCGGTTCTCCTTGGGAACATCGACGCGTCGACGGGTCCGGCATCAGCGACGTCTACGGGCAGGTGCTTTCCGCAGACCCGCCCAATGAACTAGTGATCACCTTCGAAGATTCGGATGAACCTCGCGAGCACGGCTCGTCGGTGGTGCGCTTCCGGATTGAACCCCACGAAGGCATTGTGCGATTGACCGTCCGCCATGAGAATCTGCCGAATCTGGACATGCGCAACGGCATCGCGCAGGGGTGGCCTGCGGTGCTGGCCAACCTGAAATCGCTGTTGGAAACCGGGTCGGTACTGCCGACCGAGCCGTGGAACATGCCGGTGGGGGAACACTCGTGAGCGAAACCGACTTCTACGCAGCAGGCCGCTACCTGCAAAACCAGATGGCACGCCTGGGCCCGGAAAACCTCGGCCGGCAAAGCGGCTGCGAACACTGGGATGAACAGCAGCTGGTCAATCATGTGGCCCAGGTGGCCACCGCCATCGGCGATACCGCTGGCGGCCAGCGCTTCTCGGTTTCCGAGCACGCCGAGACGATCGCCAGTACACCCGCCGAAGCATCCGCCGCCGTGCAGCGCGCGCTGGAGCTGCTCGATAGCGGACCCCTGCGTGCAATGTCGTCGATCGAGTTCACCGCACATGCCTGGGACATCGGGATCGGACTGGACCCGGACCATCGGATCCCCGGCGAGCTGGCCGAGTCGATTCTGGTCCTGGCTCGAAAGATGCTCACCGACGATTCGCGCGGTTCGCATTTCGCACCCCGGCAGCAGGCGCGCCACGGAGCCAACGCCTCGGAGCAGCTCATCGCCTTCCTGGGGCGTCTTCCGAAGACGACGGCCGCCAACCCGTGAGACGAGTTTGGCAGTATCCTGCCAACGGGATCAGCCTCGCCGTCCACAGCCGGGCGACGGGGCCGGCCCGTTTCAGGCCGGTTCTCCTGCTCCCCGGCACCGGGGCGACCGCACGCGACTGGGACTCCATCGCCGGGGACCTGGCCCGCGACCGCGTGGTGCATGCAGTGAATCTGCGCGGGCATGGGCTCAGCAGCTGGCCCGGTGACTACAGCATCGAGGCCATGGGCAGGGATGTGCTGGGACTGCTGCCGGTACTGGGCGGGTCCCTTGACCTCGTGGGGCATTCGCTGGGAGGACTGGTAGCCGCTCGCGTCGCTCGGGAGAGCCGGCAAGTATCCCGCTTGGTGCTCGAAGACGTGGGTTTGCCGCACCCCAGGGTTCCGTCCCTCCCCGCCCGGCCGGACGGTCCCCTGGATTTCGATTGGGCCGTGGTTGAACAGATTCGTCCGCAGATTGACCGGCCGGATCCGCAGTGGCCGCAAATCTTTGCGGGCGTTTCCATCCCCACCATGGTCATTGGGGGAGGGACCCAAAGCTTTGTTCGCGCCGACCACATTGAGCAGCTTGGCCGCCTCGTGGCGGATTGCCGCGTGCACCATCTGCAGACCGGCCACCTGGTGCATGCCACCGACCCGGAAGGGTTTGTGCGGCTCGTTCGCGAGCACCTCGACTACCCCTGGCCTCGGGCCGAACGGCGCTAGGCGCCGCATCGGGGAAAACAGACAGGCAGTGCGCCGGTCGATGGCCGACCGGCGCACTGCCTGGTGCTGGCTGTTGAACTGCTGTTACTTGCTGTTGGCTTCAGCTCCCGGGAGCAGCACCGCCGAGCCGGCGGAGACATCCACGGTGACCTTGTTCGGGGAGCTGCTGGAAGTATCCAGCTTGTTTTCCACCGACCCGGCCGAAACATCCGAGGCCACGTTGTAGCTGGTGTCAGGCAGGGTCAGGTTCAGCATGCCGGCGCTGACCTGGGCCGTGACCGTGCCTGGTGCGCTGCCGGTCAACTTGGCGTCCATGCGCCCGGCGGAGACATCCAGTTTCGCCGACTCCACCGCATCCAAGGTGAGGTCCGCCCGCCCGGCGCCCAGCGTCGCATCGAGGGTGCTGGCCGCGCCGTTGACCGTCAGGTCGCCGGCGCCGACATCCAGGCCGAGATCCTTGAAGTTGCCGTCGGCCCGGAATTCTCCGGCGCCGAGGTCGAATTTTGCATCCAGCTGCCCGTTGTTCAGCTCCCGGGGCAGGGTCAGCGTGACCTGATTGTCCCATTTGGTGCAGCTGAAGAAGCAGAAGTTGTTCCAGCCGGCCGGCGGCCGCACCACCAGCTCGTCGCCCGAGCGGCGCAGGGTCCATCCGCTGGCCGAGGAGGTCTGCACGTCTAGGACCGCTTCGGTGGTGTCGGAGAATTCCAAGGTGAACGTTCCGGAGCTCGCCTCGACGTCGAGCGACGCGAGGCCCCGGGCATCGGCGGTCTGCACCACGTGGCTGCTGCTCAGCGAGGCAGCGGCGTCCCGCGCCGCGCCGATCGCCATGGTCAACAACGCCAGTACGCCGATCACCGCCAGGATGATGTTCAGGGTCTTGGCCGAACCACGGGGTGCGGGGTCCTGCGGAGGCAGCGGATTCAGTGTCTGGGTACTCATGGCTTCGTCCTGTCTGTGCGGTTGGCGCCCAACGTTTCAATGTGGGCCAGGGTGGCCAGCACGCGCCGGTTGCCCATTCCATCGGCTTCCAGTCCGAGCTTCTGGAAGATGGAGGTGATGTATTTTTCGACGCTGGCCTCGGAGAGGAACAGCAATGCGGCGATGGCCTGGTTGGACTTGCCCTCGGCCAGGGCTGCGAGCACGGTGCGTTCGCGGTCGGTCAGTTGCTGCATCTTTGAATCATGGTTTCGCCGGGTCAATAGCTGTGCCACCACTTCTTGATCCAGTACGGTGCCGCCGGAGGCGATCTGCTCCAGCGAGGCGATGAAGTCCGCGACATCCGCCACCCGGTCCTTGAGCAGGTAGCCCAAGGCGCCGGACTGCGTGGCGATCAGGTCCGAGGCGTAGCGCTCCTCCACGTATTGGGAGAGCACCAGCAGCGGGAGGCTGGGATAGCGGCTGCGGACAGCCAGCGCCGCGCGGATGCCCTCGTCGGTGTAGGACGGCGGCAGCCGGACATCCAGGATGCAGATCTGCGGAAAGTCCTCCGGCGGGGCAGTCTCCAGGAAGCCCATGATTCCGCTGGTGTCCGGCAGGTCGGCCACGACTTCGTGGCCAGAGTGGGCCAGCAGGCGGACCAGTCCTTCGCGCAGCAGGACCGAATCTTCACAGATCAAGACGCGCATGGCACGTTCACCTCCAGTGCGGTGGGGCCGCCCTGCGGGCTGTCCAGGGTGATGGTTCCCCCGGCTGCGAGCACACGGTTTGAAATGCCGTCCAGCCCGCCGCCGGGGACGATGCGGGCGCCTCCGGTGCCGTTGTCCTCGATGCGCGCCCACAGCATCGGCTGCGCCTGGCCGTTGGCGCGCTCGCGCACCGTGACCCGGCAGTTCGAGGCCCGCGAGTGCTTGGCCGCGTTGGTCAGGGCCTCGGCGATCGCGAAATACACCGCCGCCTCAGCATGCCGGGCATAGCGTCCGGTGAGCTGGACGTCGAGCTGGACCGGGATGTGGGAGCGTCCGGCGATGGCCGACAGCGCCGCATCCAGCCCGCGGTCATCCAGTACCGAGGCATAGATGCCCCGGGTCAGCTGCCGCAGTTCGGTGATGGCCGACTTGGTGGAGGCATGCGCCTCGGCCACCAGGGCCTTGGCCTGCTCAGGGTCGCTGTCGATCTGCTGGTGCGCCAGGCCGAGGGTCATGGCCACGGAGACCAACCGGGGCTGGACCCCGTCGTGCAGGTCGCGTTCGATGCGGGTGCGTTCAAGCTCCGCGGCGCGCATGGCGCCTTCGCGCTGCACCGCGGTGGTGCGCACGCGTTCGGTCAGTTCGGTCTCGCGGGCGGTGGATCCGATGATGCCCACGGTGACCGCTCGATGCATGAAGATCATGGCCACGGCCAGCGCCGCGCCGAGCAGCGCGAGCACCAGCATCCAGGGAGCCTGGCTGGCGGGGAGATCCATGCCGAAGGGGCCGATGACGGTTTCCGCCTGGGTGAGCGGGGCGAAAGCGGTAATGCACAGCCGGATCATCCATTCCAGTCCGCTGAGCATGGTGGCGCCGGCGAAGCAGGAAATGGCGAAGCTTCCGAAGGCCGCCCACATGCGGCCGTTGGCCAGATTGCGTCCCAGCGAGCGGACGTAGGCTCCGAACCCCGGCTGCTGGCTGGGGCGCCAGGACAACGGGGCGACACGGAGGCCGTAGAGATCCGAGACCCGCCGAATCTCGAAACGCGCCAGGCCGAAGATCGCGTAGAGCAATCCGGTCAGCATCAGAAGCCCGAAGCCCAGCAGGAAGGTCAGTCCGACGCCTGCAGCAAACCAGGCAATGACCAGCGGGAGGACGACCACCCCGAGGGTTCCAAGAGCTGCCAGATGCAACAGCGTTAAGCCGAGCCGCAACGGGGGACGGGCAGGAAGCGCGCCCGGTTGGGCCTGCAGTGTTGAAGTCATGCCTCAATACTATTTTGGAGCGTTTTTCGGCGACACCGAGGGAACCGGAGAACATAGGTAGGGAAAACCCGAATTCCGCATCGAGGGGAGATGGCAGACTGATGCCATGCACAATCTGGTAGCCGCGGTATTCGTCGAACCGGTGGCACGCGAGCAGTACTTCCTGCGCGAAGACTGGCCGCTGCACATCACCCTGCTGCGCTTTGACCTGCCCGAGACGCCCCGGATGCTGGAGCGCTGTGCCGAACAATTGGCCGAAGCCGCGCGTCCCGCGCTGGGGGCGCGGTTGGAAATCGCCGAGCACGCCTGGTTCGGACGGCAGGAAAACCTGCTGGTGTCGCTGGTGAAACCCGATCCGGCGTTGCAACTGCTGCATGAGCGGTTGTGCGGGGTCGTGCTGGAGAACCAGGGGCGCATCGCCTCCGTCCGGTTCACCGGGCCCGGCTACCGTCCGCACATCACCCACCACCACGGCCGCAGCCGCACGCAGGGAGACGCCGTTGCCCTGGACCAAGTCGCGCTGGTGGACATGGCCCCGGGCGGAGACCACGCGTGGCGCCGGGTACTTCATGTGGTGCGGCAACGAAGCAGCTGAGCGCCCCGCGGCCAGGGAATTAATCTGGAGTTGGCATTGCTTTCGCCGACCGGACAACAGACGGCCCTAGATTGGCCATTATGGGCAGGCTATTTGTTGCGGTGGGCGACTCCTTCACCGAAGGAGTCGGAGACTGGGATCGGAGGCTGCCCAATGGGGTGCGCGGCTGGGCGGACCGCGTGGCCAAGCAGCTCTCCAAGGCAGATCCCAGTTGGCGATACGCCAATCTCGCGATCCGAAGCCGACGGCTGGACCGGATCATGGACGAGCAGATCGACGCCGCCATCGCGCTGAACCCGGACATCATCAGCTTCTATGCCGGCGGCAACGACATCCTGGAAGTGCGGCAGGACATGGACCGCTTTCTCGACCGCTACGAAGCGGCGGTGGACCGCTTGGCCGCTTCCGGGGCGCAGATCCTGCTGTTCACCGGATTCGACATCCCGGTGCACCCTGCCCTGGTCCCGTTCAAACGCCGGAATTGGAAGTTCAATGACAGGGTCCGGGAGCTGGCCCGCAAGCATCCGGACACCGTGACTTTGGTCGACTACTGGGCCTGGGACATCTACCATGACCAGCGCCTGTGGGACATCGACAAGCTGCACATGAACCGCGCAGGCCATCGCTACATGGCCATCAGGATCCTGGAGCTCCTCGGAGCCCAGCACCAGCTGGAGTTCCGACCGCTGGGAGACGCGCAGCGCTTGGGTCCGTTGCAGCTTGTCCAGCGGGATATCGAATGGATGCGCCAATGGGTGCTGCCGATGTTCGGGAGACGGCTGCGCGGAATCACCTTGGGAGATAGCCTCAAACCACGTTGGGAAACGCCGATCTATCCGGCGAAAGGCATGAAAAAACAGTTCCGCAGACGCCTGCGGGCGGCTGCGGAACTGCAGAACGGCGATGTCGAAGGGTATCTGAGTTAGCTACGTGCCGGGATTCTCCATGGCTTCCTGGCTCATCCATGCGATTTCCCAGACATGGCCGTCGGGATCCTGCACTGCGGCCTGGTACATTCCGGGAAAAGGCTCATCGGCCGGCCGGTAGATCGCTCCGCCTCCGGCTTGGGCACTGGCGACAAACTCGTCGACTTCTTCGCGGGTATCCGCCGACAACGCATTGAGGCATTCGCGGTGGCCCGGGCCCACGGCCGGCTTGTCCTCGCCCACGAGGAAGCTCGAATAGAACTCTTCCTGCAGAACCATCACCAGAATGTTCTCTGCGATGATCCATGAGGTCGCATTCTCATCCGAGAAGGTGTCGTTCTTGGTGAAGCCCAAGGCTGAATAGAACTTGTCGGCCCGCGCCAAGTCCGAGGTTGGAAGGTTGACGAATATCATCCGGCTCATGGGAGACTCTCTTCGATATTGGATGGGATGAAGGCAATTCAGTCTCAGTACTCTTCCGCATGGCAGGCCCGTGCGCAATGGTTTTGTCGAATTTCGCGGACAAGCGAGAAAACCGTGAATGAGGCATGTCGGTGCCGGCTGCCGGCGGGGCCGCAACGGAAACTGGCCATATGTGGAAAACCAGCATTTCTCCTGTGGCGGCATTGACTGTTGCGGTGCTCTTCGCCGGCATCGGAATCTGGCGTGCCAGCGAGGCAGAGCCTTGGCAGGGCGGTGCAATGTTTACACTGGCCGCGATCTGGGTAGCGGTGGCTATGCGCCAAGCCCGAAAAGGCGAGCGCTAGCAGCTTGCCGATCGATAGCGCGGCGCAAAGTAAAACGCCGCAGTTCCCGCGCTGATCAAGCGCGGAAACTGCGGCGACGTCACTGACCGACAACCGGGGGTATGGCTGCGGGTATCGTGCTGAAACCTAGATGAGGGCCTTGGTGATTTCCAGCGGGATACGATCGCGGGTGTAGGTGATCTGGTCGTAGCCGTGAGGCTCCGGCTTGCCATCCGGGCCCATGTTGACGAACACCAGCTTTTCGATGGTCAGGATTGATTGCTGGGTGAAGATATTGCGGACTTCTGCACGCAAGGTGATCGAGGTGCGTCCGAAATCGATGGCGGTCAAGCCCATCTCGATCAGGTCGCCTTCCTTGGCGGAGGCGATGAAGTTGATCTCGGACATGAATTTGGTGACCACGTGCTTGTTGCCGAGCTGGATGATCGAGTAGATCGCGGCTTCCTCGTCGATCCAGCGCAGCAAGCTGCCGCCAAACAGCGTGCCGTTTGCGTTCAAATCTTCTGGGCGAACCCACTTGCGCGTATGAAAAGTAATACCCTTAGCCATACTCAAAATGCTAGGTCAGGTAAGGGGCAGTCCGCTGTAAGTTGCTGCACAATGTAGGTGAAAACACATGGCTTTGCGACATACGGCAATCTTGCGTCGACTCTTGGCTTTGGCGGGAAGACCGCGGCGACATGGCCGGCATGCGACAGCGCCGTGCATTCTGTGGCTGGATGGCAGCAGGGCGCTGCGTGCCAATGACCTGTGCTGTTGATAGTCTCGGAACCTGGCCAGATTTAGATTTCTCCGACGAAGAGCAAGGTGATCATGTCCTTTACCTCGGACGGGAATGAGAGCATTCCTACCGATTTTGATGATGTTGTCCAGCAGGTATCCACCGGTACCCTCGCCCATCAACGCATCGATGAGCTTCTGCTCGAAGCACATGAACGCTACTCGGATGTTGACGAGGGCCTGCTTGCCCACTACATACCTATCCTGGGGCAGGTCGAGCCGGACACCTTCGCAATTTCCATGTCGCACGTCGGCGGCACCGTGCACGGGGCGGGCGACTGCCACCACCAGTTCTCCATCCAGTCCATCTCCAAGATGTTCGTCTACGCCCTGGTGCTCCAGGAGCACGGACACGAAGCCGTCCATGAAAAGATCGGCGTCAACAACACGGGCATGCCGTTCAATTCCGTGATGGCAGTCGAGCTGAACAACGGGCACCCGATGAATCCGATGGTCAATGCCGGAGCCATTGCTACGACCGAAATGATCGCAGGCAAGAGCGCCGCCAAGAAGTGGGAGAACGTCCGCGAAGGACTATCGGCTTTTGCCGGCCGTCCGCTGACGCTGGACGACGAAGTCTACGAATCCGAATCCGAAGCGAACGAACGCAACAAGGCACTTGGCCGACTGCTCAAGAGCTATGGGCGGCTGGACGGGGATCCGAACAATGCGGTGGACACTTACACCAAGCAGTGTTCGCTGAACGTCACCGCACACGACCTGGCAGTCATGGGAGCGACCCTGGCCGATGGTGGCATCAACCCGGTGACGGGCCAACAGGTGGTCAGCGCGGACGTCTGCCGTGACACCCTGGCCACCGTCGCCACCAACGGACTATATGAACGTTCCGGGGACTGGCTGTTCGAGATCGGGATCCCAGCCAAGTCCGGGGTTTCCGGGGGCATCGTTGCGGTCGCCCCGGGCAAGGGCGCCATCGGCGCGTTTTCTCCGCGCTTGGACATGGCGGGGAACTCCGTGCGCGGGCAGCTGGCCATCGGCCACCTTTCGCGCGCGCTGGGCCTGAACCTGTTCGCCTCGGCTCCGGATTCCGGCAGATAGCCGGCAAAATTCCG
>SMEN01000535.1_pt1 | contig 10509 bp, 8 predicted proteins | sample 2456271 | NCBI WGS metagenome assembly SMEN01 (sample SAMN10132593, study PRJNA489261) | soil metagenome | isolation source: day1 control-loamy sand soil ammended with raw manure from dairy cow... | place: USA | collected 2015-04-01 | reverse complement strand
GGATCAGGCCGACCGTGACCTGGCTGCCATGGACCGGCCCGAGGCTGAGGAGGTCCGGGTCCAGCTCACGAACCTGAAGGGGGAGCTGGAAAAGGCTGGTCTCGATGTGGAGATGACCGACCGCCTCGATGAGCTGCGCTCCGGCACCCGTGACCTGGCCAACCAGCTGGCGGTTCCCGGCTACGGTTACCACGACGGCATCTACACAGCCACCAACGGTGCGGCTGAACTGGCTGCCGGACTCGGTGAGCTGGAGGCGGGTGTCGGTGAGGCCGTCGCAGGTTTCGGTGCCCTGGATGAGGGTGCCTCCCGCCTCGACGCGATGGCTGCGCTCAACCAGGAGAAGACCGGAGCTGTCCAGCGGGCTCTGCCGGCACCCCAGATGCCCGCGGCGGGGGTTGAACTCACCGCCGCCGGACCTGGGACCCCATCCGCATCCCTGCCACCGATGTACGCTTTCCTGATCGCCACCGTGGTGATGCTGGCCGGTGTGGCTCTCGGATGGGTCACGCTGCGCAACCGGTGGCTGCTGGCCTTCGTGCTGCTGGGTATCACCGTACTGGGTGGTGTCGTGTTGTTCACGGTGGCGCTAGGCATGGGGCCTGCGGCGCTGGCGGGAGCTGTAGCCGTGCTGCTGCTGGCCACCATGGTCTCGGCGGTGCTGGCCCGCGTGCTCATCCACGCCTTCGGCGTGACCGGAGCGGTGATAGCCGCCGTGGTCGGATGGATCGCGCAGGTTGCTGTGGTCGGACACGTCTGGAACGTCACCGCTGTGGCGGAGATCGGCACCGTGTGGCAGATTCTGGCGGGGCTGATGCCCCTGCACTATCCCACCTTCGCCCTGGCCGCCCTGGGCAACGGAGGCACCCTGACCCCGGTGTGGGTGGGTGTGGCTGTGTTGGGTGGCCTGCTGATCATCGGGGCAGTGATGCTGCGGCGTCTCCGACCTGTGGCGGTCACTGAGGTGGCAGCCGACAACACACCGGACCGCGAAAGTATGGAAGAGGAGACAACAACACCGACACCCTGACCGGTTTTGGCAGGGAGCTGCGTTCTGTAACGGGGCCGGCCCTTTAAACGAGTCGGTAGCCAGAACCCCGGACGGTCTCCACCTTCTCCGTGCCGATCTTCTTCCGCAGCGCCCGGATATACACATCCACCACATTGGACCCCGGATCAAAGCTCATGTCCCACACCATATTCAACAACTGGGCACGGGAGAGAATCTGACCCGGATGACGCATGAGGGTCTCCAGCAGATCAAACTCACGGCGGGAAAGATCATGCCACTTACCTGCCACAAACACCTTCTGGGTGCGTAGATCCAGTTCCATAGTGCCGTGCTTGAGCAGGTGCGCATTCGTGGTCCTCTCCACCGGCTGACGGCTGGCCAGACGCAACTTCACCCGTGCCAGGAGCTCCGCAAACTGGAAAGGCTTGGGCATATAATCATCCGCCCCACCCTCCAGGGACCGGATGCGATCCTCAATCTTCGTCCGGGCGGTGAGCACAATGATCGGCAGCGACACCTTCAACACACGCAGCTGCTCCAGAACATCCGCACCATCCATATGCGGCAGCCCCAGATCCAGGATCATCAGGTCAAAATCACCACTGTGGGCGCGCGCAAACGCGGCCGCGCCGGAGACCGCCACCTCACACTCGAAACCCTCCTGCACCAGGCCCCGCCTGATGAAGTCCGCAATGCCATCATCATCCTCCGCGATGAGAATCCGCTCCATGGCCATCTACTCCTCCGTCTTTTCTACATCTGCTGTGTCCGGGGCGGGGATCTCCAGACCGAAGATCGATCCCAGACCAACCGTGGACTCAACATAGGCACGCCCACCATGGGCATCGCCAATAGCTTTCACAATGGACAAACCCAGACCCGCGCCCTTCGGCCGGTTCGGATGCCGGGGATCAGCCTGCCTACCGCGGGAGAATCTACTGAACAGTGTCTCCTGTGCATCCTTCTCCACACCCGGACCACTGTCGCGCACCCAGATCCGGAACACCCGCTGAACCCCAGAACCCTGGAAATCAGAACCAATGGCCACCGGCCCCTCCGAATAGCGCAGCGCATTGCCATAGAGCTCCAGAATCGCCTCCGTGACCCGCTGCTCATCCAGCACCACCACGCCCTCGGCAGCATCCACCAACATCACCCGATCATTGATGGTGCGTGCCTTATCCTCAATATCAATGGTCAACTCCGTAACATCCACGGGCGCCACATGCAGGAACTCACCGGAATCCGCCACCGCCAGGGTCAACAGATCATTCACCATCCGTGCCATCCGATCCAACTCCGTGGTGGCCAACTCAATTGACCGTGCCCGCTCCTCAGGTGGCGAACTCTCCAGCAACTCCAATTGACCACGCACCACCGTGATCGGTGTCCGCAATTCATGACCTGCATCATCAACAAACTGACGCTGATCGTTGTACGCCGTCTCCAAACGATCCAACATCTCATTGAACGTACTGGCCAACTGCGCAATCTCATCGTTACCCTCCACCGGCACGCGCCGGGTCAGGTCAGAATTGGAAATCGTTGAAGCCACCTTACTGACCCGCCTGATGGGGGCAATGATCTGCCCGGCAATCAACCAGGCAATCAGCACGGAAGCCAACACGCCTCCGGCACCGACGAACGACAGGACCCTGACCTGCTTCTTGACGGCTGTTTCGCCAGGTTCTGTGAAATAGGCGACGATGAAATGCCCATCCGTAGTACCGGGAGCTGTTTCAAAGGCCACCCGTCCCCAATAGGCCCTGCCACGGACCGGATCATCAAAGACCCCGGAATGGGATGAGGATGCGAGGACCTTCTCAACGAGGGGTTCGTTATAGGTCAGCGGTTCCGGGTGTGGCCCACTGAGCTGGGAGAAATCCACCTGGATCAGTTGATCGGAGAAGATACCCACGATGGCTTCATTGTCATCCGGAATCTGCCGGGAGAGATACACCTCAATCAATCGCTGCGGGGAATGGAAGGGGGTGGCTGTGGTGGGATCCGTACCCTCATCAGCAAAACGACGAAACTCACTGATCTCCTGTTCAACAGCCGAATTGGCCACAGCGACGACATCAGAGAGCAGCACAGAACGGGTGATCACCACGACGCTGGTCAGCGTGGTGAACACAACCGCGGTCATCCAGAAAACAATTCGCCAGCGAAGGGATGCTGGCGAATTGTGGAGGAGCCTGAATCTGCTCATCCGGGGAACATGGTGGGGCAGGGGGAAGAGGCTTGGCGCATGGGTTTAGTCATCATCCCAATCATCGTCCCAATCGTCATCATCGTAGTCGTCCCAGTCGTCATCATCCCCATCATCCCAGTACTGATAATTCAGCGGTACCTGGGGAACAGGTGCCGGTACGGGATTGGAGGCCGGCGGTGGTACCTGAGCTGGGATTGGGGCGGTGTCAGGGGATGGCGCTGGGACCTGGGCCGGGCGCTGTGTATCCGGCTCCGGTGCCGCGGTTGATATCATCGGCTGCGAAGACGGCTGATCTGGCGGAGTGCTCTGGTCACTGCTGGTGTTCAGCCGCACGGTGGCCATCTCCGCATCCACCTCGGGTGCTGAGGTGTTGTTGGCCAGTGCCGATCCACCGATAGCGACAAGCACGAGCAGCGCCAGGATAGCGATGAGCGGAGCGAAGCGCGGAAGTGACTTCATGATGGTGTTCTCCCTTGGGTTTTTTTAATCTACTTCCATCTTTGACGCTGAAGATGAAATGGGGATGAAAGTTTTCATGGTGACTCAGGCGGCTGCCTGAAAGTGGGAACGGATATGATCCTCGCGTCTTCCGGAGACGGCACAACCGAGCATGAGCAGGCGGATTGCGCGTTCGGCAGCATCGGTCAGGAGTTCGCTTCCATCGCGGACTGCATCCTCCATGGCCATGGGAACAGTCATGATGGATTGGATGGCACCGATACCTACATCGTGTACCTGGGGCGCTCCCTTGCCCAGCGAACCGGCCAACGCCAGGACCGGAACTCCGGTGACGCGTGCACGCCGTGCCACCTCGGCGGGTACCTTGCCCCGGGGTGTTTGGAAATCAATGGCCCCCTCGGCGGTGATGATGAGATCAGAAGTGCTGATGAGACCATCAAGATCGGTAGGGGTGGGAAGGTCCGAGAGCAGGACATCGAAACGGTCCCGGGCCACTGCCCCCAGGGCCATCAATCCTGCCCCGAGCCCACCGGATGCACCGGAACCGGGACCACGGCGGAGGTCCGCTGCCGGGGAGAAGGTGTGGTCCAGCAGAGTGGCCCACTGCTCCAGCGCTCTGGACAGTTGCTTGACCTGCTTCTTCGTGGCCCCCTTCTGCGGTCCGAATACAGCGGCGACCCCATTTTTCCCAGTGAGAACATTATGGATATTGCAGGCCAGGGTGAGGGAGGCATCAATCAGCTTCGGGTGAAGCTTCGTGGTATCAATTTTCACTGCAGCGCTCAAGCCTCTACCACCCGGGGTTACCTCGGCACCGGAATCATCCAGGATTCGGGCACCGAGCGCGCTGAGCGCTCCGGCACCACCATCCGAGGTTCCGGAATCACCACAGCCGATGATGATGTGGTTGATGCCGTGATCCAACATGCGGGCGATGAGTTGCCCCACTCCGTAGGTGGTGGTGGCGGTGGGATCGCGCTGATCACGGGGCACCAGGCTGAGTCCGGCCGCCTGGGCCATTTCGATGACACCGACGCCCTCATCGACATATTCCAACCACTGGGCAGTGACTTCCTTTCCGACCGGGCCTATCACCTGCTCGGTATGCAGGAGAGTTCCGGAACGGGAATTGAGGATTTCCAGGGTGCCTTCACCCCCATCTGGGACGGGGAAGGTATCCACACGCACGCCGGGAAGGACGCGGCGCACACCGGCTGCAATGGAATCGGAAACTTCCACGGCAGACAGGGACTCCTTGAAGCCTGAAGGGGCGACAAGAATACGTTCTGGCAGGTAGAGAGTCATGGGAATGCTCCTTGATGTGGGTTTAGGTGAAGAGGGGAAGGCCGAGGGCCGGCCAGATGTAGAAGGCGAACACAGCGGTCACCGTGATGAACATTGGGGCCATGAGCAGTGACATGCGGGCCAGGTCTGAGGGATCGAAGTGCTGTTGGGTGCTGGTGTCATCCCCGCGGAAAATCGCCAGGGGTTTCGCTGAGGCCGGCAGGGTATGACAAAATCCAGCGGCGGCGGTGGAGATGAACGCTGCAGCCACGGGATTCACCCCCACCACCGGGGCGAGCGCCACCACGATGGGAATCAGGACAGCTGAGCGGGCAGACCGGGACTGGATGACCAGGTGTGCAGCAGCGGAGACGACAATGACCACCAGCACAAACATGGTGCCATTGAGTCCTTGAAGCAGCGATGAGGTCAGGATCTCTACCGCGCCGGATTCCGTCAGGGCCTGGCTGATGGCGATGGTCGCCGCCATGAATAACAACAATGACCAGGGGATCTTGCGGACAGCTTCAGCCAGATCCACCGTTCCGATATATGGGGAGGCAGCCAGCAGCGCACCGAGTACCGCCACCATGGCCGGAGGAATATGGTGGATGGACTCTGTGAACCATAAAATGACCACCCCTCCCAGCACGAGCAGGGAACGGAGTTCCTTTGCGCCGATGGGCTCCTGGGCTTTGCCCCGGTTGAGTGCCTTCTCGGTGATCACCAGCTGCTGGGCGCGCTGCTTGTCGTCGGAAAGCGCCAGCAGAATGATCTCGGCCGCAAGGTGGGAGCTGAACAGGGCGAAAGGTAGGCCCAGTAATAACCAGCGTGTGAAACTGAAGCCCTCCAAACCCTGGTCGAGCAGAATCTGCTCTGTGATCAGATGGGCACCAGCGCCGATCAATGATGCCACCGCGGAAAACAGCACCACGCTGGGGAGCGTAATGGCCAGCACCCGCAACAGCCATGCAGGTAGCACAGCGGAGAAAGCCAGGAAGACAGGCAGGATCAATGCAGCACGACCACTCGTGGCAGGAACAACAAAAGCCGTGAGCACCGTGACAAAGGTGAGGACGTGGACGAGGATTCGCGGTGAGGATATCCCCACACTGATCCGCACAGCCACCCGAATAGCCAGCCCGGATCTGGTCACCGCGGAGGAGATAATGAAAGCGCCGATCAGCAACCAGATTGTTTCGCTACCCAATGGGGAAAATAGTGCATCTGCGCTGATGATTCCCAACAACACCAACACGCTCGCCGCACTGAGTGCTACGAAAGTGTCTGATACAGCGGAAAATACCCACAGCCACACCGCAACAGCGAAGACCACCAGAGTCACCCGGGCATCAGAGCTCATGGCAGCACCTGCTGTTTCAGAAGTCTCCGGCAGGGTCATAAACCAGATCATGGGGATGGACAGGGCACTGACAATGGGCATCACCTTGCGGATGCGTGACGTTGACCCCGGCCTGGTGGCATAGACACGGTATCTGGGACCGATGAAGCCATCAGTGCTGGTACGCATTGTTTCTCCTGTCCTGATGGATGGGCAGATCAATGCCGATGGTGCATCCTGACCGGGGAGCGGATTCCACCCAGGCCACAGCACCGTGTTGCTGGCTGGCAGCGAGCACCGGGCGCATTTCACGAGCGCTGAAAGTTGTATTGAGCTGATGTGAGGTGAGCTGGGTGTCCGGGGAATGCACCCACAGGGTGACGGTGCGGTCCCGGATGCTCATGCCGGCTGCGGTGCCCCGGCAGAAATCAGCGGCAGCCTTCAGCGCTGTGCCCATTGCTGAGACATCCACCCGCAGGATGACCCGTGGATCCGATGGAAGAGACAGCTCCAGACCAGAATGTTCCCCGATGCTTTTCCCCACCATGCTCACATTCCCCTCCACCAGCTGAGGGGTGCGCTGAGCCTTGGGAAAAAACCACCACAACATTCCCACCACCGTGACACCCGCTACCACAAGTGACACCACCATCCGGATGAGACGCTGGGTATGGCGGATATCCATGCCGGTGAACCGGGCAATGAGCAGGGAAGAATCAGTTGCCTCGATTTCAACCGAAGCCCAGTAGATGGGACCCTCCGTTTTCTCCACAACTCCGGCTGCCTCCGGATTGTCCGTGGCGGCCACGACGAGGGCATCTCCGTAATCGAGGGGCTGTTCAGCCCAGTCGGACTGAATCAACTGCCCCGGGGTGATGCCCACCAGCGCTTCATCGGTGTTGATGGGATGCTGTTCAATAAACTCCACCAAGAGTGAATGCGCAGAATCCGCTTCCTGGGAACCTGAGAATTGAACAAAATCCCGCACGGCGGATTGCACATCCGCCCGGGCCTGATGATGAACCCGGGCGATCAACGCAGCGTGCAGAACCACAGCGAAAAACACCAGTGTCAGCCCTGCAATGAGAACGGCAGGGATTAATCTGATGCCATTGGGCTTGATCATGGGGGAATTCTCTCTTTACGTTCAACAACACGTTCAACAACGCCGGTGTGGCGCTGTAAGAACCATGATCGCGGCCCATGATGAATCCTCCATGAGATGAAAATGAGGATTTCTTCATCTTCGTGATGACATTTTTGAGGGAGCTTCTACGGGTGGATACTGTGCTCACCGGGTAATGGACCCCGCGATTTAGCAGGACAGCATGGGAAATGCTCATGGCAGCCCAAGATGGCTACCTCACGCGGGGGTTGTCTCTCCACGGGTCTCAGAGGTGGTGGGGCAGAAGCGGAAAACTGGTGGGGCGCTGCGGGGGAGCACGAAAAAGCAGGCTGGAAGGTACATAACCTTCCAGCCTGCTTAGTGGTCGGGATAACAGGATTTGAACCTGCGACCTCCTCGTCCCGAACGAGGCGCGCTACCAAGCTGCGCCATATCCCGTGGTACTTGCCCCACTTTAGTCCTCTGAGTTGTATAGGCCAAAACGCCAGCTCAGGGGATTGTTATGGGGGTGGTTTGACAGAGAAATGACAGGAGTTAGGAGTCGCGCTCGGTGATTTTCAACAGGGTGGCACTGGGGCGGCAGAAGATACGTACCGGGGCGAATTTGGAGGTGCCCAGGCCGTTCGAGACATGCATCCACATGGAACCGAACCTGTGGAGTCCGGAGGCACGTTTCCGGTCGATATCGGCGTTGGTCACGATGGCACGACCACCGGGGAGACAGATCTGGCCACCATGGGTGTGGCCGGCAAAGGCGATCTGGTATCCGTCGGCCTCGAACTTCTCCAGAACACGTGGCTCAGGGGAGTGCAGCAGTGCGATGGCCAGGTCGGAATCGGCGTTTGGGGCACCGGCGATCTCGGAGTAGTCATCGAGGTGGTGGTGTGGGTCGTCGACACCCGCTGCTGCGAGCCGGACCCGCCCGACCTGGAATTCCACCCGCTTCTGGTTGGCGTCCCGCCAACCGCGCTCGATGAAGGCGGCCCGCATGCCCTGCCACGGGAGATCGACATAGCTGGGTGGGCGCTTCATGCGCAATAGGTACCGGAAGGGGTTGACCAGTCGCGGTGCCCAGTAGTCATTGGTGCCGAAGACGAACATTCCCGGGCGGTTGAGCAGCGGCTCAAGGGCCTGGAGGACATCAGGCACGGCCTGTTCATCACTGAGATTGTCGCCGGTGTTGATCACCAGGTCGGGTTCCAGGGTATCCAGGGCGGACACCCACGCCTTCTTGGTGTCCTGGCCGGGGATCATATGCAGATCCGAGACGTGGAGAATACGGAACTCCTTCTGACCGCGGAGTGTCCCGGGTTCGAGAAGTGGCAGCGTGTGGGTCTTGAGCTGGAATTTCGTCAGCTCGGAATAACCCCAGGCAGCGGTGCCCAGTCCGAGTGCGATTCCGGCCCCGAGAATGCCACCGGCGGTCTTGGCGAAGGTTTTAACATTTGTTGGCACGTTGTTCACCCTACCCGGGGAGTACATTGGGGAAACATGAGTGATCTGAAGAAGAAAATCCGTGAAGACCTGACCACCTCCATGAAAGCCCGGGACAAGGATACGACCGGCACCCTGCGCATGCTGCTCTCCGCACTGACGCAGGAGGAGACCACCGGAGCCAAGCATGAACTGACCGATGAGGATGTTCTCAGGGTCATCGCGCGCGAGATCAAGAAGCGTCGCGAATCAGCCGAGATCTACACCCAGAACGGGCGTGAGGAGCTTGCCGACGTCGAACTGAAGGAGGCTTCCATCCTGGAGGCCTACCAGCCGGCGCAGCTGAGCGACGAAGAGCTCGACGCGCTTATCGACGACAGCATCGCCGAGATCTCCCAGGCCACCGGGGAGGAAGTCACCATGAAGCACATGGGGCAGGTCATGAAGGCCGCCACCGGAAAGGCTGCCGGCAAGGTGGACGGCAAACGACTCTCCACCGCAGTGAAGCGCCGTCTGTCCTAGGTTTCATGCCCGCCCTGGGTCATCAGTTGTTTAGTCGGTGACGGTGAAGAAGCCGTGCTGGCCTTTCTCCGCGTCGGTCATCTGGTGGTTGACGAAGGCGTAGCTGCCGGGTGCGTTGAAGGTCAGTTCGACGAACGCACCCTGGGCGACGGATACGTCCACGGCCTGTGAACCGGTGCCACGTGTCCCTGCGTCGCGGATGAGGTAGCGACCCTCCGAGAAGACGGTGTCGAAGACCTCGCCGACGACGTGGAAACTCAGCGACTGGTCCGGGCCGACATTCATCAGCCACACACGCACGGTGTCGCCAACCTTGTGTTCGATCGGGGCCAGATCGTACTGGTTGGGGTAGAAGTTGAACGCCGTCAGGTCGTAGTCGCGGTCGTTGACGCGCTGGGCGTCGGCACCAACTTCACGCTCACCGAGGAACATCTCGCTGGCGACCAGTAGGTACTCCTCATCGACGTCGCTCAGGACGTCTGCGGAGTCGGCTGGCGGGTCGATGATGACCGCGCCGAACATACCGTTGGCGATGTGCAGACTCATTGGGGCGGTCGCGCAGTGATACATCCAGACGCCGTAGCGGTCGGCGACAAATTCGTAGGTTAGGGACTCCCCGACAGGGATTTGCGCCATGTTGGTGTCCGGGTTGACCTCGCCTGCGTGGAAATCGATGGAATGACTCATCGTGCCCTTGTTGTGCAGGGTGATGCGGAAGGTGTCGCCGAGTTTGCCACGCAGGGTCGGGCCGGGCGCCTGCCCGTCGAAGAGCCAGACCACCTGCTCGTGGCCCGGCGCGATCTGGCGGACCTCCTCGGTGATGTTCCAGTCGTATTCGTGGACCGTGCCGGTCGGGGCCGGGGCCAGGACCGGGTCGACCGGGGTGAAGCCCTCGTGGTCGACACTGCGGGCTCCGGCGCCGGGCACGTGGACGGCGGCCGTGTTGGTCCCGCCCGCCGGGACGGTGTCAGTAGCGCCGGTGACCGTCACATCAAAGGTCATGCCCATTGCCTTGTGTCCGGCGACTGTGCACCAGCCTGCGGTGGACTCATCGAAGACACCGAAGTCCTGGGTGACGGTGTCCCCCGGGGCGATCAGGCCGGTGTTGATGCCGT
>SMEN01000823.1_pt1 | contig 10524 bp, 10 predicted proteins | sample 2456271 | NCBI WGS metagenome assembly SMEN01 (sample SAMN10132593, study PRJNA489261) | soil metagenome | isolation source: day1 control-loamy sand soil ammended with raw manure from dairy cow... | place: USA | collected 2015-04-01 | reverse complement strand
CGGTAGCTGTTGAGCTCATTACGGGCTAAATCAGTAATCACTTCTTCATGGGTTGGACCAACACAGAACTCGCGCTGATGACGGTCTTTTAAGCGCAGTAACTCAGGGCCGTATTCTTCCCAGCGTCCTGATTCTTGCCACAATTCGGCAGGCTGGATGGCTGGCATCAGCACTTCCAATGCGCCGGCCGCATTCATTTCTTCGCGGACCACGCGTAAACCCAGCGGCAGCCAAGTGTATAAGCCAGAAGCAAGGCGGCGGATCATGCCGGCACGTAGCATGAGCTGATGACTGATCACCACCGCGTCGGCTGGAGTTTCTTTTAACGTGGAAAGCAAATACTGGCTGGTGCGCATGAGAAATATCTACACTGAATAAAGTTAAAGATGGCGGCTATTGTAGCGCATTTATGCGGGGAAAGAATGACGCTGCGTTTGCTAAATATAGGTGAGTAATCGCTTTGACTACAGATGTCTTTAAAAGCAAGAAACCCAGCCGAGGCTGGGTTTCTTGAATGACGTAAGTTACCTAATGAGCATTATAGAATGCTTAATGGGTACTCAACGATCAGGCGTACTTCGTCAACATCAACGCCCACTGCGCTTTCTGCACGGTAGGTGGCTTGACGCAAACGGAAGGACAGGTCTTTAGCTACGCCGCTCTGTAGAACGTACTTAGCTTCGATATCGCGTTCCCAGTTTTTGCCGTTTTGGGTGGTGTAGTTACCTTTCTCGCCGACATCAATATCAGAGCCGCGCGCATAACGAGTCATGAAGCTTAGACCTGGAACACCAAGAGTATCCATATTTAGGTCGTAGCGGACTTGGTAAGATTTCTCGTCTTTACCGGTGAAGCTGCCTTTTTGAACGTCGTTCAGTAAGTAGATTGAACCGCCGCCGTCGTAGCCGTAATCGTAGCCACGGTCGCCACTCATACGTTGAATACCAGCAGTAAAGGTGTGTGCTGCGATGTTGTATGCTGCGGCAAGGCTGAACGCGGTGTTGCGATCTGAGCTTTCGCCTTTTTCATCAAACTTGGTTTGATACATGTTGAAATCAAAATTCAAACTTTGAGCATCCGCTAACGGCAAAGTGTAGTTGCCGTTGATGTAATGCTTTTTGTTGGTTTTATTGTCTTTTAAATCAGCATCTGCGTAGTAGTAAGCAGCACTTAAGTTGTCAGTAAAGTTATAACGTGCACCGACTAAGTCTAATGATTTTAGTAGACCTTCATTGGCGCTGTCATGTGAAACAGCGTCCATTGCAGTTAAAGCGGTAAAGTGACCAGCGTGTAGTTCAAGATTTTTAATTTCATTGCTGGTGATTAAAAAACCAGTGGTGGTTTCTGGTAATAGGCGTGAATCATCAGTTGATAATACTGGTAGATCAACAAACTGCTCACCATATTTCAGTGTTGTGCTTGAGATACGAGCTTTAACTGCAGCGCCAGCTTGACTGTAGTTGTCTTTAGCTTTGCCGTTACGCTCGGTTGGGAACATGTTGTTACCATGACGCCCTTTACCGCTGTCCAGTTTGATACCTTGCATACCAAAGGCATCAATACCAAAGCCGACTGTGCCTTGAGTAAAACCAGACTCGTAAATCGCTTTTAAACCTAAGCCGCTTTCTTCGCGGTAGCTTTGTGAGCCTTTAGGTGCATCGCGGAAATCACGGTTGAAATAAAGAGCACGCGCATGCGCATTTAGGCTGCTGTCTTCAATAAAGCCATTTGACTCTGATTGCTGGCTAGCAACTGCCATTTGTGTGCTTGCTGCGGCTACTGCGAGGGCAATAACGCTCAACTTAATCATTTGCATAATCATGCTCCTAGATTGGTTTCGAAGATTGCTTTGCCCGCAAATTGTTTGCTGGCAGGACTTTCCTTATTTATCGAGGCATATCATAAATGTATTTCAATTATGTTGCGAGTCCGGAAATGGATTCATTCAGCTAGTATTCAGACTGTTGTATGAATTTTTGCGTACTTGTTCAACAAACCACTTATAGTTGCGCTGGGAATAATGAAGGCAAATTGATGTAAAGCAAAAATAGCGAGAGGTTGCTTATGTTTAAACTGGATGAGCGTTTACTTAAAGATACTGTTGCGCTAGGTGATTTGGCGTTGTGCCGTGTTTTATTGATGAATGATAGTCGTTATCCATGGCTGATTTTGGTGCCGCGCTGTGCTGATATGAGTGAGGTTTTTCAGCTGTCAGCCGCCGAGCAACAGCAGCTTTGGCAAGAAACCAGTCATGTTGGGCAGGTGTTAAAGGATGTTTTTCAGGCCGACAAAATCAATATTGCAACCTTAGGCAATGTGGTAAAGCAACTGCACATGCATGTGGTTGTGCGCATGCAAGATGACGCTGCTTGGCCAGCGCCGGTGTGGGGTAACGGCGCAGCACAAGCCTATACTGGCGAAGCGTTGGCAGCTATGCTTGCGCGTTTGCAGGCAGCATTCGATGGGTACTGGCAGACAATAGAGGTGGGTGTATGAGTATTGAAGCGCGTATTGCCGAGTTGGAAATGCGTCAAGCTTTTCAAGATGACACGATTCAAGCGCTCAATGACCCGGCTTGAAGCGCAGCTTGAAGCATTGGCGCAGCGTCAAAATGATTTGCACAACCAGTTTGAAGAAACCCCGAATGATCCACCGCCGCATTATTAAGGCGATCCTAATGTTGCGAGCATCTAGCACTCGCCGCTAGTTTTTCAAGTCGGCAGTGGTGCTAGATTTCGGTGTTTGAAGGCATATATTGAGCGCAGGCTCAGTTAATTAAATGTACTAAGCTCTGGGCCAGGTGTTCAGTACATCTAACATGCGATTAGCGAAGGCCCATTCGTTATCATACCAAGCGAGAACTTTAACAAACTTGTTTTGCACGCGGGTCTGGCTGAGATCAGCGACGCACGACACAGGGTAGCCATTAAAGTCGCAAGAGACTAACGGCTGTTCATTGCACTCCATCACGCCTTGCGCAAGCTGCTCTGCACCAGTACTAAGAATGTTATTGATTTCCTCGCGGCTGGTGTCGCGCTCTGCGATGAAGCTTAAATCAACCAGTGATACGTTTTGTGTCGGTACGCGTACAGCCATGCCATCTAGGCGACCTGCTAGCTCAGGAATCACTAAGCCAATTGCTTTAGCCGCACCGGTGCTGGTGGGGATAATAGAGTGTGCAGCTGCCCGTGCACGATAAGGGTCTGCGTGACTTTTATCGAGCAAGCTTTGATCGTTGGTATAGGCGTGCACCGTTGTCATCATACCTTGCGCAATGCCGACTGCCTCATGTAACACTTTGGCCAATGGTGCTAAGCAGTTGGTGGTGCATGAGGCATTGGAAACAATCTGCTGGTTGCCAAGTAAGTGGTGGTTTACGCCGTAGACGACAGTCAGATCAGCGCTGTCTAGTGGGTGGGCTAAAAGTACGCGGCGTGCACCTGCAGTCAGGTGTTGCTCGACTTGCTGGCGTTGCTTCATCTTGCCAGTACACTCCAGTACCACATCAATGCCAAGCTCTTGCCAGGGCAGCAGAGTGGGGTCAGGCTGACTTAAAAGTCGAATCGACTGATTGCCAACTTTTAAGTTTTCACCGTTGAGTTCAACAGAGTGAGCAAAGCGGCCAAAGGTTGAATCAAAGCGGGTGAGGTGGGTTAATATTTTAGCGTCACCTAAGTCATTGATTGCCACAATTTGTAGCTTGGTGTGTAAACCGCGCTCAAATAAAGTACGCAAAATATTGCGCCCGATACGTCCATAACCATTGATTGCAATTCTTAGCATTGTGACTCTCCTTTAGTTTATTTCCAGCATGGCAGACTTTAATTGCGCAGAGCTCCGAATGCAGCACAGCCTTGGAAGGTTTGCTGATTGAGCTGCAGTCGAGCGCTGAGGTGATAAACAGTGCCGCTCATGCTGTCAATGCACTGCTGTGGCGTGACCCATAGCTGCAAGTTTTGCTGGTCTGCCTGTGTGCTGATCTGAAAACGACCATCAGGCAACTGCTCTTCAATGTAGGGCAGCGCTAATGCAGGTTCGCCGGCTTGGTTAAGAATCAAACCTTTTGGTGTTTGCAGAATCGACCAAAATGGTTCGTTGCCGCTGGCTCTCAGTTGGAGGCGGCTAAAGTCTGGATCAGTACATCCGTGACCTTCTGTTTGTAAGCGATAAAGCTGGTTGACTGCAAATGTGTTGGCTGCAGTAATCTGGCCTGCAAGGTCGGCAAATAAAGAGCCGCCAGTATCCTTGCTGAGGTTGTCGAAGCTGCTACTCGCAGCACTTGAGAGTTTTAGCGTATAGCTTTGGGAAGAGTCGCAAGGCTGGAGATGCCATTGGTCTTCTTTTTGGCTAATAGAGCCTTGCATACGGGTGTCTGTGGGTGCGCTTGGTGCAGGTTTGAGTAATTGGCAAGCGCTGAGAGCAGGTATTAACACAGCGATGGCAAGGGCGCGAGATAGAAGCATGGCCAGAAAATCTCCAGGGGTGAAAGGTGAGAAATCTATTGAATAGGGTCAACACGTATGCGTAAAGGTGTTGGCTCGGGCTGTTGTGGTTGCACTAAATATGCCTGAGTGCTGGTAAACAGCAGCTTGTCTTGATGGCTGATGCGTGCGCGCACGCTATAGCTATGGTTGGTAGCTAGATTGTCGGTGCTGTAAGTCAGTTGAAAAGGCAGAGGCACTTGCTGATTGATCATGCGCTCATCGCGAGCAAGCTCGATAGAGGGCGCATCAGCACGGGAAATATCTTGCAGTGTGACGCTTAACACTGCTCCTTCGGGGAGTGCGATGCGCTGCAGGTAATAAACTTCACCTTGAATGGTTGCTGTTGATACGTTGCGCGGGAGGTCTTGGCTGGCGCAAGCGCTGAGTAATAAGCTAGAGCAAGCAACAGTGAGATGCCGTTTAAACATACCGAAGCCTTCTTGAATAAAGGGTTTTAGCCTACCTGGGCGAGTGGTGGGCGACAATAGATGTTTGTCGTTAATATAGACAAGGCCGCAGAGAGCAGGTTGATAACGTTGTTCTGTAGTGAATGAGCTTAAGGTGCTTGGGAGCGAAAAAGCGGGGTGACGATGCGCAGATTTAGCTTTTTCTAGATGGCATAAAAAAGCCCCTAAGTATTGCTACTTAAGGGCTTTTAAATTGGAGGCCGAGGCCGGAATCGAACCGGCGTTCACGGATTTGCAATCCGCTGCATAACCACTCTACCACCCGGCCTAAACAAAAACGCCGCACTAAGCGGCATTCTTGATGACAATTTGGAGCGGGAAACGAGACTCGAACTCGCGACCCCGACCTTGGCAAGGTCGTGCTCTACCAACTGAGCTATTCCCGCAATGTCTTGGTGACGGGCGCTATTCTAGCCCTTCAGAAGATTTAGTCAAGTCCTTGATTAAAAAAAGTTAATCTTCTTGTTGGTTGGTGTGTAAGTGCGGTTTTGCTGCCAGTAAATATTGGGTCATTGACCACAAAGTCAGCACTGCCGATAAAATCAGTAGCGCATAACCACCGATGACCCAAGCATTAAAGGCTGGTGGGTTGGCCAGTAAGATAATTAACGCAACCATTTGTGCGGCCGTCTTCCATTTGCCGATGCTGGAGACAGCAACTTGTGCGCGCTCGCCAATCTCCGCCATCCACTCACGCAGAGCAGAAACCATGATTTCACGGCAGATAATAATAATCGCCGGCAGCGTCAGCCATAAATTGGTGTGTTCAGCGACTAAAAGCACTAAAGCGACGGCCACTAAAAGCTTGTCGGCGACCGGATCAAGAAAAGCACCAAAAGGAGTGCTCTGATTTAAACGGCGAGCTAAATAACCGTCCAGCCAGTCAGTAAAGCTGGCGAAAGCGAAGATTGCGCTGGCCGCCCAGTAACTCCAAGAAAAGGGCAGGCAGAATAATAAAATAAACACGGGGATCAACGCCACGCGCATCAGGGTTAAAACATTTGGAATATTCATTAAATAATTCTTTCTTGGTAAAGAATGAAAAGGAGAGTTTACGCTTTGTGCAGAGCACTATATATGGACTCGGCCAGAGTTTTGCTGATTCCTGGTGTTTTCGCGATTTCTTCTGCGCTGGCGCGTGATAATTCTTGCAAACCGCCAAAGTATTTTAACAGTTCGCGGCGGCGTTTTGGGCCGACGCCTGTTATACCTTCGAGAACTGAAGTGCGCCTAGTTTTGCCGCGACGGGCGCGATGACCGGTAATGGCAAAGCGGTGTGCTTCATCGCGAATTTGTTGAATCAAATGTAGCGCTGGCGAGTGGTCGGGTAAATTTAATTGTGTGGCGCTGTCATTGATATATAAGGTTTCAAAGCCGGCTTTTCGCGTGACGCCCTTAGCTACGCCAAGTAATAAAACTTGGGTGATTTTTAGCTCCGCGAAGACTTCGCGGGCCATATTGAGCTGGCCTTTACCGCCGTCAACCAGCAATACATCTGGCAGCTTGCCGTTGTTTTCTAAAGCGCTACTGAGACGACGATAGAGCACCTGACGCATGGCTGCATAGTCGTCGCCGGCGGTAACACCCTCAATGTTGTATAGACGATAATCCGATTTGCGCGGCCCTTCAGGGCCAAAGACTACGCATGAGGCTACGGTGGCTTCGCCGCTGGAGTGACTGATATCAAAACATTCTAAATGAGCAGGCGGTTCGGAAAGATCCAATGCTTTGGCTAAGGCGCTAAAGCGTGCGCTCATTTGCATGCGATTGGCCAAGCGCGCTTGCAGTGCTTGTTCGGCGTTGGTCATGGCCATTTGTTGCCAGCGTGCGCGGGTGCCACGGACGCGGTGACGAATGCCTAGAATATGCCCCGATTGCTGTGCGATCGCTTCAGCAATGGCAGGCCAGTCCGGATGGTCGCTGCTGACAATCAGTTCACTAGGAAAGTCGCGATCTTTCTGACCTAAATAATACTGCGCAGTAAAAGCAGCTAAGACATCGGCGCTTTCCTCTTCAATCGCTACTTGTGGAAAGAAATTATTGCTGCCTAAGACGCGGCCATCGCGCACGCTAATCACATGTACGCTGGCGCCGCCTGGCGTCACTGTTGCAGCAATAATATCGACATTGCCATGCCCGCTTTCCATGCTTTGCTGATCTTGCACGCGGCGTAATAAAGCAATTTGATCGCGCGCCGCTGCGGCTTTCTCGAACTCTAATTGCTCGGCAGCTTGCTCCATGTTGCGCGTTAACTCATCGGTCAGCGCGTTGCTGCGACCTTCTAGAAACATTACAGAAAGGCGCACGTCTTCAGCGTATTCATCCGCATCAACCAATCCTACGCAAGGTGCTTTGCAGCGCTTGATCTGGTACTGCAAGCAGGGACGGCTGCGATTGTTGTAAAAGCTGTCTTCACATTGCCGTACTTTAAAGGCTTTTTGCAGCAGGCTGAGGCTTTCGCGAATGGCACCGGAACTTGGGTATGGGCCAAAGTATTTGCCCGGTGCTTTTTTACTGCCGCGGTGAATGCCTAAGCGTGGAAAAGAGTTGTTCGACAAAATGACATAGGGATAGCTTTTATCGTCGCGTAGCAGAATATTGTAAGGCGGTCGCCATTGCTTAATCAGTGTTTGCTCAAGCAACAATGCTTCGGTTTCATTAGCAGTAACGGTCAGTTCAATGCTGGCGATTTTAGCCACCAGTGCTGCAGTTTTCGGTGCGTTGACTGTGGTTTTGAAATAACTGCTGAGACGGTTTTTTAAATTCTTAGCTTTGCCAATGTACAACAGTTGTTGGTCAGCAGAAAACATCCGGTACACGCCAGGATGCTGGGTGCAGGTGCGTAAAAAAGCTGAGGCATCAAAGTTGGCTGTGGTCATGGGCTAAGCTTAAGTGTTGGAGTTTTCAACAAGATTATGACGCACGGCTAATAAAGCCAGTTCTACGTCGTTCTCAATGTTGAGCTTACTGAAAATACGGTAACGGTGGGTGTTAACCGTCTTTGGTGATACGCAGAGTAAGTCAGAAATCACTTGAATTTTCTGGCCACTGGCGATCATCAGTGAAATTTGCATTTCACGTTCCGATAGCTGATCAAAAGGGTTGTCCGGTTGTTTTTTGTCATAGGTTTTAAGGGCCATTTGCTGTGCGATGTCTGAGCTTAAATAATGATGACCTGCCGCCACTTGGCGAATTGCGCGGATGGTTTCCTCGATGCACACACCTTTAGTGAGGTAGCCGCTGGCTCCAGCTTGTAATAATCGAGTAGGAAAGGGTTCTTCATCGCAAGCTGACAAAGCCAAGATTTTCACTTCAGGAAAGCGCTGCTTGATTTTTCGTGTAGCCTCTAAGCCACCGATGCCAGGCATACGAATATCCATCAAAACAACATCAGGCAGCAATTCACGCACCATGTTATAGGCTTGCTCGCCACTGCTGGCCTCGCCAACCACGTTAAGGTCGCTGCTGTCGCTAAGCGTTCGAGCAATGGCCGTTCGTACTAAATCATGGTCATCAACCAATAACAGTTTGATCAAGCGCCACCTCAGCATCGAATGATTTGTTTAATTGTAACGTGCGTTGTGCCCAGCACCAACTGTGCTGCAGGCTATTTGTCTTGCCACATGCAGCGGTGATCAGAGTAGTGTGTTTAAGCAGTGCCGACAATTGTATACTGCGCATGAATTTTAAGGAGTCACCATTGTGACAATACAGATTAACTGGATTACCAGTGATGCCGAGCTGGCTGAGCATTGCGCGCACTGGAATACATTGCCATTTATTGCGCTAGATACTGAATTTATTCGCGTTGATACTTTTTATCCAATTGCCGGGTTACTGCAGGTCAGCGATGGCATATCGACATTTTTAATTGATCCGCTGTTGATTAACGCTTGGCAGCCATTGGCGCAGGTGTTTAGTAATCAACAAGTGGTGAAAGTATTGCATGCTTGTGGTGAAGATCTAGAGGTCTTTTCGTTGCTAACAGGCGCTTTACCGGTGCCATTGTTCGATACGCAAGTGGCCGCAGGTTATTTGAATATTGGTTTTTCCATGGGCTATTCGCGCTTAGTTCAGCATGTGTTGGATATTGAGCTGCCTAAAGGTGAGACACGGTCTGATTGGCTGCAGCGTCCATTAAGTGATTTGCAAGTGCTGTATGCCGCGCAAGATACGGCCTATTTAGTGGATGTCTATCAGGCATTGCTGGCGCAGTTGTCTGAGCAAAAGTATGCCTGGGTGCTTGAAGATGGCGCATTCTTGGTCGGCGCTTATGCGCAAGAGACTGATCCTTATGAGTTGTGGCGTGGGGTAAAACTGGCTTGGAAGCTGACGCCGCAGCAATTGGCGGTATTACGTGAGCTGTCGGCGTGGCGCGAGCAACAGGCAAAGTTACGTGATGTGCCGCGTAATCGCATTGTTCGTGAGTCAACGCTCTGGGCATTGGCCCATGAACAGCCGAAAGATTTACAACACTTAGCGAAATTAGAAGACATGCATCCGCGCATTGTGCGCAATGAAGGATCTACTTTGTTAAAGCTGATTGCCCATGCCCGTAGTCTTCCTGAGCAGCAGTGGCCAGAAGCATTGTCTGAACCATTACCGATTGAGGCTGCTAAGGTATTAAAAACCTTGCGTAAGATAGGTTTGGCGCTGGGTGTCGAGTTGGATATTGCGCCTGAGTTGATGCTACGCAAGAAGATTCTTGAAGAATTGCTGCGCAGCGGTTATCCGCATGGGCCTTATGCATTGCCAGATAGCTTGCAAGGCTGGCGCCGTGAATTGATGGGTGATGCTTTGTTAGCCTGCTTGGCTGAGGAATCAATGTGAAACGGATTTGTTCGGTTTACCACAGCTCTAAAAAGATGGGCATGTATCTGTATGTGTTGCGTGCAGATGCTTTGCGTCGTGTGCCCGCACCGCTGCTCGAGTTGTTTGGCGCGCCTAAGCATGCGTTTGATTTGGTCTTAACGCCAGAGCGCACTTTGGTGCGTGAGGATATTACGCAAGTGTTGCGCAATCTTGATGAGCAGGGCTATCACTTACAGATGCCGCCGCCGGAAGATGAGTACTTGCAGCATTGGCCAGACGAATTATTGCATCGCAATGATCCGATGTAACTGAATTTATTTTCGAATTATAACGGTTGGTTTTTAGTTGTCGCACCTCGCTACTGCTGTTTTATCCCTTAGCGAACCCGTCCAGGGTTCGATTCGGGCGCTTCGCCATCCTTGGCTACGCTTGCCACAGTAATAGCGAGGTGCTTATTGAGCATTGAGGTTGTTGCCTATCTTTGCGTTGGGAGCGCGGGCGGCTCGCCCGCACAACTTGCCTGCAAAATATTGCCCGAGTATTTTTGATAGAAAGTCTTTTTGAATAATTTTTAGCACAGGATGCGTTGTGCCTTTTTGGGATTGTGCCAGCCTAATAGCGAGTTGGTTGCGAAGAGGGTATGGCTGTTTACGTTGCTATAAGATTTTTAGGTATAAAAAAACCCGCCGAAGCGGGTTTTTTTTAAGAGGTGCAAGTTATTAGATAACTTGAACTTCTTCAGCTTGCATACCTTTCTGGCC
>SMEN01000533.1_pt1 | contig 10541 bp, 9 predicted proteins | sample 2456271 | NCBI WGS metagenome assembly SMEN01 (sample SAMN10132593, study PRJNA489261) | soil metagenome | isolation source: day1 control-loamy sand soil ammended with raw manure from dairy cow... | place: USA | collected 2015-04-01 | reverse complement strand
GCCGAGCTGAAGGAGGCCTTCGGACAGACACCGGCCGGCCAATGGATCGCCGAGCACGCGGTCGACTACGGGCTGATCGTGCGCTACCCGGTGGGCAAGGAAGAAATCACCGGCTACAAGTACGAGCCGTGGCACGTACGCTACATCGGCAAGGAGCAGGCCAAGGCCATGCAGGACTCCGGCGCCGAGACCTATGAGGAATACTTCGGCATGCTGCAGGAGGCTTCGCGGGACGCCGAGGCAGCGCCGGCGGCCAAGCCGAGCGCCGAACCGAGCAGCGAGCCGAGTTCGGAGCCGTCCACGCCTGCCGGGCCAGCCGCCGACAAGGACAACCAGAAGGTCGAAGGCTCCGGGGTGCTGCGCGAGGACGACCTGATGGTGCTGCGCTTCCTGCCGCCCTACCGGGACTGGAGCTTCGGCTTCACCAAGTAGCGGTTAGAAGATCGCGGCCGCCGCGAGCAGCAACGCCGGTGGAAGCATTGTCGCTCCGAAGGCGGCGACCCAGTGCGCGGTCTTCCCGGTGCCGTTCTGGCAGGCGCCGCTGCGCTGGCGCCGGTTGACCAGGTATACGTTGACCAGGATCCACACAATCGCGCCGATGGCCAGCGGCGGGCCAAGCACGAGATTCGATGAGAAGAACCCCTCGACGTTGCGGGCGAAGGTCGATGCCCCAAATGAAATCATCGCCCCTTCGCTGATGTACATATACAGCAGCCAGAAATATATGACGCCGGGAATCCCCAGCAGGACATTGACGACAAAAAGTCGAGTCATGCGGTTGCCTCCAAGCGGTGCCCGGATGCGCGGTGCACCACGGGCGGCAGGCGATGCCTGCGTGTCAGTTGCTCCGAGTCTACCCCTGCGCCCTGCGCATTCCGGGGCGATCTTCGCCGCCGGCCGGTGTGGATCTGCTGTGAAATGAGCGGTTAAACAGGCGGTCCGCCCCCGCTCCCCCACGGGGAACGGCGGCGGACCGCAGGTGTCTGCACCGGTCAGCGGCGCAATCGGGGGCTACTTGGAGCGCACCGGGATGCCGGTGAAGGTCGGCTTCATGGTGGAGGCGAAGAAGTCGTTGCCCTTGTCGTCAACGACGATGAAGGCCGGGAAGTCCTCGACCTCGATCTTCCAGATGGCTTCCATGCCGAGCTCTTCGTACTCGATGACGTCGACCTTCTTGATGCAGTCCAGCGCCAGGCGGGCGGCCGGGCCGCCGATGGAGCCCAGGTAGAAGCCGCCGTGGGTGTCGCATGCGTCGGTGACCTGCTGCGAGCGGTTGCCCTTGGCCAGCATCACCATCGAGCCGCCGGCTGCCTGGAACTGGTCCACGTAGGAGTCCATGCGGCCTGCGGTGGTCGGACCGAAGGAGCCCGAAGCCATCCCCTCGGGGGTCTTGGCAGGGCCGGCATAGTAGACCGGGTGGTCCTTCAGGTACTGCGGCATTTCTTCGCCGGCGTCCAGGCGTTCCTTGATTTTGGCGTGCGCGATGTCGCGGGCCACGACCAGTGGGCCGGTCAGCGACAAACGGGTCTTGACCGGGAACTTGGTCAGCTCGGCCAGGATCTCGTCCATCGGCTTGTTCAGGTCGATCTTGACCACCGAAGAACCGCCGGTGCCGGAGACGCCCGAGGTCTCGTCGTCGTGGGCTGCGATGGCCGGGTGGGACTCGTCCGGCATGAAGCGTGCCGGATCGGTTTCCAGCTGCTCGACGAACAGGCCCTCTTCGGTGATCTTGGCCAGCATCTGGCGGTCGGCCGAGCAGGACACGGCGATGGCCACCGGCAGCGAGGCGCCGTGGCGCGGCAGGCGCACCACGCGCACGTCGTGGCAGAAGTACTTGCCGCCGAACTGCGCGCCGATGCCGAAGTGGCGGGTCAATTCAAGGACCTTCTCTTCCAGATCGGTGTCGCGGAAGCCGCGGCCGGTCATGGCGCCCTCGGTCGGCAGGGAGTCGAGGTACTTGGCCGAACCGTACTTGGCGGTCTTCAACGCCATCTCGGCGCTGGTGCCGCCGATGACGATGGACAGGTGGTACGGAGGGCACGCGGCGGTGCCCAGCGAGCGCAGCTTCTCGTCCAGGAAGGTCAGCATGGCGTTCTCGTTGAGGATCGCCTTGGTCTCCTGGTACAGGAAGGACTTGTTGGCCGATCCGCCGCCCTTGGCCATGAACAGGAACTTGTAGCTGGTGTCCGCGCCCGGCTTGGTGTTGGCGTACAGGTCGATCTGGGCCGGCAGGTTGTTGCCCGTGGCCTTCTCTTCCCAGGTGGTGATCGGCGCCAGCTGCGAGTAGCGCAGGTTCAGGCGGGTGTAGGCGTCATAGATGCCGCGGGAGAGCGAGATTTCGTCCTGTTCCTCGGTGAGCACGCGCTGGCCGCGCTTGCCCATCACGATCGCGGTGCCGGTGTCCTGACACATCGGCAGGATGCCGCCGGCGGCGATGTTGGCGTTCTTCAGCAGGTCCAGCGCCACGAACTTGTCGTTCGGGCTGGCTTCCTCGTCGTCGAGGATGTTGCGCAGCTGCTGCAGGTGGGCCGGACGAAGATAGTGCGAAATGTCGTGCAGTGCGGTTTCCGCCAGAAGCTCCAGTGCTTCGGGTGCGACCTTCAAGAAGTTCTTGCCATCGGGACCGGCGACAACCTCGACGCCTTCGGTGGAAATCTTGCGATAAGGGGTGGTGTCTTCGCCGATGGGCAGAAGATCCTCATAACGAAATTCAGGCATGCTCAATCCTTGAATCTATGGTGGGTGCTCGCTATACAGTTTAGGCCTTGTCACCGGATTTGGCTTATTCGGCGTTTGCGCCACAGCGGTGATCGCGACATGCTTGGGGTATGAGCACCGAGAACACCTCCGCCCCGCTGGACGGACAAGATCCTAACGAGCGCCCGGATATGATCATCGAAACCCCGATGGACAAGGAACGAGCTCGGCCGAAAACCCACTTCGAAATGATGCTGCAGGCAGGGCTTAACAAACCGGAGCTTTCCGGTTCGGTGCTCGGCGCGTTCATGAGCGCGGAGGTCTTTTTCCTCTCCCGCGAAGAGGTCACCGGCGAGAACAAGAACGCCCAGCCGCTGCTGCTGACCAACCCGGCCGGCGCACCGATGGTCGCCGTATTCACCTCCATCGAGCGCATCCCCTCCAGCTACATCGACCAGGCCGGCTACGGCGTGAAGGTGCAGGGCGCGACGGTCGTCCGTGCGCTGCAGGGCACCGGCTTCGTGGTGAACCCCGGAGACGAGCTGAGCTTCGAGATTCCCGCCGAGGGAGTGGAGATCCTCAAGGAGCAGATGCTCAAGCAGGATCCCGACGCAGAAGCCTAAAACGCGCCGTATCGGGACCTTGATTTTTCCGGAGCCTGATCGTGCGATATGCTGTTTTTCGCCCGGGCCGTCATTAGGCCGCTCGGAGCATGCGGGCGTAGCTCAATGGTAGAGCGCTAGCTTCCCAAGCTCGATACGCGGGTTCGATTCCCGTCGCCCGCTCGCACGGATTGCCGGGGCACCCATGGGTGCCCCGGCAATTTTCTGTTCCACCGCGCGAGGAGTTTCATGACCGGGGTTCTTGAAGGCTTCTCCATCATCTGGGTGGTCATCGCCGTGGGCTACCTGGTGGGGCGCACCGGGGTGCTCGGCCCGCAGGCCCGCTACGTGCTCAACCGCGTGACCTTCTTCGTCGCCAGCCCCGCCCTGCTGTTCACGACCTTGGCCGAATCCGATCCCGTTGCCGTGCTCGGTCCGCTGCTGTGGGTGGCCGGGCTGTCCGCGGTGCTCACCGCGATCGCCTACCACCTGGCCACCACCCGCTGGCTGAAGCGCCCGGCCTCGGAGCGGATCGTCGCGGCGATGGCCGCCTCCACCGTGAACTCCGCCAATCTGGGGCTTCCCATCGCCCTGTACGTGCTCGGCGACATGTCCTATGCCGCGCCCATCATCCTGTTCCAGCTGGCTCTGTACCAGCCGGTGAACCTGGCGATGCTGGATGCCACCACCTCCAAGCACCGCACCACCTTGTTCGCCCTGGTCCTGGCCACCGCGAAGAACCCGATGATCATCGGCTCGCTGCTGGGCCTGGTGGTCGCGTTGACCGGGTTCGAGGTCCCGCAGATCGTGCTCGAGCCGGTCAACCTGATCGCCGGCGCCTCGATCCCTGCCATGCTGCTGGCCTTCGGCATCTCCCTGGTCGGTTCCAAGCCGCTGGAGAAGGCCTCCGGCCGCAGGGCCGACGTGCTCGTGGGGTCGGCGGCCAAGCTGGTGCTGCAGCCGCTGCTGGCCTGGGTGCTGGCATACTACCTGTTCGACCTTCGCGGCGAGCTGCTGGTCGCCTGCGTCATCATGGCAGGACTGCCCACCGCGCAGAACATCTTCGTCACCGCTTCGCGCTATGAACACGGGGTCGTGATCGCCAAGGACACCGTGCTGATGACCACCATCTGCGCCATTCCGCTGATGATGGTCCTCGCCCTGCTGCTGGGCATCTGATCGTTCGTATTTCCCCATATGACTCGGGCCCGGAAGCCCCACCGGCCGTAGGTCTATGATCAGGGAATACCCCGCGGCTCCCGGCCGTTGACCACGGGTATCCGTTCCCTAGCATCATTGTGAGGTCATCGTGAAACGCATCGCTCCCCTGCTGGCCACCGCCGCAGCCCTTGCCCTGTCCCTGAGCGCCTGCGGTTCTTCCGGCGACAACACGACGAGCACCGAGGGCAAGGACGCCCTCCAGCAGATCAAGGAATCCGGGGTGCTCACCGTGGGCACCGAAGGCACCTACCGCCCGTTCTCCTACAACGAGGGCTCGGAACTGACCGGCTACGACGTGGAGGTCATCAAGGCGGTTGGCGAGAAGATGGGTGTCGAGGTCAAGTTCCAGCAGACCCAGTGGGATGCGATCTTCGCCGGGCTGGATGCCGGACGCTTCGACGTGATCGCCAACCAGGTCGCCGTCAACCCCGAACGCGAAGCCAAGTACCTGTTCTCCGAGCCCTACACGGTGTCCACCGGCGTGATCGTCACCAAGAGCGATAACACGGACATCACTTCCTTCGAATCGCTCAAGGGCAAGAAGACCGCGCAGTCGCTGACCAGCAACTACTACGAAACCGCCAAGGCCGCCGGCGCCACCGTGGAACCGGTGGAGGGCTGGGCCCAGGCCGTCACCCTGCTCAAGCAGGGCCGGGTGGACGCCACCGTCAACGACAAGCTGACCTTCCTGGACGCCCAGAAGACCCACCCTGATGACAGCATCAAGATCGCCGCCGAAGCCACGGAGAAAACCGACTCGGCGGTCGCGATGCGCAAGGACGAGACAGCCCTGCAGGGCGCCATCAACGATGCGCTGGACCAGCTGCGCGCCGACGGCGAACTGGCGAAGATCTCCGAGAAGTACTTCGGCGAGGACGTCAGCAAGTAGCGATCGGCTTCCCAGTAGACTGGCTCCACACGTAGCACGCGTGGAGCCGGTTTCATTTTGCGCAAAAGGTGACCCATGGACTCGAATTGGCAGTTGTTCCTCGACTCGCTCTGGCCGCTGACCCAGGCCGCGATCACCGCCAGCATTCCGCTGGCCGTCATCAGCTTCGCGATCGGATTGGCAGTTGCGCTGCTCATGGCGCTGATGCGGATCAGCGGCAGCAGGGTGCTGTCCTCGATCGCCCGCGTCTACATCTCGATCATCCGCGGCACGCCCTTGCTGGTGCAGCTGTTCGTGATCTTCTACGGCATGCCCTCGCTCGGGCTGACCATCGACCCGTGGCCCAGCGCCATCATCGTGTTCAGCCTGAACACCGGCGGCTACTGCGCCGAGATCCTGCGGGCCGCGATCCTCTCGGTCCCCGCCGGGCAGTGGGAGGCCGGCTACACGGTCGGCATGTCGCGCACCCGCACGCTGTACCGCATCATCCTGCCGCAGGCCGCCCGCGTCGCGGTGCCGCCGCTGTCCAACTCGTTCATCTCCCTGGTGAAGGACACCTCGCTGGCCTCGATCATCCTGGTCGGCGAGATGTTCCGCAAGGCGCAGGAGATCACCGCGGTGACCTTCGAGTTCATGCTGCTGTACTGCACCGCGGCCGGCATCTACTGGGTCATCTGCCTGCTGCTCTCCGCCCTGCAGAATTCACTGGAAGGAAGGCTTGAAAAGTATGTCGCCAAGTAACCCGGCCGCCAGCCTGCTCGCCGTCACCGGCCTGCACAAGTCCTTCGGGGCGAACCAGGTGCTCAAGGGCATCGACTTCACGGTGCACGCCGGCGAGGTGGTGGCGTTGATCGGGCCTTCGGGTTCCGGCAAAACCACGGCGCTGCGCTGCCTGAACGGCCTGGAGATCCCGGACGCCGGCACCGTCGCCTTCGCCGGCGGGCCCGAGGTCTCCTTCAGCGCTGGTTTCAAGCCGAAGAAGGCGCAGATCCTGCGCCGGCGTTCCGCCATGGTCTTCCAGGGCCACCATCTCTTCCCGCACCTGAGCGTGCTGCAGAACGTGACCGTGGGACCGCTGGAGGTGCAGAAACGGCCGCGCGCCGAGGTCATGGAGCAGGCCACGGCCCTGCTGGCCCGCGTCGGGCTGGCGGACAAGGCCCAGGCCTACCCGAACTCGCTCTCCGGCGGGCAGCAGCAGCGCGTCGGCATCGTGCGCGCGCTGATGCTCAAGCCGGATTTGCTGCTCTTCGACGAGCCGACCAGCGCGCTGGACCCGGAGCTGGTCGGCGAGGTGCTGGTGGTGATCAAGGAGCTGGCCCAGGAGGGGTGGTCGATGGTGCTGGTGACCCACGAGCTGGCCTTCGCCCGGGACGTCGCGGACACCGTGGTGTTCATGGACGGCGGGGTGGTGGTGGAAACCGGGCCCGCCTCCCAGGTGCTCGCCGCGCCGCAGAACCCGCGCACCCAGGCCTTCGTCCAGCGCCTGCTGCACCCGTTCTAGGGCAGCGCCGGATCCCCTGCCGGTCGAGGAATTCCTGCACTAGGCTATGGCTATGGAATCCGCGCTGCTGACCGACCTGATCAACGGGTACGCCTTCACCACCGACTGCCTGGAACTGGGCGCCGCGATTGTCGACGGGGCCGTGCGCCCCGAAGCGCAGGTCCGCGTCCCGCTGTCGATGCTCAACCGCCATGGCCTGATCGCCGGCGCCACCGGCACCGGCAAGACGGTCACCCTGCAGGTGATGGCGGAGCAGCTGGCGGTTGCCGGGGTGCCGGTGTTCCTGGCCGACATCAAGGGCGACCTCAGCGGCCTGGCCCAGCCGGCCGAACCCAGCGCGAAGCTCGACGAGCGCCTGTCCGGCATCGGCCACGCCTTCACCGCCCGCTCCAACACCGTCGAATTCCTGGCCCTGGGACAGGGCAGCGACGGCATCCCGGTGCGCGCCACCGTGGACTGTTTCGGCCCCATCCTGCTGGCCCGCGTGCTGGAGCTGAACGAGACCCAGGAGCAGGTCCTGCAGCTGGTGTTCCACTATGCAAATACCCGCAAGCTGCCGCTGGACGACCTCAAGGACCTGAAGTCCGTGCTGGACCACCTGCTCAGCGCTGAGGGCAAGGCGGACCTGCGCACCCTGGGCGGGGTCTCCCCTGCCAGCGCCTCGGTGATCCTGCGCGGGCTGAGCATCCTGCAGGCGCAGGGCCTGGACCCGTTTTTCGGGCAGCCGGAATTCGACACCGCGGACCTGCTGCGCAGCGCGGGCACCGGCGTCATCAGCGTGCTGGAGCTGCCCGCGCTGAACCGCCAGCCGCTCTTGTTCTCCACCTTTCTCATGTGGCTGCTCGCGGACCTGTTCGACGAGCTGCCCGAAGCCGGGGACCTGGACAAACCCAAGCTGGTGTTCTTCCTGGACGAGGCGCACCTGCTGTTCAAGGGAGCATCCGCGGCGTTCACCGAGGCAATCATCTCCACCGTCCGCCTGATCCGTTCCAAGGGGGTGGGCCTGTTCTTCATCTCCCAGTCCCCCGCCGACCTGCCCGACGAGGTGCTGGCCCAGCTGGGCACCCGGGTGCAGCACGCGGTGCGCGTGTTCACCCCCAAGGACGCCGAGGCGCTCAAGAAGGTCATGGGCACGTTCCCGGCCGGCGCGCTGGATCTGAAGACCGCGCTCACCCAGGCCGGCGTGGGTGAAGCGGTCATCACGGTGCTGGGAGAGAAGGGCGTGCCGACTCCGGCCGCCTGGACCCGCCTGACCTCCCCGGGTTCGCGCATCGGACCGGCCGACGCACCGGTGGTGTCCGGCATCATCGCCGCCTCGTCCTTGGCGGCCAGGTACTCCACCGCGCTGGACCGCGATTCAGCCCATGAACTGCTCACCGGGAAACCTTCCGCCGGCCAACCCGTGGACGCGCCGCCTGCCGCCCCGCCCCGCACCCCGGAACCGGCGGCCCCCGGCTCTCCGGGCAGCGCGGAGATCGACGAGGAGGCCCGGCGCATCGCCGAATCCATCCTGGGCAAACCCACCACGGTGCCGGCCAGCGACTTCCCGATGCCGGACTACCGGCAGGCCCCGGAACCCGATCCGGCCCCGCGCGCCCGGCAGGGCAAGGAATCGAAGCCCGGGGGCGAGGCCTCCTCGCGGCGCCAGGCGGAGCGCGCGCAGACCGGCGAGCTGCTGGATTTCGCGCTGGATGCGGCGAACATGCTCGGGCGCGAGGTGCTGCGCGGAATGTTCGGCACCCGCAGGCGCAAACGGCGGTGAAACACCGCAATAAGTAGCCCGGTTTCAGGGTCGGCGGTGAAAACCGATAGCCTACTACGTGATGAACTCTCGTACCTCAGCGCCCGTCACCGCATCGCGCATCGCCGTGCGGTGGGCCATCGCCGCCGTTGTCGTCATCGCCCTGCTGGTCGGCGGCGCGCTGGCCGCCAACCGCCTGCTCTTCTCCCCGCAGCAGCAGGTCGCCTCGCTGCAGCAGTACCTGGCCGCGGGCGACGGCGCCCGCGCGCTGGGGCTCATGCAGGCCGCGGTGCCCAAGGGCGACGCGGTCGCGTTGGACGGCGAGGTGCTCAAGCGCACCCAGGACGGCATCACGGACTTCACCGTCGACGCCGCCGTGCCCAGCGACAAGGATCCGGACCTGCGCCTGGTGACCGCGCACTACAAGGCCGCCGGGGTGGACAAGGAATCCACCTACACGCTGCGCCACACCGGAAAGAACTGGTTGTTCTTCGACACCTGGGCCTTCGAGCCCTCCACGCTGCCGACGGTGAAGATCAAGGCGAACACCGTCAACGAGGTCAACGTCAACGAGCAGGCCATCCCGCTGAAGGCCGGAACCAGCACGCTGCCGGTGTTCTACCCGGCGGTGCTCGACGCCAGCTTCAGCACCAAGAACTTCCAGGCAGACACCCGCGGCGTGGTAGTCACCGGGGTCGGCAAGCAGCCGGTGCAGATCGCGCTGAAGACCCAGCCCACCAAGGAGTTCATCGCCTCCATCAGCACCAAGGTGAAGAAGTACCTCGATGGCTGCGCCACGCAGCAGGTGCTGATGCCCTCGGGCTGCCCGTTCGCCTACAACACCACCGCCCGGGTGGATTCCTCCTCGATCAAGTGGTCCATCGACAAGTACCCGACCATCGACGTCAGCTACTACAACGGCGCCTGGATCCTGGCCCCGCTGGAGGTCAAGGCCAGCGTGAACCTGGTGGAGCAGGATCTGCGCACCGGCGCCAAGGAAGCGAAGAAGGTCACCGAGAAGTTCTCCTTCACCGCCCACCTGACCACCAGCACCACCGAGGTATCCGTGGTGCCCGTGGCCGGAGGCGAGCAGGCAGCCCGCTAGCGGCTAGCGCAGGTTCAGCATCTCGCGGATCTGCGCGCGCAGCGGCACCGCGTCGTGGCGGAATTTCTGCCAGGCGACCAGCGCCGCGATGCTCGCGGCCAGCGACAGCCCGGCGCCGATGGACACCGCCACCCGCACCCCCAGCTCCTCGGCCAGCCAGCCGATCAGCGGCGAGCCGATCGGCGTGCCGCCCATGACCACCATCAGGTACAGCGCCAGCACGCGCGCCCGGTACTGGGCCGGCACCGAGGTCTGCACCATGGTGTTGCAGCTGTTCAGGAAGGTCAGCGACGCCAGCCCCACCGGCACCAGCATGATGCCGAAGAGCACGTAGTTCGGCATCCACGCGCTGGCCAGCGCCGCGATGCCGAAGGCGATGCCGCCGCCGATCAGGTAGCGCCAGCGCGGGCTGGAGCGCCGCGCTGCCAGCAGCGCGCCGCCGAAGGTGCCCACCGCCATGATGCTGCCCAGGATGCCGAATTCGCCGGCGCCCACCCCGAAGGCCTCGGTGGCCATCATCGCGTTGGTCATCTGGAAGTTCAGCCCGAAGGTGCCGATCACGAAGGCGAGGCCGAAAATCAGCAGCAGGTCGCGCCGGCCCTTCACATAGCGGAAGCCCTCGCGCACCTGCCCGCGCTCGCGCTTGACCGGCTTGGCCGGGTGCAGCTGGTCCTTGCGCATGAACACCAGCGAGGAGATCACCGCCAGGAACGAAGCGCCGTTGACCAGGAAGGCCGGGCCGGTGCCGACGGCGGCGATCAGCGCGCCGGCCGCGCCGGGGCCGG
>SMEN01000530.1_pt1 | contig 10572 bp, 11 predicted proteins | sample 2456271 | NCBI WGS metagenome assembly SMEN01 (sample SAMN10132593, study PRJNA489261) | soil metagenome | isolation source: day1 control-loamy sand soil ammended with raw manure from dairy cow... | place: USA | collected 2015-04-01 | reverse complement strand
CTCGCGGCCGGGGTGCGCGCGGTCGCCGCCGGTCAGACGGTGCTCGCGCCCTCGATCGCGGCCCAGCTCGTCGCGCGAGCATCGGGTGCGATGGGGTTGGGATCCGGATCTGGGCCCGGCCCCCAGGCCGCCCCCAAGCTGACGCCGCGAGAAACCGAGATTCTCGGGCTTGTGGCCGAGGGGCTCAGCAACCCGGCCATCGCGGCCCGGCTGTTCATCGGAGAGTCGACGGTGAAGACCCACCTGCTGCACGTGTTCGAGAAGCTGGGGGTGAACGACCGCACCCGCGCGGTGATGCGCGCGATGGAGCTTAGGCTTCTGCCGGAGCTTCCTCGGCGGCTGCGCCACCGTTCTCGTCGAGCTTTGCACGCAGAGCTTCGACAGCGCGGGCAGCAGCCGAAGCTGGAGCCTGCAGCACTGCTGCAACGCGGGCGAGCTGAGTTTCGCGGGACTCCAGAGCAGCCAGAGCAGCGATGCCGCTCTGATCCAGTGCCTTGCCTTCGAACCAACCGGTCTTGATGACCAGCTTGTCGTTAGTCTTGGCGAATTCCGTGAGGCTCTTAGCGGCAGCAACTGCGTCGCCCTTAATGAAGGCGATTGCGGTTGGACCAGAAAGCTGGTCATCGAATGCATCGATGCCGGCGTTCTTCGCTGCGATTGCGGTCAAGGTGTTCTTTACGACTGCGTACTTGGTCTCCTGACCAAGCGAGCGGCGCAGATCCTTGAGCTGTGCAACGGTAAGCCCACGGTATTCGGTCAAGACAGCCGCCGACGAATCGTTGAATTCCGTAGTGATTTCTTCAATCGCTGCAGTCTTGCTTGGGGTTGCCATAACACTCCTTCCGGGGATTTGTTCGGTACCGTTTCAAAACCGGCGAGGCCATAAAAATAGCCCCGCGCAGGAGCACAGGGCGTTTCAACTAATTCAAGTCAAAAAATCTATGTAACCTGCGTTGGTCATCCTTGCGGATCTTTAGGAACATCTGGAAACCAAATGTTCAACCGACGGTCTTCGGTAGTTCTAGTTTATAGGAGCCATCAAGCCCACAGCAAATTAAGCCCGGAAGCAAAACGATGATCCTGGTCACTAGACGCATTAAATTAGTGTGGCGGGACTCAGATACCAACGCTTGGGGAACGCGGATAGTAAGTCCCGCCGATACAAAAGCTTTGGGGAAACTTTCATATCTCATCCGCGTAGGGCCTTGGGGGATCCATACGCGGACGACCGAGGTTCTCGGTAGTCCAAGGTTATCACCGGGCGCCGGCTGCCACGAAACTCGCAGGAAGTATTCAGCGACCGGAGCAATTCCAAAGATAGGTGGCTTAAAAGGTTGAGGAGCACACCGATAATCGGTATGCTCCTCAACTTCGTCAGCTTTTAGGCTTAGGCCTCAACACGGGTTACGTTCGCGTCAACAGGGATACCTGGACCGAAGGTAGTAGCGATGGTTGCCTTCGAGATGTAGCGACCCTTCGAAGCCGAAGGCTTCAGGCGCAGAACCTCGTCCAATGCAGCTGCGTAGTTCTCGGTCAGCTGCTGAGCGTCAAACGAAACCTTGCCAATGATGAAGTGCAGGTTCGAGTGCTTGTCAACGCGGAAGTCGATCTTGCCGCCCTTGATGTCGTTAACAGCCTTAGCAACATCCATGGTTACGGTACCGGTCTTAGGGTTTGGCATCAGGTTACGAGGACCCAGTACCTTACCCAAGCGGCCAACCTTGCCCATGAGGTCAGGGGTTGCAACTGCTGCGTCGAAGTCGGTCCAGCCGCCCTGAATCTTTTCGATCAGGTCGTCCGAGCCAACGAAGTCGGCGCCAGCTTCACGAGCTGCTTCTGCCTTGTCGCCGTTAGCGAATACAACCACGCGAGCTACCTTACCGGTACCGTGTGGAAGGTTTACCGTACCGCGAACCATCTGGTCTGCCTTGCGTGGGTCAACACCCAAGCGGAAAGCAACCTCAACGGTCGAGTGACCCTTGTCGCCTGCGATCTCCTTAGCCAGGGCAATTGCCTCGGCTGGAGCGTAGAACTTGTCGGCATCGATCTTAGCCGCGGCGGCTACGTATGCTTTGCTGCGCTTTGCCATCTGCGTTATCTCCTTATGCAGTCGTGGTCATATGGACCGCGCCCGGTCCTGCCACGGGCGAATCGACCAATGGATCGAAACGCCTTAGTTTAAATTCTTTGTTGCTGTTCACCAGGTGAATAGCGGAAGGCGGAATTAGCCTTCTACGGTCACACCCATGGAGCGGGCGGTGCCGGCGATGATCTTAGCTGCAGCAGCCAGATCGTTTGCGTTCAGGTCTGCCATCTTGGTGCTGGCGATTTCTTCAACCTGAGCCAAGGTAAGGTTTGCAACCTTGTCGGTGTGTGGAACACCCGAACCCTTTGCAATGCCAGCAGCCTTCTTGATCAGCTCAGCTGCAGGAGGAGTCTTGGTGATGAAAGTGAACGAACGGTCTTCGTATACGGTGATCTCAACTGGAACAACGTTACCGCGCTGCGACTCGGTCGCTGCGTTGTAAGCCTTGCAGAATTCCATGATGTTGACGCCGTGCTGACCAAGGGCTGGACCGATTGGAGGAGCTGGGTTAGCAGCACCTGCCTGGATCTGCAGCTTGATGAGTCCGGTGACCTTTTTCTTTGGGGCCATGTCGGGTCCTTCTACTCTTGCGTTTCCCGCGGCACAGGAGCGTGGCACGGGGATCTGGCTATCGTGGCGCGACAGCCAAGCGCGCTCTCATACCGATAAGCGACCGATATGGAGCACGAAGACTTAATACTACTGGATCTTGGTGACCTGGTTGAAGTTCAAGGTCACTGGGGTCTCGCGTTCGAAGATCGAAACCAGTACGACCAGCTGTGCGGCATCCAGCTTGATTTCCGAGATGGTTGCCGGCATGGTTTCGAACGGTCCGTCGTTCACGATGACCGATTCGCCAACCTCGAAGTCCACGGTGACCTCAGTAATTGGAGCACGGCCTGGCTTCGAAGCCGAAGGCTGCTCTACTGGGTCAACGATGGTGTGTTCCAGCATGCAGAACACTTCATCAAGGCTCAATGGGTTTGGATCGTGGGCATTGCCAACGAATCCGGTAACACCTGGAGTGTGTCGAACAACACCCCACGAAGCGTCGGTCAGCTCCATGCGAACCAGGACGTAGCCCGGGATGCGCACGCGGCGAACGATCTTGCGCTGAGTGTTCTTGACCTCAACGACCTCTTCCATTGGAACCTGGATATCAAAGATGAATTCATCCATGTCCTGGGTCTGGATACGAGTCTCGAGGTTGACCTTCACGCGGTTTTCGTAGCCAGCGTAGGTGTGGATAACAAACCAGTCACCTGGAAGACGACGCAGCTTGGCGCGGAATTCTTCCTTGAGCTTGGCTACGTTGTCTTCGCCGTCAGCGTCTTCAGCGTCCTCGGCTTCAGCTTCGGTTTCGTCGGCTTCGCCTTCGATTACCTGAGCGTCTTCAGCGTCCTGTGCTGGTGCTTCGGTTGGGTCGATGTCAGCTTCAACAGCTGGCTCAACCTGATCGCCGGCGGCTTCAACGAACTCGTTTTCGACCTCGTCATTAATCTGCGGTTCGAGTTCCTTGTCGGACACTGCAGCTCCTGCTTTCTTTGACTGAATGACACTAAATTGCCTCGGGGTAATCATACCTCCGAGGCAACAAAATTACTGTTCGACCTGCTTGGTGAACAGGAGGATCGAACCTTGCCCGAAGACAAAGTCCATGGCCGTCACGATCAGCATCACCACGACCACGAAGCCGACAACAACCAGGAAGTAATTCACCAGTTCGCTGCGGGTCGGTGTGACGACCTTCTTAAGTTCTGCGATTACCTGACGGAAGAACAAGAAGATTCGGGCAAAGAAACCCAACTTCTGTCCGCCCTTACCTGAGCTCAGAGCAGATTCGGTCATGTTCTTCCTCGTTTCAAAAATTTGGCCAGTTGAAACAATCACGGTGTGCCATAGTCTATTCGACTGCAACACACCGTGATGAGATAATTCGCTAAGCGATAAATCGCTACTGCGCAGGGCAGACAGGACTCGAACCTGCAACCTGCGGTTTTGGAGACCGCTGCGCTACCAATTGCGCCACTACCCTTCGGAGCTTTTTACTGCTCCCACCTAGAACATCTTAGCGGATCAAACAAGTTGCTTTCTCCGTTGCGATGTCTCGGCAACGAGAAATAACTTTACGCAACGAAATGGGAATTGTCGAACTGACAACCTCCGGTGTGGCGCAGAACGCACTCTTGGGCACTGTTTCGCACCATATTGTGTCATTTTCACTTTTGGGATGCTCAAGTGCACTCGCGCGAACTAAACTGGGAACTAACAGCTGTCCCCATAGATCTCAGGACGAATCCCTAATGTCTCGCATTTCTCGCCGCATCGGCGCAATCTCCGAATCCGCGACTCTCGCAGTAGATGCCAAGGCGAAGGCACTCAAAGCAGCAGGTCGACCAGTCATCGGTTTCGGTGCCGGTGAACCCGACTTCCCCACCCCCGGCTACATTGTTGAAGCAGCAGTCAAAGCGGCTCAGGATCCAAAGAACCACCGCTACTCCCCTGCTGCCGGCCTGCCAGAGCTTCGCGAAGCAATCGCAGAAAAGACTCTGCGCGATTCGGGCTACGAGGTGAAGGCCAACCAGGTACTGGTGACCAATGGCGGCAAGCAGGCGGTGTACAACACTTTCGCAACCCTGCTTGATCCAGGCGACGAGGTCATCGTTCCGGCTCCGTACTGGACCACCTATCCGGAGGCCATCCAGCTTGCCGGCGGCAAAGCCGTTTCGATCTTCGCCGGCCCCGAGCAGGGCTACAAGGTCACCGTCGAGCAACTCGAGTCGGTACTGACCGAACGCACCAAGGTGCTGCTGTTCGTCTCCCCGTCGAATCCAACCGGTGCGGTCTACACCCCGGAGCAGGTTCGCCAGATCGGCCAGTGGGCTGCTTCCAAGGGCCTGTGGGTAGTGACCGACGAAATCTATGAGCATCTAACCTACGGTGATGCTTCCTTCAGCTCCATCGCCACTTTGGTCCCAGAACTTGAAGACCGCGTGGTCATCCTCAACGGCGTGGCCAAGACCTACGCCATGACCGGTTGGCGCGTGGGTTGGATGGCCGGTCCTGCCGACGTCATCAAGGCCGCAACCAATCTGCAGTCCCACGCCACGTCCAACGTTTCCAACGTTTCCCAGCGTGCGGCCCTAGCAGCAGTGGCCGGTCCACTGGATGCGGTGAACGAAATGAAGGTTGCTTTCAACCGCCGCCGCCTGGCCATCGTCGAGTCGCTGAATGCAATTGACGGCCTGCACTGCCCAACCCCTGAAGGCGCGTTCTACGCATACTCGGATGTCCGCGGCCTGTTGGGTCGGGAAATTCGTGGCGTAGTGAACAACACCAGTGCAGAACTGGCCGCTTTCATTCTGGAACAGGCCGAAGTTGCTGTAGTGCCTGGTGAGGCCTTCGGTCCTTCTGGCTACATCCGCATGTCCTACGCCTTGGGCGATGCAGATCTCGCAGAAGGCGTATCGCGCATGGCCAAGCTGCTGGGCGAAGCCAAGTAACCAAGTAGCAACGCTGAAGAAGCCGGGCAGTCCAGGATGATGGACTGCCCGGCTTCTTTGCTTCTACCTGAGGGGCTCAGAGGATCTTGCGATCCACTGCCCAACGGGTCAATTCATGGCGATTAGAAAGCTGGAGCTTGCGCAGCACATTGGAGACATGCGATTCAACGGTCTTCACCGAAATGAACAGTTCCTTGGCCACTTCCTTATAGCTGTATCCGCGGGCAATCAGCCGCATTACCTGCAATTCCCGGTCCGAGAGCAAATCAAGTTCTTCATCAATTTCCGCCACCGGAGTGCTGCTGCCAAAGGCATCGAGCACGAACCCGGCCAAACGCGGGGAGAACACCGCGTCTCCCCCGGCCACACGGCGCACCGCATCAGAAATCTCAGCCCCGGAAATGCTCTTGGTGACATACCCGCGTGCCCCACTGCGGATCACCGTCACCACGTCCTGAGCCGCGTCGGACACGCTCAACGCTAAGAACCGGGTGCTTCCCAACAGGCCCGTGCAGCCCTTGAGCACTTCTGCCCCGCCACCGCCACGACCCCCGGGCAGGTGCACGTCCAAGAGCACCACATCCGGTTGCTGTTCGTGGATCACCTTGATGGCTTCTTCCACGGTGCCAGCTTCCCCGGCAATCTCAATGTCGTGGGCTAAATCGGCACGCAGCCCGGAACGGAAAATAGCATGGTCATCGACCAGCACTACGCGGTAGGTCTTGACGGGATTTTCTGTGCTCATGATTCTAATCTTCCTCCATGTTCCGCGGCATGCTCAGCTGCACTTCGGTTCCGGTATCTTTGCTGCGGATCTGCGCGGTGCCTCCGGCACGCTCCATGCGGCCAATGATGGATTCGCGCACCCCGTGCCGGTCCGTGGGTATGTCCTTGACTTCGAATCCGGCTCCACGGTCACGCACATATACTTCGACTTGCTCGGCCGTGCATTCAATGAAGACCGAAATCTTTCCTTGCGCATGCTTAGCCGCATTCATCATCGCCTCGCGGCTCGCGGCCACCAGCGCTTGCTGTCCGGAAAAACCCTGCGCGTTACCCACGGCAATAACTTCCACATCGCGCAATAGCAGCTGTTCAATGTGACTGGCCTCGTGCTGGATTTCCGCGACGACATCTTCATCATCAAGGTCTTGGTTGCCATAAAGCCATTGGCGCAGTTCGCGCTCTTGGACGCGGGCCAGGGCCCTGACCGCGGCCGGGTCTTCGCTACGCTTCTGGATGACCGCCAGGGTCTGCAGCACCGAGTCATGCAGATGCGCGGCAAAATCTGCACGTTGGGCAGCTGCCTGGCGTGAACTGCGCTCAGCAATGTAATCACGCCATAACCTGGTACCCCAAGGCAGCAGCACCGCAACGGCACCGACAATGATCGCAAGGGCCGTCCATAGTCCACTCAGCAGATCGGTGGTCCCGACAGCGGCGCTCAATAGCGCCAGCAGTCCACCGATGACCAGCACCAGCCCAAAGGCCAAGCGGAGGAGCAGTGGCAAGGCAAGCCGCTTTTTCTGATCGGTGATGCCCTCATCAAACTGGATCCAGGCCAGCACGATGCCAGCCACGATCCCCAGGCAGGGCCAAATCAATTCCCAACGAATGTTCCAGCCAACCCACTGCCCGAAGGCGAGCACGGCGAGCGCACACAGCCCGGCACCGATCAGGGTCTCTCGCCAAGTCGAGTTCCGTTCCCAGCCTTCACGCGACCCGAAGATTCCTTGCTGGACACGACTCATTTCTTCGGCAAGACTGCGGGACCGGGTACTCCAAGAACGAAGTTCATCAGCATGCGCTTCTTCAGCGCTGGGTACGAACACCCACAGCCAGGCGTAAAGGAGAATCCCGATACCGCCCAGTGCCGTGAGCGCCAAAAAGCCCAGACGGACATATCCCAGAGGGATATTCAGGTGCTCGGCGAGGCCACCGCAGACACCGGCAATGAGCCGGTTTCCGCTGCGCACCATCAAACGTCTTTCAGGACTTTCCATAGTTCTAAGTCAAACATGTTCTTCGTGTTTCTTCGCGGTTGATCACCGGTTCTAGGGGCACCCCTAGGGAAAGTTCAGGGTATCCCCTCATAGCGGGCGATCCCTTGGCCAAGAGAGAATTGAACTATGAACAACGAAGGCTCTCAACGTGGTCGCGGCTTCTATGACCAGCTGCGCAAGTCACCAGTGGCGCGCAAGGACTCGCAGTGGGTCGGCGGCGTAGCAACCGGTATTGCCGACTATTTCAAGGTAGATGTCGTTTTGATCCGGGGCATCTTCGTGGTGCTCGGTGTGCTGGGCGGACTGGGCATGGTCCTCTACGGTCTGGCGTGGGCTTTGCTTCCGGATACCGAAGGCAAGATCCATCTGGAAAGTGCTGGCAATCGGAACTGGACCAGCGGCATGACCGGCGCAGTGCTGATTTTCGCGCTGGGCATCTTCCCCGCTCCATGGTTCCTCGATTCGCTGGCACCGGTGTTGTGGCCACTGGCCATTGTCGCCGCCATCGTGTTCATCATTTTCAGCCGAAAGAACACCAGATTTGCCCGCCCGAACCAAAGCCGCAAGCCAGCATCCCCTGGCACCGATTCGGCCTCACCTGCCGCGCAGGATCCCAAGAGCACGGCGCTGGAACATCCGTGGCGTGAAGAGCAGGCCTACAGTTCCACGGCCAGCACAGCAGGGTTCGCATCTGCCACCACGGATGCCTCGACTAAGGAGTACCCCGTGAGTTCAGGTGATTCCGGCGCCGGAAGCCAATACCAGAACAGTTATTCTCCGGACCCCGCCTACACCAAGGCCTACTATTCCAAGGCAGTTGACAAGCCGGTCAGCCGCGCCATCCCAGGCTGGGTGGCAACCACCGTGGTGGGGCTGACCGTACTGGTCATCGCTGTAGTCCTGCTGGCTGATTACCTGAATATTGTGGCATTGCCAGGTTCAGGCTGGGCCGTGGCACTAGCCTGCGGCCTGCTGGTTGTTGGCGTCGCCATTGTCCTGGCCGCACTTGTTGGCCGGACCAGTGGCGGTTTGCTGGGCCTGGCTATTCCCCTGCTGGTGCTGACCGTGATCTTCGCAGCGAACACCGCTGGAGATTCGCGCCGCGGATTGGTGCACTCATCCAGCGATGGCGACAGCCACTACAGTGCAGTGTTCAGCAATTCGACAGTTGACCTGACCCACCTAGGCAATATCAGCAAACCAACTACGGTAGAGATCGATTCGGTATTTTCTAATATGGAACTGCTGCTGCCGGCTAATGTTCCGGTAACGATTGAGAGCGATGGGGTCTTCCTTTCCGGGACAGGGATGGACCTTCCCCAGGATGCGCTTTCTCTGCCGGAGAATGCACCTATGCTGACCATTGAGGTAGACGGCGCGTTTTCTTCGTTCTCCACTTCGGTGGATGCTCCTGATGCACTGAACCGCAGCACCGAGAGTTTCTAAGGACTGAGCTTGATGAATACTTCTTCCACACCGGCCAAAAAGTTCCCTACCGGAACACTGGTCTTCGGCCTGATTCTGATCGTTGTCGCCCTGGCATCGCTCAGCCGCCTGGTTTTGCACTGGAGCTTCGATATGCCGTTGCTGCTCATTGCCATTGTCGCTTTCGCCGGCGTTGCCATGATCTTCTCCGGACTGGCATCAGCTGGCAAGTCCCGCAAATCCAAAGATGAACCACCGGTTCCCACCGATCCCAACCTCTGAGCTTTATAGCCTTTCAAACATTTAGGAGTTCCTGATGGACGCATTCTTCAATTCACTTCGTTCCATGCCCCTGCGCCGCGGTCCTGGCCGTTTGGCCGGTGGCGTAGCCGGAGGCATCGCTGACAAGTTCGGCTGGGACGTCACCTTGGTGCGTATTGCCCTGCTGCTTTCCTTCCTGCTTCCCGTCTTGGGCATTGCCTCATATATCGTGGCGTGGATCCTCATTCCTGGTCAGGACGACACCATCATCTTGCAGAAATGGCTGCGTAAATTCTAAATTCCTTTCCGAGCTTGCCTGCTGGTGAACACCATCTAGCATGCTCATCTCCCCTAGGGCGAGTCTCATGCACACACAGTGACTTGAGACTCGCCCTAGTGGCTTTAAGCACGTACAATGACACCCAGAGTAGATGCTCAATGGCGCGCGGATCTTGAATAAATCCGAATGGAACTCTTTGTTGACGCGGCACGACCACGGGGCTCGCTCGCTCCAGCTGGCGCACAAAGCTTTCCCTATTACTAAGCGAGGGCCAATGCGCATTGGAATCATGACCTCAGGTGGCGACTGCCCCGGTCTGAACGCTGTTATCCGCGGTGCGGTACTGAACGGCATCAAAAGCTACGACTACGAATTCGTCGGTTTTCGCGATGGCTGGCGCGGCGTCAAGGAAGGCGACTTCTTCGACCTTCCCCGAACCGCTGTGCGGGGCATTGCCAAGCAGGGCGGCACCATTCTGGGCACCTCGCGCACCAACGCTTTTGAAGGGGAACTTGGCGGGCCCGAGAACATCGCCAATATCTTGAAGACCAACAGCATCGACGCGCTGATTGCCATCGGCGGCGAAGGCACCTTGGCTGGAGCTCAGCGCTTGTGCGAAGCCGGCCTGCCAATTGTTGGCGTTCCCAAGACCATCGATAATGACTTGGACGCCACCGATTACACGTTCGGTTTCGATACCGCTAACCAGATCGCCGTAGAAGCCATTGACCGTCTGCGCACCACTGGCGACTCGCACCACCGCTGCATGGTGGCCGAGGTAATGGGCCGCCACGTTGGCTGGATTGCCCTGCATGCGGGCATGGCTTCCGGTGCCCACGCGGTGCTCATCCCAGAAGTCTCCACCAGCATGGAGCAGATCTGCCAGTGGGTCAACGAAGCCCATGAGCGCGGACGTGCGCCATTGGTAGTTGTTGCTGAAGGCTTTGTGCCTGAAGGCATGGAAGAAGCCTTCTCCGTTCGTGGCGTTGATACTTTCGGGCGTGCCCGCCTGGG
>SMEN01000529.1_pt1 | contig 10574 bp, 9 predicted proteins | sample 2456271 | NCBI WGS metagenome assembly SMEN01 (sample SAMN10132593, study PRJNA489261) | soil metagenome | isolation source: day1 control-loamy sand soil ammended with raw manure from dairy cow... | place: USA | collected 2015-04-01 | reverse complement strand
TCAGTATCTGTGTCAGGCATGGCGACAAATCATATAATTGAGCAGCAATGCTAACACCAAGGACGCTTTTGTGACTCGCCTGAACCTGAACTTGCCACGCATTCGTGGTACCAAGCTGGCCCACGTAGCCGCGTTAATGCTGGCTGCCACTTTGCTTGCTGGCTGCGGCACGACCAAAAAAGAAGTTGACCCGACCTCGGGCTGGACGGCCGAGCGCTTGTATAAAGATGCCCGCGAAGAAATGTCGGCTGGCAACTGGAAAGATGCCCGCGCCCGTTTGGAAGCGGTCGAGTCCCGCTATCCCTTTGGCACTTTCGCGCAACAATCGCTGATCGACCAGGCCTACATCAACTGGAAGGACGAAGAGCCTGCCAAAGCCTTGGCCGCCATTGATCGCTTTCAAAAGCAATACCCCAGCCACCCCGGTACAGATTACATGCTCTACCTGAAAGGGCTGATTTCGTTTACGCCTCCTAGCGCGGCCTTGTCGAACATCACCAAACAAGACCCCAGCGAGCGTGACCCCAAAGGTCTGCGCGAATCTTACGAGGCATTTAACGATCTGCTGCAACGCTACCCTGACAGCCGCTACGCGCCCGATGCCGCCAAGCGCCTGACCTGGTTGGTGAGCACGATTGCCCAGAACGAAGTGCACGTCGCCGAGTACTACTACAAGCGTGGTGCCTATGTGGCTGCGGTGAACCGCGCCCAAGCCGTGATCACGGACTTCAAAGGCGTGCCTATTGCAGAGCGCGCCCTGTACCTGATGTATCTGTCCTACGACAAGATGGGTCAGACCGATCTGCGTGACACCACCAAGCGTGTGATGGACCAGAACTTCCCTGATTCAAATTACTTCAAGGATGGTCTGTCCGTTAAGGTGAACTACTGGAACCCCATTAACTGGTTCTAAGCCTAGTAGCATTCGTCCCGGCAGGAACGCGGGCTTGTTTGGTCAGGCTGGCAGTAAGCGCTAGACAAACAAGCCACAAAGAAAAAGGCCAAATCCAAATAAGGATTCGGCCTTTTTCTTGCCTGCTTCATATTGATATTTCTAAGCCCATACACCTTGCTGTCTTATAGTCACTCAGTTTTCTGGGCGTTGTCCTGCTGCAAACTGTACATACGTTCTGCAAAGGCCTTGGCTTTAGCAGGATCAATAGGCTGACCACTCAAGATCTTCATGGTGTCGTCCAGATACACCATGCGGTCCTGCAGATTTTCTTGCAAGCCGATCAGGTAATACCCAATCTGACAAAAGTAGGTAGTACGCGCCCGAACCTGGGCCTCAATCGCTTCAATCCCCATACGACGAAAGAAACTGGCCAAGGCCTCCATACAGGCTTTATCCGCCCGCACGACCGCCTGACGCACACGCTCCGAGCGCCTGGCCCAATCGCGCATGGCCATATCCAGACCGGGTTCAAAACGGGATACATCCAGCCAGGTGGAAAACAGGGACAACATGCCGTCCTGCAAATTGTCCACATCCTCCAGTGCCAGCATGGTGGAGCGCATATTCTTTTGCTCCCAAAATCCCACCAGTCCGTCCAGCAAATCGTCCCGGTCTTTGAAGTGCCAATAAAAGCTGCCACGTGTCACGGCCATGACTTGAGCCAGGCGGGTAATCCGCACAGCCTCTACCCCTTCGCGCATAAACAGGCGAATGGCTACCTCCAGCCAGTCCGCCCGTGTCAAATGCACATTCGGCTCAGTCAGAGCTCCCGCACGGGCCACACTTTCAATCAGTTCCTTATCGCTCATATCACCTGCTTGTCGAGTCGCTTTAGTCGCCAAAGTATAACGGCGCTCCTCTATAACAGGCCCAGCATTCGTGGAAACGCCAAGGAGACGGCGGGCACGAAAGTGGTAATCAATTGAATCGGAATAGCCACAAACACAATCATGGCAATCGCGGGGCCAAAAGAGCGATGTACAGCGACTTTGCTGATGCGGCAAGACATGTACAGCACAGGGGCCATAGGTGGGCTGTTGGAGCCAACAATGACCGCACAAGCCACGATGGCGGCAAACTGTACCGGATTGACGCCCGCTACTCCCACCAAAGGCAAGAGCAAGGGGGCCACCACCACCGTCAGCGACACATCGTCAATAATCATGCCCACGACAATCAGAAAGACGTTAACCATCAAGAGAATGCCGATCGGGCTATCCACCAGGCCCGTCACAAATGTCGTCAAATCCTGCGGCACACCCTGAGCCACTAAAATCCGCCCAATCAGGAAAGAAAACAGCAGAATCAGAATGACCGTTCCCGTGGTTTCAGCCGTGCGTACAAAGCTGGTACACAGTTTGCGCAGAGTCAGTTCGCGGTACACAAAACACCCGATACCAATCACCAGCACCACGGCAACCGCAGCAGCTTCCGTTGGCGTAAACACGCCGCCATAAATACCGCCCAGAATCAACGCTGGAATACAGAGGGCCGGGACCGCATACAACAAGGTTTTGAGGGAGGAACAACGATCCTTCTGATCTACTTCGGGGGCTGGCAGCTCCTTGAACCAGCGTCCTGCCACCACATAATTGAACAGAATCAAACCGACCATCAAAAGCATGCCCGGGCCGATGGTGGCTGCAAAACAAGCCACAACTGATTGCTGCGTCACCACGGCGAACAAAATCATGGTGATGGACGGCGGAATCAAAATGCCCAGCAAAGAGGAAATTCCCAGCAAGGCAGCCGAATACTGACGTGGATAGCCACGCTGCTCCATCGGGTCCACAAGGATCGTGCCTATCGAGGCAACCGCAGCCGAGGCCGTGCCTGAGATCGCCCCGAACACCCCCGACGCCAGCACCATGCTGGCGCCCATACCGCCCCGGCGATTTTTAACCAGCATTTCCGCAAAGCCCACCAGACGATGAGCAATGCCCCCGGCCTGCATCAAGTAGCCCGCCATAATAAACAGCGGCAAGGCCAGCAAGACAAGGGAGTTCAAGGAACGAAAGCCTTGCAGCATCAAGGTGTTCAGATTGACGTCATACACCAGCGTCAGCATCAAAAGCGTACCGGCAAAAGACCAGGCCACCGGCACACCGACGCCCAAGAGGAACAAGAGCAAGAGAACAGAGAATCCCGCATGCATAATTAATGGCCTCCACGGCGCAAGGCCATCAAAGACTGATACAAATCGCGCAGCGCATACAACAGGCTGCCTGCCGCATTCAAGCCAATTGCCATTTGTGGCACCCAGATTGGGATGCCCAGCTCCGGCATGGTGGTCGAGAAGCGCGAGCCCCACATGAACATGCGCAAGGTCCAATAGGCGAAGGCCGCCACAATCACCAGTACCAATATCGAAACGATGAAACGGTGAATGTCCCGCGCCCTGGGCGTGCGCAAACGATGCGATAGATAATCCACCACCAGATGCTGACGCGACTGGCTGGCAATCAGCGCCCCGGTCATATAAAGCCAGATCGCAGCCACCATCACGATGGTATGTACACCGGTAGCCGGCCAATTCAGGTAATAACGAGCCGCGACCACATAGGCCAGGCCCGCCGCCACCACAATGCTGGACGCAATGGCCAGCCATTCCAGGGCGATCAAGGCCGGGCCGCGCCTAATCGGAATGTCCTCACTCATGGTCATACTCCCTTGATCCAAGGTGTTTACTGAAGAGCCGAGGCATTTTTCTCGATATGCGCCATGATGCCCTCGCCTACCTCTGCTCGCATCGCCGGCCAGACCTTGGCGCGCACCTGCGTACCCAGCTCTGCCAACTGATCCTTATCGAGCTCGATGTACTGCTTGCCTAGGGCTTTCCATTTTTCAACGATGGCATCATCCGCCACTTGAGCACTCGCAAACTGCTCTTCCATGATGGTGAGGGCAGATGCCTCCACGACGTTCTGATACTCGGGCGACAAGGCTTCCCAGGCTTCCAGATTCATGGACAGCACGCCGGTGATGAACTGCTGCTTGCTGCGCACGTAATAATCCAGCGTGTCGCGAAAGTACTCGTAGTCGTAGAAGATGACGTTGGCCGCATCCCCATCGACCACACCGGTCTGAATAGACGTAAACACTTCGCCCCAATCAATGGCCGCCGTCTGATAACCCATGGCTTGCACGGACTGCTGCATCATGGAGATAGGAGGCACACGCACTTTGATGTTTTTGGCTCCCTCTACCGTCAGAGCATGTTTGCCCTTGGTCGCCACCCCGTTAAAACCTTCCGGCCAGGCACCAAAAAACTTCAGACCGTTTTCTTTGTAAATCCCACCCAAGGTTTCATTGAGCCAGCCGCCGGGTTTATAGGCGGCCAAGGCCTGCTCCCAGGTGGTGAACATATAGGGGGTGTAGATCACCGCAATGCGTTTGTCGTAAGACGTCATGGGCCAGTTCAGCATCAACTGCACATCCCCGGCGACGTGCTGGTCAAACACTTCCTCCTGCCCACCCAGCTGATTTTGATAGAACACTCGTGGTGCCACCGCCCCTTGGGTTCCCTCCTTGATCAAGGAAGCCCACTTTTCAATGGCCGCGCCACTGGGTGAACCTTGCGCCCCCGAGTCCGTCGCAATGCGCATGGTTTGTGCGGACACGGTGGCCGCGCTCAGGCTGAACATCACCGTCAGCAACGTCTTGCTCAACAATTTCATAACTCCTCCTGGGTATTTTTTAAATTTCTTGTTCAATAATCTGTACTAAGCTTCTGCTCGGTGCCGCCACAACTCCCAACCCAAACGAGCCCGCACCCCCACATCCAGAAATGGACGCGGTGGCAAAGCATCGGGTTCTCCCAAGGCCTGCATCTCTTGAATCAAAGGGTTGTCCAATCCACAAGCCAAATCGGCCACCAGCATGCCGGAGATGGTGCCTTTGGTCAGGCCCACCCCGTTTTGACACACGGCGGAATACACATGCGGTGCCACCTGCCCAAAACCCGGCGCACCATTACGGGACAAGCAGATAAAGCCAGTCCAAGTGTGTTCCATCTCTACGTTCTTCAGATTTGGGAAGCGCTCATCAAACAGGGTTTTGTGCTCGATGCGAACCCGCCGACGACTCTCATCATCACTGAGCAGATTGGGCGCGTAAGTCATATGCTGACGAATCAAAATGCGCTGATCATTGGTGCGCCGCATGGTGATGCCCACAAACGCATTGGCAGGTGTCAAACCCCAGCTAGGCAAACCGCCCAGTTCACGCTGTTCACTTTCAGTCAGGCAGCGGGTCAAGCTGGCATGAGCGGCCATAGGCATCAACTTGCCACTGTAAAAACCAAACTGTTCCGCAAAAACGTTAACGGCCAGAATCATCTTGCCTGCACGCACCTTGCCGCCCGGTGTTTCCAGCGTGACACCATCGCCCTGCTCTAAAGACAAAACCGGTGTTTTTTCATAAACAGTGACATTGGCGGGCATATTGTCAGCCAGGCCACGGGACAAACCTGCCGGGTTCAGCAGCACGGTGCCGGGGGTGTAAATGCCGGTGCGAAAATGCGTAAAACCCAGCTTGTCATGCAAGGCTTTGCCGTCCAGCCACTCATAGGGCTCTTTCAGGGATTCCAATACCTGACGGGTCGGCTTCAAGGTTTTCTCTACCCCCTCCTGCGACACGGCAGCATGGAACTTACCGATCGGGCTCCAATCGCACTTGATGTCGTAGCGCTCCACCTGAGTTTTCAGATAAGCGATAGCGGTACGTGCCAAACGTAGATGCGAGCGCGCAGCATCCAGCTCCCCCATGGAACTGCCCACGTTATGAGGACTATCAATTGCGAAACCTGAATTCCGACCCTGGGCACCCTCCCCAACCAGGTCCGCTTCCAGCACCACAATGCTGTCCCCAGGGCGGTTCTCTGCCAGGCGACGCGCAGCGGCCAGACCCGCCAAGCCACCCCCGACAACAACCCAATCCGCCTGCACATCTTGAGTCAGTGCTGCGTTGGGAGTACGAGGGGCCAGCAAGCGGCTCCAACCGTTGGTCTTATCGTTCTCGGGAAGCTGTTTGATTCTTTTTACTGTCATGCAGCCGCCCTGGCGCTGGCCCAGTTACTGGGGTGCAAGCAGTAATGGATCAGGGCGGATTCCGCCTCGTAGATCAAGGGCGTGCCAGCAGGCAACCAAATGCAATCCAAAGGCCCCGCTGTCAACACGCCTTGCGGCGTGTGGATATTGACGCTGCCCTCAATCACCGTAACGACCTCGTCATACAACACGGTCCATTCAATCCGGGCATTGCTCAGACGGGCATAACCGGCGCTCAGAGGGGTGCCATCCTGTTCCCCGACAATCTCCGCCAACTGCGCCATCTCCGGTTTTTCCTGTCGGGGCTGGAACGCCAGATCAGCAAAACGCATCACCCTAGGCAAGCTCTTTTCAATAGTCATTAGGATCACCAAACACAAGTGGATTTAGAACATACATATCTGTATGTGGTGATAATAAAGAGCCAAATTTGAGGCGTCAATGCAGTGGGAGATGGGGATTACCCTGCGTTCAGGTCGGCAATTGGTTTAAACCTGAATGGTTTTCTGAGGCGCTACTGGGGAACTGAAGTGGCGAAAAAAAACCGGAGTACGTGGCTCCGGTTTTTCGAGTTAATGAAGGTTCACGTAGCCCGTGCTGTCTTTCCTGGGGTAATAAGCGAACTTCTCCACCAGCGTGGTGCTGCTGTCATCCAGACCTAATACCTCGACATGGGCACCGCCACGGCGCAGCTTGAGCACTACCCGGTCCAAAGCCGCGACCGAGCTTAAGTCCCAAAATCGTGTTTGACTGACATCAATGCAGATGCGCGCCACAGGTTCTTGGTAATCGAACTGGGCCGCAAAGATCTCGGACGATGCAAAAAACACCTGTCCCAAAACAACATAGGTACGTGTCTGTCCATCCGGACTAAGACTGGAGCTGACTTGCAGGATACGGCGCACCTTGTGAGCAAAAAACACGCCGGAAAATAACACGCCCGTGAGCACTCCCTTGGCCAGATCATGTGTTGCCACAGTGACAACAACAGTTGCCAGCATAACCACGCTGGATGTTTTGGGATGCGTCACCAAGTCTTTGATTGAGCCCCAATTAAAGGTACTGATAGAAACCATAATCATCACGGCGACCAAGGCAGCCATGGGGATCTGTGCAACCCCGTCTCCCAGAAAGACGACCAGAATCAAAAGCACCACCCCCGCAGTCAAGGTGGATAAACGGCCACGGCCGCCCGACTTCACGTTGATAACGGACTGACCAATCATGGCGCAACCTGCCATGCCCCCTACAAAACCAGTCGTAATGTTGGCGATACCTTGACCCACGCATTCTCTGTCTTTATTGCTGCTCGTATCTGTCATGTCGTCCACGATCGTGGCTGTCATCAAAGACTCAAGCAGCCCGACTACACAAAGCGTGGCGGAGTACGGAAGAATGATGGTCAGCGTCTCCCAGCTCAATGGAACCTGCGGAATCAGGAAACTGGGCAAGCTGTCGGGTAATGCTCCCATATCGCCAACGGTACGAATATCCAGCCCCAAAACCATATAGGCGATACTCAAGACCACAATGGCGACCAAGGGCGAAGGGATAGCTTTGGTGAGATGCGGCAGCCCATAAATAATCACCAGTCCAGCCGCCGTCATGGCATAAACCGGCCAGCTTACATTGGTCAGCTCGGGCAATTGAGCCATGAAAATCAAAATGGCCAAGGCATTAACGAAGCCGGTTATCACCGAGCGAGAGACAAACTGCATGAGCTGGCCCAGACGCAGAAACCCGGCCAACATTTGCAGGATGCCCGCCAGAATAGTCGCGGCTAAGAGATAGTCCAGCCCATACTCTTTTACCAGCGTCACCATCACTAAGGCCATCGCGCCGGTCGCCGCCGAAATCATTCCAGGTCGGCCCCCCACAAAAGCAATCAACGTGGCAATAGAAAACGATGCGTACAGACCAACTTTAGGATCCACGCCAGCAATGATGGAGAAAGCGATGGCTTCAGGAATGAGTGCCAAAGCCACCACCAGGCCAGCCAACAAGTCACCCCGAACGTTAGAGAACCACTCCATTCGAATTTTTTCAATAAACATAGATACACCACCCTTGGCAAAAAAGGGATAGACGCGCCCACAAACCCTGCTCTGTAAAAAGCGGGGGACGCTAGACAAACAAGAACAAGCCCGAAGCCAGAAAAGGCCACGGACAAGTCAATAAATGTGGGTTTGCAAGAAGAGATCGCTCTTGCGGCGTCGGTGCCCGCTTAGGGCGGTGTAACGGAGTGGAAGTGTCCGCGAGGCAGGGCTGAGCCCCGGTAATTAACCGGTGCTAGTGTGAGGTAAGCAAGAGTAGCCATAGCCGTGATTGTACTCAGAAGTTCGCGTGGTGTCGGGCGTTGGCCGTCAAACCTGCTCTGCCCCATCTTCCACGCCTACATCAGGAAGATCCGCATTTTGCCGCTTGGCCTTCTGCTCACGCAGAAACGCCAAGGCGCGAGAGGGATCACGCGTGCGGGCAAAGGGCGGCAAGCCGCGCCACAGCAATTTGCCGTAGGGTTTCTCGACAATGCGAGTATCCCCCACCATCAGCACGCCCCAATCACGCTCGGTACGGATCAAGCGCCCTGCCCCTTGTTTCAGGGCGATGGCCGCTTCTGGCAACTGATATTCCATAAACGCATTACCGCCCCTATCCTTGCACTCTTTAATCCGCGCTTCCAGCACAGGATCATCGGGTGGCGCAAAGGGCAGCTTGTCGATAGCCACCAAGGTCAGGGCGTCACCGGGCAGGTCGATGCCTTCCCAGAAGCTGGCGCTCCCGACCAGTACCGCATTCCCGCGGGCACGGAACTCGTCCAGCAGGACTTGCCGGGACCGCTCACCCTGGCGCAGCACATTACGTTCTATATCCTCTTGGTCGAATCGATCCCGAAGCATGTCAGCAATCCGCTCCACCGAGCGCAATGTCGTACAGAGCACCAGCACACCACCCTGTCCGGCTTTGATCAACGGCATCAACGCATCCACAAAGGCCTGGTTGAAATTAGGGTGACTAGGAAGGGGTAAGGTGCTGGGAACATAGAACAGCGCCTGATTGGGGTAATCAAAGGGCGAGGCCCAGGATTCGGTGCGCGCATCAAACAGGCCCAATTGCCGTTTGAAGTGATTGAAATCCCCGTGTACGGACAAAGTGGCCGAAGTCAGCACCCAGGCCTGCTCCTTGCCTCTGTACCGCGAGAAAATCTTTGCCACCGACAAAGGCGCACTGTGCAGACGTAAATAGTGCTGGCCGCTTTCTACCCAGCGCACAAATTCGTCCGGCTGGTCTTCATCTGTTTCGCTGTCCGGCAAATAAGCGTGGCGGCCTTGGCGATCCGGCTGGCTCCACTGGAACAAGCGCGCACGAATCTCCAAAGCACTTTTATGGGCTGCTGCCAAATCCGGGTGGCGCTCCGCCACCATAGCCAGCATCTTGATGACCTTATCGAACGTTTCGAGCAAGTTCTCCAAGGCTTCATCAAAGCGCTCTGGCTCTGGCAAGGCCTGGAAGGTGGCTCGGCCACCTTGCGCCGCCAAAGCAGCGGTACGCAAATGCAGATCGCGAGCCGCTTGTTCCAGCTTGCGGGCGACCTGGCTCCAGTCCACGGTTTCCCGAGCCTGGGCCAAACCAGCCGCTTCAATCTGCCGGCACAGGTCAGTTAGCTGATACAAGGACACACTGCTGCCCAGAAAGCGCGTCGCGACATCCGGCAATTGATGCGCCTCGTCAAAGACGACCAAATCCACGTTGGGCAGTAAATCAGTAACGCCCTCTTCACGCAAGGCCAGATCGGCCATGAACAAAGCATGGTTCACCACTACCACATCCGCATCCTGCGCATGGCGGCGGGCTTTCATCACAAAGCAGTCACGCACAAAAGGACAGTCCTGCCCCAAGCAGTTGTCTCGGGTGGAGGTTACCCGGTGCCAGATATCGGCGTCCTCGGGCACTTCGGCCAGTTCCCCTTTGTCACCACTGCGGCTGCGTTCTGTAAAAAGCTGGATAGCACGCAGATAGGCAATCTCGGCCCGGGATTTCAAGGCTCGGTCGTCCTGCCCCAGGCGATCCAGATGGTAATGACAGACGTAATTGCTTCTGCCCTTGAGCAGAGCCACATCCACCGGCAATGCCAGTGCTTTGCGTAGATGAGGAATATCGCGACGGTACAACTGGTCCTGCAAGGTGCGCGTACCGGTTGAGACCAGCGCTTTGCCTCCTTGCATGAACACAGGCACCAGATAGGCCCAGGTTTTGCCTGTTCCTGTACCGGCCTCGGCGATCAGCACGCCCGAGTCGGCGACCGTTTCGCTAATGGCTTGGGCCAGCTCCAGTTGGGCCTGCCGCGGACGATAGTGCGAGACAGACTCCGCCAGGGGGCCTTGAGGGGAAAATATATCGGAATAATCCTGCAACAACATGGGGCAAAACCGCTAAGGGATAGGTGACGTCTGACAGAACTGTCTACAATCACAGTGGAATACATACAAGATGATACCTGCCAATCCTGTGTCGCTGCCGGTCTTTATGGCAAAATGCGGCGCTTGCAGACCCTTTTACAACGATGGACCCAT
>SMEN01000528.1_pt1 | contig 10583 bp, 8 predicted proteins | sample 2456271 | NCBI WGS metagenome assembly SMEN01 (sample SAMN10132593, study PRJNA489261) | soil metagenome | isolation source: day1 control-loamy sand soil ammended with raw manure from dairy cow... | place: USA | collected 2015-04-01 | reverse complement strand
GCGTAAATAAAATAGTGAGAAGCCAAATGGTGGATGCATAAAGGATGTTTGCATATTAACGGCTAAGATCACGCCGAACCAGATCAAATCGATACCCATCTTGTCGGCTACCGGTGCCAGCAAGGGCACGATGATGAAAGCCAGCTCGAAGAAATCCAGAAAAAAGGCCAACACAAACACCAGTACACTGACCAGGATCAGGAAGCCATATTCACCGCCGGGAAGGTCAATCAGCAAGTGCTCTACCCACAGGTCGCCATCCACGCCACGGAACGTCAGCGAGAAAATGGTGGAACCGATCAGGATGAACATCACAAAGCAGGACAGCTTGGCGGTGGTATCCATAGCTTGCTTGAGCAAGTCTATGCTCAGGCGACGACGGCTAACCGCCATCAGGATGGCACCCACTGCGCCCATCGCCCCGCCTTCGGTTGGCGTGGCAATACCCAAAAAGATCGTACCCAGCACCAGAAAGATCAGACCCAGTGGCGGGATCATCACAAACACCACGCGCTCGGCCAGAATCGACAGTAAACCCAGCTTGAGCCACTTATTGAGTAAGGCCAGCAAGAAAGCCACGCCCCCGACCAGCAAGATGCCGATGATGACTTTCTCATCAATCGGGCCATTGGGGTCAATCCAGAACTCGTCCAGTACATAGCCAGCCACCAGAGAGATCAACAAGAGCACGCACAAGGAGCGGGCACCCGAACGTCCATTGGGCTCGGAATAGGTACGGTGTTCAACTGGGATCGGCGGCACATCCTTGGGACGCAGCACAGCCAGAACCAGGATGTAGGCCAGGTAAGTACCGGTCAGCACCATACCAGGCACCATGGCACCACGGTACATATCACCTACCGAGCGACCCAGCTGGTCGGCCAGCACGATCAGCACCAGCGAAGGCGGAATAATCTGCGACAAGGTACCCGATGCAGCAATGACGCCGGTTGCCAGCCTACGGCTATAGCCGTAACGCAGCATGATGGGCAGGGAAATCAGGCCCATGGAGATGACCGAAGCCGACACAACGCCGGTGGTCGCGGCCAACATGGCACCTACGGCTACCACGGCAATAGCCAAACCACCCGGCATAGAACCGAACAACTGGCCAATCGTGTCGAGCAGGTCTTCCGCCATGCCCGAACGTTCCAGAATCAAACCCATAAAGGTAAAGAAGGGAATAGCCAGCAAGGTGTCATTGGCCATGATGCCAAACACCCGCAGCGGTAGAGCCTGGAACAAAGACCAGTTAAACAGGCCCATTTCCACGCCAATCAAGCCAAACACCATGCCATTGGCGGCCAGGGCAAAGGCCACCGGGAAACCCAGCAGCAGGAACATAATCAGTGATGCGAACATCACCGGCGCCATATTGGCGACAAATAAATCCATCATGATCTGGTTCAGCCTTTGTGTTGATGCTCGAACTTGGCTTGTGCTTGCTGCGCAATTTCTTCAGCCAGCAATTCTTCCGGTGTTTTTTCCTGCAACTTCTTGTTGGGGTTGGGGCAGACACCGCGCAGAAAACCGATGCACTTGATCAGGTGTGAAATCCCCTGCAGGGTCATCAGGGCAAAACCAATAGGAATAATCAGCTTGGCAGGCCAGCGGATCAGGCCACCGGAGTTCGAGGACACTTCCTGGCTCAGATAAGAGTCCATGAAGACCGGCCAGGACAAGACCATGATGGCGATACAGGCAGGCAGCATGAACAGCAAAACACATATCGTTTCGATCACGATCTGTTTGCGCTCGGACAGGCGCGAGGCCAACACATCCACGCGTACGTGTTCGTTACGCAAAAAGGTGTAGCCACCGGTCAGCAAGAACAAGGCGCCAAATAGGTACCACTGCACCTCCAGCCAAGCATTGGAGCTGGAGTCAAAAAACTTCCGTGAGATAGCGTTGTAGGAGCTGATCACCACCACCAGCAGAACCAACCACATGACCGTGCGGCCACATAGTCGATTCAGGCTGTCGATCGCCCTTGATAATTTGAGTAAAGATTGCATCAATCCCCCAGGTTTTCTGCGTTGAAGTTGGTTGAAATCTAGTTGGACCGAAAACGAGTAGCGCGCTTTTCAACTGCATCAAGCAGGAAATACAGCACCAATCCCATGACGGCCAAAATAAACAGGGCGGAGAACACCCGCACTGTGTCGAACACCCCTTGGGCGCTCATAATCACAAAGCCCAGACCGCGCTGCGAGGACACAAACTCACCCACAATGGCCCCCACTAAGGCCAGGGACAGGGCCACTTTCAGGCCCGCCATGATGGAAGGCAAAGCAGAGGGCAAACGCACTTTGAAAAACAAGGCAACAGGTCCGCCTTTCAAAACCCGGCCCAGGTCCAGAATGTCGGGGGAGACCGAGCGCAGGCCCTGCACTGTATCGACAATCACAGCAAAGACAGCAATCAGAAAGGCGATGGCCACTTTGGGCTCGTAACCCGTTCCCATCCAAACCACAAACAAGGGGGCCAGGGCAACTTTAGGAATACTGTTAAAGCCCACAATCAGGGGATAGCAAAACCGCTCGAACAGGGGCGAGCCCACCAAAGCAACCGCAATCAGCACGCCACCTACGGCGGCCAATACAAATCCAGCCAAGGTGACGCCCAGCGTGTAAAGCGCCTGGCCCATATACCAACCCAATTCACCATACAAATCCTTCAGAATCAGCGAAGGGCGCGGCAAAATAACTTCACGCACCTGCCCCAGCCAACAAATTAGTTCCCAAGCCAGCAGCACCACGACCGTAGAAATTAAAGCCGCCAGCCAGGAGGGGATAGAACGCAACGCTTTATTCATGACTGTCTCCCGCAGCATCGGCAATGCCGAACAATTGACGGATGTGCGCCACGTGGCGTCCAAACTCGGGAGTCTCACGCAAGGACAGAGGACGTGGACGAGGAAAATCGATCTGGATTTTCTCCAAAATGCGCCCTGGACGAGACGAGAACACCAGCACGGTATCGGCCAGAAACACAGCCTCGGCAATGCCGTGCGTCACAAACAAGGTGGTGTTGCCCGTTTTCATCCAGATGCGCTGCAACTCTGCGTTCATGTTGTCGCGCGTCAAGGCGTCCAGCGCACCGAAGGGCTCATCCATCAGCAACAAGCGCGGATCGTCCACCAATGCACGGCAGATCGACGCACGCTGGCGCATGCCACCCGATAACTGACGCGGGTAGCTATCGGCAAACTGAGACAGGCCCGTTAAGGCTAGCAAGGAGTCCACCTTGTCCAGATAGTCCGCCGTGCGCTTGCCAGCAAACTCCAGCGGCAAAAGGATGTTGTCGCGAATAGTGCGCCACTCCAGCAAGGCATCTCGCTGAAACACCATGCCCACCTGATCAGGTGGGCCAATGACAGGCTGTTGATCCACCGTCAAGGAACCACTGCTAATGCTTTCCAGCCCCGCCACACAGCGCAGAAACGTGCTTTTCCCGCAGCCGCTGGGGCCCAGAATACTGATGAACTGACCGGGTTGAATATCAACGTTGATGCCATCCAAGGCCAGCACATCTCGCGTGCCCTCAAAGCGCTTGCGCACATCTTGAGAAAGAACCCGCGCTGCCATTACTTCAGCTCCAGACTGCTTAAGGATTGCGGGGTGACCACGCCGGACTGGTAGTAGTCCGTGACTTTCTGGCCAGAGGGGATCAGCTCCACACGCTCCAGAGTCGCAATAGTCTTGTCCCAATCAGCAGCCTGGTTCACACCAATACTGCCCTGCTCCACCGCCGGACCAAAATAGGTTTTAAGAATGTTCAGCTGGTCCAGCAAAATGGCTTTATCCAGACGCGCATTGGGGCGCTGGGCCACAATCGCATCCACAGCCTCTTGCTCGTGACCGCTGTAAATGTAGTTCCAGGACTTGGCCACCACATTGGAGAATGTCGTCAGTTCAGGCCCACGGCTGGCCAGCTTGGATTCGCTGGTGAACAGGCCAAAGCTGACCATATCCAGGCCATGTCGGGCGAAGGGAATCGCATTGGACGGACGCTGACGCGAGACCGAGGCCAATACAAAAGGGATGGTGGAGATGACCGCATCAGCCCGGCCCACCGCGTAGGTCGCCGCCTTGCCAGCCGCATCCACGCTCAGCAAATCCACATCACTACGACGCAAGCCGCCTGCCGCCAGGAACGCATCCACAAACGGTGCTTCCAACGAACCGGCGGTGTAGGCGATCTTGCGGCCCTTCAAGCCTTCCGGACCGGTGATGTCGGAATCCTCGGGCACCAAGACGCCAATATCGCTGGACGTGGCAAACGTTGCCAGCCCTTTAACCGGCAGGCCTTTGCTGCGGGCAATCACCATCGAGGCCAGCGCGGCCTGGCCCACGTCAAAACGGTCGCTGCCGCCGACTATCTGCACGGCTGTTACCGAGCCATTGCCATCTTCCAGCCGCACATCCAGGCCAGCCTGCTTGAACCACCCCTTCTCCACCGCCAGATGAAACGGTGCGTGAACGGCCCAGGGGGTCCAATCCAGCTTTACATTCAGCGGCTGAGCGGCGACCCCCCACGTGCTCAACAACAAGGTGACCCCGATTGCGAGGCGAACACGTCCCCCCAAAGCATGGTGCTCTGTCATCTCCTTACCCCCGTTCTATTTATCGTCTTGCGTCGTCTATGCGCTTATGAGCGCCGGAAAAGTCCCTTAAAGCGATCCCACAAAATGCTGAAGAACATCTTGACCGGATTGAACTCGGCCACCACCGGCTCCTCGCCTTCGGCCAACGGTTTTTCAAGGCGCAGGTTCACGTTCTTGCCAAACTCTGCAATCATGCGGCGCACGAAATCCTGAACCAGGCCGGACCGCGAAAACTGTGCCAATGGGCCTTGCAGCGAATACACCAGCTCCACTTCTACCCGGCTGCGATCATCGCCTTCGGGAATGACCTGGTAGCTGACATCCCCACGGGCACGCGACTGGCTCAAGGAATCCACACCCTCGCCCCGCAACACCGCAGCGCGGCGTTCGTTGTCTTCTTCCAGCGTGGCATTGCCCTTGAAAGCCGCCGACATGGGGCCAAACTTGATGGCGATTTTGCCTTGTACCGTCGCCCCTTCCTGGGATTCAATGATGGCACCGGGCAGACACCCCGCCACCTTGGGCAGATCTTTCATGAAGGCCCAGACCTGGTCCGCCGGGAATCGGGCTTCAAAGCCACCCAGGATCGCCTGGCCCTTGCCTTTGTCAGCAGGGCCGGACGCCGCCGGAGCGGCCGCCACTGGAGCTGGAGCCTGCAGCTCTTCCTGCACGGCCTCAAACGTGGTGAACCCGTTTTGCGTCCAATCTTGCTGCACATCCTGAACGACAGCAGCCCGCAAAGCCTCAATCTGGGCATCCGGCTGATCGCGCAAGGCTTGCAGCACAGACAGAATCGCGGCCGTAATGCCTTGGTAGCCAGTGCAACGGCAAATATTGCCGGACAGTTCAATACGCACACGAGCTTCGTCGGCATCAGGCAGGCGCAACACAATGTCGCGGCTGGTGGCCAACATGCCGGGCGTACAAAAGCCGCATTGCAAAGCGTGTTTTTCCGAGAACGCCGTACGCAGACGGCTCATGATCGGGTCGTCGTTATAGCCCTCAACCGTGGTGACGTCATGCCCATCGCATGCACCGGCAAAAGTAATGCAGGAGCGCACCGGACGGCCATCGACCAGTACCGTACACGCACCGCACACACCGTGTTCACAGCTTAGATTGGTGCCAGTCAGCCGGCTTTTCTCGCGGATGAAATCACCCAGATGGGTACGTGGCTCGGCCTCATGCTTTTGCTGGCGGCCATTAACTTGAATCGAGATTTCTGCCATGTCTTAACCTTTCACGCCTAGCGCCTGCTGCACGCTGCGCTCTACTACCGTACGGAACAGCACCTGATGGGCCTCGTCCCTGTGTGCCAGATACGGCTGCAAGGCCGTTGCAATTGTGTCGCCTGCCAAGGCGGCTGCGCCTTGCGAGGCTACCTTCACGGCCAGCTCGGGTAAGGAACGCGGTGCGCCTTCCATGGCTCCGATCACCACTCGCGCCGTGCGCGTGGCCGAGTCGAAATAGCAAGCACAGCTGGCATCCGCGAACTCACCCACTTTGCGGGTGAATTTGTAGTAGCCCCAACGAGCCGAACCAGACACTTCAGGGACGTCTACCGACTCGATAAACTCACCCGCTTCCAACACGGTGGTGTAGGCGGCCACCATGAACTCGCTCATGGGAACGGTGCGGCTGCCTTGCGGACCACGCACATTGACACGTGCACCCAAAGCGGCACAGGTCAGCACCCAGTCTGCGGCTGGATCGGCATGGGCCAGACTGCCGCCCAAAGTGCCGCGATTACGTACACCCCGATAAGCAATACGGCCTGCCACTTTTTGCATCATGTGGCCACGCAGCAGCTCGTAAATGCCGTCTTCGATCTGGGCATGGGTGACCGCTGCGCCGATGCGCAGCAAGCCATTCTTGGCCGAGACCTGACGCAATTCTGGCACGGCCGACACATCCAGCACGCGGCCTGGACGCACCAGACGTAAATTCAGCATGGGGCCCAGGGACTGGCTCCCCCCCATCAGGCGTACCGCCGACGGGTCACTGCCAAAGGCATCCTGGATCTGTTTCAGGCTCTGGGCCTGTTCGTATTCAAACTTGGCGGCCTTCATGCCTGAACCTCCGACACGGGCTGGGTTGTTTGCGCAGCTGCGGCACGAATCGCGCTCAGCAGTCGATGCGGTGTGACCGGGGTATGAGATACCTTGGCACCGGTGGACTTCAAGGCATTATTGATAGCGGACATAATGGCGGCGGGTGGCGCAATCGCCCCCCCCTCGCCCATGCCCTTGGCACCAAATTCGGTATTGGGCGACGGGCTTTCCATGTGTTCGATATGAATATTGGGCACTTCGCAGGCACCCGGCATCACATAGTCTGCCAACGTGGAGGCCAGCGGCTGGCCAAACTCGTCGTACGGCATCTCTTCGTACAAAGCGGTGCCAATCCCTTGCGCAATCCCGCCTATGGTCTGGCCTTCAACAATCATGGGGTTGATCATGACGCCGCAATCCTCGACCACAACGTACTTCAACACCTCCACGCCGCCAGTGCGCGGGTCTACCGCCACCACGACTGCATTGCTGGCATAGGTAAAGCTGCCGGTATCGACTTTAGGCTTGTAGCCCACAGACAGTTCGAGCCCTTGCGGGTCGACATCGTCAGGTAAATACTGCGGGTTGATATACCAGGCATCAGCCACTTGCGAAATGCTGATCTGGCGGCCATCGGCGGTAAAGAGATCGCCTTGATGCTGCAGGCTGTCTACCTCCGTCCTTAGCATGTGAGCAGCAATCTTGCGTACACGGGGCAGCAGCTCTTTGCAGGCCTTCGATACCGCACCGCCAGACATCACCAGGGAACGCGATGCGTAGGTGCCGGTAGAAAATGGCGTGCGGCCCGTATCACCATGAACCACCTTGATCTTGGCAACGGGGATACCCAGGATTTCACTGGCGATCTGTGCGAAAGACGTTTCCATGCCCTGACCGTGGGAATGCACCCCAACGCGCACTTCCAGGCCACCGTCCGGTGTCATGCGTATGAAAGCCTGGTCAAAGCCAGGAATCACCGCCGTGCCCCAACTGGCAAACACGGACGTGCCGTGTGCCGACTGCTCGGTGTAGGAAGCCACGCCCAAGCCAATCAAGCGACCATCGGGCTCGCCCTGGGCCTGACGTGCCATCACGGCATCCACATCCACCGCCGCCAAGGCGCGACGCAGGCTTTCTGGATAATCGCCCGAGTCGTAATGCTTGTTGGCAACGTTGATGTAAGGCATTTGTTCGCCTTGCACCAAGTTCAACAGACGCACTTCCCAAGCCGGTTTGCCGACCGCCAAAGCGATCTGGTCCATCATCTGTTCAATCGCCAGACACACACCCGTACGGGCTACGCCGCGATACGGCATGAAGCCAGGCTTGTTAGTGCCTACACCGCGCGTACGGCAGCGGTAGCCACGAAAATCGTACGGTCCGGGCAAGTTGCCCAAGGCTTGGCCTACTTCCAGACCCACGGTAAAGGGCCAGACAGAATAAGCACCACCATCAATATCAATTTCTGCATCCAGCGCCAGCAAGCGGCCTTCATTGCTGATGTGGGCTTTCAGGCGGTACTGGTGTTCGCGCGTATTGGCACCGGCAATCAAGTGCTCGCGGCGATCTTCCATGAAGCGGAACGGCTTGCGGAAGGTCTTGGCCAACCAGGCCACGCACAGCTCTTCCTGATGCAAGACGCATTTATAGCCAAAGGCACCGCCCACGTCGGGTGAAATCACGCGCACCTGGGCCTGATCCATCCCCAGAAACTGGGCAATGCCCGTACGGTGCATATGTGGAATCTGGCTACCGCAATACACCACCAACTGGTCGGCCTGGAAGTCCCAGTAAGCCAGCACGGCTTTACCTTCCATCGGCAACATGCACTGGCGCGACAGGCTGACCGAGTGCTCGATCACCTGATCCGCACGGGCCGCATGTTCTTCAAACGCAATATCTGAGCGCAGCGTCACAAACTCGTTGTTCTGCCAGCCTTCATGCAAGAGATCGCCCTGAGCAGCCAGCGAGGCCTGGACACTGCCGTACACCGGCAGCTCGTCGTACAAAGCTTCGATTTCTTCCAGAACGTCTTCAGCCACGGCGCGGCTTTCACCGAACGCCAGGGCTACCGGCTCGCCCACATAACGCACGCTGCCCGAGGCCAGCGGCGGCATGCTGGAGGACTGATAGCTGGGCAAGGTGGAAGCGGCGTAGATATCCTGACAGTCCGGCATATCGACGCGGGTGATCACCTGCGCGCGCGCGCTGTCTTCAATATTGATCTGCCGGATACGGGCATGCGCCATAGGGCTGCGCAGGAAGGCGACTTCCTGCAGCCCTGGCATGGTCATATTGCCGATGAAGTTGCCCTGGCCATTGAGATGGCGCGCATCCTCTTTACGAAGGACACGCGCGCCGACTCCCTGGCCACCCGGGCTGGACGGATGACTGTGCTGACTCATTTCACTACCTTAATAATGTGCTGCTTAACTACGCTTGCCCAGCTCGCTGAAAGTGAAGTTGTCCAGGGCGTTTTCAGCAACCCGGAACCAGCTGGCTTCCTGCTCCTGGAAAGCCTTCCAGCTTGGATAGATTTTGGCAAAATCGGCATTGCTTTCAGACAACTCGGTCCACAGTTCCTGGGACTTGTCGTAGGCCGCCTTCATGACATCCTTGGGGAAGTAGCGCAGCTTGGCACCTTCAGCGACCAGTTTGCGCAAGGCAGCGGGGTTCAGGGCGTCGTACTTGGCCAGGCTCAACATGGTCTGTTCGTTACAGGCCGTCTCGAAAGCCGCTTTGAAGTTAGCCGGCAAGGCTTCCCAGGCGTCTTTGTTGACCATGCTGGTCAAGGAGGCGCTGCCCTCGAACCAGCCGGGGGAGTAGTAGAAGGGAGCTACTTTGTTCAAGCCCAGTTTTTCGTCGTCGTAGGGGCCAATCCACTCTGCGGCGTCAATCGTGCCTTTTTCCAGCGAGGAGTAAATATCGCTAGGGGGAATCTGCTGGGGAACAGCACCCAGCTTGGACAGCACCATGCCACCAACGCCACCGATACGCATCTTCAAACCCTGCAGGCTGCTCAGGTCTTTGATTTCCTTACGGAACCAGCCGCCCATTTGCACGCCTACATTACCGGCCACAAAGTTCACGATGTTGTACTGGCTGTACATGTCGCGCAGCAATTGCAGGCCACCACCAAAATGTACCCAGGAGTTGTGCTGACGGGCATTCATGCCAAAAGACAGGCCGGTATCAAAGGTAACGGCGGTGTTCTTGCCCACAAACGCCGTACTGAGTACATGGTTGCATTCCACCGTGCCATTGCTGATGGCATCCATATTCTGGGCGTAAGGCACCAACTCGCCGCCGGGAAAGGCGCGGATCTCGAACTTGCCTTCAGTCAGCTCGCTGACACGTTTGCACAGAGCTTCGGCGGAGCCGTAAATCGTATCCAGGCTTTTGGGCCAGCCGGTGGACATGCGCCAGCGCACGCTAGGGTTGTTTTGTGCAATGGCAGGGGCAGCAACTGCGGCCAAACCTGCGCCCGCTACTGTTGCCGATTTCAGCAAAAAACTACGACGCTCCATCACTTACCTCTTTGTATTTTTTAATGTATTCACACCCCTGCTCGATAGGGGCCTAGGTATTTTCCCGCCAGTCTGGCCGTGTCCTCAGACATATCTCAAAGGCGCTGGCCAGACCGTCCCCCCTGGGGGACAAGACGGATGCTCAAAGCAGTGTCATTGCGCTAAAAAAATCACATTTACTGTCTCGATAATAGTAAGTGTGCTGATTAATTTATTTTTGGTCAAGCAGGGAAAATACTGACGCATGTCCTTGATGGGATAAAGGAAAGCCGTATCAATAGCTTAAGCTTAAACTAGCACAATCCCTGATAAAAACGATATTTTATTTTATAATTTATACAGTATACTGACTAACTGAAAGCACCAACCGGAGACGACTTTGAACTGGATAAAAATTTC
>SMEN01000527.1_pt1 | contig 10589 bp, 10 predicted proteins | sample 2456271 | NCBI WGS metagenome assembly SMEN01 (sample SAMN10132593, study PRJNA489261) | soil metagenome | isolation source: day1 control-loamy sand soil ammended with raw manure from dairy cow... | place: USA | collected 2015-04-01 | reverse complement strand
GGGTGTGCATCAGCATGGCCTCTTTCATTTGCATGGAATCGGCCCAGATGCGCGAGGGAGCCGGCACCAGGTATTCAGGGATATCAAACAGGCGGCTGGCCAGTTCCCACAGGATGACGACGGCAATCAGGGTGATGGCCGGGACGGTAATCTCGTTTAAGTCGCGCAGACGCAGGCGTCGCTTGCGGATGGGGGCGGCGACCAGGGTTTGGGTTTGCTCGCTCATCAAGCCACCTCGTGTTGGAAAATAAGTTCACGGACGGCAGCGGCACAGCGTGTGAATTCAGGCGTGCCCACCAGGGAGAAGTCGCGCTCGCGTGGCAGGTTCACATCCAGAATTTCAGTGATCTGGCCGGGGCGCGGGGACATGACCACAATGCGGTGGCCGAGCATGACGGCCTCGGAAATGGAGTGCGTCACAAAGACAATGGTTTTGGGGTCTTCGTACCAAAGACGCAGCAGTTCCAGCGTCATGGTTTCGCGAGTCAGGGCGTCCAGGGCGCCAAACGGCTCGTCCATCAGGACCACTTTGGGGTTGTGGACCAGGGCGCGGCAAATGGCCACGCGTTGCTGCATGCCGCCCGAGAGCTGCTTGGGGTGGTGGTGCAGGAAGTTGCCCAGGCCAGCGGTGGTCAGCAGACGCTTGGCGCGGTTGCGGGCCTGATCGTCCAGGCGGCCCATGATGCTCGATGGCAGCAAGGTGTTGTCCAGAATATTGGCCCAGGGCACCAGCGTGGGAGCCTGGAACACAATGCCGGTGTCCTGGCGGGGGTGCGCCACCACTTCATCATCAATGCTGACGCTGCCAGTTGTTGGAATCAGCAAACCGGCAATCAGGCGCAGCAGGGTGGACTTCCCGCAGCCTGAAGCACCGACGATGGCAATGATTTCGTTGTCCCGGATATCCAGGTTGATTTGCTTTAGCGCCTGAGTTTCGCGGTCGGTGTTGCGACCGTAGATCAGGTTGACATCTTTAATGCGTATCACAATGCGCTCCTAGGCGCGCGCCGACCCGCCTGGGCCAGCCAGCACGCGCTCGAAAATCAGCTCAGCTCAGGGCTTGGCGGTGCCGTTGGCCTTGACGATAAATTGCGTGTCGTAGGCTTGGTGGTAGTCCCAGGCCGGGTCCAGACTTTGGGCTTCGGCAACGGCTTCGTACGTGGTTTTCATGCGGCCTTCTTCCAGGCTGCCCAGCCCGTGTTGGGCGCTGAAGTCGGTGTAGATGTAGCCCAGCACGGCATTCAGATTGCCCATGCAGTCATCCATATCAATTTCAGGATTGGCTTTCACATGCGCCTGGCAAGCGGTGTCCGGATCTTTGCGGGCGGCGTCCCAGGCCTGAATGGTGGCGTTCAGAAAGTTCTGCACCATTTCAGGGCGTTCGTTCAGCGTTTTTTCAGTGGCGAAGATGGACAGGGCGTAGATGTTGAAGCCCTGGTCGCTAAAGGGCAGTACCACGATTTCCTTGCCAAAACGCTTGGCCTGCTTGTTCTGGTAGTAGTAGTTGGTGGCCAGGAAAGGGGCGGCATCAACCTTGCCATTAATGAGCAAGGGGGCCATGGAGGAGCCGTCTACCGTGACCCACTGGATTTTGTCGGGATCGGTATTGGCTTTTCGGGCCACCATGGGGAAGTAGAGCTTGTGGCTATTGCCGGGCGAGACGGCAATCTTCTTGCCTTCCAGGCCGGAAAAGTCGGTAATGCCCGAGTCTTTGCGGACAAAAAGAGAATGGGCCGAATGCGAGAAGGTCGAGGCAATGGCCTTGACGGGAGTTTGGCTATTCTGGCGCGAGGTCAGGATGGCGGAAATGTCGGCCAGACCGATATCGGCGGCACCACCGGCCACTTTCAGAACCGTATCGCCCGAACCGGTACCGCGGGTGATTTTCAGGTCTATGCCGTGTTTCTCGTAAATTCCGTTGGCAATGCCCGAGTAGTAGGGCGCGTAGTCGCCTGTGGGGATGAAGTCCAGCATTAATTGAACTTTGTCGGCAGCGTGGGCGGTGGGCGCAGCGGCGGCCAGCCCCAAGCCCAACACCGCCAGGGTGCGTGCAAGCAGGGTTTGCATGATTTTGTCTCCGTGTCGTAGTTATGAAGCCGCTCTGTAAGTCCGTTGTGCACAGGGCTCAGCGGGATGGCAGCTTGAAAAAATTGAAACATAGGCAAATCAAAATGTCTTATGCTTATTTGTGCTCGAAACATAAGGCTAAGTTAAGGGATGCTGCTCAATCTTCGTCAAATCGAGGTCTTTCGTGCCATCATGCTGACCGGTTCCATCAGCAAGGCGGCACAGTTGCTGAACGTGTCTCAACCGGCCATCAGCCGCCTCTTGTCCTATACCGAATCACGCATTGGCCTGGTGCTGTTTGAGCGCATCAAGGGTCGCCTGTACCCCACGCCTGAAGCGCGTCGGCTCTACCAGGAAGTGGAGCAAGTCCATAACAGCGTGCAGCGCGTCAACGAGGTGGCGACCGACTTGATTGAAAAGCGCCAGGGCAGTTTGCACATTGCCGTCAGCCCCAGCTTGGGGCAGACCTTGATCCCTATGGCGGTGACTCGGTTTCGCAAGGCCTTTCCGGATGTGAAAGTCTATGTGCGCACCCTGATATCCAGTGATCTGGTGCAGGCGCTGGTGACGCAACAGGCCGAAGTGGGGGTGGCCATTGTGCCGCTGACCCATCCCAGCCTGCATGCCCAATCCATCTACGAAAACCATCTGGTGGCGGTGTTGCCAGCCAGTCATCCCTTGGCCGACAAGCAAGAGCTGGATGCCACTGATCTGGAGGGGCTGGACCTGATTGGTTATGGCAATGACACACCTTACGGTCAGATGGTGCAGCAATTATTTGGTAACCGCCCCGGCGTGCCGCAACTGGCGGTTGAAGTCCGCCTGACCCATATTGCCTGTGCCATGGTGCAAGCCGGTGCAGGCATTGCCATTGTGGATGAACTGGCCGTAGCCGGACGGGTCTGGCCCGATGTGGTGGTACGCCCAATTAACCCCCGTACTACTATGCCCCTGCACATGTTGCATTCCAATGTGGTGCCCGTTTCTCAACTGGCCCACGATTTTATGGAAGTCCTGGTGACGACATCGTCTAGGGGTATGCGAGCAGGCTGGGCTTAGGACTCTTTGGACGAAAAGCTGCTTTGCCCTGGCTGGCGCTAAATGCAGGCCGGGTGCACAGGTTTTGAATTAACACTATGTTATGTGGAGTTAATAAAAAAGCATATGACATCAAGGTTTTGCCACCCCTAGAATTGAAGCACTACAAACAGAAAATGGATGGCAAGGAGACCTTATGCAAGGCGTACACACAATCGCCGCGTTGGACGCGGCCGTATCACGCACAAACACCGCTTCCCGCTTGGGACGCGTCAGCCACAAAGCGGCTTGGATGTTGGCTGCATTGGCCGCTGGCCTGGCCTTGAGCCTTCCGGCTCATGCAGATAATCCCAATCAGGGCAAGAAATTCAAAGTCGCGGCTGACGTGGGCCTGGTGCCTTTTTTCATGCGCGGCACCGACGGTAAAACGGACGGTTTTTCCAACGATCTGACCCAGGAAGTGGCCCAGCGCATGGGGTATGACGGGGCAGAAGTGATCGACACCCCGTTTTCCGCTATTTTTGCGGGCCTGTTTTCCAGCCGCTATGACATGGTGGCCGCCCCCACCAACACCACGCGGGAACGCGCTCAGCAAATGCTGTTCGCCGAGCCCTATATGGCCGGTGGCTTGAGCTTTCTGGCCAAAAAAGGCGCAACCGTCAATTCGCTGGAAGACTTGAAGGACAAGACTATTGCCGTCAATAACGGCAGTTTCTCGGACCGCTGGTTGCAGGATAACCAGGAAAAATACGGCTACAAGATCCAGCGCTTTAACAAGAACACCGATGCGGTGCAGGCCGTTGCCATTGGTCGTGCCTTTGCCAATATGTCCGAGACTCCGCTGGCGCGCTACATCGCCACCCAAACACCCACTCTGGCCCCGGTCTATGACATGACCACCGAGGCCAACTACGCCTTTGCCTTCCGCCAGGATGACGTGGCCTTGCGCAATAAGGTCGATGAAGTGCTGGAGTGCATGAAGCAGGACGGCTCCTTGTCCAAGTTGCACGTGAAGTGGTTTGGTACCGAGCCTAATGCGGGCACTGCCATGACGGTGGTTTTCCCCGGCTACGGTGTACCTGACTTCCCAGGCTACGAGCCTACCGAGCACACTCCCGACTGCTCCCGTCCCTGATAGCGTCCTGACGCTGTTTTCCTAGCTATATGGCCCTGTACGGGCCGGTCCCCGCCTGCCCCCGTGGCAGGCGCGTCAAGGAGCGACCATGAATGAAATCGTCCGCATCCAGGGCTTGCGCAAATCGTTTGGGCAGGCCGAAATTCTTAAAGGCATAGATCTGAGCGTCAACACCGGCGAAGTCGTGGTGATGATTGGCGGCTCGGGCTCGGGGAAAAGTACCTGCCTGCGTTGTATCAATCGTCTGGAAACCCCTACCAGCGGCTCTATTGTGGTGGCCGGCAGTGATGTGACCTGTCCGCGCACCGACCTGAATCAGGTCCGGCAAAACATAGGCATGGTGTTTCAAGGCATTCACCTGTACCCGCACATGACAGCGCTGGGCAATGTGATGCTGGCGCTGCGCAAAGTCAAAAAAGTGTCCAAGGCTCAGGCTCAGGAGCAGGCCCGCCATCACTTGGAACAAGTGGGGCTGGCCGAGCGTATGGAGCACTATCCCAGCCAGTTGTCCGGCGGCCAGCAACAGCGAGTAGGCATTGCCCGTGCTCTGGCGCTGGAACCCAAAGTCATGCTGTTTGATGAGCCTACCTCGGGTCTGGACCCGGAGCTGGTGGGTGAAGTGCTGAATGTCATGAAACGTACCCGCGATGCGGGCATGACGATGGTGATTGTTACCCATGAAATGCAGTTCGCCCGCGAAGTGGGTGATCGCATCGTGTTCATGGACCAGGGCGTGATTCTGGACCAGGGCAGTCCCGATGAAATTCTGAGCAAGTCGCCTCACAAGCGTATTCAGGATTTTCTGAGCCGCATGCACTGAGGCCCCTATGGAGAAGATCCTTTACTACTTCTTTAACTGGACGCTGATCAGCCCTCATTTGCCCGAGATCATGCAGGGCTTTTGGGTGACCTTGCAAATGGCGGTGATGACCGTGGTTCTGGGCACCGTCCTGGGGCTGGCATTGGCTGTGCTGCGTTGTTATGGCTGGCGTCCCGTCAATATCTTGATGACGCTGTATGTGGACGTGTTTCGCGCGATCCCGCAGTTGGTCATTATTGTGCTGGTCTTTTTTGCCCTGCCGTCGGTGGGCATTGTGATCGAGCCTGTCCCGGCCACGGTGCTGGCCTTAAGTCTGGTGCTGTCAGCCTTTGCTGAAGAAATCTTCTGGTCCGGTATTGCCTCTGTGCCTACCGGCCAGTGGGAAGCAGGCCGCTCCACAGGCATGAGCTTTAGCCAGACGCTGTTTGCCATCATTTTGCCGCAGGCGGTACGGCTGGCCATTCCACCGCTGACCAATCGGGCCATTGGCATTACCAAAGGCACAACCTTGGGCTCGGTGATTGCGGTGCCGGAGCTGCTGAATGTCTCCAGCAATATCCAATCCAATATTGCTAATCCCACTGCGTTTACCGCGGGAGCCATTTTGTTCTGCCTGATTTTCTTCCCCTTCGTTTACCTGACGCGGGTGCTCGAACGGCGCTACGCGATCAAGTCGTAGGAGGGACACGCTATGGAACTGATCAATACTTTTTTGAATCCGGAAGTGATTTCCGCCGCCTGGCCGCTGCTGATGCAAGGTCTGTGGCTGACGGTAAAACTGTCCGTGATCATTGTGCCCTTGGCCGCTTTGCTGGGTCTGGTGATTGCCTGCCTGCACTACCAGCGTCATCGCTGGCTGAACCGCCTGATCTTGCTGTACGTGGATTTTTTCCGCGCCTTCCCGCCCTTGGTGCTGCTGATCTTTATTTATTACGGCCTGCCGTTTTTGGGCCTGCCCTTAAATGAGTTCTCAGCCACCGTGCTGGCGCTGGTGCTCAACAGCAGCGGCTACTTTGCGGAGATTTTCCGTGCCGGTCTGGAGTCCGTGTCGCCTGGCCAAAACGAGGCAGCTCGCTCTACCGGTTTGAACGCCCGTCAGGCCATGACGTATGTAGTCGTGCCCCAGGGTGTGCGCAATGTGATCCCTGATCTGGCCAGCAATACGCTGGAAGCTATCAAGCAAACCTCGATCGCGTCGGCTGTTGCTTTGCCCGAGTTGCTGCGTTCGGCCCAGATTGTGCAGGGTGAAACCTATAGCCAAACCCCATTGGTGGCCGCTGCCCTGATTTATTTCATTCTTTTGTGGCCCTTGGTGCGTGCTATTTCGCGCATGCAAAAGCCGTTTGTCATTCCTCGTTGAGCCGATTACATAGCTATGAAAAATAAAGGTGTCTTTTCCATTTGCCCCACCCCGTTCAAACCCGGTGGCGAGCTGGATTTGCAAAGCCTGGTCAGCCTGGTGAATTTCCAGCTGGAGGCCGGCATTCACGGCCTGGCCATTTTGGGAGTGATGGGGGAGCTGCATAAGCTCAGTACCTTCGAGCGACGCCGTGTCATTGAAACGGTAGTGGCGGCGGTGCGCGGTGCCGTGCCCGTGTGGGTAGGCGTGCGTGCGCTGGGTACGGCCGCCGCGGTAGAGCAGGCCCGCAGTGCCGAGGATCTGGGTGCCGATGCTATTTTCGTCGCCCCGCTGGCGGGTGCGGATGACGATATGCAAGTGTCCTATTACCGGCAGATTGTTCAGGCCATCCGCCTGCCGGTGGTGATTCATGACTTCCCGGAGTTGTTTGCTGCCCGTATCAGCCCCAGCTTGGCCGTCCGGCTGCAAGGGGAGGCCGGGGTGGCGATTCTGAATTCTGAAGACCCGCCTGTGGGTCAGAAAATTACCGCCGTGCGCGGTTTGGCGGGCGACACCCTGCCTATCCTGAGTGGCCTGGGCGGCATGCATTTTCTGGAGGAACTTCAGCGCGGTGCCGATGGCGTGGTAACGGGGTTTTCCTTCCCGGAGATTTTGCTGAAGGTCTACGCCTTGCATCGTCAGGGCGAGCAAGAAGAAGCTGCTCGTGTGTTTGATCATTATTGTTCGCTGATTCGCTACGAATTCCAGCCACTGGTGGCCCTGGCCCTGCGCAAATATTCCTATATGCGCCGTGGAATCATCGCTTGCGATGCCACTCGCGATCCGGCCACGCCGCTGGATCACATCAGCCGCGACGAGTTCGAGGCCGTGGTGCGTCGCGTGGGCCTGGATTTGTCCGTGAAAGGCGTACAAGCCGTTTAGAACCTTGCTGTACTTGAGTAACTGCTGCACTTGTTGGATTTGCAGGGTAAACAGAGCCAGGAGGCCCCGGCGCTGTTTACCCTGTTTTTTATCTCTTTTGAGCAGAGCTGTCGGGCGCAGTATGATCAAACATTCTGCCCTTGGAATGGGATTGCCATGTTTGCCTACGTCGGGCTGCGTACTGCCTGCTTTGACACGCCTTTAGGGCTGATGCGTTTGCTGGTCGATGCTCAAGGTGCCTTGCTGCGCCTGGACTTTGAAGAAGACACCGTGCATGGACTGACTCCCGAACAGTTGGCCGGTCTGGTGCCAGAGCCTGCTTTGGCAGCCCCCGTGCAAGCGCAGTTGGATGATTACTTTTCCGGTCGCCTGCAGCAGTTTGATTTGCCGTTCAGCCTGCAAGGCACCGAGTTTCAGCGTCAGGTCTGGCAAGCGCTGCAAACCATTCCCTACGGCCAGACCTGGACCTATGGGCAGATGGCCGAGCATTTGGGCCGTCCTAAGGCCGTGCGGGCCGTGGGCCAGGCTTGCGGCTTAAATCCCATCAGCATTATCGTGCCCTGCCATCGCGTGCAGGGGGCCAATGGCATGCTCACCGGCTTTAGCTCCGGCCTGCATCGTAAAGCCAGCTTGCTGGACTTTGAACGACGTGTGCATTTGACCGGTCATGGCGACATTCAGGCCAGCCTGCCCGCGCAACTGGATTTGTTCTAACGCAGCTCAGCGCGCACTCCGTACCCAAATCAACAAGCCCCCGTGCACAGAATCACAAGTCCGGCCTAGTCCTCGTCCCTATACTGGATTCGTTAAGAATCAACTATTCCGTGTGGAGACAGACTATGGGGCAGGACGTACAACCCGAGCGCAACGCGATTCGCGAACACATGATTATTGACGGCAAGCCCGTCACTGAATCTCAGGGACCCACCATCCCCGTGTATGACCCCGCAACGGGACAAGTAATTGCACATCAGCCGGAAGCGGGTGCTCAAGGCGTAGACCTTGCCGTGCGTGCGGCACGCCAGGCTTTGGAACACGGTGAATGGGCACAGATGCTGCCCGCCCAGCGCGAACGCCTCTTGCTGCGTTTGGCTGATCTGGTCGAATCCCATGCGGATGAGCTGGCTCGCCTGGAAACACTGAACAACGGCAAGCTGCTGTTTTTCTCCTACGGTCTGGAAGTGGCTGCCAGCGCACAGTGGCTGCGCTACATGGCTGGCTGGGCAACCAAGATGAATGGTGAATTGCTGTCGCCTTCCATCGGCTTTCCTCCCGGCGTGAAATACCACGCTTACACCCGCCAGGAACCTGTCGGTGTCGTAGGCGCCATCGTGCCCTGGAACTTCCCGCTGCTGATGGCCGTCTGGAAGATTGCACCAGCCATGGCTGCTGGTTGCACCGTGGTGTTGAAACCTGCTGAAGAAACACCGTTGACCGCCATTCGCCTGGCTGAACTGGCACTGGAAGCAGGCTTTCCCGCTGGTGTGATCAACGTGATTACTGGCCGTGGCGAAAGCACAGGTGCTGCTCTGACTGCCCATCCTGGCGTCAACAAGATCTCCTTTACCGGCTCCACTGAAGTGGGCAAGTTGATTGGCCATCAAGCCGTCAACGACATGAAGCGCATGTCGCTGGAATTGGGCGGCAAGTCCCCTGTGGTCATCATGGATGACTGCGATGTGGACATGGCCATTCAGGGCGCAGCCAATGCCATCTTCTTTAACCAGGGCCAGGTGTGTACCGCCGGTTCGCGTCTGTTCGTGCAAAAAGGCATTTACGAGCGCGTGGTGCAAGGGGTTGCTGACCTGGCTTCCTCCATGACGCTGGGTTCCGGCTTTGAGCAGTCCACTCAGATTGCTCCGTTGATTTCCGCCCGTCATCAGCAGCGTGTACAGAACTACATCGATGTGGGTCGCCAGCAAGGCGGCCGCATGTTGGCAGGCGAGGGTGCTCGTCCCGAGCAGGGCTACTTTGTACGCCCCACCGTTTTTGCTGATGTGGCACCCGATGCCCGCATCATGCGTGAAGAGATCTTTGGCCCTGTTGTGGTGGCGACTCCATTTGAAACTGAGGCGCAAGCACTGGCAATGGCCAACGATACAGACTTTGGCCTGGGTGCCAGCGTCTGGAGTCAGGATCTGGCCCGCGTCCAGCGTTTGACTGCTGGCATCAAGGCCGGAACCGTGTGGGTCAACACCCACAACATGCTGGACCCCAGCATGCCCTTTGGTGGCTACAAGCAGTCCGGCCTGGGTCGGGAGCACGGGCGCGCTGCGGTAGAGGCCTATCTGGAGACCAAATCGGTCTGCATGGCCTACCCGGCAGCCTAGCAAGGCTTGAAGGCGCGAACACAATAACGATACCGTTCGCGCCTCTTTGAGGAGACAACAATAATGTATGCAATATTGCAGCGGACCGCTCTGGCCTTAGCCTTGAGCGGCGTCAGTGCCGGGGCAGCCTTTGCAGGTGACCCCAGTGCTCGGGACTGGATACCTGCTCCGGTAGGGACCAATATCTTGGCCGTTTACATGATGGGCCTGAAGTCGCATGGTTTTTATGATCAGGGTTCACGCGTGGGTGAAAGCCCAAAACTCAATGTGCAAGGCATGATTTATCGCCAGATGCACTTTCGGGAATTGGCCGGCAAAACGGTGCAGTACGAACTGATCGTGCCGGGCTTTCGCAATACGCTGGATATCCCCGGTGCAGACCGTGACCGCATGACAGGCGTGGGTGATGTCACTGCCGGTGCTGCCGTCTGGTTGCACAACGACCCCGAAAACCGCTTCTGGTTTGCCTGGGAGCCCTTTATTACGGCACCCACAGGTCGCTACCACGGCTCGCAAGCGGATGTGTCCTCTGGCAAGAATCGCTGGAGCACGATCCAGGACTTTGCCATTGTGAAAGGCTTTGGCGAATCCTCTTTTGTGGAAGGCGTGGCGGAGTTCGAGTTCTTTGGCAATAACAAGAACTACTACGGCCAGACCCTGAAAAAAGACACGGCCATTCGTCTGATGGCGCTGGTCTCCACCAATCTGACTGAAAAAACCTATGTGGGTCTGCGCTACCGCTATGAAACCGGCGGGCGTGAAAAAGTGGCCGGTGAAACCGTCGTCACCCGGGCGCGCAACCATCAGTTGGCGGCCGAGATCACGCATCAGCTGACCGATGCCCACCAAGTGCAATTGCAGTACATCCATGATTTGAAAGTCGAGAATGGCCCGCGCATGCGCGGCCTGCAATTCCGT
>SMEN01000526.1_pt1 | contig 10591 bp, 11 predicted proteins | sample 2456271 | NCBI WGS metagenome assembly SMEN01 (sample SAMN10132593, study PRJNA489261) | soil metagenome | isolation source: day1 control-loamy sand soil ammended with raw manure from dairy cow... | place: USA | collected 2015-04-01 | reverse complement strand
GTTGAGTTCTGTCACCGCCGCCGGGGTGGACTGGGGAAGATTGTCCAATTGCAACTCCCGGAAGGCACGGTCGGTGTCATCCATCATCACATCGCGGGCCAACTGACCACGCTCAGCGAGCACCGCCTCATCCAGCAGTTTCTTCACATCATTCAGGGTGCCACCGAGATTATTGCGTTGCAGCAGTTCACGGCGTCGCTGCGCCGCCATCCTGGCCAGCTCATCAAAGCCCTCATGATCGCGGGCACCCCGACGCAGGTACTCACGCAGTGCCTGCTCCGGGGAATACCCGGCCATGACATCCCGGGCGATGGCATCCAACGCCCCGCTGAGATCCACCGGTGGGGCAAGGGGGTCAGGTCCGCCCTGGTAGCGGCCATAACGGGTGCGGCGGTAATTACCTGGCATGGGGGATCCTTATCCGTAGATCGTTTCGCCTTCCCCGGAATCCTTGGCGATCTTCCGGGAAAGGTAGAGCCCCTCGAGTGCGAGCTCGATGGCGGCGGCACGGGTGCCGGGGCTGGTCGCGCCAAAGGTATCGGCGATATGGTCATAGAGATCAGATTCACCGAGTTCAGGTAGACCGGACAGGAACTCTCCGGCGGTGACCTGTTCACCGGTGGAGACGGTGACAGAACCGTCGAGGGCTGCGATCAGCGGGGTGAAATCAGTTCCACGCAGGTGGGAACGGATGGCCTCCGCGGTGGCGTTCCGCAGGAGATAATCCAGGACCTCCCATTCACGCCCCTCCTCACCGGACTCAAATTCGATCTTGCCGCCGAGCACATCCACCGCCGCCTCCAGATCCACCAGACGGGCAACAGCACTGTCCTCACCACGGATGGTGGCGCGGTGCAGTGCCGCGGCGGCGACGGTCTCAGCACCTGCGATGGAAAACCGTGCCGAGACACCGGAACGCTGATTCACCGCAGGGGACTCACGCAGGGCACGGGTATAACGGGCGAGGATCTCCAACAACACCGCCGGAACCTCAGCGACCAGGTCCGCCTCCTGGGTGATCACCGCGATCTCATCTTCGAGCGCAATGGGGTAGTGGGTGCGGATCTCCGCGCCGAAGCGGTCTTTCAACGGGGTGATGATGCGACCACGGTTGGTGTAATCCTCCGGGTTCGCAGATGCCACCACCAGAACATCCAGGGGCAGGCGCAGCATATAACCACGGATCTGCACATCGCGTTCCTCCATCACATTGAGCATGGCCACCTGGATGCGTTCTGCCAGATCGGGGAGCTCATTGATGGCCACGATGCCACGGTTGGAACGCGGGATCAGACCATAGTGGATGGTCTCGGGATCCCCCAGCCGCCGTCCCTCAGCCACCCGCATCGGATCCACATCACCGATGAGGTCCGCCACCGAGGTATCCGGCGTGGCGAGTTTCTCCGCATAGCGCTCATCACGGTGCACCCACACGATGGGCAGATCATCACCCTCCAGCTCAACCCGCAACCGGGTGGCCGCGGTGATCGGTGCGAGGGGATCCTCACGCAGATCAGAATCGGCGATGGCGGGGGTCCATTCGTCGAGAAGCATCGCCAGGGAACGCAACAACCTGGTCTTACCCTGGCCGCGTTCACCGAGCAACACAATATCGTGGCCAGCGATGAGCGCCCGTTCCACCTGCGGAATCACCGTGTGCTGCAGGCCATGCAGGCCGGGCCAGGGATCCTCACCGGCGGCCAACCTGACCAGCAGATTAGCGCGGATCTCCTCGCGTAAGGGGCGGTGGGTATAGCCGGTGGCCTTGAGCTCAGCGAGCGTGGACGCGCTCGGAGGGGCGGTGGTGTTCATTGTCGAGGTCATATCAGCCTGAGGATTCACTCCCTCAGGCTAGCCACGTTTGAGCGCGAGTGACAGGGGCAATATCCAGGGGGCAGAATTCCGCAACCGTTTTTGGGTAGGCTCCGAACAATGGAGACCACGCCACCGCCCTCAACGCTCATCCTGCTGATCCGGCATGGTGTCACCCCCACCACCGGCCAGATCCTGCCCGGTCGCACGCCGGGATTACACCTCAGTGCGGCAGGGGAGACACAGGCCCGGGAGGTGGCACAGCGGTTGGCGGGTCTGCCACTGAGCGCGATCTACACCTCCCCCATGGAGCGTGCCCGGGAGACCGCCGCGCCCACCGCTGAGCTCTTCGGGTTGGAACCTGCGCTTTTCGACGCACTGATCGAATGTGAATTCGGGGAATGGACGGGGGCGAAACTTCTGGATCTGTACAAACTCCCCGAATGGAAAACCGTCCAACAGACCCCATCGCAGTTCCGTTTTCCTGGTGGGGAGAGCTTCCCGGAGATGCGGGAACGCATGGTTGGTGCCCTGGAGCAGATTGCCTCAGATCACCCGGGGGAGGTGGTGGCGGTGTTCAGTCACGCGGATCCGCTCAAGGCGGTGGTGAGCCACCTGATGGGCATGCCCCTGGATTCCTTCCAGCGAATCACCATTGATACCGCATCGGTATCGGTGGTGGAGGTCAGTAGGATAGCTGGCGATATCGTCGGGGATACGCCGCCGAATCCCTACCGCATGGTGGTCAGCAATTCCCGCACCGGTTCCCTGGGTTATCTGCGGGAGGGATGATGCCTGAGAATCCGGAAGCACCCTTTGAAAAAGAACTTGAGATCCTCCGTCAGGGTGAACTGGCGGTGGTGACCCAGCTGGTGGAATCCAGCAATGTGGGCTTTGTGGTGGATTCCACTCACGGCGATGATTATGGCTGGGCGGTATATAAACCGATGGTGGGGGAACGACCACTCTATGATTTCCCTCCGGGCCTGCACCTGCGGGAGGAGGCTGCCTTTCTATTGAGTGAATTCCTGGGCTGGCATCTGGTCCCACCCACCGTCATAAGGGAGGATGCACCTTTCGGGGTGGGATCACTGCAGTGGTTCATCGACCATGACGGTGACCACTATTTTCCGCTGCTGGAAACCCGTGAGGATCTCCATGATCAATTCCGACGCATGGCGGTATTTGATCTGCTCACCAACAATACCGACCGCAAATCCGGGCATGTTCTCCTCGGGCGCGACGACCGCGTGTGGGGCATTGATCACGGTCTGTGTTTCAGTGCGGAAGCGAAACTGCGTAGCGTGATCTGGGATTTCGCAGGAGAACCGATTGCACGGGACCTGGTGGAGGCGGTGGTACCGCTCATCCACGGGATTCCGGATGATATCGCCCGGCTCCTGTCACCGGAGGAGGCGGCGGCACTGGCTGACAGGGCCTCGCGCATCGTACGCATGCCCTTTCTTCCACATCCGCGTTCGCATTATCAATTCCCGTGGCCTCTGGTGTGAGAGCTGTGGGGAGGACCTGTGGGGAGGACATGGGACAATGACCTCCATGAACCTGTTATTCCGTCAAGCCCGAAGCGGTGACAGTCACCGTGTCCAGCAGAGCTACCGCACCATCATCGACCACCTCGGGGCGACGATTGATTACCCACGGTGGCATCAGGTGAACCATCCGGCACCGGATCTCATCGCCTCCTGGATCGGGGCGGGGGAGCTGTATATGGTTCTCTACGGTGCTGAGATCGCCGGTGTGGTGGTGCTCAATCATGATTCGGTGGCTGCCTATCGGACCGCCACCTGGGAGATCAACGCAACATCGGAGGAGGCTCTCGTGGTCCATGCCCTCGGTGTCCTTCCGGAATACCAGGGGAAGGGGATCGCCAGGTTCATCCTGGACTCCACCATTGCGCACGCCCGGGCACAGGGGCTGAAAACTATCCGATTGGATGTCTATGTGGAGAACACCCCGGCCCTGAAGCTCTATACCGATTATGGTTTCCGGGATCTCGGCTGCCATACGGTGGATTATGGAAATTATGATCTGACGCAGTTCCACCTCTTCGAATATGTCCTCTGATCCGTGCTCTGCGCCACAGCCCGTGAAGAATCCACGTAGGATGGCGCCCACATCGCGGAAAAGCGATTACTGAAAGTCAATCACCAACCATTCAAGGGAGTTAAGAATGACTGATGTAAAAGCACATGCCACCACTTTCGCCCAGGCACATGAATCCGGACGCACACTCGTGCTGCCCACCGTGTGGGATACCTGGAGTGCCAACGTCGCCGCCGGGGCAGGCTTCGAGGGACTGACCATCGGCAGCCACCCGGTCGCCGATGCCATCGGCAGCTCTGATGGTGAGAACATGGATTTCGCTGATTACCTGGACAAGATCAAACGCATCACCGGTTCCGTTGACATCCCGGTCAGCGCGGATGTTGAATCCGGCTATGGTCTCGAGCCGGCTGAACTTATTGAGCGACTCATCGAAGCAGGTGCTGTCGGTGCCAATATCGAAGACGTGGTGCACCGCGAAGGCAAGCGCGTCCGTGACCGTCAGGAACATGCCGATTATATCGCCGCCGCCCGTGCCGCAGCAGATGATGCGGGCGTGGATTTTGTCATCAACGGTCGCACCGACGCGGTGAAGCTGGGCACCGATGTTTTCGAAGATCCCCTCGCCGAGGCTGAGGAACGTATCAGACTCATGGAATCCGCCGGTGCGCGTGCGGTATATCCGGTGGGTCTGAGCACCGCTGATCAGGTATCCCGTCTTGTGAAGGCTGTGTCGGTACCGCTCAATGTCACCGCCCACCCCGCTGATGGCCATGGTGCGGGTGATATCGCCGCCCTGACAAAACTGGGTGTGCGTCGTGTGAGCTTCGGCCCATTGTGGCAGAAGTGGCTGGGTGAGTTGTCCGCAGGCCAGCTGGGCAAGTGGATTGTCTAGCTAAAAGCCAACGCTTTTCGACGCGCCCTTTCCCCACATCCCCGAGCAATACCATGAGCTTCTCTGTGGAGGGGGGATCTCACCCGCCGGAAGTTCCTGAAATTAGTATTTGAGGTGGGCCCCTTTGAAGCGTTGCCTGTCGCAGATGCCTCCTTGGGCGGTGTGCTCGCCTGGTATTCGATCAGATGATAACCGTGCTCAATAATGCCGGGTTCTGCGTCACCCACGTTGAGAGACGTCACACCCCCCGGCACCAAAGCCCATGCGGCGGTTATTGCGGTCCGAAATATTCCTACCGAAAAGAATGTTTGGGTATACCCTGGGGGGTGTCTTTAGTATCCACTTAGGAGGGCCATCTCATGTCACGCACCATTGTTGTCACCGGCGCAGCTTCCGGAATTGGTAAGGCAACTGCAGAAATCCTGGAGAAAGCGGGCGACCGCATAATCCGTGTCGATCTGAAGGATGGGGATGTCACAGCTGACCTGGGCAGCCCGGAAGGTGTCGCGGCAGCGATCAAGAAGATCACTGAATTATCTGGTGGCGTGATCGATGGGCTGGTTGCCAACGCCGGGGTCTCCCATCCAACCGAGCTGTCACTTAAGATCAACTATTTTGGCACCGTCGACCTCATCGAAGGACTCCGCCCACTATTGGCAGGATCTGAGGCACCACGCATCACAGTGACCACCTCTGCGGCGACCCTCCAGGATGGTGATCCAGAGCTGGTGGATCTGCTTCTTGCAGGTGATAGGGACAAGGCTATGGAGCGGGGGCGTGAACTGGCAGCGCAGGGGCCACAAATCGGTTATGCCAACTATGCCGGTTCCAAGCGGGCGATCTCGCGGTGGATTCGTCAGGTTGCACCCACCCCAGACTATGCGGGCGCCGGTATCGGCATCAATGGTGTCGGGCCAGGTCAGGTCTACACCGGAATGACCACGGAACTCTTCTCCACTGAAGAAGGCCGTAATTTGGCTGCCACCGCTATGCCCACTCCCTACAATGGCATTGCCGAAGCAGAGCACATCGGCGCTGTGCACGCCTTCCTGGTCACTGCGGAAAACGCCAGGATGACCGGGCAGATAATCTTCGTGGATGGTGGCTTCGACGCCCAGTCACGAGGCGATAATATCTGGTAAAAGACATTCTGGAAGTGTATCCTGGGCCCTCCATCGACGAACTCGAAGGAGAACATCATGACCGAAACGCACGGCAATAATTCCGAAAACGCCAATCATGAGACCACCGACCAGTTGACCTTCCAGAACCCGGTCACCCGCTACCCTGCGATTGAACCACCTGTCCAGGATCAGCCGGAGCCGGGACTGGATGCAGACCTCACCCCGAAGACCGACCGCGGTGAATTCTCCTACCGGGGCACCGGTCGACTGGAGGGCAGGAAGGCACTGATCACCGGTGGTGATTCCGGTATCGGAGCCGCCGTGGCCATCGCCTTCGCCAGGGAGGGTGCGGATATCGCGCTCAACTATCTCCCCGCTGAGGAGGAGGATGCCCACTGGGTGAAGAAGGTCGTGGCGGACACCGGTAGGAAGATCACCCTGATTCCGGGTGATCTGGCGGATGCAGATTTCTGCCGCCAGCTCGTCACCGACGCGGTGGAGGGAATCGGCGGACTGGACATCCTGGTCAACAACGCCGGGCGGCAGATCGTCCAGGACAGCCTGGAGGAACTCACCGACGAACAGCTGGAAGATACTTTCAACGTCAATATCCTGGCGATGTTCCGCATCACCCGGGAGGCTCTCAAGTACCTCGAGGCCGGTTCCAGTATCGTGAACACCACCTCGATCCAGGCCTACAAACCCTCAGCGAACCTGCTGGACTACGCCTCCACGAAGGCCGCGATCAACAACTTCACCAAGGGGCTGGGCCAGCAGCTCGCCCCGAAGGGTATCCGCGTCAATGCCGTGGCACCGGGACCGTTCTGGACCCCGCTGCAGGTTTCTGATGGGCAGAATAAGGAGGACCTCCCGGAATTCGGCAAGAACACCCCACTGGGGCGTGCGGGCCAGCCGACGGAGCTGGCACCGGCCTATGTATTCCTGGCCTCATCTGAGTCCAGTTATGTCATCGGTGAGACCCTCAATGTCAATGGCGGCACACCCTCCCCATAGACATAATGGCCCCTCAGCTGGTGAAACAGGGTAAGGTACTGAACTTATGTCTGATCAATTACCTCCATGCCCCCACTGTGACAGCGAATTCACCTATGAAAACGGCGCTCTGCTCGTGTGCCCGATGTGTGCCCACGAGTGGGTTCCCGGGGAGGCGGAAGCCGCTGAAACCGACACCACCCCGGTGATCAAGGATGCCGTGGGCAATGTCCTTCAGGATGGCGACAGCGTGTCCATTGTCAAGAACCTGAAGGTTAAGGGCGGCGGTGGAAGGGACATCAAGATCGGCACCAAGGTCACCGGTATCCGCCTGGTTGAGGGTGGCGGTGTGGATGGCCATGATATCGATGCCACTGTGCCGGGCTTCGGTAAGATGCAGCTGAAATCCAGTGTGGTGAAAAAGCTCTAACCTCGAGCTTTTCGATGCAACACAGTGACGAAAAAGCCTAGGCCAGGGAGAGGAACAGCTTCTCCATGGCTTCGCGCTCGTCGGTGGCGGAATCATCCTGGAAGCATTTCTCCATGCCTGCGGAGATGATGGTGAATCCGGCGCGGTCCACCGCCTTGGAGGCTGCGGAGAGCTGCTGGACAATGTCCTTGCAGTCTTCGCCCTCTTCGAGCATGCGGATAACGGCGTTGAGCTGCCCCTGTGCGCGCTTGAGACGGTTGATGGCGGGACGCATATCTTCAGGATCGAGTTTCATAATCCGAAACCATACCCTAAAAATACGCTGGGGGGTATTCCTCTCTTTATTGGGGTTTCATCTGAGGGACCGTACCGCGGCCACCGCCTCCACCACGGCTCTGCCGGCGGCCTCGACATCAGCCACCGTGTTGGTGGGGGAGAAGGTGAACCGCACCGAGGTTCTGGCGAGTTCCTCCGGCAGGCCGATGGCCAACAGGACATGGGGGACCTCTCCGGAACCACAGGCGGAACCGGGGGAGCAGATGATGCCGCGCTGCTCCAGCTCGAGCAGAACCGCCTCACCGCCGGTGTTATCAAAGACAAAGGAAGCGTGACCGGGCAGTCTCTGGGTGGGGTGTCCGGTCAACCTTGCTCCGTCGATGGAGTTCACCGTGGTGATGAAATCGTCGAGGGTGGGAGGGGCGTCGTTAAGCACCAGTTTTAACGCGGTGGCGAAGGCAACCGCGCCGGCGACGTTCTCCGTACCACTGCGGCGGCCGCGCTCCTGACCGCCACCGTGAATGAGCGCTTCAAGCGGGAGGCGGCACCAGAGGGCGCCGATGCCTTTCGGGGCACCGATCTTATGGCCGGAGAGGCTGATCGCATCAACACCGAGGCCGCTGAGTGGCAGCCCGGCCGCTTGGACGGCATCGGTGTGGAAAGGTGCATCGGTGGCGGCGGCGAGCTCCCGGATGGGTTGGATGGTTCCGATCTCGTTATTGGCGTAGTGGATGGTTACCAATGTGGTATCCGGGCGTGTGACCTGGGAAAGCTCTGAGGGGGAGACCATTCCGAACTCGTCCGGGGTGAGGAAGGTGACCTCGAAATCGTGGAAACGCACCAGATAATCAACAGATTCCAGGATGGCGGAATGTTCCAGAGGTGTGGTGATGATGTGTTTTCCCCTGGGGTTGGCCAGGGCGATGCCCTTGATGGCCAGGTTGTCGGCCTCGGTGCCACCGGAGGTGAAGGTCACCTGCGTTGCGCGACCACCGAGCACCCCGGCCACCGCCTGCCGCGCCGCCTTGAGTCCGGCCGCGGCATCCGCGCCCATCTGATGGGGGCTTGACGGGTTCCCGAAGTGGGTGCTCAGGTACGGCCACATGGCTTCCAGAGCTTCACGACGCACACCTGTCGTCGCCGCATTGTCCAGGTAGATCATTATTCGAAGTCGAGCCCCAGATCCAGGGCACGCACCGAGTGGGTGAGTGCACCGACGGAGATGACATCCACACCGGTCCGGGCGATCTCCGCAACCGTATCCAGGTTGACACCGCCGGAGGCTTCGACGATGGCACGACCATTGACAATCCGGATGCCTTCACGCAGTTCATCATTGGTGAAATTGTCCAACATGATGGTTCCGATACCCGCCGCGAGCACTGCTTCGATCTGATCGATGCGATCGACCTCCACCTCGATGTGGGTGGTGTGCGGTAGCTGCTGCTTCATCTGCAGGAGTGCCTCGGTGATGCCCAGACCCTGGGCGAGCACGGCGGCAAGGTGGTTATCCTTGACCATCACCGCATCCGAGAGGGAGGTGCGGTGGTTGTGGCCACCGCCGTCGCGGACCGCCTGGCGTTCGATGATGCGCAGTCCGGGTGTGGTCTTCCGGGTGTCCACGATGCGGGCCCCGGTGCCCTGGATCTCCTCGACATAGCGGGCGGTGAGCGTTGCGATTCCTGACATGCGCTGGGCGAAGTTCAGGGCGATGCGCTCCGCGCGGAGAATGGCACGGGCGGGGCCGGTGATGGTGGCCAGGACCGCACCGGATTCGAAGAACTCCCCGTCACTGATATGCAATTCGATACGGGTCTCCGGATCCACCAACCGGAAGGCGGATTCCAGGAGCTGCTGGCCACTGAACACCCCGGATTCGCGTGCCACAAGGTGTGCACGGACGAAAGCAATCTCGGGAACGAGATTCTCCGAGGTGATATCACCCCAGGGGGCATCCTCCTCGAGGGCGGCGATCACAAGCTTGTCAATGGTGCGCTGATCGGTCATTTGGTTGCTCCCTGGTTAGCATTCGGTGCCGGGGTGGGTACGACAGCCAGCATACGTTCGAGGGCGACACGGGCGGGATCGGCGACATCGCGTCCGACGCTGATCCTGTTGACCACATTGCCATCGACGAGTTCCTCAAGCACCCAGGCCAGGTAACCGGGGTGGATGCGGTACATGGTGGAACATGGGCAGATCACCGGATCCAGGCAGAAGATGGTGTGTTCGGGGTGCTGCGCTGCGAGACGCTGCACCAGGTTGATCTCTGTGCCCACCGCGAAGGTGGAACCGGCGGGTGCCGCCTGGATGGCCTTGACGATGAAATCGGTTGATCCGGAGGAATCCGCCGCATCCACCACCGGCATCGGGGATTCCGGGTGCACAACCACATGCACATCCGGGTATTCGCGACGGGCCTTCTCTATCTGCTCGACGGTGAAGCGCTTGTGTACCGAGCAGAAACCATGCCAGAGCAATACCTTCGCCTCCTCCAGCTCTGCTTCGGTGCTGCCGCCGAGTGCCTTGTTCGGGTTCCACAGTGGCATCTGCTCGAGCGGGATCCCCATCGCCTTGGCGGTATTGCGCCCCAGGTGCTGGTCAGGGAAGAACAGAACACGCTGACCGCGTTCGAAAGACCACTCCAGAACCGCTGCCGCATTGGAAGAGGTGCAGACGATGCCCCCGTGGCGGCCCACGAAGCCCTTGAGGGCGGCGGAGGAGTTCATATAGGTGACCGGGATGATCGGTGCGCGCCCCTGATCATCGGGGTCGGTGCCGTAGATCTCCTCCAGCTGTTCCCAGCAGTCCTCGACGGAATCAAGATCGGCCATATCAGCCATTGAGCAGCCTGCCGCGAGGTTCGGCAGGATCACCGACTGCTTATCCGTGGAGAGCAGATCTGCGGTCTCCGCCATGAAGTGGACACCGCAGAACACGATGGCTTCAGCATCGGGGCGACCCTTTGCCGCGCGGGCCAGCTGGAAGGAATCTCCA
>SMEN01000525.1_pt1 | contig 10597 bp, 13 predicted proteins | sample 2456271 | NCBI WGS metagenome assembly SMEN01 (sample SAMN10132593, study PRJNA489261) | soil metagenome | isolation source: day1 control-loamy sand soil ammended with raw manure from dairy cow... | place: USA | collected 2015-04-01 | reverse complement strand
GCATTGCTGAACCGCTGGCGCAGTGCCGGGCAGCTGAGGGACGAAGACGCGCAGCTCAAGGCCCAGCGGATGAACGAGCGTCTGCGTGATGCCGGGGTGCTGGCCGGCAGGCCCGGTGAGTGGCAACCGACGGTGCTGGCTAAGCTGCTGGGAGCAGAAATCGTCCAGCGGCAGCACACCCGCACCGGCAGCGCTTTCGATTCCCTGGAGTACACGCCGCGAATGCAGGAAGTGCTTCTGGAGCTCTACCTCGACGGGAAGCTCTGAGACGGCGCAGACGTCCGGAGAGGCGGACTGACACGCTGCGCGCTGATCCGCGCCGGCGCCGGGAGCGCAAGCCACCGCGATTGCTGGCTTTGCCCCGCGGAAGCGGGAAACCACGCGGGGCCGGAGTCCCTAGAACAGCGGCCAGGGGACAGCCGGCATCTGGCCGCTGGGTCCGGGGAATGTCCCGGTGGCCTGCAACCGCTGGCAGCGTGCGGCCAAGGCGTCGACTTCTTCGCCGGTCAGCAGCTGCGCCAGGCTGCGCCCCAGTTCGCCGGTCAGCCCCGCGGCGACCTTGCCTAGGCCTTCGAGCTCGTCGTCGTTCAGCGCTTGGCCCAGCCATCCCCACAGCACCGTGCGCAGCTTGTGCTCGCGGTGGAAGGTCAGTCCGTGGTCCACGCCGTAGCGGTGGCCATCGGGCATGGCGAGGATGTGGTTGCCCTTGCGGTCGGCATTGTTGACGATCACGTCGAACACGGCCATGCGCCGCAGCGCCTGCGTGTCCTCGTGGATGAGCTCGACGACGCGTCCGCTCTCATCCTGGCCCTTGAGCACGTGTTTCCAGCCGGTGTCCGGCGTCTGGTCCGCTGGGACCAGGTCCACGGGACTCTGCCCGGCATCCGGTTCCTTCCACAGCTGCACCATGCCCTCGCCGAGCGGTCCCTCGCGCAGCCAGGTCTGCGGCACGATATCCCAGCCGAAAGCCCGGGAGACCAGGTATGCGGCGACCTCCCGGTGGGCCAGAAGCCCGTCGGGAAAATCCCAGAGCGGGCTTTCGCCGGCGATCGGCTTGTAGACGACCTCCGTGGCTCCGATGCTGCCCAGAAAGGTGGCATTGGACGCCGTGGTGATGCGGCCGGTGAGGGTCAGCTCGGCGGCCATGAGATCCGGCGCCGGCATCAGTCCTCCGGAGGGGTGCAGACATGCCCCTCGGGATCCATCGGGTACCCGCACAGCGGGCACAGGGGCCGCCCGGCCGCCACGATCTCGCGGGTGCGCTTGGCGAAGGCCCGCGCGGTGCCCACCGGCACCCGCACGAGCAGCATCTCGTCGGCATCGGCCGGGACCTCTTCGTCGTCGTCTTCGCCCAGCGGATAGAGCTCGATGACGATCTGCGAGGTGGTGGCATCCCAGCCCAGGCTGATCGCGCCGATGCGGAACTGCACCTCGACCGGTTCGAGCGGGTCGTTGTCGACCAGTTCAAGGGGCGTGCCGGCAGGGACGCTGAAGGGGTTGCCCTCGACCGCGCCGAGCTGGTCGAGCACCTCGTCGATTTTCTCGGCGAGCGCCGCCGATTGCTGTTTCTCCAGGGCGAGCGTCACCAGCTGCTTGGCGGCGCGCACCTGCAGGTAGAACGCCCGCGATCCCGGATCGCCGATGACGCCGACGACGACACGATCTGGCCAGGAAAACTCGTGAACACGTGTAGACATGTCAATATTCTAGGCCGAAGACGTTCACGGCGCCTGGTGTCCAGGGCCTCCGCCGACCGGGGCGTCGCCCGCAGGGGCGGCTTTGGCCAGCCAGGACAAATCGCCGGCCTCGGTGTTGATCGCATAAACGCTGGGACGGTGCGGCCCGTAATGCACGATCGACACCGACGCGGGGCCGACGTTCAGGCGCTGGAACATGTCCAGGTGGGTGCCCAGCGCGTCGGCGAGAATCGATTTGATGATGTCGCCGTGGCTGACGGCCGCCCATACTGCGCCGGGGCCGTGCTCGGATTCGAAGGCAGCATCGCGGCGGCGGATGGCGGCCACCGCGCGCGCCTGCATGGCCGCCAGCGATTCGCCGCCCGGGAACGCGGCCGCGGAGGGCTGGGACTGGACCACCTTCCACAGCTCTTCGGTGGCTAGCTCCTTGAGCGTCTTGCCCTGCCACTGGCCGTAGTCGCATTCGACCAGGCCGGAGTCCATGGGCGCGAAGGGCGCTTGGGGCTGGCGGTCGATGATGAATTGGGCGGTCTGCAGGCAGCGCTCCAGCGGGCTGGAGACCACCCCGACCAGGGGGACGGCGGCCAGCCGTTCTCCGGCCAGTGACGCCTGCTCCCGGCCCACCTCGTCCAGGCTGACGCCGTCGGCGCGGCCCGCCAGCACGCCGGCGGTATTTGCGGTGGAGCGGCCGTGCCGCACGAGAATAACGGTTGCCATGCTTTCAGCCTAGTATCCCGGCGTCGCTACGCCTGGTTTCGACGGAATTTCCGTGCAGCGCGTCGGCGCGAGGCTTCCGGCCGGATTGCCGCAGTCTGCCTTTTCTGCTGGCATCCAGTTTGGGCGGCGCCGGATCGCGGAGACGATAGCCTAGGCTCCATGAACACGGTGCCACAGGATATGGACTATGAGATCACGGGTCGCCAGGCCGGACCGGCGGGGCGGTCCACGGTCTCGATAGTCATTCCGGTGAAAGACGACGGCCCCCTGCTGGCCCGGTGCCTTGCTGCACTCAAGGCCCAGACCCGCGCCGCCGACGAGATCGTCGTCGTGGACAACGCGTCGACCGATGATTCCGCACAGGTGGCGCGCGACGCCGGTGCAGCAGTGGTGGCGTGTCCAGAGCCCGGTATCCCCGCGGCCAGCGCAGCGGGGTATGACCATGCCCGCTGCGAGATTATCCTGCGCCTGGATGCCGACTGCGTGCCTCCGGCGACCTGGGTGGAGGACATGGTGGACGCATTTGCCCGGAACCCGGGCACCGCGGCCTTGACCGGACCCGCGCGTTTCACCGACGGCCCCCGGGCGCTTCGCGCTCCCTTGGCCGCGGTCTACCTGGGGGTGTACGTGCTGGCCACGGCACCTGCCTTGGGCCATCGTCCGCTGTTCGGATCCAATATGGGGCTGCGTCGGGAAGCCTGGGCGCAGATTCGCACTGCGGCCCATCGCCGGGATCCCGAGCTTCATGACGATCTGGATCTTGCCTTCCATCTTGGAGCGAACCACAAAGTCGGCTATGTGAAGTCGTCGATGATGGGGGTGTCGATGCGCCCATTCTTCGACGCCCGGGCCTTCGCAAAACGCCTGCGCCGCGGCTTCCGAACCGTTCTAGTGCATTGGCCCGATGAATTCCCGCCCCGACGCTGGAAAAGGCTGCTCGGCGTCGACCGTGGAAATCACCCTCGGGACACGAGGAACGCCAGTGGTTCCCGCGTCGCCTGAGCGCGGACGCGGCTCCGGGCCCCGCCCTGCCAGCAGGCCATTCGCCGGGGAGATCGGTGTGGCGGATATCCATGTCATGAGTTGGAACATCAGGCGCCGTACCCGTTATGCACTGGGCCGGACAGCGGATCGATGGGATGTGAGGGCTCCTAGGATCAAGTCCCTGCTGCAGTCCGAGCGCCCGAGCCTGCTCGGCCTGCAGGAAGCCCTTCCTGCCCAGGTGGACTTCGTCCTGTCGGCGCTCGGCTCCGCCTACCGGTCGGTGGGCTATGGACGGGGCCGCCGGGGGCGCGGAGAACGCTGCCCGATCATCTTCGATGCGCAGCGCCTGGAACTGCTGTGCTGGGAACAACGTGCCCTGTCGGCGCGCCCCGACAGTCCCGGCTCGATCTCCTGGGGAAACCTCCTGCCGCGGATACTCGTTCGGGCGAGCTTCCGGGATCGGCGCACTGGACATTGCGTCCAGATGGTCAACACCCACCTGGACCACTTGTCGTCGGGCTCGCGACGACGCTCCGTGCACTGCATCGGCCAGCTGGTCGCGCAGAGTCCGGTTCCGGTTTTGGTGACCGGTGATTTTAATGCGGGGCTGGATGCCGCGGAAATGCAAGAGCTGTCGCGCACCTACGCTCTGCTCGACGCATCAGGCAGGGCACGGAGCTCCCTGGGCGCGGCGTGGGGGACGCTGGGGTCGTATCGTGTTCCGCGGACCGAGGGCCGCAAGCTGGATTGGATTCTTGTCTCGCCCGGGATCCTGGTCAACGCGGCAGGCGTCAACGGTCTGCGCTACCACGGGGGATGGGGGTCGGACCACCTGCCCGTGCAGGCGGTGCTCCGGCTGCCGGAACAGGAGCGGTGGAATGATTGAGAACTTCCTGCGCCGGCTCCATGGCCCGGCGGCCATGGGCGCTGATGTCCTCAGGTGCCTTGCTGCACTGGGCGTCGTGGTCGCGGCAGTGGTGTACGGACCCACCGACGCGGCGATCCTGGCCTTCGCGCTGCCCGGATGCGTGGCACCGAGGTTCCTTGGAATGCGGCCGATCGCCGACGCCGCGATTGTGGTGATCCTGCAGGCCGCCGCGTGGAGCAACGTGCTCGACCTGTATGTGCGGATAGCGTGGTGGGATCTGGCCGTGCATTTTCTGGGCAACGGATCGATTGCCGTCATGCTCTATCTGGCGTTGACCCATGCCAAGGTGTTGCCCGATCCTCGTTCGCCGGCGTTTTCCCCGCGCATGGGCGTCACGCTGGTGACCGCTCTGGGGCTTTCAGCCGGCGCCCTCTGGGAAATGATCGAATGGATAGGTCGCGAACTCGCCAGCAAGGAGATCTATACCGCGTATGAAGACACTCTCTCGGACATGGCCGTAGGCGGCTTGGGCTCCGTGCTCGGGGGAGCACTGCTGGCTTGCTGTCCGCTGCTGCATCCCGAGGCCACCAGAGCATGAATCCCGTGGCCGTTATCCCTCCGAGCGCGATGGCCACGGCAGGCGGCGCGGTACGGCGGAAGCGGTGAACTTCACCGCAACGGCGAGCCCCAATGGTGCGTCATGGGCGGGACGCAGTGGTCCTGCGGTCATCGGTGTGGATGGGCCTGGCCACACACGGGGAACTGTCGCCGGGGCCTCGGGGTGGCGCACCAGCTTCAGCGGACCCAGCACGGCCTTCGAGAACCAGAGGATTCTGATGTCCGTAGTTGAACGCGGTACCATGAAAGTTGGCCTTTTCGAGCCTTGCTGCATGGCCGCAACTGCTCGGATGCCGCCAGCGAATGACCCGCCGATAACGGCACCGCCGAGCCCCGAGAACCAACGGGACCAGCATATGGAGTGATTGTTTGCCTGGGACAGCTTTGCAGCCCCAACTCATGACACCGCGCGGATCAGGGAACAAGACGATCGTCGTGGACAGCGAGCACGCTGGCCGACGATTGGACAAGTACCTCCGCTCCCAGTTCAAGCACGTGCCCGCGGGCCAGCTGTTCAAGCTGCTGCGTACCGGCAAGTTGCGTATCAACGGACGCAAGATCGACCAGACGTACCGCTTGGCCCAAGGAGACACCATCCAGATGCCGGTTCTGGACGCGGCGCCGGCAGAAGCCCGGGCACCGCAGGTTCCTGCCGCATTGCTCAAGAGCCTGGGCAATGCGGTGCTGTTCGAGGACAGGGACCTGCTGGTTGTCGACAAGCCAGCCGGCGTAGCGGTGCACAAGGGCACCGACGTCGCGGCCGGGGTGATCGAGGCCTTCCGCCAGCTGCGCCCCGAGCTGCCGCAGCTTGAACTGAGCCACCGGCTGGATCGGGATACCTCGGGGGTGCTGGTCCTGGCCAAGACCCCGAGCATGCTGCGCTACCTGCATGATTTGTTGCGCGACAGGGAAGCGGAGATTGAGCGGCACTACCTGGCCGTCGTCGCCGGCAGCTGGGACAGCAAGGCCACCGTGATCCATGCGCCGCTGCAACGCCGGGAGGACAAGGTGGTTGTGGCGCCGTCCGGCCAGCGGGCCGAGACCCGGGTGAAGGTGCAGCGCCGTATCGGCAGGAACGCCAGCTTGCTCCAGGTCCAGTTGCTGACGGGTCGGAAGCACCAGATCAGGGTGCACCTGCAGCATTCGGGACACCCGATCGCGGGGGATGACCGTTACGGGAGCAAGGCCTTCAACCGCAAGGTCGCAGCAGCGGGCGGCAACGGGCTCTACCTGCATGCGGCCACAATGACCATTCCCAAGCCCGACGGGTCCACGCTGTCCATCGACGCGCCCATGCCGCAGCGATGGCGGCAGTTGCTGGCCTCGGGACTGTAGCCGGCGCAGGGCCAAGGCAGCCGCCGCGCGGGCCGCTGAGATTGTTAAGGCGCGCTGTGGCGCCGAAGCGGAAATAGCGGATGCGGCCCATAGGATGGTGGATTCGAGGACCAACCGGGTCCGTCTGTCCCAGCAAAGGAGCCGTCGGCCATGAGTTTCACTGTTTATCTGTCGGGAGAGATCCACACCGATTGGCGTGATGAGATCCAGCGCGGCGCCGAGGCCGCAGGCCTGGACATCGTTTTCACCGCCCCGGTCACGGACCACCCGGCCAGCGACGCCGCCGGCGACCACCTGGGGGAGACCTCCAGCCAGTTCTGGCGCGACCACCAGTCATCCAAGATCAACGCCATCCGTACCCGCACCCTGATCGAGAAGAGCGACTTCGTGGTGGTGCGCTTCGGAGACAAGTACAAGCAGTGGAACGCGGCCTTCGACGCCGGGTATTGCGCCGCGCTGGGCAAGCCCTACGCGACCTTGCACGATGAAGACATCGTGCACCCGCTCAAGGAGGTCGACGCCGGCGCCCAGGGATGGTGCAAGACCACCAACCAGGTCGTGGAGACCCTGCGCTACGTGCTGCAGGGGTAAACATCCACGCACCATGAGCCAGGGTCCCGGTTTCGCGGGGAAGCTGGGCACCTGGCTCATGGCATGCTGTTCCAGGGTCCCGTCGCAGTTGCGGCTGGCAATCTCAGACCCTGCGCAGCACCGATTTCAAGTGGTGTGTCATCTGGACTCCCACCGCAGCCATCGCGAAATGGGTAGTCAGGATATCCCCGGCCAATTCGAGGCGGCGTTGCGTGGAGTCCACGTGCTTGGCGCTCGCCGAGTTCAAGATTCGTGATGCGAGAAAACAGGTGAATCCCTCGGCGGTGGCTTCCAGTGCGCCCTCCGCCAATTCGGTCTGGCCCGTAGGCTGGGCCAGCACGAACTCCGCTGTGGAACCGTCGACGACCCGCAGATACCCGGTTTCCGTGTGCATCGGCGCGCCGGCAGGAGACCACGTGCGCTGCAGGTAGTGGAGGAACGGCTTGCCGACATCCGTGAACGCGATCTCTTCGGAGTACCGGAAAGAATCGATCGTCGGATATTCGCCGTCGCCCTCACCCCGCCACGTGCCGATGAGGCCGGCCACTGAAGCCAGACCAGGGTGCAATGTCATGGGTATTCCTTTTCTGTCTGAACCACACCAATGCCCTGCCAACGTCTTGTCGAAGCTCATGCCGTGCACGAGAGGCGGTTGACCGGTACTTGAGCCCGTTGGCGACGTGCCGGCAATAATGCGGCACCTGGATGCGTATCCAGTCTACGAGTTGTTCCGATGATCCAGTGCGAGGCGGCGCAAGATGCCCACTGCAAGGCCCAAGATATCGCCAGTCGCCACCTTGCCGGAACCCTGCTTCATCGCTGCGTGCTTCCGGCATGGTGCAGGATCAGGGGTATTCGATGAGGGTCAGCTCGAATTCGGCAGCAGTGGGCAACTCGACATGATCCTCTCCGAAGGGCATGTAGGTCACTGAGTGCAGGAGCCCGTCGAGGACCCAAAGCTCCAGCATGCCGAAAGAATCCGAATCCGCGGAGACTTCGAGCATCGTGAACGGCCCGCCGTCGTGGTTGATGAGCGGTGCCGTGGAGCTGGCGGGGATCTGGATCAGGAAACACTTGCAGCCCTCGTATTCGTACCCTCCCCAGCGCGCCGTTTGAAGCTGTCGGCGGGCGCTGAAAGATTCCGGGCCGAGGCCGGAGCACAACCGGTCGAGAAGCTGCTTCTCGGTGGGGGTGAATTCGTCGCCTGCTAGGCGGCCCTCAAATGCTGGCATGCCAACAGCCTATCGGGTGTTCCTTTGTGGCAGGTCTGCCGGCTGAACCAGGCCGGGCGGGACGGCGGTCAGCGCGGCCGGTATTGTGCTTTCAGCGACCTTGCGGGGCAAGCGCCGGTGGATGCTGACATGCCGGCGAGAAGTTTTGCCACGCATCGCCAGCGTGCGGCTCCACCGGCACGGTGCGGCCACTGCAGGGAAACTGATCCGATTAAAGTGGTGGAAATGGCGGGGGCAGAGAACCAAGCACTGCATGCGGTGTGCGACTCTTGGTGCATGGCATCAATCCAGACCCTGAGCGATACGCAACGACGCATCCTCGCCCGCTGGGCGCTGGCCTGCGCCGAACGGGTGGTTCCCCTGTACGACGGCGATGAGGCCGGCCGCCGCGTCATCCAGGAGGCCGTGGCCCGGACCCGCGCCTACGGGGAGGGAAAGGCAGACACCGCCGATCAGATCCGCAAGCGCTTCGCGGCGGGGAAAGCCGCGAAGTCCGCTGGCACCGCCGCCGGAGCCTCGGCGGCCAGATCGGTGGCCCAAGCGGCGTCGGTCGCGCATATGGGAGCGCATGCGCTGGGCGCTGCGGCGTACGCGGTGAAGGCCGTGGACTTGGCGTGCGAGGACGAGCCGAAGGCAAGCGCCGCAGAAATCCGGTGGCAGGTGCAGCAGCTGGGTGACCGGCAGCGGATGGCGTTGCGCGAGTTGCCGTTGCTGGGGACTGATTTGTCGGGACCGCTGGGACCGGGCTTGCTCTGCACCGGGATCCTGGGCGCCACCATCCGCGCCATCCAGGCCGAACTCGGCTGATCGAAGTGTGCCGGCCTGCGTTGCGCGGGTCAGTTTTCCCGCCGCATCGGAGGTGCAGATTCCAGCGTTTCCCCAAGCCCGCGCCGGCGAAGTTCCTGCCGGGCCCGTGCCAGCCCGCCATGTTCCAGCGCGGCCAGCGCGGTGCTGCCTTCCCAGACCAGCAGCCCATGGCGGCGCACGGTCACTTTCAGCTCACCGGCCAGATGCTCCAGGTCTCCGGGGACATTGCGGTGCTCGCTGGGCAGCGGCACGGGCAGCACGAACGCCGCATCGAGCGGGGCGGAGGCTTCAATATCGATGCGCCAACCGTAGCCGCGGCCGGACAACCGCCACTGCTCGTCGCCGGTGCGCGTGGCCACCGGGCTGATCAGCGGGTTGCCCAGACGGATGACCCGGGCATCGGGCAAGCGGACAACCAGTCCGGTGACCTCGGTGCGCAGCGGCCCGGCGGTGACCATGCCTCCGGCGAACGCGACGCAGGCCAGCGGATCCGCGAAGCCCTGGGCCTGGCCCCACCACCAGGAGTCCGGGAAGCCTTCGCGCCCCCAGTTCTTCTCCGCGTACACCTGCGCATTCTCGAACTCCCACACGGAATCTCCCAGCACCGCGGTGCCGCAGGCCCTGCCGCCCAACAGCCACGGGTGCCAGTACTGGTTCAGGCCCGGCACCATCTGGAATACGCTGGAACCGCCCAGCGCACGGTGCGGCCAGAGCAGCGGATCGCGGATCTCCATGTCGAGTCCGGCTCCGGGACCCAGATCGAGGTGCAGGCGCTGACCGGTGGCGTCGAAGGCCCGCAGGTCCGCGCCGGCCCGGACGCCCAGCCGGTCCGGATCGGTCCAGGCCCCGTCGACGGCGGCGGTCCGCAGGAATCCGCTGGGCCAGGCCGCCAGGCCCAGGGTGGCCCACGGCCCGTCGGGCCCCTGGTTGGCTCCGCACAGCGTGATGACCACGCGCCCGGTGTCCGGGTCGGTGATGCGCCAGAAATAGCCCTCCATCGCGACACCGTGGTGCGCACGGAGGGGATGTCCGAACAGCGGATCGGCTCCCGTGGAGCGGTACCGGCGAAGCAGGCCCATGGCCCAGTACAGCACAGCCGCATCGCAGCTGTCGACGCAATGTTGTTGCGGCCATGCCGCCGGCGGTCAGCCGAACCTGACGAACGCCTTGGTGGGATGTTCCAGGTCGCGGATTTCGCTGAAGCCCATGGACCGGTAGAAGGCCAGCTGGCGCGGTTCGTCGTCGGTGATCAGGACCTTCTGCCGGACCTCGTCGTAGGGAAGGAACGCCAGGCGGAACAGCTCGCTGCCAACCCCGGCGCGCTGGTGCTCCGGCGCCACCAGCAGGTCCTGCAGGTAGGCGATGGTCAGTCCGTCGCCGACGATGCGCGCCAGGCCGACCAGGCGGTCCGCGGCGCGCGCGGCGACCACCGACAGCGATGCGGCGATCGCCGCTTCGAGCCGTTGCGGGTCCTGCGTGTAGGCGGTCCATCCGACCGCGTCGTACAGGGCCAGCAGTTCATCGCGCGCCGGCAGCCGGCCGGATTCGTAGGTGATCGTCATGGTCCCATCCTTGCCGCCCGCATCCCGTGGCGCCACCGAAGGGCACGCCGGGCGGCGGCAGACAAGGGCCGGGGGCATCGGTAGGCTGGGGCCATGAGCATGCAGTCGTGGAGATACGCGGCGTCGCGGAATGCCGACGGCGAGGGGAACATCAGCTGGAACGTCCGCGAGCTGTACGAGTCCGAC
>SMEN01001136.1_pt1 | contig 10639 bp, 7 predicted proteins | sample 2456271 | NCBI WGS metagenome assembly SMEN01 (sample SAMN10132593, study PRJNA489261) | soil metagenome | isolation source: day1 control-loamy sand soil ammended with raw manure from dairy cow... | place: USA | collected 2015-04-01 | reverse complement strand
CCCTGTTCGTCGCTCAGACCAAGGCGCCCGATAAAAAGGCGCTCGCCGGTAGTTGTCTGCATGAATCCAAGGCAGGCCTGCGGTCCGACGCGGTTCAGCTGCGCCTGCCGCTGGCCCAGCTCGCTGACTTCCACGTCTCGTTCCAGGGATTGCTGTAGCACCCCGGCCCGGTCGGCCCCGCGCTCGATGAGCCGGTGCCGGGTTTGGGTTCGAAGGTGTTCCACACGCTGCCCAATTTCCTGCAGTCGCTCATTGTCCGCGTCGAGCGACCCGGCAGGAACTTGGCAGGCTTGCGCGTCGGACAGCGCGAAAAACTGGGGTAGCGGTGCGCTGGCGACTGAAGGGGAAAAGGTCATTCAAGGACTTCTGGAATTGCATCAAACTAGCGGGGCAAACATCGATTATGCGCCCTGCCCGGGGCCTTGCGGCAAGGGGGTGTCAGTGGGCTATTCTGAAAATGTGGGGAATGATTTCAGCTCCGGTCAGCGTCGTCTAACGCGCGGAAGTGCCACAAGAATAAATTTTGAACTGTATTCGCTGGCAATTGTTGTCTTTGCTGCAGCGACAGAACAGCTAACTAGGACAGTTCAGTCCTTCATCATCCACGATAGGCATTGCATTGGTGTTGCTTATTGAACACCAAATCGGAATGCCCATGACGGTAATGCCCCAAGGTGATCCAATTGAGGGTTGGGATGAGCAGAAGCCGACCTTGCTGCCTCGGGTCAGACTGAAACAATATTTGGCCAGACCCGCGACAAGAAGCTGCAACGTTCGATGACCGCACTCATCTTGGATGACATTCATTGCTAGTGGTTTTGTCGGGTTGAACTTTTCCCGCGCGTGTCCGCAGAACCGATTGCGTCTGATGCATAGTATCGAGCTATCGATGCGTGGGAGGAAAGCAATGGAGCTTCTGGATCTTGACGAAAAATCACTTAGAGACCGTTATGCACAACTGACAGTGGAGGGTGGACTCCGTGAACAGTTGAGGGCTTCGGTATTCCTGCTGCTTCGATTTTCTGATGGGCGCGAAAAATCAGACTTCATGGCACGTTGCGCAGGGTACCCTCCCGCGCGTGCCGAATTTGTTGTCGACCCTCGTAACGAATTACGCAGCCTATTCGTTCTTCGAGGAGACATCAGCAAGTTCTTTCGCTATCTAGACCCGAAGTGGCCGGGGGAAGCTCGATACCGGCGGTCGCCCGAGGAAATCCTTGATCAATGGAAGTTGGCAACTATTAGCTTGCCGGTCTTACTGGCGGCCGGTGCGATGATTGAAGACCTCAAGGAAAAGAACACAGGCTCAGTGCCATCGTCTGCAACCTACATATGGCTGCAGCATCCATCTAAGGCATTACAAGGTACGCCTGAAGATGTTGATACGTGCACCCGGCTCTTTAACAGTTGGCGAGAAAGCGGAGCTTCGGAATCCGCGAATCATAGTTCGGGCACGGTCGGAAGCGGGGATGACCGTAATGCTCTGGTCGAACAGCTGGTCCTTCAGTTGGGCAAGCACAAGAACGTCATATTGGAAGGCGTGGCCGGTAGCGGCAAAACCCACAGTTTGGACGCGTTAAAAGTTCACTATCAGGATCGTGTCTCGGTTCTGGTCTTTCATCCGTCTACGTCCTATGAAGACTTCGTTGTTGGCCTGCGACCCATCGGCGCGGAGTTTTCGGCGGTACCTGGTTCTTTTCTTCTGATGTGTGAACGTGCCACCCGCGATCCGAATCATGATTACCTGATTTTTATTGATGAGATCAACCGGGCCAACACTGCGCGCGTCCTCGGGGACCTCTTGATGGTTATCGAAAGCTCTAAACGTGTCCAAACGTTGCCGTCTTCGAAAGACAATGTCAGAAACGATGAGTCACCGTTTTGGACTTGGCGCCCCGAGGACTTCAGTTCAGTTTTGACGGATCAGGAACTGGCTGTGCGTGGGCGTATCAGTAGCGTTCAATTACAAACCGCGCTGGACGGGCCGACAGGAACATTGGGTGGGAGAAAACATCTGATCGTCCCTTCCAACCTGCATATTCTCGGAACGATGAATACTACGGATCGATCAGTGGGAACCATCGATCTGGCATTGCGTCGCAGATTTAGCTGGATCACGGCGGAGGTCTTGTACGGCCAGCAGCTGGCTCAGTTGTTAGGACCACACCGTGCTGAACAACTTCACACGGTTATCGAGTGGCATGCGTCGGCAAATCGGGTGTTAAGAGAGAACGTGGGGCCCGACGCCATGTTGGGCCATTCGTATTTCTTCTCCGCCGACTCTTCAGCCGAAGATGTAGCGGAATCGTTGGTGAACCAGCTTGCGGAAGTGGCGCATACGTTCAACTTCGATGAGCAACTAATTCAGAAGCTATTCGGAGAGCAAGCCCCGACGCTGCCCAAGGGGTTGAAACTGCACCAACATGGGCGTGGCCTTGGCAAGAGATTCATGAACGTCTCTGCGAAGGTTGCAGCAGATGGCTGAAACTCAGCATGATTCGCTCACGCCTGTCGATCTGGTGTGGTTTCAGGCAAGTGGACGGGGTAACGGCATCGGCTTGACCGCAATTCGCGTCTTCAACGGTGCCTATGACATGCATCAGGTGCTTTTCATATACATTCTGCCCAAGTTCTGGCGTGAAGTATCTGGAACGCAAAAAACCTGCAGCAGGTACACCCTGATCGAGTCTGACCTCCCTGACCCGCGCGTGACTCTTGTGTTGTTCGAGCGCGACGCTCTTGGGGTGCCTTCCACATGGGCTGCAGGCCTGCGTAGGGTGACGTCCTCCAACAATAAGGACTTCAGCCCCGTACCACCGCAATCCCCTCAGACTAACGGGGAAACGTGGGGCGACACGGAGCATTCCACCGGTGCCACCGACAAGCTATGGGCGGAAATTGTCTCCCCCTTGGACTCCGGTGGCGATCTCCCAATGTCTTTGCAACCGGTCGGTAGCCGCGAACCAGTCGACGGTTTTTGGCAGCTGGTTCGGGAACGCGTCGTGCCGCTGATTTCGGATCCGCCTCCAGGCGCTCGACTGATTCTGCACGAACCGTCAGCCCGCAAACTGTTTCTGGAGCTTTTTCTCAGATTACTTGGTGAGCAGGTAGCTCGTCGCAGACCCCACTTCTTATCGACAAGCGAACCTTTGAATGCGGTCAGGGGGCGGATAATAGTTGACTCGCTTGTCGAACGGGCGATGCGACGCAGCGTGGCAATCTGGTGCGAATTCGATTCGCTGGACGCCAACACTCGTGTCTGGCAGGCCTTAAGGGCAGCGGTGGCTCATTGCTCTAACGAGGTGGTCAGTGTTCCCGATGTGCTTGAGTTGGCGGTGGAGATCGACGCCAGATTGAGCGACGTGTCAATGGAACCGGTCCACGAGATACTCAGGTTAGAACCGATGGTCGACCCCGCGATTCACGACCGTGATTTGCAGAAGCTATACCGCATGGCGCTGAGTATTTTGAGGAGTGAAGTGCTGCTGGCCGAACCGCTTGGGGAGATTTTTGACGGCCTGATCTTCACCTTCAAAATAGCCAGCAGTGATTTATGGGAAGACCTAATTATCCAGGCAATCGCAGGCACTACTGATTTCTGCGCCGCTAAGCCTGAATCAGGACGGAGTCTATTCCATGGAGGTCAACGCAAGAGTGTTGATATCGCTGTATCGCTCTCTAACGGCGAGGAGGAGAACTCTACGGATGCATCCAGGACGGTATTGGTGCTGGACGCCAAATACAAACCGTCTCCGGGTTTGCTTGGATCTGCGCAAATGAGTGACCAATACCAGATTTACGCATACGCCAATTTGTGGGGCGTTCCGGCCTTCCTCGTATATCCGACCACTCGACAAGATGGGCACCCGCGTCCAGACACCCGGCAAGCTTTCAACAACAGGGGCCAATATGCGGGTATCCTCGTCCTGCCTTTTCCTGGACCGGGTCAGAGCCGTATACCGTTGTCCGCATCCGAGCTGTCGCATATTATCCGTGGCGCCACTGACTGGAAACTAGTCGCAGAAGTAACGCGAGACATCGATCCAGATGCAATCGTGTCCGAAATGTGACAGTGCGCTCACTGCGCACATTGTTGGGTGCCGGGAATTTTCACAGTGCCCAAGTCGCGATAGTCGATCACGTTCGTCTCACGCCCAGTAGAACCGGCCGGGTCCAGCCCGTCACAGCTGAAGAGAAGCGATGTCCCGCCGGTGCCCACAGCATCGGGCGGGGGATAAGCGGGGTGGTACCGCGGCGCATGCGTCGTCCTCGTAGGCAAGGATTTATCGACCCTACGCTTGAAGGACGGCCAAAGCGATGAGCTTCTACCCGAAGGTCACTACTGACCCAACCGGTTCGACCCCGGCTTCGCCGCGTTTCCCAGACATTGAGAAGCGCGTGCTCGACTACTGGAAAAATGACAACACTTTCCAGGCCTCCATCGACCAGCGTGAGGGCGAAGAATTCGTCTTCTACGACGGACCTCCCTTCGCCAACGGCCTGCCGCACTACGGCCACCTGCTGACCGGCTACGTCAAGGACCTGGTCGCCCGCTACCAGACCCAGCGCGGAAAGCGCGTGGAGCGCCGCTTCGGCTGGGACACCCACGGCCTGCCGGCCGAGCTGGAGGCCATGAAGCAGCTGGGCATGAACGACAAGCAGCACATCCTGGAGATGGGCATCGACAAGTTCAACGACGCCTGCCGCACCTCCGTGATGAAGTACGCCGACGAATGGCAGAACTACGTCACCCGTCAGGCCCGCTGGGTGGACTTCGAGAACGACTACAAGACCCTGAATGTCGAGTACATGGAGTCGGTCATCTGGGCCTTCAAGCAGCTGAGCGACAAGGGGCTGACCTACCAGGGCTTCCGCGTGCTCCCGTACTGCTGGAAGGACGAGACCCCGCTGTCCAACCACGAGCTGCGCATGGACGACGACGTCTACAAGGACCGCCAGGACCAGACCGTCACCGTGGGCTTCACCATCCTCGCCGGCGAGAACCCGGTCTCGGCCGAGCTGGCCGGCGTGCAGGCCCTGGCCTGGACGACCACCCCGTGGACCCTGCCGACCAACGAGGCGCTGGCCGTGCACCCGGACGTCGAATACGTCGTGGTTCCCGCAGGCGAGAAGGGCGTGAAGGCCTCCGAGGCCGCCGGCCCGTTCCTGCTGGCCAAGGACCTGCTGGGTTCCTACGCCAAGGACCTGGGCTACAAGGACGCCAAGGCCGCCGCCGCAGCCATCACCGCCAGCTACACCGGCGCGCAGCTGGCCGGCGTGCGCTATGCGCCGCTGTGGGACACCTACACCGATACCGAGAAGTACGGCACCGACAACGCCTGGCAGATCCTCACCGCCGACTACGTCACCACCGCGGACGGCACCGGACTGGTCCACCAGGCACCCGCCTACGGCGAGGAAGACCAGAAGGTCTGCGAAGCCCACGGCATCCCGGTAATCCTCTCCGTGGACGAGGGCGCCAAGTTCCTGCCCGTCTTCACCGGCGGCCCGCTGAACGACATCGCCGGCGTGCAGGTCTTCGAAGCCAACAAGACCATCACCAACGTGCTCAAGGCCGACGGCCGCCTGGTCAAGCAGGCCTCCTACGAGCACTCCTACCCGCATTGCTGGCGCTGCCGCACCCCGCTGATCTACCGCGCGATCTCCTCCTGGTACGTCGAGGTCACCAAGATCAAGGACCGCATGCTGGAGTTGAACGAGCAGATCAACTGGATCCCGGGCAACGTGAAGCACGGCCAGTTCGGCAAGTGGCTGGAGAACGCCCGCGACTGGTCGATCTCCCGCAACCGCTTCTGGGGCTCCCCGATCCCGGTCTGGGAATGCGACGGCGTGGAGTGCGAGCACCGCGAGGTCTTCGGGTCGCTGGACGAGCTGAAGAACTTCTTCGGCCGCCTGCCGCTGAACCACGACGGCGAACCCGACCTGCACCGCCCGTTCATCGACGAGCTGACCGCCGCCCACGAGGGCTGCGCCGCCGGCGGCACCCTGCGCCGCGTCGAGGACGTGCTGGATGTCTGGTTCGACTCCGGCTCGATGCCCTACGCCCAGGTGCACTACCCGTTCGAGAACCGCGAATGGTTCGACGGCGGGCACAACCCGGCGGACTTCATCGTGGAGTACATCGGCCAGACCCGCGGCTGGTTCTACACCATGCACATCCTGGCCACCGCGCTGTTCGACCGCCCGGCCTACACCAACGTGATCTCCCACGGCATCGTGCTCGGCAGCGACGGGCAGAAGATGTCCAAGTCCCTGCAGAACTACCCGAACGTCACCGAGGTCCTGGACCGCGACGGCTCCGACGCGATGCGCTGGTTCCTGATGGCCAGCCCGATCCTGCGCGGCGGCAACCTGATCGTCACCGAACAGGGCATCCGCGAGGGCGTGCGCCAGGTGCTGCTGCCGCTGTGGAACGTGTGGCACTTCTTCAACCTCTACACCAACGCCGCGAACAACGGCGCCGGCTACGAGGCGAAGTTCTCCACCGCTTCCACCGACCCGCTGGATCAGTACATGCTGGCCGCCACCGGCCAGCTGGTGCGCGAGGTCACCGAGGCGCTGGATTCCTATGAGGTCTCCGACGCCACCGAGGCAGTGCGCCGCTACATGGACACGCTGACCAACTGGTACGTGCGCCGCAGCCGCCAGCGCTTCTTCGACGAGGACACCCAGGCCTTCGACACCCTGTACACCGCCTTGGAAACCCTGGTGAAGGTCACCGCCTCGCTGCTGCCGCTGGCCAGCGAGGAGATCTACCGCGGGTTGACCGGGCAGCGCTCGGTGCACCTGACCGACTGGCCGGATGCCAACGACTTCCCGACCGACACCTCGGCGCTGGAAGCCATGGAAACCACCCGCAAGATCTGCTCGGTGGGCTCCTCGCTGCGCAAGGCCAAGAACCTGCGGGTGCGCCTGCCCTTGGCCGAGCTGAAGATCGTGCTCACCGATGCCGCTGGACTGTCCGGCACCTACGAGTCGATCATCAAGGACGAACTGAACCTGAAGTCGGTCACCTTGATCGACGCGGCCGGCGTGGACGCCGCCAGCTACGGCATCAGCCAGCAGCTGGTCGTCAACGCCCGCGCCGCCGGCCCGCGCCTGGGCAAGAACGTGCAGCAGGCCATCAAGGGCGCCAAGTCCGGTGACTGGTCCGTCACCGACGGCGTGGTCACCGCCGGCGGCCTGGAACTCGCCGCCGGGGAATACACCCTGGACACCGTGGTGGACGAAGCGGCGGACATCGCCGCGGCGGTCATCGACGGCGGCTTCCTGGTGCTGGACACCGAGGTCACCGACGAGCTGGCCGCCGAAGGCGCCGCCCGCGACATGATCCGCTCCATCCAGTCCGCCCGCAAGGACGCGGACCTGCAGGTCTCGGATCGCATCCGCACCGTGGTCACCGCCAAGGCAGAGGTCATCGCTGCGCTGGAAGCCAACCGCGAGCTGGTGGCCGGGGAGACGCTGACCGCGCAGCTGGAGCTGCTCGTGGACGACTCGGTCGAATCCGAACAAGTCACCGTCGTCGTCATGCAGGACGCAGCCAAGTGAGCGACCTGAACCGCGTCTACCGCGAACTGCTGGACCGCGCGCCGGAGAACAAGATGGAACCGCGCATGGAACCGATGTTCCGCGCCATGGAGATCCTCGGTGAGCCGCAGAAGGCCTGCCCGGTCATCCACATCACCGGCACCAACGGCAAGACCTCGACGGCCCGCATGATCGAGTCCCTGCTGCGCGCGCATGATCTGCGCACCGGCCGCTACTCCTCGCCGCACCTGGTCTCCGTGACCGAGCGCATCAGCGTGGACGGCGAACCGGTCGCGGACGAGACCTTCGTGCGCGTCTGGGACGAGATCAGCCCCTTCCTGGAGATCGTCGACGCGGAGCTGGACGAGCGCGGGGAAACCCGCCTGACCTACTTCGAGGCCGTCACCATCCTGGCCTTCGCGGTCTTCGCGGAGGCCCCGGTGGACGTGGTGGTCCTGGAGGTGGGCCTGGGCGGCATCACCGATGCCACCAACGTGGCGGACGGCGACGTTTCGGTGGTCACCCCGATCTCGCTGGACCACACCGACCTGCTGGGCGACACCACCGAGCTGATCGCCCAGGAAAAGGTGGGCATCCTGAAGCCCGGCGGCTACCTGGTCTCCTCGGTGCAGCCGGTGGACGCCGCCGACGTGCTGCTGGCCCGCGCCCGCGAGCTGGAGGTGCCCATGGCCTTCGAGTCCCTGGACTTCAAGCTGCTGGACCGCCAGGTTGCCGTGGGCGGACAGCTGCTGGCCATCCAGGGCCAGGCCGCGACCTACGAGGAGATCTTCCTGCCGCTGTTCGGCGCCCACCAGGCGCAGAACGCCGCCGTGGCGCTGGCCGCCGTGGAAGCATTCCTGGGCGGGGGAGAGCGCGAGCTGAACGCGGACCTGGTCCGCGAGGGCTTCGCCGAAACCTCCAGCCCGGGCCGCCTGGAACTGGTGCGCACCGCGCCGAGCATCCTGGTGGACGCCGGGCACAACCCGGACGGCATCCGCGTCTCGGCCGAGGCCATCCGCGAATCCTTCGGCTTCTCCCGGCTGGTGCTCATGGTGGGCATCCTGCAGGAAAAGGACGCCGAAGCCATGCTCTACACCATGCGCGAGGAGTACGGCGACCTGGTCGAGGACCTGTGCATCACCCAGTCCTCCTCGCCGCGGGCCATCCCGGCCGGGGAACTGGCCAACATGGCGCTGGCCGCCGGCTGGCCCGAAGAGGACATCCACGTCACCGAAGACCTGGAAGACGCCATCGAATGGTCCGTGGGGCGGGCCGAGGCAGGCAACGACCTGTCCGGCGGCGTGCTGGTGACCGGCTCGATTACACTGGTGGGCGAGATTACGACACTGCTCAAGGGAGGAGCCTAATGGCCAAGCTGACCCGCGCCCAGCGCGAGTGGCGCCCGGGCATGCAGAAAAAGCAGCGCTCGGTTAAAACGATGTTCGCCTCCACCGTCCTGGTCTGCGAGGCGCTGTTGGCGGTGTTCGTCACGCTGGCGGCCTTCGGGCTCAAGCGCGGCGAACCGGCGGTGGTCCTCGGACTGGGTGCCGCCATCGCGGTGCTGTGCATCGTGAACTGCGCGCTGCTGACCAAGAAGATCGGTTTCATCATCGGCTGGGCCCTGCAGGTGGTGTTCTTCCTCAGCGGCTTCATCCTGGTGGACATGTTCTACCTGGCCAGCGCCTTCGCGCTGTGCTGGTGGTACGCGCTGTCCAAGGGCGAAAGCATGGACCGCGACAACGCCAAGCGAGCCGCGGCCCAGGAAGCCTGGGACCAGGCGCACCCCGAACAGGCCTAGTCCAGTTCACCCACGAAGTTTCATCCACCGATACGAAGAGGTAGTCACATGACTGAACGTACCCTGATCCTGGTCAAGCCGGACGGCGTCAAGCGCGGCTTGACCGGCCAGATCATCGCCCGCATCGAAGCCAAGGGCTACACCATCGCCGAGCTGAAGCAGGTCTCCGCGACCCGCGAACTGCTCGCCCAGCACTACGCCGAGCACGAAGGCAAGCCGTTCTACGAGCCGCTGGTCGAGTTCATGCTCTCCGGCCCGGTGGTCGCCATCGTCGCCGAGGGCCATGCGGTCATCACCGGCTTCCGTTCGCTGGCAGGCACCACTGACCCGACCACTGCCGCTCCGGGCACCATCCGCGGCGATCTGGGCCGCGACTGGGGCCTGAAGGTTCAGCAGAACCTGGTCCACGGCTCGGACTCGCCGGAGTCCGCCGCCCGTGAGATCGGCATCTGGTTCGGCAACTAGCCGATGAAGCGCAGAATCCCAGGGACCCTTCGGGGTCCCTGGGATTCTGCGCTTAACGGGAAAGCCTACAACCAGCCGTCGAGATTGTTGTTGGCGCCGGGAGGAGAAGCTGCCAGCGTCGGGGCCGGGTGGCCACCTGTGCTGATGGAATCGAAGTCGTCCTTGGAGATCAGGACCACCGATTCATGGTTTGCGCCCTGGACGGTGATGACCTCGTGGCTGGTCGCCACGTTGTCCAATAGGTGCGGGAAATTCTGTAGGGCTTCTTCATAGCTGAAATTCAGCATGCAGATTCCTCCTGGGGGTTATGTGCTCAAAGCGTCGAGGATGGGGCGATGCCCACACCGTGGATGGGGGTCCACGGTACTAAACGGCCGGGTGGCCATCCGGGGGACGAGGGGTCTTCGCATCGCTCCAGGTAATTCACATGAGTCACATTAAACACACAAACATCGGGCAATACAATCTTCAGCATCATTTTGTGACACGGATTGATGAATTCGTGGAGTCCCGCCGCCGGCATCGCAGCCACGGGCCGCCCGGGGCTGCGGGTCGAGGCTAGTCGGAGGAGAGTCTGGCGTGCAGCAGCGAGTCCCGGCGCCCGGACGCCGTTCGCTGGTGGCCGCGCAGCAGTCCCTCGTAGCTGAATCCCGATTTTTCAAGCACCCTGCGCGAGGCGGTGTTCTCCGGGGCGCAGGTGGCTTCAATGCGCTGCAGGCCCACGGTTGCGAAACCCAGGTCAAGCAGCATTCCGGCAACGATCGTTGCGTACCCCCGGCCCCAGTGACGGCTGTTCAGGACGTAACCCAGCTCTCCGCTGGCGTGTTG
>SMEN01000522.1_pt1 | contig 10657 bp, 7 predicted proteins | sample 2456271 | NCBI WGS metagenome assembly SMEN01 (sample SAMN10132593, study PRJNA489261) | soil metagenome | isolation source: day1 control-loamy sand soil ammended with raw manure from dairy cow... | place: USA | collected 2015-04-01 | reverse complement strand
CCAGTTCAGCCCCACCCAGACGGCCCATACCTATGACGGCGATGGTGGCCAACGGCTCATCGGGCCTGCCCGGATCGGCGGTGGCAGCGCGGATCTCCGCTTCCAGGGCGGCATCCAGAACCGCATCCCACACCAGGGAGAGGCTGTGGCACACCTCCTGGACGGTGAGCATATTGAGCAGGTCGGCCGAGGCCACCCGCGCCAGTTCCTGTCGTCGCAGTGACCTGGCCGCCTGGATCGCCCGGTCGGGATCATCATGGCGTGCGACGGTGGCCTTGAGTGCTTTACAGACCCGGTCCGGGGCGGTCTCCAGCAGCTTCGGCCCTGTCGCCCCGTCACCCAGTTCCGCCACGAAGTCGGGTGTGGCGATGATGAGTTCAGCGGTATAGGGGGAGGTGCCGAGGATCCGCATGAGACGCTGACCCACCACACCCTCGTCGCGAAGCATCCGCAGGAACCAGCTGCGGTCATAGGCCGCATCGGAGAGTTTGCGGTAGTTGAGCAGGCCCGCATCCGGATCTGCCGTCTGGGACAGCCACTCCATGAGGGTGGGCAGGAGCATCGCCTGGATCTTGGCCTTACGGCTGGTGCCCGAGGCCAGCGCGGTGAGGTGCTCATAGGCCCGCACGGGGTGCTGGTAGCCCAGAGCACCCAACTGCAGCTTCGCGGCCTCCGGCGACAGCTTCATCGCATCGACGCTGAGGTTGACCACAGAATTGAGCAGTGGGCGGTAGAACAGCTGGCTGTGCAACGACTGGATCTGCAGACGGACCTTGCGCAGGTGGTTTTCCATCGCGCGTGCGGAGCTCTGTCCACCGGCCCCGGTGAAACCGGAGGCACGTGCCAGCCACCGCATGTTCATGCGGTCCTCCACCTTGGGCATGGTGTGGGTGCGTTTGACCCGCTCCAGCTGGAGACGGTGTTCCAACAGACGCAGGAACTCATAGGACTCGATGAGGTTGTGGCCATCCTCCCGACCGATATACCCCTGGTTGACCAGCACCTGCAGCGCCTCCACGGTGGAGCGCACCCGGAGCGTTTCATCGTAACGGCCGTGCACCATCTGCAGCAGCTGGACGGCGAACTCAACATCCCGCAACCCGCCACGACCGAGTTTGAGCTCGCGGTCGCGCAGCTCCTCCGGCACGTTCTCCAGGACACGCCTGCGCATGGCCTGCACATCATCGACGAAGGACTCCCGTTGGCTGGCGGTCCACACCATGGGGCCGATCGCATCGAGATATGCCTGCCCCAGGTCCATGTCACCGGTCATGGGGCGGGCCTTGAGCAGCGCCTGGAACTCCCAGGTCTCCGCCCACCGCTTGTAGTAGGCGATATGCGACTCCAGGGTCCGAACAAGAGCGCCGCTCTTGCCCTCCGGGCGCAGCGCCGCGTCCACCTCGAAGAATGAGCTGCAACCGGTCCGGATGAACTCCGCCGCCAACCGGGTCGACCGGCTGTGGGCGGGTTCGGCGATGAAGATGACATCCACATCGGAGATGTAATTGAGTTCCTGGGCCCCACACTTGCCCATGGCCATGACAGACAGTCGGGCGTCGACAGGCTTCTGTCCGTACACACCGGTGACCGCGACAGCCAGGGCGGCGGTGAGCGCGGCATCCGCCAGGTCGCTCAGACGACGGGTGACCGTGGTGAACTCGACCCTCGGCTGGGATTTGCGACGGGCGTCGTTGGGGTAGGTCCCTGCGAGGTCGAGGGCTGCCAGACGCATCATGAGGGTGCGGTAGGTAAACCGCAGCGCCCGTTCAGCCTCCACCCCGGTCAGCGTGGCCCGGTAGGTGCCCGGCGTGGTGAGATCCTCCGTGGCGGTGTTGGCGACCTGCTGCTCATCCCCCTCGTCGTTGACGGACACCACGTCGGCGGGGGCCGCCCCGACCGACTCGAGCATCGCGGTGAACATCTCCGCCCGCGTCGGGGCTTCCTCACCGAGCAGCTCCCATAGATGGGTGTTGGCCACCAGATGATCACCCATTGCGCTCGACCCACCGAGCAGGGCGAAAAGACGCACCCGGAAGGCCTCGTCGGAACGGATCCGCTGATCGAGCTCCTCCCGCGCCTGAGGGGATTGTGATTCCAACGTCTGGTAGATCCGCACCAGCTGATTGAGGGCGACATCGGGATCACCCGCCCCGGACAGCGCCCACATCAGTGGGATCGACTCCACATTGCGCCACCCCAGCCATTCCAGATCCGCCCGGGCATTGGCGGACTTCAGGGACAGCGCACCGGTGGTGGGCAGGGGATCACGGACAAACCCCGTCACCTTGCGGGTGTGGATCAACGGATCAGTCATGGGGAATCCCCCTCCTTACAACGGGTGCGGGCGAAGCTAGTAGTCGAGGTTGGTGCGCAGTTCCCACGGCGTGATCTGGGCCTGGTACTCCCGCCATTCCCGCCACTTATTCCGCAGGAAGTACTCGAAGACGTGCTCACCGAGGATATCGGCGACCAGGTCAGAACGTTCCATCAGCCGCAGCGCGTGATCAAAACTGCTGGGCAGGTCCTTGTACCCCATGGCACGACGTTCACGCAGGCTCAGGGAGGAGATGTCATCCTCGGCCGGATCCTCCAGCTCGTACCCCTCCTTGATGCCCTTGAGGCCCGCACCGAGTAGCACGGAGAATGCCAGGTAGGGGTTGCAGGCGGAGTCGGGGATGCGGATCTCGACCCTGCGGGAGTCCGCCTTGTTCAGTCGGTAGGTGGGCACACGGACCAGGGCGGAACGGTTGGACATGCCCCAGGTGGCGGCGGTGGGCGCCTCATTGCCGTAGACGATGCGCTTGTAGGAATTCACCCACTGGTTGGTCACAGCACAGAACTCCGGTGCATGACGCAGGATGCCCGCGATGAACTGCCGGGCCGTGCGGGAGAGCATGAATTCATCATCCGGGTCGTGGAACGCATTGGTCCCACCCTCGAACAGGGACATGTGGGTGTGGATGGCCGAACCGGCGTGCTCCGCAAATGGTTTGGGCATGAAGGTGGCAGCCACACCCTGATCACGTGCCACCTGTTTAACCAGGTAGCGGAAGGTCATCACATTGTCCGCCATGGTCAGCGCGTCGGCATGCCGCAGATCGATCTCCTGTTGTCCCGGCGCGGTCTCATGGTGGGAGAACTCCACGGGGATGCCCATCTCCTCCAGAGCCAGCATGGCGTGGCGACGGAAATTGGGCGCCTCATTGAAGGTGGCCTGGTCGAAGTAGCCCCCGTTGTCGGTGGGCACCGGTGGCCGGCCATCGGTGCGCAGACTCTGAACAAGAAAGAACTCGATCTCCGGTGAGACCATGCAGATAAACCCCTCGTCCGCCGCCAGCTGGACCTGTCGGCGCAGCACCTGACGCGGATCGGAGAAGCTCGGCTGACCATCGGGCATGGTGACATCGCAGAACATCCGGGCGGCCTGGAGGCGGGAGGTCTCGACCTCCTTGGGCAGGATCTGGAATGTCGACGGATCGGGGCGGGCGATGGTATCCGCCTCTGAGATGCGGGCATATCCCTCGATGGCCGAACCATCAAAGCCGATGCCCTCTTCAAAGGCGGATTCCAATTCCGCGGGGGCGACCACCACCGATTTCAACTGGCCGACGATGTCAGTGAACCAGAGTCGGACGAATTTGATGTCCCGTTCATCGATGGTGCTGAGCACAAATTCCTGTTGGCTGTTCATGCCCACCAATTTACGCAGGCCCCGGACCCGTACTGGCCAAATGCACCCCCACCGACGCCTCGGGGGTGGCAGAAATTGATGAAATAGCAGGTGGAAGCGATAAGCCGATGGCCGGGGGTGGCTGGTGTCCGCTCCACCTGATTGACTCGGTGACACCTCAAACAATAGAACACAGATGCTAATAGAAGGAGCCGGTCATGTCCCCTCACCCCTACGCTTCCGATCCCCGCACCCGGACCAGGTCCGCAGAACGCAATTATCACGAAACCCTGGTCGATGTGGCTGTCCTGTGGATCACCGACTGTGCGAAAAACGGATGGACCCCCGCCGATCTCAGGCATGAGTTCTCCGCCCAGATCGACCCCCTGCTATTCCATGCCCTGTCCAGCGTGACCCACAACGTACCGGACGAACTCCTGGACCACTGGTTCACCGGTACCCGCCCCGGGAGTGTCACCTCGCTGGGCGTGGGTTCCCTGGAGAAGATGGTGCGTCAGCTGTCCATGCTCCCACCCCTGCGTGACTGGACCGTCCTGACCAATCCCTCCTCCGGCGAGCAGGAAGCCGAGTACCTCGCCTCCCTCTCCCCTGATCAACGGCGAGCCCACGACCGGATCCAGGCCCTGTTGCGCAAGGCGGAGTCCACCACCTTCGAACACGAGGCGGATGCACTGTTGGAAAAGGCCGAGACCCTCCGTCAGCAGTACCGGGTGGAGGTGCTGTTATCCGGCACCTACACCGATCCCTCCGCCCGGCAGGAGGTCATCTCCACCCGGGTCCATCTCAGGGCACCGTGGGTGCGCTACCAACTGCGCCTGCTGAATACCGTGTCCAGAGCCTATTCCTGTGAGGCGCTGTTGCTGACCGAATCCGGGATCGCCACAGTCTTCGGCAACTCCGAGGACGTGGCCCATGTGCTGGATCTCTTCGCCAGCCTGAACCGCCAGCGGGAACATTTCATGCGTACCTCCGCGGGTGCGAAGACCGCACAGGAACAGGGAGAGACATCCCGGTACCGCCGTAGCTTCATGGTCGCCTACGCGAGCAGGATCGGGGCACTGCTCAAACGGGCAAGGGAGGATGTTCTGGACAACCTGGCTGGCGATGCCCCGATGGCCACCGACACCGTGCTGCCCGTCCTGAGGCACCGCGCACAACAGTCCCAGGAAACCCTGGCCAGACTGTTCCCCCACACCCGAACCATGTCGGTCAGTGCCACCCATCACGGTGGGTACAGGGATGGTTACACCGCCGCCGGGCGAGCCCATCTGGGTGGGGATTCTGCAGGTATCACCGGTCAGAAGATGCTGAGTACCTGTGATAACCAGGGGAGTTTTCCAGCGTAGTATTGAAGCAAAGAACCTCGTCGGGCATGTCACCGGGAACAGCTCCGGTGCCAGCCCGACGGACACGATGGTTGGAACAAGGGGTCGGAATATGAGTCAACATCTGGAAGTGGAAGCTAAATTCTCGGTCAGTGAGTCCACCGAGATCCCGGATCTCACCGGTATCCACGGGGTGACGGACATCGACCAGAGCGAGGTGCACAACCTGTCGGCGGTCTATTTCGATACCGAGGATCTCCGGCTCACCCGCGCCAAGATCACCCTGCGTCGACGCACGGGTGGCAACGACGCCGGATGGCACATAAAATTCCCGGGCACCTTCGGTCGCACCGAGGTACGCGCCGGGTTGGATGAACCGGGGTCGGATGACACCACTCCCCCACCCGCGCTGCTCGGCCATGTCCGGGCGCTGATCCAGGGTCGTCCCCTCCACCCCATCGCCGAGGTGGCCAATGAGCGCCATGTCTCCTACCTGAAAAACGAGCAGGGGGATATCGTCGCGGAGTTCTGCGATGATCATGTATCCACCGTGTGCCATCTGCCCGGGGGTGCGCGGAAGCAGTGGCGCGAGTGGGAATTCGAACTGGCTGAACAACTCGGTGAGGAAGAAGGCGGCTGGCAGCTGCTCACATCCGCCACCGATGTCCTCACCGGGGCCGGTGCCTTCGTCTCCGACAGCCCGTCGAAGCTGGTCTCCGCCCTGGGTGATGCCATCCGTTACGCACCCACCCCGCCGGAGAAGGCGACCCTGCCCGAGGATGATCCCGCCCATGCCGTCCTGGCCGCGATCGAGGCCAACGTGAACAAGATTATGGAATATGACCCGAAGGTCAGGGCCGATGAGTGGGACTCGGTCCACCAGATGCGTGTGGCCACCCGTGAGCTGCGCAGCCATATGCAGACCTTCTAGGGCATCCTCGGTGGTGAGGACTATCTCCAGCTGGAGAAGGAACTGAAGCTCCTGGCCACCATCCTCGGTCGTGCCCGGGATGCCGAGGTCATCGAGGAGCGTCTGGCCTCCCTCATCGACACGGAGGTCGGTGACGCCGTCGATGAGGAGACCACGAAGGATCTGCTGGAGGATCTCAGCAGTGATTACCGGCGCGAACACACCCGTGTGATTGCAGCCCTGGATAATGAACGCTATGCCCAGCTGTTGCAGTCACTGGAGGATCTGCTGGTCAACCCACCCCTGGTGACAGTCTCAGAGGAGCAGGAAGACGAGGAGGCACCGGCCCCGGGGTCAGACGACACCGCCGGGACACCGGCGGAGGAGGTGGTGGAGCAACTCGACCACGCCGAGGAGGCAGCTGAGCTGGAAGACACCCCAGATGCCACCGACACCACCAAACTGGAGGAAGCCGCCACCAGCGAGGTCGAGGATGCGGGAGAATCCCCAGACTCCGCCGATACGGACTCCGGTTCCGGTCAGAAGGTCGACGCCGCCGCGGTGCTGTTGAAGCATCTGGACAAGACCCACTCCAAGGTGGTCAAGCTGCATAAGAAGGCCATCAAGGAGTGGGAGGATCACGATATCCCCACCGCCGAGCGGGAGGAGAACTTCCACAACGTCCGCAAGACCATCAAGAAACTGCGCTACAGCGCCGAGGCCGTGGGGGATGCCACCGAGGTCAACACCAAGAAGCTGTACAAGGCCTGCAGCAAACTGCAGTCTGTACTCGGTGACTTCCAGGACGCCGTGACCTCACGCGACGAACTCCTGCGCAGGGCCCACAACGCGCACAAGAAGGGTACGAACACCTTCGCTTACGGTGTGCTCTACCAGCATGAACAGATGCTCTCCCGGAAATACCTGGAAGGCTACCGGGACGCGTACCAGGGTGTGGCCGCCGCCTACGACAAGCTGGAGAAGACCACGAAGAAACTCAGCCGGGAGGCGGACAAGACTGAGGAGAAGAAAACCCGGAAGAGCCGCAAGAAATAACACCATCCGGCGCACATACGCCGGATAACAACTCACGGGATGTCCTCCGGACCACGGTCCGGGTGACATCCCGTTCATCTCAGGTATTCCGACAGATCGGAAACAATGAACTAATCGTCCTCCGGCTCATCCCAGGTATCGGCGACCTCATTGCGTCCCTGGGCGATGTCGAGAGCATTGCGGGCTTCCGCCTGCGTCTCGTAGGGGCCCATGCGGTTCTTGAAGCCGGTGCCCTTGCCCTGGGTCACCTCGCCGGTGGACAGATCGTAGTACCACTTCAGATCGTTTTCGTGCATGCCCTGTACCTCCTACGTAATCGCGAATCGGCTGCGTGCGCCCCACTATAGTGATGTGCCCTGTATGCAGGGGAGGATCAGGTGGAATCGGCAACGGGCTAAAGTAGATCTGTTCACTACCGTTTTTTAATTCCATCCAGTTCAGGGAGGCCGGCCACCCCATGCCCATCTGGCAGCCAGTATTTTCCGATCCAGCAGACGCCACTGCTGAGATGACACCCCACAGGCTGCTTGACGCCGCATGTTCCCGACACAGAGATATCTTCGGCACGGAACCCACCGGTGGGGCCACGGCCCCCTCCACCTGGTCGCTGCTCGGTGAGCATACCGACCACAGTGGGGGCATCGTACTGGCCTCCCTGTCGCAGTGGTCGGTGGCGGTGACCGTCAGTCCCAACCCGGACGATGTCATCAACGTGGCCACAGTAACGCCGCTGACCACGGTGACCCCGGTGACCGGTGGGGAGATGGACGTCGAGAAGCACTCCCTCGCGGTGGACGAGGTCGCAGCACGGGCAGCCGCGCAACAGACCACGGTCAATGCCCACGGCCGGCCCTCCCCCACCCCGGTGCCGGAGGGTGGGATCGCCGCCCGGCTGGGTGGTCTCGCCTGGACGATGATCCACCGTCAGATGCTGTCGAGGGACACCCGGGGACTGGATATCACCGTGGTCTCCACCATCCCGGTGGGTATCGGACTGGGTGAGATGGCCGCAACTGACGTGGCGACCGCCCTCGCGCTGTTCACGGAGGACACCCGGGATGCCCCGATCCGGGCTCGTCTGGCGGAGATCTGCTCCCAGTCCGCTGCCATGTTCGCTGAGATCGCCCCGCTGCGTGCACGGCATACTACCGCGCTGCGGGGTGAGCGGGGAAAGATGTCCGTCATCGATTACGCCGACGGGTCCGTCACCCAGGTTCCCCACCCGGTCAACCGGTCCGCGGGTCTGTCGGCCTACCTGGTGGCACCACCGACGACCGGCGCGTTCCCCACCGGCGACCTCGATCCCCAGGAGACACGGCGCCGGCAGTACTTCGTCGATGAGGCCACCCGCGCGTTCAGTGTGGAATCACTGCGTCTGCTTCCCGATGCCACCGTCCGGGTCACCGAATGGCTGGAGGCGGTCATCGAGGTCGCCGGTCGCAAGCACCTGCCCACGGTGGAACAGGCCCGCAACTGGTTGAGCTTCTGGGAGGCGGAGACCATGCGGGCGCAGCGGCTGACCCGCGCGCTGCGGGCGCGCCGACGTCAGGACATCGCGCACCTCGTCGGCACGTCGCAGAACGATCTGAGCTGTGTGTACGGGGTGCCGGACATCGAACGCGCCCTCGTGGAACTGTGTCAGACACGTGGGGCGGTGTGCGCGCGTAGCGCCAGTGCGGGTATCACCCGCGGGGTGGTGGCGCTTGTCGACGCCCGCCGCGCCACCAACTTCGCCGCCGACCTGGCGGACGACGGTCTGCTCGTGGTGCCCCTCGGCCACGGCGAGGTGGCCGACAAGGCCTTCTAGTACCCCGCTCAGTCCGCGGGCCAGGCGAACTGCACGGTGCGCGCGACCGGATCCGCGGTGACCAGTGTGAATTTCCTCCGGGTACCGGCCTGGGGCGCACCCTGGCACCGGGCGAACACGGGTGGGTCCACGATGAACAACCGGGCGGTGGAACGGTCCTCCTCGCTGGAGAGCACCACCCCGGAGAAATTCTGCCCCACCCACGGCTGCAGCACCGTGGCCTCGGTGAGGTCCAGGCAGGCGTTATCCACCTGGCTGGCCAGCTGCGAGGTCCGTTTCATCGATTCCAGCACCGCCTCCTCGGTGTCCAGCACCCACGCGGGCACCTCATATCCACCGGCGATGGCCAGACAGTGCTCGGCGGCGAAACGGTCCACCAGCCTGCGCAGTGGTGCGGTGACGTGGGCGTAGAATCCACCCACACCGTTGTGTACCTCCGTGCCACCCGCCGCGATGCTGACATAACCGGAACCACGCAGCAGTTTCTGGGCCTCGCGCTGTATCGCCATGCCGGTGGGGACATTCGGATCCACCGACTGCAGGAACTCACCGATCGGTGTGTCCGCGGGCAGGTCGTAGCCCAGCGCGCCGGCCTCGAAACGGAACATCGCCTCGGAGTCCTCCGTGGCGGGTGCCAGGGTGCGCAGCAGTCCGTGACCGGCCTGCACCATCATGGTGCCGGCGACCATCCCGGTGAGCAGGGAGATCTCCGAGTTGTAGTCCATGATCGGGTGGCGTGGTTCGATGATGACCTCGAAATGCCCGTTGTTGTCCTCACCGGGGACGCGGACCACCCGCTGGCTCGGGATGGAGAGGTTGATGGCCTCGCGTCGTAAAGCGCTTTCCTGCCGCAACCTACCCACCGCGGGCAGGTGCTGGATGCTGGGATGCAGACTCCCCCGGTCCAGGTCCGCCTGGGCCTGGTCGTAGTCCAGACGGGCCCGGGAGCGGACCAGGGCGCGCCGCACATCAGCACCCGTGACCTCCCCGGCCTCATCGAGGGCGATGGACCACACCACCGCCGGGCGGTCCTGCCCCTCCAGGAGACTGGCTGATCCCTCGGACAGTTCCTGCGGATGCAGACGCGCCGGGGAATCAGGCAGGTAGATGGTCTGTCCCCGCTCCAGGGACACCCGTTCCAGTTCGCTGCCGGGCGCGATGAAGGCGGCGACATCGGCGATGGCGTAGTGGACGAGGAAACCGGAGTCCTGCCGCTCGATATAGACGGCCTGGTCCAGATCACGGGACCCCACGGGATCCACCGTGACAAAGGGCATGTCCCGCAGATCCACGCGTTGATCCGCGAACCGGTCACGGGCAGCCGCCGCCTCACGGTGCAGCGCAGGTGGGAAATTCCGATCCACCCCGAATTCCTCGGCGATGGGATCGAAGTCGAGGGCTGCAGCATAAAGCTTCATGCGCTCCAATTGTTCCACAGCCCGAAAATACGTGCAGGGCGAATGAGCCGGTACATAAGCCGGATTCTGTTCCCGCAGGTCTGGCCGAAGCCACAACCGCGGGCGGTGAACATCCATCTCGGACAGTCATTGCTGACTGCCTCCAGCAGCTACCTGCAGACTCGGCGAGCAGCCTTTGAAACGCCTGCACAGACACACCCATTGGAGTGCGTCCTCATGCCTTGCTCCCGGTGGGGTTTACCTGGCCAGACCAGTCACCTGGCCTGCCGGTGCGCTCTTACCGCACCCTTTCACCCTTACCACCGGCTAAAAACCGGTGGCGGTCTACTTTCTGTTGCACTTTCCCGCGGATCACTCCGGGTTGCCGTTAACAACCACCGTGCTCTGTGGAGTCCAGACTTTCCTCGGATGATGCCTGGGTGATCCAGTCACCTTGGTTCATCAGACGCG
>SMEN01000521.1_pt1 | contig 10659 bp, 8 predicted proteins | sample 2456271 | NCBI WGS metagenome assembly SMEN01 (sample SAMN10132593, study PRJNA489261) | soil metagenome | isolation source: day1 control-loamy sand soil ammended with raw manure from dairy cow... | place: USA | collected 2015-04-01 | reverse complement strand
ACAGAGGTCTTGAACAGTTAAGAGTGCAGTCATGGCTCAGCTCAGTTTGGGGTTCAAGGCGTCACGCAACCAGTCGCCCAATAAGTTGACCGACAGCACCAGCAGCACCAGCATCAGGCCGGGGAAAATCGTGATCCACCACTCGCCCGAAAACAGGAAGTCGTTGCCGACCCGGATCAGCGTACCCAAAGAAGGCGAGGTCGCCGGCACGCCCACACCCAGAAAGGAAAGCGTGGCTTCGGTAATGATGGCGGTGGCCAGATGCACGGTGGCCAGCACCAGTACCGGCCCCATCACGTTGGGCAGCACATGGCTGAACATGATGCGGGACGAGGACACGCCAATGACGCGGGCGGCCTGTACGTATTCACGGTTTTTCTCGACCAGGGTAGAGCCGCGCACGGTACGGGCATATTGCGGCCAACCGGCCAGGGCAATAGCCCCGATCAGCACCGGGAAGGCGACCACATCATGCATGTTCAAAGGGAACACGGCACGGGCGACACCGTCGATCAAGAGCGCAATCAGAATGGCAGGAAAGGACAGCTGTACATCGGCCACACGCATGATGAAGGCATCCACGCGGCCACCGGAGTATCCAGCCACAAGGCCCAGCACAATGCCCACGATCATGGACAAGGCGACGGAGGCCAGACCAATCAGCAAGGAGGTACGGGTGCCGTACAGCAGGGCCGAGTATAGGTCGCGGCCCTGGCTGTCTGTGCCCAGCCAATATTGGGACGAGCCGTTTTCGGACCAGGCGGGCGCCAGCAAGGCGTCCATCAAGTCAATCGAGGTCAGGTCAAAGGGATCAAAGGGGGCGACCCAGCGTGCACCCAGTGCGCCGATAAACAGCAGCAAGGCCATTATGGTGGCCACAATGGCGACGGGGGAGTGACGCCAGGACCAGACCAGATCGCTATCCCAGGTGGTTTTTAATTTAGCGAACATATTAGTGCCCCTTGGCGCCCGACAACTGGGTGCGCAGACGTGGATCGACCAGGAAGTACAGCAGGTCTACCAGCAGGTTGATCACAACAAATACCAGGGCAATCAGACAGAGGTATGCGGCCATGACGGGGATGTCGGCAAATTGCACGGCCTGTATAAATAGCAGACCCATGCCAGGCCATTGGAAAACGGTTTCCGTCACGATGGCAAAAGCGATGATGCCGCCCAGCTGCAAACCCGTAATGGTGATAACTGGCACCATGGTGTTTTTCAGGGCATGGCCAAAGTGGATGGCGCGTTGCGACAGGCCGCGGGCGCGGGCGAACTTGATGTAATCGGCGCGCAGTACTTCCAGCATCTCGGAGCGCACCAGACGCAGGATCAGCGTGAGCTGGAACAAACAGAGCGTAATAGAGGGCAGAATCAGGTGTTTGATGCCGTCCCAACTAAGCAGACCGGTGCTCCACCAACCCAGTTTCATGACCTCGCCCCGGCCATAGCTGGGCAGCCAGCCTAGCTGAACCGAGAAGATCAGGATCAGCAAGATACCGATCAGGAAAGTGGGCAGTGAAATCCCCAGCAGGGAAAAGGCCAGAATGCTTTGTGCCATGAAGCCATTGCGTTTCAAGGCGGTGTACACGCCTAGTGGCAAACCAATCAGCAAGGCTAGTATGGCGGCCACCACAGACAGTTCAACGGTGGCGGGCAGGCGGTCTTTGAGCAGGGTGGAGACAGGCTGGGCTTGCCGTAACGACAGGCCAAACTCACCTTGGGCGGCTTGGGAAACAAAGCGCCCGAATTGAACCGGAGCGGGTTGATCCAGGCCAAGGCTGGCGCGCAGTTCCACGCGATCTTGTTCAGTGGCGTCCTGTCCCAGCATGATGGTGACCGGGTCGCCAATATAGCGAAACAGCACAAAGGCCAGCAGGCTAACCGTCAGCATCACCAGAACAGCCTGGATCAGACGGCGAATAATAAATACCAACATAGGCGGTCTCCTGGTGCAGCGCGAGGATCACTCGCGACCAGTGTCGTCCTTAATGTGTAGAAATGGCCCGGCAAGGGGGCTGGTGTAGAAGTAATGACTACAAGGTGATTGGAACCCGCCCCGCGTGTAGGCGGGGACGGGTTCTAAGAAGGCTTACTGAATGGTAGTCCACTGAGCCAGCATGCGGTTGTCCGCACGGTGAATCACGTTAACTTTCTTGGCCATGGCCCAAGGAATGATCTGGTCATGCAGTGGGATATGGCCCACTTCCTTGGCGTGAATCTCCAGAACCTTGTGAATCGCGGCATCGCGCTTGGCGGTGTCGGTCTCGGTTTTGATCTGGTCGATCAGGGCGTCCACTTCGGCGTTTTCGTAGCCACCAAAGTTAAAGGAGCCGTCAGCGCCCTCGCCCTTGCTGTGCATCAGGCTTTGCAGGGTGTACAGCGCATCAAAAGTAGGCACGCCCCAGCCAAACATATAGGCGCTGGAGTCATAGCTTTGGACTTTGGGGAAGTAGGTGGCGCGTGGCATGGCGTTCAGATTGGCCTTAACGCCGACCTTGGCCCACATGCCCACAATGGCTTGGCAAACGGCTTCATCGTTGATGTAGCGATCGTTCGGGCAGTCCAGTGTGAAGGTCAGGGAGTTGTCGTAACCGGCTTCTTTCAGCAGTTCCTTGGCACGGTCCTGGCTGTAAGGAAGGCGTTGTGCCAGTTCCTTGGTGTAGCCGTGAACCTGAGGGGCCACCATGGTGCCGGTGGGGGCGGACGAACCGCGCATTACGGCTTTCTTGATGGCTTCGATGTCGATAGCGACGTACAGGGCCTCGCGCACACGCTGGTCAGCAAAAGGGTTCTTACCCTTGATGCTGCTGTATTTCAGCTCGGGGTTCTTTTGGTCCAGACCCAGGTAAATGGTGCGGTATTCGTTACCTTCCACAATCTTGGTTTGTTGGCGCAGACGCTGCAAATCTTGTGCAGGGGGGTCCAGAACCAGATCCACTTCGCCGGACAGCAAGGCGGCGGTACGGGTTGCGTTTTGCTTGATCGGAACGTAGATCACTTCCGTTACGTTGCCGACTTTATTGCCCTTGTTCCACCACTCTTCGTTTTCCACAAAGACGGTGCGCACGTCCACTTCACGCGATTTCAGCTTGTAAGGGCCAGTGCCGTTAGTATTGCGGGCCGAGAAGGTTTCTTCATTCTTGTTGAAGTCCTGCGGCTGGGTCACATTGTTCTTTTCCGACCAGGCCTTGTTCATCATGAACACGCTGGTCAACTGACGCAGCAAGACAGGGTTGGGGGCGGAGGTAATGATGTCGACGGTCTTGTCGTCAATTTTCTCTGCTTTGACGACACCGTTGACGTAGGCTTTGAAATTGGAGGTGGGAGCCATAGCGCGTTGGACGGAGAACACCACGTCATCAGCCGTAAAGGGGGCGCCATCATGGAATTTCACCCCTTCGCGCAAGGTAAAGCGCCAGACGGTGGGCTCACGCTGCTCCCAGGAAGTGGCCAGGCCCGGCACAATCTGGAAGTCCTTGTCGTAATCGACCAGCGCTTCATAGATATACATGCTGCCGGTAATCGTCAGGTTTTCGTTTTGTGCGTGCGGGTCCAGGGTCATGAAGTCGCCCTGGCTGGACCAGGTAAGCGTCTTGCTGTGGCCCACCATGGGCAGAGTGACCAAGGCTGCCAGCGCAGCAGCCATTACTGTTTTTTTCATGAAAACCTCCTGATGGGGTAATTGAGGTCGCTGATAGTGAGGCTGCATAGTAACCGGGCGCTTGCTGCCGATTCAATACGTAGTTTCAGCCTGCTGTCAGCTTAATGATGTTTTGTGATTTATATCATCCTGCCGCTTATTCAGCGGCCCTCAGTAGATAGCCGACTTGTCGCTATAATGGTGTACGCATATACAGTTATCGGGCTAATTAACGTCGTGGCGCAAAAAGAAAAACCGTTGGAGCGGCGTATCGCTCACGTGGATATGGATGCGTTTTACGCATCGGTGGAGCTGCTGCGCTACCCACATTTGCGTGGCAGCCCGGTGGTCATAGGCGGGCGCAGCGCCGATGCCCCGCGTCAGTTGCCCGATGGGAGCTGGCAGCACTCACGTCTGGCGGATTATGTGGGGCGCGGCGTTGCCACCACGTCTACGTACGAAGCCCGCCAGTTGGGGGTGTTCTCCGCCATGGGTTTAATGAAGGCCGCTCAGCTGGCCCCCGAAGCCATCTTATTGCCTGCTGATTTTCAAGCTTATCGTCATTATTCCCGATTGTTTAAACAGGCTGTAGCGACTATCTCGGACTATATCGAAGATCGCGGCATTGACGAGATCTACGTAGACCTGAGCCATAGAAGTGAAGACAGCCACGATTTGGCCGAGCAGATTCGTCAGGCGGTGAACCAGGCCACGGGGCTGACCTGTTCGGTGGGCATCACGCCCAATAAGCTGCTGTCCAAGATTGCCTCGGAACTGAACAAGCCCAATGGCGCCTGTGTGCTGACCATGGAGGATGTCCCTACCCGCATCTGGCCGCTGGCCGTGGGCAAGATCAACGGCATCGGCCCCAAATCGGTGCTGAAGCTGACAGAAATGGGCATACAACATATTGGGGAACTGGCTGCCACCCCCGCTGAAAAACTGCAGGACCACTTTGGCCTGCGTTACGCACAGTGGTTGATGGCCGTTGCCCAAGGCCAGGACGAGCGGCCCTTATCTACGGATCGCACGCCCAAGTCCATCAGCCGAGAAACGACGTTTGAGCGCGATTTGCATGTGCGCATGGATCGGGCGCGTTTGTCGGCCGTGCTGGAATCCCTGTGCGAGAAGCTGGAGGAGGATTTACGCAAATCCGCCATGTGTGCACAAACCATAGGTATCAAGCTGAAATTTGAGGATTTCAAAACCGTGACGCGGGACTTGTCCCTGACCGCCCCGGTGCTAGCTTCCGACGCCATCCTGGCTGCTGCCCGTCAGAACCTGAAACGCGCCGTGCTGGATCGGCGCTTGCGCCTGCTGGGCGTCAAAGCCAGCGCGCTGTTGCCGATCAGCGAAATGCCACAGGAACAGCCCCGACAACTGGATCTGGATGGCTTGTTCTGACTCAAATCTATGCAGAGATAAATCATATCCATATAATGAGACTCATTCTTATTTGAATCTCAGGATAGTCGCCCGTGAACGAGCGCCCCACCATCGAAGTGCTTACCGTGGCTCAGATGCAGCAAGACATGCAGGTCTTGTATTGCTCTCATCGTGGCTGGTTGCATGATTGGTTACGTCGGCGTTTGGGCTGTTCTCATCATGCGGCAGATCTGGTCCACGACGCCTATGTCCGTGTCATGAGCTCGGGGCGTATTCCTGGTCCGGACCAGGCACGCCCGCATTTGATGCAGATCGCCAAGGGTCTGGTCATTGATCGCTATCGTCGCCAGCAAATCGAACAGGCGTATCTGGATACCTTGGCGCAGTTGCCAGAGCCGATTGCAATTTCCCCCGAAGAACATGCCTTGACCTTGGAAGTATTGCTGCGTATTTGTGCTGCGCTGGATGGTCTGCCCGGTCGTGTACAACAGGTGTTCTTGCTGTCACGTTACGAGGGCCTGACCTACTCGGCGATCGCCCAGCGTCAGGGTATTGCCGTGGCCACGGTACGCAAATATATGCTGCAAGCCAGTCAGGCCTGCTTTGCAGTAATGGCGGATCTGAACGAGAGTGTCCTGCCGTGAGTGCGCCCCAGACATCCATGAATCCGATTGATGCCCAGGCCCTGGAATGGCAGGTGGTGTTTTGGTCTGGCGAAGTTCAGGAGCACGAGCAACTGGCTTTTCAGAGCTGGTTGGCTGACGATGCACGCCATGCTCAAGCCTGGGAGCGTATTCAGCAGTTTGGCCAGCAGATGCAGCTTGCTCCCCAGGATGTGGCGTCTCGCGTGTTGCGGGCAGGCTTGTCTGCTCAGGCGGTACAACGGCGTCGCGCTCTGTTGCGCAGTGTCTTGCTGCTGGCCTGTGGCGGACTGGGCAGCTATGGCATTAGCCGAACCCCGCAGTGGGCGGCGTGGAATGCTGATTACCGAACAGCCTCAGGCCAGCGTAAAGAATTGACGTTGCCAGATGGCACCTTGCTGGTCTTGAATACGGCCAGTTCCCTGAATGTGCACTACAGCGACACGCAACGCAGTGTTGTCTTGCTGGGCGGTGAGGTGCTGATTAGCACGGCCTCCGATCTACAGACCCGGTACAGGCCGTTTGTGGTGCAGACCCCCGAAGGAGAGGTTCAGGCGCTGGGCACCCGTTTTCTGGTGCGTCATTGGCCTGCCGTGGCGCGGGTTTCGGTACAGGTTTATGAGGGGGCTGTGGAGTTGCGACCCGGACAAGGGGGGCCAATTGTAAGGCTGCAGGCTGGTCAACAGACCTTGTTCAGTAAGCAGCAAAGCTATGCTCCCGAACCCGCCAACGAGCAGGCCAGCGCCTGGCAGCGTGGTTTGCTGGTCGCAGAACGCTGGCGTTTGGGTGATTTTCTGGAGGAAGTGGCCCGCTATCGGGCAGGTGTGTTGCGATGTGACCCGGCAGTGGCTGGATTGATGATTTCTGGCGTCTATCCCTTGCAGGATACGGACGCTATTTTGCAATCAGTGTCCCAGGCCTTGCCCGTGCAGGTACGGATGATTACGCCGTATTGGGTCACAGTATCCGCGTCGGCGTAGCACTTTTTGATTCTCGTTCGGGATACATGTAAAGGCCCGGTTTTTGTTCCGGGCTGCTCATCCCTGAAGAGAGAAGCCATGTTGATTAAATCCATGCGTCCTGCGGCCCAGTCCAGACGTTTCACTATTGCCCGCCTAGCCCTGGGGCCTTGCCTGCTGGCCGCGAGCTTGTCAGGTGCTTTGGTTGTCTCTGCCGCGCAGGCGCAGAGTATGGCTACGCAGCAGATAAACTATGACATTGCCGCGGGTTCCCTGGATCAGGTGCTGAATCGGTTTGCAGCCCGAGGTGGTTTTTTACTGGCCATTGATGCGTCCTTGACCGAAGGCAAAACCAGTCCCGGTCTGAAAGGTGCGTACCTCCCCGAACAAGGTTTGCGGCAGATTCTGCAAGGCAGTGGTCTGGAGGCGGTAGTCGATGGCACAGGCTACCGTTTGCGCGCTGCGCCCGGTTTGAGCACCCGTAGCCATGAAGAGCTGGAAGCCGTCCGTGTGCAGGCTAAGCGTGAAAGTGCAACCGGCCCTGCGAACGGCTTGCTGGCTACTCGTAGCGCCACCGCCACTAAAAGCGATGCCGCCATCATGGACACCCCTGCGTCGGTGTCGGTCGTGACGCAGCAGCAAATCGAGTCCCTGGCGACTCGCACCGTGGGTGAAGCCTTGCGTTATGTGCCGGGTGTGGCGGTGGAGTTTGATGGCGTGGATTCGCGTTTTGACACCATGTCGTTGCGTGGTTTCAATGCGGATTCAGTGGCTTGGCTGGATGGGGTCAAGCTGGCTGGTGGCAGTGGTGCAGGCAATAACTGGACTTTGCCGCAGATCGATCCTTTCATGCTGGAGCGTATTGAGGTCTTGAAGGGGCCCGCCTCGGTGGTTTATGGGCAGGTAGTGCCTGGTGGCATGGTCAATATGGTCAGCAAGCGGCCCACCCAGGTGGACCAGCGCAATATCGAGTTGACTCTGGGTGCTCCGCGTCAGCTCCGTGGCAGCGTGGATCTGGGGGGCGCATTGGGTCAGGACGGCGTTAGTGCCTGGCGTTTGCTGGGCTTAAGCTCCGATACCGAAAGCCGTACTGATCACGTCAAGCGCAAGCGGCAGTTGCTGGCCCCGTCCGTAACCTTGCCCTTAGGTGAAAACGGGGAAATTGTCTTGATGGGTTCCATCCAGCGGGACCGTGGCGGCAGCGACTATATGTGGTTGCCCGCCTACGGCACTTTGTTTGATAACCCCAACGGCAAAATTCCCCTTTCGCGCTTTATCGGTGAACCTCATTTTGACCGCTACGATCGCGACCAGGATATGGCCGGTTGGGCGGCCTTCTACGACATCAACGACAACTGGACACTGCGCCAGAATTTGCGCGTTCAGCGCATTAAGTCCGTGATGGAGTCGGTAACCAGCGATATGTATTCCTTTGACGACCCCAGCGAAGGAGGCTGGGATTGGCGCACGCTGGAACGCTATGCCAACCGGGGTACGGGTACTTCTCGTTCTTTGGGTGTCGATACCCAGTCTGAATGGCGCTGGAACCTGGGGCAGACTGAGCACACTTTCTTGCTGGGGCTGGATTATTACCGGGGCACGTTTGATGCCCGCCGCCAAACAGCATCGGTGGGCCCGGAGGGCAGCGGTGGTTTGTTGGACTTGTATGATCCGGAGTATGGCGCGGCCATTGGGCCTTTCACGACCTTGAGCGAAGTGAGCAACCGACGCCATCAGACAGGGGTGTACCTGCAAGACCAGGTTTCCTGGGGCAATTGGCGCCTGGTCGCTGGCCTGCGCCATGATCGATCATCGGTCAGCGGCACCAGCCGTCGTCGGGCCGGAGAGGACGATCTGGCCCAGAGTGACAAGGCCACTACAGGTCGTTTGGGCGCCTTGTACCGCTTTGATTCGGGTTGGGCTCCATACATTAGCTATGCCACTTCATTTGAGCCGTTGGCAGGCGTGACGGCAGAGGGCCTGGCATTCAGACCCATGAAAGGCAAGCAGACTGAAGTGGGCGTCAAATATCAGCCCGATGGGGCGAACTGGATGGCCAGCGCAGCGGTGTTTGACCTGCGCCAAAGCAATCGTCTGACCGACGACCCGGTTCACGGCTTCCCCGATCAGGTGCAAACAGGTGAGCTGCGCTCGCGCGGTCTGGAACTGGCGGTGACAGGACGTCTGTCCCCTAACTGGTCGGTCATAGGCAGTTATTCCTACCTGAACACCCAAGTGCTCAGCAGTGAAATTCCTGAAGAGCAGGGTAAACCGGCTTTGTACACCCCACGCCATCAGGCGGCTTTGTGGGTGGATTACACCTTCACTGGGCGCACACCTGTGGCCGGCACGGTTATGGGGGTGGGGGTTCGTCATGTGGGTTCGTCCCATGGTGGCGATATTGATGTGGCCGGTGGTGGTTATGCCAGTCTGCGCATTCCTGCCCATACCGTGGCGGACTTTCGGATAGCCACGCAGTTGGGTTGGGTATCTCCCCAGCTCAAGAATAGTGAACTGTCTTTGAACGTGACCAATATTGCCGACAAGCAGTATGTAAACGGCTGCGGTTCTCTTTGGACTTGCGGTTGGGGCTTGGGCCGACAAGTCTCACTGACTTTCTCTGGACGATTCTGATGAAACGATTGATAGGAACGGCCCTTTTGGGTTTGGGCATGGGAATGAATGTGCAGGCCAGCCCCCTGTTGATGCCCGGCTGCGCCTGGACACTGCTGCATCCGGAGCAAGGGGCCAGCACGGGTAGCTGGGGCTGGGCAGATCTGGACAAGCGTCAGTACATTGATGAGCACACACGTTTTAATCTGGCGTCCTTGTCCAAGCAGTTCACCGCCTTGGCCGTTTTGATGCTGGTTCAGGATGGCAAACTGGCGCTGGATGAACCCTTGGCGCGCTACTGGCCAGAGCTGCCGGGCGAATTGGGCAAACCCACAATTCTGCAAATCTTGCGCCATACCGGTGGTTTTCCAGATTACATCGAGCCCTTGTACAAGGGGGGTCGTGAAGAGGCCGTTGTGACAGTGGCCGAAACCCTGGAGGTATTGGCAGCCCACCCTACCTTGCGATTTACACCGGGCGAGCGCTTTGAATACAGCAATACCGGGTATTTTTTGCTGGCGCAGCTAGTGGAGCGCATCAGCGGTCAGTCGCTGGTCCGGTTCTCGCAGCGTTATATTTTTGAGCCCTTGGAGATGGATGAAACTGCGATTGTGGATCGCTACCCGTCCGCCCTGCCGCAGCTAGCCCGTGGCTATCGGGTTAAGCAGGGTCAGGTCCAGAAAAGCGAATCAAGCTGGGAACAGACTGGAGATGGCCAGGTACATAGCAGTGCGGCCGATCTCTGGCGGTGGTTGGGGCATTTTGAACAGGACACCGTGTTGACTAGTCCGGATGGTCAGGCCTTGATGGGGGTGCGTAGCCTATTGACGCAATCGGCCCCGACCGAGCCTAAGGACAATTATCAGTTTGGGCTAGAGACTGTGCAACTGGGCGAAGGCTATGCCGCCTGGGGGCACGGTGGTGGCTGGGCTGGGTATCACAGTTTTATGGCTTATTCTCCAGAACGGCGTCAGGGGGCGGCGGTGATGTGCAATGCCATCCATTGGGATGTGCGGGCCATGACCCAGCGCTTGCTGGAGTCTGGACAGGGGCAATTGGAGCCCATTGTCTATCGTCCTTAAATGGGTAGACCGGCCCGGTGTCTTAAACAGGATGGGCAGCGTCCGGCTAGTCATCCGTGGTTTTTCCTCGAAAATAAGCCTTCAGGCCTCAAGCAAAACAGCGCGGCTCCCGCTGATAAACCAGGAGCCGCGCTGTTTCGGCATCAACTTGTACCAGAAAAGGGACAATCCATAGTCAGATCGTCATTGTCCCAGGCATAAGCGTCCTGCAGGGGGTGTGCTGCGTTAGAATTAATTGTCCAGCCGCCGGGCTGGTTTCTTTTTTCTTTTTTCATCAAGGTTTGCCGTTATGGAATTCGATCGGGCCGGTGTACGTGCATTAATGGAAATTACCC
>SMEN01000517.1_pt1 | contig 10687 bp, 9 predicted proteins | sample 2456271 | NCBI WGS metagenome assembly SMEN01 (sample SAMN10132593, study PRJNA489261) | soil metagenome | isolation source: day1 control-loamy sand soil ammended with raw manure from dairy cow... | place: USA | collected 2015-04-01 | reverse complement strand
CCACCTAGCAAAGACGATTATCAGGTGGATATTTTCAAAATTTTATAATCAATTTAAAACAATAAATTATGCCAGAAGAAATTCTAAAACCGATACACTATGTAAATGGCGACCTCGAAGTTTCGGGTTCGGCAAAAATCAAGGAAGTTGAAAATGGTACTGGTTCTATCGTTACTTATGACGAAACCACAAAAGAGCTTAAAAAACGAACAGGAGCTCAGATTATTGAGGACTTAAATCTTGCTGAAGCTTTACAAACTGTCCCGAATACACGAGAGCTAGAGGCAGGTAAAGGTTTAACAGGAGGTGGAAATTTAACCGAAAATAGAAAGTTTGACCTTGGGGCAGGTGGGGCTATTACAAAAACTTCTACAAATTCAGTTTCAGAAGATAGCCATACTCACGAACTTGGTCAAGACGTAAAGAATGATATTGCAAGTAAAATACCTTATACAGGTGCTGATAAAGCTATTGATTTTGGCACTCAAATGATTACTCATAATGGTATTAAAAGAGATAGATATAGTATTGAATCTCCTTGGATTGCTACTGTTGTAAACCCTACAGTTAAGGTTCAATACTTAATCATTGAAGGTTTTGTAAAAGATGTTTATCGACAAGTGCATATTGATATAGAATCTATTGGAAGTAGTGGTGGTAACATTAAGACGGTTAAAACCATGCAAGTTACTTTATCCAATACTAATGGATTTAACATTGGTGGTCAATCATTTTTGGAAGTTTCAGGCACAAATTCATCAAGCATTAGATGTACAATTGGCACTCCAGAAAAACATTCAGATACAGCAATTAAAATACCTATCATATCTACTAGTGTTAACTCCGCGACTAATGCTAATAAAATTACAGTTAGAGCTGTCACAGGAGATGTTCAAAACTTAACTTTCTCAGTAATTTCAGACGCTGAAAGTACATTGGTAGGAGTGATTCCAAGATTTACTGAAGACAACTACATTGGTGTTGATAATAATCAATTAACTTTATCAGGTAATAAAAAGACTTCAGGTCAGTGGACTTTTGACAATAAGGTTGCTATTGGTACTGATACTTTGGATGCTCAATTAAATATCGTGGGTAAAGATAATCAACAATGGAAAGCATTGATGATTGGTGGTGGTAACGCATCTAACACACAAAAACTTTGGATAAGTCCTGTTGTCGATGGTTATGGTTCATATATGATGAATAATGCTTATTATGATAGTGGTTCATATAGACCTAACTTTACATCTGCATCAGGTTTTAAATTCGGTAATGATGGTTCTATTGATTTCTTAACTGATACTAACCTTACAAATGGTACTGCATATACTCCTACTCGTAGATTAAAAATTGGTAATGATGGTAAAGTAACTGTAGCTAATTTATCAGGTGTTGGCAATAGAATGGTTGGCGTTGATACTAGCGGTGCGTTTTATACTACTGCCTTACCAACCGCCGAAAACTTGAATGTTTACACCAAAAACCAAGTCAATGATTTATTAGCCCCAAAGCTTGATATTGAAGATTTAGATGGTTTTGTAAACAATGTAACTTACAACGCTGCTAACCATAAAATTACCTTTTTCAAGCAAAATTCGCCAAATATAGAGGTTGATTTGCCAATTGAAAGCTTAATTAAAAATGTTGTTTTATCTGGCAATAATCTTGTTTTTACGTTTGAAAATAACACAACAGTTTCAGTTCCGTTGAACACGTTATTAGTTGGCGTTGTTAAAGAAGTAAACGGAAAAGTACCCAACAGTCAAGGTGTAATTACACTTGAAATATCTGATATTCCGAGTTTATCAAGTGCTTTGGACGGTAAATCAAACATTCGTTTGTCAAATGTAGTTTCGGATTTAAATGCAACTGAAAAATCAGCATTTAGAAATAAAGTTGGTGCTGGAACAGTTAACTCGGTTTCAATTTCATTACCAGATGGTTTTACGACTGGAGTATCTACAATTACTGATTCGGGAAATTTTAATATAACATTCGCACAAGGTTATAGTCTACCGACTACATCTAAACAAAATGACTGGGATTCGGTTGTTGATGAGGCTGTTAGAATCGTAGGAAACCAATCTATAGGAGGAGAAAAAACATCCTTGGATAAGTGGACGTTCGTTAAACCAGTGGTTATTCCTGAAGGTGTAGAAAATAACGAGGCTGTAAATGTAAGGCAATTAGGAACTAAAGCTAATCGAAGTTTAGATAACATCTCGTCTAACTTAACTACTCAGGAAACTAATGTAATTAAACAGAAATTAAAGATTGACAACCTGCAGAATACGGGTAACACTTATCCGCTTATAATTTCTTCTGAGTTCACAAGTATTTTAGCGACTATTCCTGAAGTTACAGTTGAAAATGCGGTTGCTTATATTAGAAATAGAAACTTGATTGTTTCAATTACGTTAAAGAATTCAACTATTGCGAATACAGATGTTGTTAGTGTAAATTCTATTGTTAAGTTCTTTGATTTACCACCGGAAATATCCGATGCTCTTCAGGGAGAAATTACAGCAATTGTTCCACACGTTAAGCTTACATCAACTGACGTGTACTCAACCGCAACAAATAAAATGTTTTTGGATTTCGAGGATAAATCAATCAAACAACCGTTTAGATTAACGTTAAGAAGTAGTTCAACTACTACATTTTACGCTGAGTTTGAATGCTTGGATATGGTGTAGAAAAATGATAAACCTAGCCTAACCGCTAGGTTTTTTTTATGTCCTTTTTTTCGGTTTGACGAAGAAGTTACTTTGATAAAAAATTAAGGTAATGGAACAAATTATACATGTGCTACGTGCAATAGGTATCGATTTCGTGTTAATCATTTCGGGTTGTTCCGGAGCGGTTAGTTTATTAACGAGTAAAAAAAATACAGCAATGAATTGGAAAGAAAAAGCATCAATATTCTTAGCTGGTGGTTTATCTGCTAATTATTTAACTCCGTTGGTTATTCATTTAACGAATTTATCTGACGACTATAGAGCTGGGTTTGGCTTTTTGATTGGGTATTCAGGATTAAAAACGGTTGAGTTTTTAATTAAGAAAATGCATGATCGAGTGGATGGAAATTCTAATAAAAATATTGAAGATGAAAAATAGATTAATTCTGCTTGATAACGGACATGGAAAAGAAACTGCTGGAAAACGTTCACCTGTTTTACAAGATGGTTCTCAATTATTTGAATACGAATTTAACCGTGAAATTGTTAGGCAAATCGCCTTAGAATTGGATAAAGAGAAGATTGAATACGTGATTCTCGTTCCCGAATTAAAAGATATTTCACTTGCCGAAAGAGTAAAACGTGCGAATGCTCATCACGTTGAATGTGAAAAACACACCTGTTTGATTTCTGTTCATGCAAATGCTGGAGGCGGTACTGGTTTTGAAGTTTTTACCTCGGTTGGTCAAACTAAATCTGATGAATTTGCTCAGATTATGTTCGATTCGTTTAAAGAAGAATTTCCTGAACAAAAGATGCGAAGTGACCGATTGGATGGCGATGAAGATAAAGAATCCAATTTCTACATCTTGAAAAATACTAATTGTCCTGCAATGCTTACAGAATCTTTTTTTATGGATAACCTACAAGATTTAAAGATTTTGATGTCTGAGGAAGGTCGTTCAAGAATAGCCAGAGCGCATGTTAATGCCATTAAAAAAATCGTAAAACTTTAATTCTAAATAGATGAAAACAAAATTATTAATCATCTGCCTTTTGCTCCTACTTGTGGGCTGTGGTGCTAAAAAAACGAAATACGTTGAAGAAGTAAAAATAACTGAAACTGAGAATGTAACTCTCTCCAAAGAAACTGAAGAAAAAATTACGGAAACCAAAACTGAAAAAATTACGGAAAATGAAACTAGATCTGCCAACGAATCACGGATTACAAACGAGTCTTTTACAGCAACTGAATACACCAGAACATTTGCCGATGGAAGTTCAGAAACTATCAAAAACCCAAATTGGAACAGTAACAACTCCTCTACAAATAACAACCAAACTACCAGGGATTATTCCGAAGAAATCACAGCTGATTTAACTTCAACTTTTAATCATAAGATTGACTCCTTGGGTCAATTGATACGAAAGAAAGATGTGAAGATTGAAGCAGAAAGCGAACGAAAACAATTTTCACTTTTATTTTTGATTTGGTTGATTCCGCTTCTTGTTATCGTATATATGTGTGTATCGAATCCAACTAAGGTTGTTGGTTTTGTTTTAAAAATATGGTTTAAGATTTTCCCGAAACATGGAGGTTAATATTAACATAAACATTCCGAAATCATGGAATGAATTAACCGACAAGCAAATGAAGAATATCGGTAAAATTGCTCATAAAAAAGGTGCTTCTTTTGATGTTGCTTGTTGGTTGATTTTAAATGATGTGAAGGCTTATCAATTTAAACGTTTACAGCAATTGAAAACGGTGATGCAGTTGGTTACTATGACGGAACTGAAGAAACACTTTAGTTTTATTTACGAGAAAAATGACCGTCATAAATTTATTGAGTTTAAAGGTTATCAAAAACCTCAAGATCGAATTTTTGACTTAACGATTGAAGAATATGCGGTTGCGGATGATTTAAACAACAAGTATTTGGAAACTGGAGATTTGAATTTTCTGCGACATTTGGTGGCGGTACTTTATAAAAAACCGAATGAATGTTATGATATTACTTTACAGAATGAACGTGCGAGACGTTTTAAGTTTCTGAAAGGTTTTGAATTATTAGCTGTGCATATTGCTTGGAACGGTTGCAAGGAATATATAACGAAACGACATCCAAAGGTTTACCCGGCTGTAAAATCTGTACAGAAACAAACGAAAGGAAAGAGCCAGAAAGGTTTTTTGGATGTGGTATTGCAATTGAGTGGTGGGAAATTTGGAACGTACCAAGAAACGAAAAACGAATTGGTTTATACTTTTTTAGCTGAATTTGAAAACACGATAATTAACCAGGAACAATGGAAAGAAAAGTCACTCACGAAAAGATAATTGAATTTCATAAAGAAATTGCCGAACGTCATAAAGCCATTAATGGTTTTTACCGTTTTGATCTGAAAGAGATTGAAGGCAAAATGCGTTCTGGAATTAAGTCGCCTGCCCTACTCTTGTTGTCGCATTCATCTATTTTGTCAACGAATCCGAACAAGACTACTAATTTTAATACGAGAACGATTTCTTTTTTGATTATTGATGATGGTGGAAAACCCGACAATTTTGAGAAGCATAACGAGATTTTGAATGCTACGGAAATGATTGCACTTGACGTGGTGAGTTATTGCAAACGTGAAAGTGGTAATTCTCAGAGTTTTTTGTACAATTTGTTTGATGTTGCGAATGTGCGTATTGAAAAAGTGGGTCCTGTCTTTGGAACACTTTACGGCTGGAATGTGATTTACGACATTAAAAACCACGAATCTATGGTGTTTGATAAAAGTAAATGGGATTTTTAAGATTAAACTTTGATTTTTATCTAAAAAAATTAGTTTATTTTAAAAAATATATTTATATTTAAGATTCATAATATAAACTAATTATTGGTTGGTTTAAAGGGGGGAAAGCTACTCATAAATAGTAGCTTTTTTTTGTTTGTTTTAGTGAATAGAAAATAACTTTTATAACGAATGTTTTTGTCGTATGTTTGAAAAAAACATATTTATGGAAAAAAAAATAAATTGGTTTAATCAACATTCATCAAATATTTTTGTTTGGACACTGTTACTAGTGATAGTTATTCAAACTGTATGGCTTTTTAGCATTGAAAAACAATTTGAAAGTTTTAAGGAAAATTTATTGTTAACAGAACAAATTACTAGTAAGAATGAAAATTTGAAATTAATTGATGCTTTTAAAGAAGATGCTTATATAAGACACCAAGAAAGAGATACAATGCTTATTTTAAGTATGTTTGGTTTAATAACCTTTGTATTTGGTTTTTTTACTTATAAAAGTGTTAGAGAAGAGTTTGGTTTAAAAATTAATATAATTGAAAAAAAATTTGAAAGTAATAAAAGTGAATTGTTATTAGAAGTTAATACATTAAAAGAGGAATTTAGTAATACAATAAATGAAGTTAATGATATTAAATTTGAGTTTTATTCTAATTTAAGTACTGTTTTCAATAATCTTCAGAATCAAGAAAGAAAAAATAAAAACTACAACCTATCACTTCTAAATTGTTTTATAAGTTTAGACTACGCAATAAAAACTAAAGTTTTAGGTAAAAACATCTATAATTTAGAATTTGAAAATAACGTTGATTTAGAAATTTTAAGAAACCTAATAATTGATTTGATAGAAAATAATGGTGCAACAGATCTTCTTATCAATCAGAAAACTTACAATACACTAAAAAAACGAATTATAGTACATTTTGCCAATAATGACATAGAAATTAATGAGTTCGAGCGAGCTCTAATGAAAATAAAATTTACAAAAAAACCACTCAATTGAGTGGTTTTTTTTGTGTCCTTTTATTAGGGTTTTGGTAGCGGTAATTTTACTTAAAAGATTACAGAAATGGCTACAGAAAAACAAATTGGACAAATAGCAAAAAGCCGATTGTACCAACATACAGCGGCTTTAATTCATAGCAGATTAACCAGACGAAGCGGTGCTGCTTTGAATGAATTAGAGGTTATTCCACGCTTTAATAAACAGCAATTGGTGCGATTGTCTATCAAAGCTCCGAAACATGTCTTTATCCATAATTTTGGTTTTGAAGGTGTGAAAAGTAATGGTGTGAATATGAGTTTACAAGCTACGAATGTACTTGTTGAAGCCATACATCACAGTAAAGTGGTTGATTATTTGGCGGATAGTTTGTCTGAAGTTCGTGCTGATGAAGTTTTAATTCAATTTAGAGGATAATGTCAAAGGAAGTTGTAAGGAATATAAACATCAACATCAACGGAAAAGAGGTTGTGAACAGCATGTCTGGTATTACGAAGGCATTGCGAGAAACGAATCGTGATTTGCGAAATCTAAATAAAAACGATGCTGATTATACGGAACAATTGAAAAAACATAGAGACCGTATTACTGAATTAAAAGCGAGACAAGCTGAATTTAAAAACGAGATCTACGACACAAGTAAAGCTATAAAAGAAAGTACTAAGGAAATTAACTCTTCATCCTTTTCTATACAAAATTTCATGAGTTCTTTAACAAGTGGTGATTTTGAAGGCGTACATGAAGAATTTAAGAATTTAGGAAACGGGATTGGAAATGTAACCAAACAAGCATTATTATTTATTGCCACACCTATTGGAGCTACTATTGCTGTATTAGCTGGGATTGCAGCTGTTACTAAAATTTGGTATGATTACAATACCGAGATGGAACAATCGCTAAAAATCACGAAACAATTTACGGGTTTAGCTGGCGAAGAATTAGAAGCTGTAGGAGTAAAAGTAAACGGAATTGTAGAGCGAACTGGTGCGAGCCAAAAGGAAGTTTTAACGGCTGTACAAGCTTTGGTTAAAGATTTTGGATTGAGTTATGATCAAGCTTTTGCAAAAATTAATCTAGGTTATGAGCGTGCTGGTGCATCTGCTGAGGACTTTTTTGATAATACGGCTGAATATTCACCCTTTTTAGCTCAGGCAGGTTATAGTGCTGATGAGTTTTTTGCCATTATGCAAGCTGGAGCTGAAAATGGTGTTTATAAAGACAAAATTCTAGATTCAATAAAGGAAGTGGATTTGCGTTTGAAAGAAATGCCTGCTTCAGCATCTGAAGCATTGACTAATGCATTTGGTCAAAACTTTACTGATACCATTTCTAGAGGTGTAAAAACAGGAGAAATTTCTACCAAACAAGCTTTAGAATTAATTACAAAAGAGGCTGATAAAACGGGTTTAAACTTCCAACAGAAAGGGCAATTGATTGCCGATGTTTTTAGTGCAGCAGGTGAAGATGCTGGAGGTTTTGAGAAAGTAATTGCAAGTATAAATTCTGGACTTGACAAGGTTGGAGCTGGTCTTACAGAAGTTGAACAAGCGCAAATGGATTCTGTTGCTGCACAGGATGAAATGAATCAAGCGTTTGCTGATTTATTCCATACGTCTGACGGTGGATTTTCTGTTATGAAAGCGCAACTAATGGAAGGCGTTTACAAGGGAATTACGTATATCATCAACGGTGTAATTGACGTGTATAATTGGTTTGTGAATCTTTACAACTCTAGTAGTGCATTTGCTGGAACTATGAATACCATAGGTGCCATTGGTAAAATGGTATTCAACAATTTAATGATGGGAATCAAAAATATAGGTAACGGATTTAAAGGTATCGGATCTATTATTGAAGCTGTTTTTAAGGGTGATTTTAGTGCTATTCCGACTATATGGAAAGACACTATGAACAACATAAAAGACACAACCATTGCGACTGCAAAAGAAAGTGCTAAAAATTTTGTTGATGCCTGGAATGGTGAGAATCCAAAACTAAAAACTATTGAACGAAATGTAGTTGATAACGTTTCTACAAACAATACGGTTACCAATACAACTGGAAATAACAACGGAGGTAACGGAAAAAGCAAAGAACAATTACAAGCTGAGAAAAAAGCAGCTGAAGCCTTTAAAAAAGGTGAAGAAGAAATTGATAAACTTTTACAGGATAGTCTTAACAAACGAGAGGCTTTACGTCTAGACGGTTTTGAGAAAGAAAAGCAACAAATTGAAACTAAATATGCTCAACTCTTTGAGAAATATAAAACTCATGCAACTAGATTAAAAGATTTAGAATCTGCAAGAGATGCAGAAATAGCAGCTGCACGTGCTGAAGGAGAAGCGGAAATTGATGAGATTGTAAAATCGTCTCAAGAACAGATTGAACTAAGCAAATTAAAAGGTATAGCACGTGAAGAAGCTAGTATTACCAATAAGTATGCAAAAGAGATTGAAAAATTTAAAGGGCATACTGAAAAATTAAAAGAGCTAGAAGCACAACGGGATGCTGAAATTCAAGCTTTGAAAGATGCAAATAGATTAACCTCTTTAGAACAAGCAAACAATATTGAAACTGAAAATACAATTCTAAAAGCTGAATTAGAGGCTGAATTAGAAGCTGAAAAAATAGCAAATTTTGAGGAACGAGCATTATTTATGCTTCAAAGGCAACAAGAAATTGCTGAACTGGAATTAGAGATTGAACGTAATAAGGTTTTGGAAAAAGCTCGTATAAATGGTGCAAGTGCTGAAGAAATAGCTGCAATTAATGCAAATTTTGATTTAAAGAAGGAAAAATCACAACGTGATTTTGCAAAAGCTGAAGAGAAGCTAAATAACGACAAGGTAAAGTGGACGGAATTAACGGAAGAACAAAAATTGAATTCTATAAAAGGTGCATTAAGTAGTGCAGCTGAGGCATTCAATGAAGGTTCTACTGCTTGGAAAGCTGCTAAGATTGCTGAAACTACCATTACTACCTATCAGTCTGCAACTTCTGCGTTTAATTCCTTAGCTAACATACCTATTGTCGGTACAGTTTTAGGAGCTGCTGCTGCTGCTTTAGCTGTTGCAAGTGGTTTAAAAAATATTCAAAAAATATCTCAAACACCTCTTCAAAAAATGCCAACTTCTCACTTCTATGGTGGTTTTACGGGAGATGAAGATAAAAATTTAGGAGGGGATAAATATGGCGCATATACTGGGTATGTTCACGCAAACGAATGGGTATCACCTGCAGTGATGACTCAGAGTCCACGTTATGCTCCTATTATCAACTGGCTAGATAACGAACGACAAATGATGCTGAATGGTGGTAGTTCTGGAAACTCGAATCCATTGATTGATACCAGTGTTTTAGTGACCTTAGCAACAGCAGTTAATCATTTAAACGAGGTTTTGAGTAGTGGAATTGAAGCACGAACAAACTTTGGATATGAAGAGGTCGAAAAAATGCAGAATTTACAGAAGGAATTGAACCAAACCAAACAAAACGCAATTATTAGCAATGGCAATTAAACTAACCGGACCCGCAGATAATAGCGTATTAATTGACGCTAATATCACAGAGATTATACTATCGCATACAGATGCTGAAGAGCATTATCATTATGCAAAATTTTATATTGATGATGTGCTTTTTGATGAGTTGGTGATTCCTAGAATATCTAATTCGCAAATGGCTCTTAGTTTTTCGAATTTGCTTTTGAAAACAATTATTTTTCCAGTAATTCAAAATTCATCGGTTTTTAATTATCGCTTAGATAGAAGATTAAAGATTGAAATTTTTAAGAAAAAAAATACGTTACCAACATTGGTTAATACTTTTAATTATACGTTACGATACGCTACCAATTCAACAAATGAACGTTTTGAAACTAGTCCCATACGATTTATTGATGTACAAGCAGATGTTTTAGTGATTAACGAACGTTCTTCGATTATGCTTCCGTTTTATTCATTGATCCAAGAAAATATAAATGTTAGGTTAGAGGATGATTATGGAACAGTAATTTATAATGGTTATTACACAGATTTACCTCCTCATCATACTTTTATAGTTCGGTTCGATGTGATAGCTATACCAGCAGTATCGAATGCGTTAAAATTAACCATTAGTACAGTAACTGGCTCAGTAACTAAAAACTTTCGTATTTTTAGAAACACTTTGTATTCAGGAAAATTGATTGAATTTAGAAACAAGTTTG
>SMEN01000516.1_pt1 | contig 10702 bp, 8 predicted proteins | sample 2456271 | NCBI WGS metagenome assembly SMEN01 (sample SAMN10132593, study PRJNA489261) | soil metagenome | isolation source: day1 control-loamy sand soil ammended with raw manure from dairy cow... | place: USA | collected 2015-04-01 | reverse complement strand
ACCGTCTGAAAGAGGCCGGTCAGACCGGTGCGTTCACTGTTCTCGAGGTCGCTCCCTACCTCCTGTCCCCGACACCACTCGATGATCTGATCGCCCGCGACGTCTAGAACGGTGGCTCGTCCGGCTGGGGCTCAGCGGTTGCTTCCGCCCTGGCCTCAGCTCTAGCCTCAGCCGCCCAGCGCTTACGGTGCGCGGTGCGGTACTGGGAGACGGTCTGCGCCCACCTGGCGCTCGCCGGGGTCAGTGGCCCTTCCGGAACATCCACCGCCCAGGATCCGTCCTCCAGCACCCACACGGTGATTCCGCTGACCGGATCCATGAGGTAAACGATCCGGCCGTTGGTCTTGGGGTTGTGATGGTGCCTGCACAGCCGCTTGCAGTTGTGTCGGCATGTTGCACCACCGTCAGCGTGGTTGACGCGGTGGTCGCAGTCGCAATGCTCTGCCCTGACGTTGCAGCCCGGGAAACCGCAGGTGCCATCCCGTCCGGTCAGTGCCGCAGCGATGTCCGGGGTTGGGTCGTGGCCGGAGGCGTGTTTGCCCATCGCCTCATCCATATCCCGGAATCGGGTGGCGAGACCAACCCATTCCACTCCCGAGCAGGCATCCAGCCAACCGACGCTGCTTGACCACACAGGGGCATCGGCGAGGTCCCTCGCGGTGTAGAGGTTGACTGTGACATCGAGATTGATATGTTCCCGGATCAGGTCCACCAGGGCCTCGGATTCTGTCTTGCCGGTGTTGGCTGCGTGTTGTGTCACCGCATCCTGAATCATCTGGGCATCCATGGGGGAGACCTCCGCGTGGACTTCCGCGGTCCCGTCGGTGCCGACGGAGACGTTGAAGTTCTTCCGCAATCTGCTGCCGGTGGCCCGGGGATCATCGACCATGTCTCTGATGGCCGCGATCTTCCGCTTGATCGCCCCGGTGGAGGGGAGCATCTGATTGGGAGCGCACGGCGTGAGGTATTCGGTGAGGTGTTCATCCACCGTGGCCAGGTGGTCGGGGTTCAGGCCGGCGAGCGCGGTGGAGATCGCGAGCAGCCGGTTCAGATCCAGGTGGAAGAACTGGTGCTGGATCATGTGGAGGCGGGGAAGGTCTGCGAGCTGGTAGAACGCCATGATCAGTGATTGGACTCTGCCACGGCTTTCCCCGGTGGCGATCGACAGCGAAGCCACCGCGAGTTCCAGATCGGCGTCTTCCTCCGGTATGAGCTCCTCCCAGTACAGGTGCCAGGCCCGGCGCATTGCGGCGCCTGCCACCGCCATGGGACTGAGGACATTGTTAACGGAGAAATAGTTGGGCGGATTGGCGGGACGGCCGGCACCTGGTTCTTCGGCGCGGTCAAACTTCTGGTCAAACATGGTGTCACCCCCGAGGTGAAATTGATTAGTTCACATGTTCTAATCCCACCTTAGATGCCGGGGTGGACACGGGGGCCCCCGCTCGGCGAAGCAGGGCCCCCTCCCATAATCACCGCCTCTGGATTAGTAATTCCGCTCACCCCCTTGGTTGAATGAAAAGATAACTTCTTTCTCAATCCTTGGAGGCCAGAACTCTTGAGCGTCTCACTGCCCAGGTCCCTCACCGCGGTGGCTACAGCCCTGTCCATTGCTTTGGCGGCCGGAACTGTCGCCATGTCCCAACCAGCTACAGCTCAGGGCACCCCGGTGCCCGATCTCGCCAGCCCCTATACCTGGGTGGAGGACTTCGATTCCCCGGAGGCGCTGCAGGGGTGGAACATCTTCCGCCAACCGGATTACGGCAGCGATACGGTGCTCTACACGCAGGATGCTCTGAGCATCGAGGACGGCAAGCTGACCATCACCACCCGCAGGCACTGCCTCGATGAGGATGTTGATATCAGCAAGCCAGCCAACCGTGGCCTGCTCAATGACGATAACGCCCAGGTTGAACCCTGCGCGCCGGGTCAGGTTGAGAAGTTCACCAGTGCGCGCATCGTCACCCCGAAGATCGCCCGTGGTGATTTCACGCTGTCGGTGACCGCCACGCTGAACACCGGGGGAGTGGAGGGTGTCCGCAGCGCCATCTGGATGCAGAACGGTGAATCAGCCTGTTCAAATGCCAATAACAATGGCCTCTACGGCGAACTCGATCTGATCGAGCACTTCTCCTACGATCTGCGTGCCCCGTGGTCCCCGTCCAACACCCATCTCGGGTGTGATCCGGACTCGGTCAACGGCACCAACCGTGCGCCGCGTGAGTTGCGGATGGATGAGTCGCTCGACGGGGTGGAGCACACCTGGTCGGTCAACACCACCAAGAATGGCGTGGAGTATTTCATCGATGACCAGCCCATCAACCGTCAGTCCTGGCGGCAGGATGTCACCCTGGGGCATGCCGCCGTCGAGGATTTCGGCCTGGATGTGGATACCTATGACACCATCATGGACCGTGGGTGGACGCTGACGCTCAACCAGAAGGTCGAAAGCGCGGCGTGGGCCAAGCCGCGTTCCTCCCAGGAGGATTTCCCGGTCCGTTCCATGGTCATCGACCGCATCGCGGTTGAGGGGCAGCCCTTTGACATGCCGGACCGCCCGCTGCCGGATGCCAATGCACCCCTGACCGGTCACACCCTCGACTACCTGGGGCGCACCCCGACGCTGGAACGCCACGAGGCATCGAGTGAGGATTTCTCCACCGGCCGCGCACCGGAGTGGAAGTACTTCGACATGAAGGAATCCTGGAAGAATCCGGACATGGAGCAGCGTCCGGAAGCAGTCGAGTTCGTCGACGGCCGCATGGATATTGTCACCCGCAGGCACTGCCTGGACAGTGCGGAGGAACTCGCCTCACCGGATAATGCCAGCGTCGCGCCCTGTGCCGCTGATGAGGTCACCCGGTACAGTTCGGCGCGCGTCCACCTGCCCGAGATCCCGGCCGGCAACTTCCGTCTCACCGTGCGCGCCCGTGCGGTCGCCGATGAGCTTGTCGACGGTCTCCGCCCCGCCATCTGGATGCAGAACGATACCCAGTTCTGCTCCAATGAAGAGCCGGGTCGCCCCTACGGGGAGTTGGATCTCACGGAGTTCTACAGCTCCCGGGTGACCACCCAGTATTCTGCTGTGCACATCGGCTGCGCGGGATCCAGCCCGGAGATGAAGCTGCGTCAGATGGAGATGACGGAGAGCATGTTCGGCGAGTGGCACGACTGGGGTGTTGAGGTATTCGACGGCCAGGTCGTGTTCACCATTGATGGTCAGCCGGTGGATTCCTCAGGCCGGGATGTGTTCGGCAATAAGGTCACCCCGCAGGCAGCGCCTCTGCGCCCATCACAGTTCAAACTTCCGGAGGAGGAGTACCGGGCAGTACTGGAACAGCCATGGCACCTGATCCTCAACACCATGGTGGAGCGTTCCGGGGTGGACAGTTGGATCGCCCCGGTGGATGAATCCGCTGATTTCCCTGAACATCGATTCCAGATCGACCACGTTGCGGTGGATATTGAACCGGGGTCAGTGGGTAATCCGTGGCCGGTTGAGTCCGAGCCGGAACCAGAGCCTCAGCCCGAGACCGGTTCCTCCCGCGCGGAGATCATCAGCCTGATCGCCCTGGTGACGTCACTGTCTTCGCTGCTTGTCACTCTCTCGGTGAATCTGCCAGCGATCCAGGCTGCAGTGAAGCAGTGGTTCCCGGCGCTTTAACCATCGTCAGCAATCCTGCCCCCACCAGCAGCAACAGGCCGATGCCCCAGATCCCGGCGCGGTCCTCACCGGTGATGGCCACGAACAGTCCGAACAGCGTCGGGGCCATCCAGCTCACGGCGCGCCCGGTGGTCGCGTAGAGGCCGAAGAGCTGGCCCTCCTGGTTGTCGGGGGACAACCGGGTCAAAAAGCTTCTCGACGCCGATTGTGCCGGCCCCACAAACGCACACAGGATCAGACCGAAGATCCAGAAGTTCTGTGGCCCATCCACGAAGTAGAGGATCGCCACGTCCACCACCATGATCAGCAGGGAGACGATGATGATGGGTTTGGGGCCGATCCGGTCGTCGAGAAAGCCCCCGAGCAGGGCGCCGAACGCGGAGATCACATTGGCCGCGACACCGAATAACAACACATCACCCGCCGAGAGCCCATAGACGGTGACCGCCAGGATGGCACCGAAGGTGAACACCCCGGCCAGGCCGTCGCGGAACACCGCCGAGGCGATGAGGAAGAACACCGCGTTGCGGTTGCTCCGCCACAGTTGCCCGATCTGCTGGAACAGGTCGGCGTAGGCGGCCACGATGCCCCGGGGTTGGCTGGCCTCCGTGGACTGCGGGGTGATCTCCGGGATCCGGAACAGTGCGGGTAGCGCGGAGACCAGGAACCACACGGCGGCGAACACGGCCACCAGGCGAATGTTCAGTCCCTCCTCCGTCGGGATGTTGAGGAAACCACGGGTGTCGCCCTCACCTGCAACGAAACCGAAATAACAGATCAGGAGGAGGAAGATCCCGCCGAAATATCCCATGGACCATCCGAATCCGGAGATCCGGCCCACGGTTTTCGCCGTCGAGACCTGGGAGAGCTGCGCGTAATACTGGACCTCGGCGAATTCGAAGGTCACATTGGCCACCGCCATGATCGCCACACCGATCCAGAAATACACCGGGTCGGTGTTCTTCACGGCAAAGAGGCTGAACATCAGGAGGACCGTGACCAGCGTCCAGATGCGCAGGGAGGCCCGGCGGGTGCCCCTGATATCGGAACGTCGGCCCATCACCGGCGCGACCACCGCCACCACCACGCCGGCCAGTGCCACCGCCATGGAATACAGCGAGGTGGCATTACCCGAGGGGAGGGTGGATCCCACCGAATCGGTGAGATAGACCGAGAAGATGAACGTCACCAGGACCGCATTGAAGGCGGCGGAGCCCCAGTCCCAGAAGGCCCAGGAGATCACGGGGGCCTTGGTTGTCCTCGGGGGATGTTCGGCAACAGTCATGCCCACGACTCTAAGTCAGCGGGTAACTCCTGTCTCGGGGACAGAATCGGCCACCGGGTTTTTCGTCGACAAGCATCACCCGGGGCGCTTCGGGTTGCCGCGGAAACACCACGCGGTGATGAAGGTGGTCACCAGGGCCACGCCGAGGGCGATGAACAGGACGTTGACATAGGCCGAGTCCAGTGCGGCGCGGGCGGCCTCGCCGAACACCGCGTGATCCACGCCGGTGGCGAAACTGTCCGCCACCTCGGCCGGTGCGGAGAGGGCGTAGAACGCGGGGAAGAGGCTGCCGAGGATCGCCACGGAGCACAGGGTGCCGAACTCGTAGGACACCTCCTCGATGGAGGCGGCCATTCCGGCCTTGCGGACCGGCGCGGACCCGATGATGGCCGTGGACGCGACGGAGATGGTCGCGCCACTGCCGAGACCGACGAGGACCAGACCCACGATCAGGGGGATCAGACTGACATCCAGCGACCAGATGATCAGGGCAATGCCGACCGTTGCACTGATGAAACCGCCGCTGATCAGGGGTAGAAAACCCCATCGGTGCAGGTTGGCGCCACCGATGACGGACATCGGGATACTCGCCGCAGCCAGCGCGGTCATCAGCAGACCGGCCTGCAGCGGGGTGAAACCAGCGGAGAGCTGGAAACGCTGCGTGGTGGTCATCTCCAGACCGGCGACCACGAACATGGACATGCCCGCCGCGATCACGCCTCCGGTGAACAGGCGGTTGCGGAAGAGGGAGAAATCCAGGAGGGGTTCCGGCTGTGATGCCTGTCGACGCTGGAACAGCACCGCACCGGCCACGGCGACCACCACCGCAAGCGCGAGCAGCCAGAGCTGCCGGGCGGGGGACACCGCCTCCTTGATCGCCATGACCAGACCCGTCAGGGCCAGGAGCGCATACACCGAGGAGATGGCATCCCAGTGTTTGTCCGGGTTGGGCATATTGGGCGGGGCGACCAGCAGGGTGAGGACCAGGGCGATCAGCACGACCGGCACATTGATGAGGAACACCGAGCCCCACCAGAAGAACTCCAACAGCGCACCGCCGAGCACCGGTCCGGCCGCGGCGCCCGCCAGCGCCACCGATCCCCAGACACCGATCGCGATGTTCCGCTCCCGCTCATCCTCGAAGGTGATCCGGATCAGCGCGAGGGTGGCGGGCATCATCGCCGCGGCACCGATTCCGAGAAAGGCGCGCGCCGCCACCAGAACCCACGCGGTCGGGGAGAAGGCGGCGGTCAGCGAGGCCACCCCGAAGATCACCAGGCCGATGAGGAACATCAGACGGTGTCCGATCTTGTCACCCAGGGTGCCGGTGCCCAGCAGCAGACCCGCCAGCATCAGGGGGTAGGCGTTGATGATCCACAGTCCCTGCAACTCGGTGGCCTGCAGTTCCTCACGTAACACCGGGAGAGCGGTATACAGGATGGAATTATCCACGCCGATGAGAAACAGACCGGCGCTGATCACGCCCAGGAAGGTCCAACGTTGCGAAGCTGTGGGATTCATGGAGTGCCACTTTAGGGGATTTCCGTTTTTCGGGCACAATCGGAGATTGAGGTTTACAGCATCCTCACAGGAATCGGTCAGCTGACATCTATGGCCGGGGTGTTGACTGGGGGTCAAGATCGCACCAGACACATACCTTTAGGAAGTGCTGAACCATATGGACAACCAGACTGACGGACAGATCAAGGTCCTCGTCGTCGATGATGAACCCAACATCGTGGAGCTGCTCACCGTGAGCCTCAAATTCCAGGGTTTCAACGTCATGACCGCCAGCGATGGCAACGAGGGACTCAAGCTCGCCCGCGAGTTCCGCCCCGATGCCTACATCCTGGACGTGATGATGCCCGGCATGGACGGCTTCGAGCTGCTCACCAAACTCCGCGCGGAGGGGTTGGACGGGCCAGCCCTGTACCTCACCGCCAAGGATGCGGTGGAAAACCGCATCCACGGCCTCACCATCGGCGCTGATGACTATGTGACCAAGCCGTTCTCCCTCGAGGAGGTGATCACCCGTCTGCGGGTGATCCTGCGCCGTGGCGGTTCCGTCGAATCCGAGAACAATGACGCCACCCTCACCTACGCCGACCTCACCCTCAACGATGAGACCCATGAGGTGACCAAGGCCGGTGAACTGGTGGACCTCTCCCCAACCGAGTTCAACCTGCTGCGTTATCTCATGCTCAACGCCGAGGTGGTGCTGTCCAAGGCGAAGATCCTGGACAATGTGTGGCACTACGACTTCGGTGGGGATGGAAACGTGGTGGAATCCTACATCTCCTATCTCCGTCGCAAGGTGGACACCCATGAACCGCAGCTGATCCAGACCGTCCGAGGAGTGGGTTACGTCCTGCGCACCCCGCGCACCTAGACTTGACGGCTAGTATGACAGCCCCCGATAACCCCTCCGCCCAGGTACCCCCGGTGAGCCGACTCCGTCAGGTCGCCCGGGGTGTTCCGCTGCGCACCCGCATCATCCTGCTGGTGGTGGGCATCGCGGGGCTGGGCCTGCTGGTCAACGCCATCGCGGTGTCCAGCCTCATGCGGGAGGTGTCCTATTCACGCGTGGATCAGGAACTTGAGTCTGCCGTGAACAGCTGGGCCCCGACCGTCGAGATCTTCGGAAGCGTCAGCCTGGGACCGCCCAGTGACTACTACGTCTACCGGATGTTCACCGATGGCTCGGACATGGTGTTCAACCAGTCCGAATCCGCACCGGACCTGGGCGAAACCACCATCGGCATCGGCCCCCACACGGTCAACGCCGCACCGGGGTCCTCCTCATCCGTGCCCTGGCGTGTCATCGCCATCAGCGATGACACGGCCATCACCGTGGTGGGCAAGAGCCTGGCTCCGGAATCCATGCTGCTCTACCGGTTGGTGATCGTGCAGCTTGTCATCGGCCTGCTCATTGTGGTGGCCATCCTGTTCAGTTCCCTCTACCTGGTCAACCGTTCCCTCCGCCCGCTGCGGGAGGTGGAGAGCACCGCCAAGAGCATCGCCGGCGGGGACCTCGACCGGCGTGTGCCACACTGGCCGATGACCACGGAGGTGGGGCAGCTGTCCAATGCGCTGAACATCATGCTGGAACAGCTCCAGACCTCGATCCTCACCGCCCAGGACAAGGAATCGCAGATGCGTCGTTTCGTCGGCGATGCCTCCCATGAGCTCAGAACCCCCCTGACCTCCGTGAAGGGGTATTCGGAGCTGTATCACTCCGGCGCGACCCGGGACGCGGACTGGGTGCTGTCCAAGATCAGTGGCGAGGCCCAGCGCATGAGTGTGCTGGTGGAGGATCTGTTGTCCCTGACCCGTGCGGAGGGACAGCAGATGGAAAAACGCCCGGTGGACGTGCTGGAGCTGGCGTTATCCGTGGCCAGTTCCATGCGGGCAGCCTGGCCGGAGCGCAGCATCAGCGTGGTCAACAATGCGGGATCGGTCCCGGTGGTGGAGGGGGATCCCACCCGACTGCACCAGGTGCTGACCAACCTGGTGAACAACGGACTCAACCACGGCGGGCCCGACGCCTCCGTCCGGATCGAGATCAGCATGGAGGGCAGTTCTGTCCTGGTGCGGGTCGCCGATGACGGCGTGGGCATGACCTCGGATGACGCCCAGCACATCTTTGAACGTTTCTACCGCGCGGACGTCTCGCGCTCCCGCGCCTCGGGCGGGTCCGGGCTGGGGTTGGCCATCACCAAGTCACTGGTGGAAGGCCACCGCGGCACCATCACCGTGGACAGCGCAGAGGGGGAGGGGACGGTCTTCACCATCACCCTCCCCGTGCGGGTGGAGGCTTAACCCAGAGGCCACCCGTTCTCATCCGTGCCCAGGACCTCCCGGATCTTCTCGGCGGCCTCATCCATCTTCGCCGGATCGGTCGCATCGGCGGCCAGGACATTGGAGAAGTTGTAATCCGCCATCTTGTCGGTGGGGAAGAGATGGATGTGGGTGTGGGGGACGTCGAAGCCGGCGATGATGTAGCCGCAGCGTGGTGCGTCGAAAGCCTCCCTGATGGCATCACCGATCAGCTGGGCCGCCTCATTGACCTCACCCCAGATGTCCTGCGGAAGGTCGGTCCAGCGGTCCACCTCCATGACCGGAACCACCAGGGTGTGGCCGTAGGCCAGTGGTTCGATGCTGAGGAATGCCACGACGCTGTCGGAACGGAAGACGAAACGCCCCGGGAGGTCGCCGTCGATGATTTTGGTGAAAACGGTGCTCATGAGCCCAAGGTTACTAGTATCGGGTGGCATGAACCCGACGACATCAATCATCAGGCAGGTCAACCGCGACAATCCTGAGGTCGTGGCCCATCATGTCAGCGCCCGGTTCCCCGTCCCGGCCGAGGTGTTGTTCACCTACCTCACCGAGGAGAAACACCTGGAACAGTGGTTCGGGAAGGTGACACGCGATGAATTCGTCTACGAGATCGAGGGCACCGCGAGCGGGAGAATCGAATCCTGCACGGATAATTCCTTCCTGATCACCTGGGAGAAGGACGGGGATGTATCCTTCCTCAATGTGGAGGTGACCCCGGACGGTGCCGGTTCACTCCTGGCGGCGGGGTACAGCACCCGCACGGAGGACCTCCGGGAGGATTTCACCAACAGATACGGTTCCGGTGCCACCGCGGTGGGATGGGACCTCACCCTCTGGGCACTTGACCGCTATATCGCCGGTGTCACCGGGGAGCCACCCCGGGACGCCTACGCCGAGTTTGTCGCCCACAGCGCACGCGGGTGGGCCAACGCGGATGCCGCCGCGGGGACCATCCCCGGCGATCCCGAGACCATCGCGGATAACACCTACCGGTTCTATCTGGGGTTGGATGACGGCTATGAGAAGAGGGAGAAATAGGCCGGGGGTAGTTTTGCAGGATAAACTCAACAACCATGCGCATTCTGGTAATCGGCTCGGGCGCCCGTGAGCACGCCCTCCTCCGTGGACTTTCCCAAGACCCTGCAACCACCGACCTCCATGTGGCACCCGGCAACGCCGGACTCGGTGCCCTGGCCACCATCCACCCGGACATCAAGGCGGATGACGCGGACAGCGTCACCGCCCTGGCACGTGAGCTGAACGCCGATCTGGTGGTCATCGGCCCGGAGATCCCCCTGGTGGCCGGTGTCGCCGATGCCCTGCGTGAGGCCGGCATCGCCGTCTTCGGTCCAGGGAAAGAGGCTGCCCGCATCGAGGGATCCAAGGCGTTCGCCAAGGATGTCATGGCATCCGCCGGGGTATTCACCGCCCACGCCGAGGCCATCGCCCCCGGCGCAGATGATGCCCACATCGACGCTGCCCTCGACCGTTTCGGCCCGACCTGGGTGGTCAAGGACGACGGACTGGCCGCCGGCAAGGGCGTGGTGGTGACCCCGGACCGGGATGCTGCCCGTGAGCATGTCGAGGCGGTCCTGGCCGCCGGCAACCCGGTGCTGCTCGAGTCCTTCCTCGACGGCCCCGAGGTGTCCCTGTTCTGCCTTGTCGACGGCGAGACAGTCGTTCCCCTGCTGCCCGCCCAGGACCACAAGCGCGTCTTCGACAATGATGAGGGCCCGAACACCGGTGGCATGGGAGCCTACGCACCGCTGCCGTGGCTGCCGGAGGACGGTGTGCAGCGCATCGTGGACGAGGTCTGCGTGCCGGTCGCCCGGGAGATGGCCAAACGTGGGTGTGCATACTCCGGTCTGCTCTACGCCGGCATCGCCTGGGTCTCCGGGTCACCGAAGCGGCAG
>SMEN01000515.1_pt1 | contig 10711 bp, 8 predicted proteins | sample 2456271 | NCBI WGS metagenome assembly SMEN01 (sample SAMN10132593, study PRJNA489261) | soil metagenome | isolation source: day1 control-loamy sand soil ammended with raw manure from dairy cow... | place: USA | collected 2015-04-01 | reverse complement strand
AATTGTTTTTAAGTAAAGTATTAATATAATTCTATGTAAATATTTTATTGATTAATTTTTTTATATTTATATTCTATTTTCTTTAATTTTTATCTAAATTAATTTTTAAACTTTTAGTCTATTTATACTATTGAAATTAAATACTTTCATCAAATTATTTAAAGTACTAATATTAATTTATTTTTAATTTCGTGAACCAAAAAAACTTATGACAACTCAAAATTCTAAAACTTTCAAAATTCTTTGTATCGACGGAGGTGGTATAAAAGGACTTTATTCAGCAACAATAATTAAAAAATTAGAAGAGCATTTTAATTGTAAAATGAACGATAAATTTGATATGATTTGTGGAACTTCAACAGGTGGATTGATTGCAATGGCACTTGCTAGTGATGTGAAAATCGATCAAATTTGCGATTTGTATTTGAATAATGCTAAAAAGATTTTTCCTAAAAAATTAATTTCAATTTTACCAGGAATCCTTTTTAAAAGTAAATACAAGAATGATGGTTTACGAAGTTGTTTAGAAAATATTTTTAAAGATAGAACACTCGGAAATACTAAAAATTTACTTTGTATTCCTAGTTATTCTGTAACAAATGCTGCTACCGTTGTTTTTAAAAACAGGTTACAAAAATCAATAATTAATGACAAATCACTAAATGAAGATAATAACCTAAAATTAGTTGATGTTGGACTGGCAACTTCTGCAGCACCGACTTATTTTCCAATGGTTGATTTCTATTATAAACACAAAAAACAGCAATTTATTGATGGTGCTGTTTGGGTTAATAATCCTACAATGGTTGGACTTATAGAAGCCTTAAATTATTTTGTTAATAATCGAAATTCAGATTTGAATACGGATTATGATTACGAAAATATTCAAATTTTATCTATTAGTAGTTTAAATCGTTCGCAAGAAATTGAAGATTTTGTTAATCCAAACCGAGCATTTTTGGATTGGGGAGGAAAGTTATTTGTTGTTTATATGAAAGGAAATAGTGATTTTAATCATTATTTTTTAGAAATAATTAAACAAAATATGGTTCATGGCTCTAACATTGATTATATCAGAATTCCGAGTCCTGTAATTAACAAAAAAGGCGAAAGTAAAATTGAAATAGATAGTACTGATCCAGAAATCTTAAAATTACTGGTTAAATATGGTAATGAACAATTTGAGTTCTATAAAAATAATGAGGAACTAAAAAATATTTTACAAAGTAATCAAACCTTACATTTTGGTTCTTAGTGTTTTATGTGTATAAAGATGTTTTAAATATTGATTACAGTTCTACTATATCAAAATTTTTTACTTTTTGATTTGATAGGAAGTCAAATTGGAGAAATTTCAAATTCAGAAAATTTAAACTCAATAGATGATTCTAATTTATCTACAGGAACATATTTATTAAATATTCAAGCAGAAGATAATTCTCAATCTACGATTTTTTTTATTAAAAAATAGTAATTTATAACAAATAATTGGAAGACGAGTTTGTTTATTCAAGCTTGTTTTTTATTTAGAAAAAAATACGGAATACATTGAATTTATTAATACCTTGCAGTATAGATTCTAATAAAATTCAGAATGAATCAAGCAATAGTTCAAGTCAAAAACGTAAAAAAAACATATCAATCTGGTGATACTTTAGTTACGGCTTTAGATTCGACCACTGAAACCTTTAATAAAGGAGAACTAACTTTAATTATGGGACCTTCTGGTTCTGGAAAGACAACGCTTTTATCTTTGGTTGGTTGTGTTATTTATCCAACATCAGGTGATGTTTATTTGAAAAATCTTCAAGTTAATAATTTGTCTGAAAATGAATTAGCTAATATTAGATTGAACACCATCGGATTTGTTTTTCAACAATTCAATTTAATTGAACCATTAACTGCATTAGAAAATGTTATGCAGCCTTTGATACTTCAGGGCGTATCTAATAAAGAAGCTAAAGAACGTGCTTTGATTGCTCTAGAAAAAGTAAATTTATTAGAACGAAAAAATAGTCTGCCAAAAAAATTAAGTGGTGGTCAAAAACAACGAGTTGCCATTGCACGTGCTTTGGTTACCAATCCAGAAATTATTTTATGTGATGAACCAACTGCTTCGCTAGATGCAAAAAGTGGAGCAACAATTATGGAAGAATTAAAACTATTATCTCGTCAAGATAAGGCGGTTATTATTGTTACACACGATTTAAGATTAAGAAAATTTGCAGACAGAATTGTTTATGTCGAAGAAGGAAAAGTTTCAAATACCATTTCAAATGAAGAAGATTATAAGTAGTTTTTTAGTATTAAGTTTTGTTTTGTTTTCTTGTTCTGAAAAGGAAAAAGAATCAGAGCAGAAACAGAATGTCACTGAAGTGGTTTCAACAGTTGTTGGAATAGGGAAGGTGTTGCCGAAAAATGGAATTATTCCGCTTTCTGTTTCACAAACCAATCAAGTAGTTGCGTTGTATAAAAAAATGGGCGATTTTGTTCAAATGGACGAATTGATTTTTAAAATGAAATCCGTTTCCGAAGATATTGATGTTGAATTAGCAAAATCAAATTTACAATCTTCTTTAGATAAAAATAAAGCAAACGCAATGGATTTAGAAATTGCACAAACCAAACTCAATGAATTAAAACAAATATTTTTGACTTCTAAAAAGTTATATAATCAAAAAGCTGAAACCAAACAAAAAGTTTTTTTGGATAGTATCGCTTATGTTCAACAAATTCAAGTTGTAAATCAGGTTAAGTTAAATAATATAGCCAATATTCAATCAGGAAAAGAAAAAGATATTCAATTAAAATCTTCTTTAAATAAGCTTGAAAATCAAGAATTTCGTGCATTACAATCTGGAGTTTTAATTCGTTTTGATGTTACTTTAGGTCAAGTACTTTCGTCAAATTCTGTTTTTGGTGAATTGGCAGAAATTTCTGATTTAGTTGTTGAAGGTGAAGTAGATGAGCTTTATGCGTCTGATATAAAATTAGGTCAAGAAGTGGATATTTTTATTGTGGGACAAAGTAAATCAATAGCAAAAGGAACAATAACGTTCGTGGGATCAAGTCTTCAGAATAAATCTATTTTATATGAAACAATTGGAGAAGGTTCGGACCGTCGCGTGAGAAGATTTACCGTTACGATTCCAAATTCAAATCAATCACTTTTGATTAATCAGAAAGTGGAATGTAAAATCAAAATATAAATATGTTTGCTTTAGCTTGGAAATTTATTCGGTTTGATAAAGCCAAATCTGTAGGAATCATTACTGCCATTGTGATTAGTATTTTCTTGATTGGTCAGCAAGTTGGTTTACTACTTTTTTTGATGGGTTTGATGGGAAATTTGGTTGGAAACGCCAATGTAAAGGATAATCAAATTTGGGTTATCGAATCCCAAACTCAAAATGCCAATACATTAACCAAAATTGATTTACGTTATGTACAACAATTGCAATCTATAAATGGAGTTGAACAAGCTTTTCCGGTTGTTATTGGAAATGCAGAAGCTAAATTTTTAGATGGAAATACGGCAGCAGTTCAAATTATTGGAAGTGACGCACCTGATTTTGTTATCGGTCCAAATCAATCGAGAATTTTTCAAGGAAATCTTTCGGATTTATCATTGCCTGAAGCTGTTTCTGTCGAATTTTTTAATGCAAAATCGTGGAATACCGATTTGTATTTAAATAAGCAAATCGAATTAAATTCGAAAAGTGCACAAGTAAAATTAATTACAAAAAATGCGCAAGCTTTTGGCGGAAATTACGTCTATACCAATTTGTTTAATGCGCGTTTTTACGGAAATGTTGACCCATCAAAAGTGAGTTTGATTGTTTTGAATTTAGATAAAAATTCTAACAAACAAAACGTAATAAATCTAATCAATTCACAATATCCAAATCTTCGTGCTTGGGATACAAAAGCGCTTCAAAATTCAACAGTAAAAGAAATTCTAATTTCATCGAACATGGGAATGAGTTTTGGAACATTGGTTGTTTTTGCAATGATATCTGGCTTTTTTATTATTGGATTAACCCTTTATTCATCGGCTTTAGACCGTGTAAAAGATTACGGAACCTTGAAAGCGATTGGAGCAAATAAAACTTACGTGAATAAGTTGCTTATCACACAAGCATTGCTTTATGCTTTAATTGGTTTTTCAGTTGCTTTTTTACTTTTGATTGGATTTAGTCAAGGCGTGAAAAAAAGTGGATTGGAAATCAATTTTAGTTTAGGATTTGTATCATTCTTGTTAGGAATCACTTTGTTTATTTCAATTGGAGGTTCTTTATTTGCCGTTAGAAAAATTTCTAAATTAGAACCAGCTTCAGTTTTTTAAATTATGAAAAAATCAATATTTTACATAAGTTTGTTAGTTTGTGCTCAACTAAATGCACAAGAATTATCTTTGGATAAAGCTTTAGAATTGGCAAATAATCCAGAATATAAACAAGCTCAATTAGAAGTTTTAAAGCAAGAAATAAATCTGAAAATTCAAAAAAATAAGCGTTTACCTCTTATTTATGGTGATGCAAACGTGCAACGAAATCTTATTGTTCCAGTAACTCCAGTTCCTGCAATTGCTTTTAATCCGAATGCAGAACCTGGAGAAATTACGCCTTTAAAATTTGCAACCGATTGGTCTGCAAAAGCTGGCTTACAATTATCTTTGGATTTGTTTAATTCACAAAATCAGTTAAATATTAAACAAGCCGAAAATCAAAATAGAAAAGCTGAAATTGATAAACAACAATCGGCAGAGGATTTTAAAAAACTAATTATCGATTTATATGCCCAAGCTTATTTAGCTCAACAACAATTTGAAGTTTCTGTTTTAAATGAAAATAATTTTAGAGAAACGCTTCAAATAATCATAAAAAGAAACGAAGCTGGACGCGTTTCTGATTTAGAAAAAAATGCAGCTTTGCAAAAAGCTTATGAATTACAATTAACGGTTGATGAATCTGAATTGATTTTACAAAATAAATATTTGCAGTTAGCTAATTATTTCGATATCACAGTATTTGATTCTATTTCTACGTCAATTGATGATATAATTCAACAAAATTTGACAATTGCAGATTATGAAATTGAACAATTAAAATTAGAAATTGACGCTAAAGAAATCGAAATTCAAAACAATAAATTGACTTCAATTCCAAAGCTTACTTTTAATGCTTTTTATGGCGGTCAGTTTTATGATAATCAATTAAAAATAACGAATTCGGATAATTGGTTTGGTAATAGTTACGTGAATTTAGCTTTACGAATTCCGATTACCGAAAACTTTGAAAAACGTTTAAAAGCCAAACAATTCGATTTTGATAAAGAAATTATTCAAAGTAAATTGGAAACTTTAGAGCGTGAAAAACTTAATTCTGATAAACAGCAACAAAACGATTTATTAATTTTAAGTCAGAAATTACAAACTTATAAACAGATTGTTTCACTTGCGGAATCAAATGTAAAAATTGTTAAAGCTCAGGTTGATGCTGGAACTGTCTTAATATCAGAATATAATAAAGAATTGGAGAATTTGTTTTCTCAGAATCAAAAATTATGGCAAACAAGTTATGATTTGCTGAAAAAGAGATTAGAATAAATTAAACAAAAAAAGGAAGTGATTTTTTCACTTCCTTTTTTTGCTTAAGAGGTAGGTTAAGCTCCATTTTGTTAATACAATAACATTTTTCTTTTTCATAGCATTTTTTTGTAACTCAGAAATTTGGTGGTTAACTTCTTTTGTTAAGACAAATTACGTAATTATTTTAATTATAAAATATCGCTGATTTCAGCTATATTTAAAATAAATTACTACTTTTTTTATAAAATAGTTGTTTTATTTTCTAAAAAAAGAAAAGGAAGTGATTTTTTACACTTCCTTTTTTTGCTTAAGAGGTAGGTTAAGCTCCATTTTGTTAAAACAATAACATTTTCTTTTTCATAGTATTTTTTGTAACTCAGAAGTTTGGTGGTTAACTTCTTTTGTTAAGACAAATTACGTAATTATTTAAATTATAAAATATCGCTGATTTCAGCTATATTTAAAGTATATTACTATTTTTTCTGAAAATAGTTGTTTTATTTTCTAAAAATAGAAAAGGAAGTGATTTTTACACTTCCCTTTTTTGCTTAAGAGGTAGGTTAAGCTCCATTTTTTAAAACAATAACATTTTCATTTTCATTGCATTTTTTGTAACTCAGAAGTTTAGTAGTTAACTTCTTTTGTTATAACAAATTACGTTAAATTAATTCAGAAAAAAAATCCCTGATTTCAGTGATTTTTAATTTTTTTTTCTACTAATATTATAAATATGTTAAAAATATTAATATTTTGGTTTATTTATTGTTTTTTGAAATCATTGTTGTTTGTTTTTAACAACTTGTTTTGTGTTTTTTGTTATAATTATAAGTTTTGATTTAATATAGAACAAAAAAAAGCAAGTGATTTTTCACACTTGCTTTTTTTGCTTAAGAGGTAGGTTAAGCTCCATTTTTAAAACGAATTCGTTTTATTTCTCTAACAACTTTTTTACAATAAAAAATATTAATTGTGATGCAAATTTCGGTTAAAGTTAACAAATGAATATCCCTGATTTCAGCTAATTTAATGGCTAATTTATTTTATAAAAAAATAAAAAAGGAAGTAATTTTTACACTTCCTTATTTGCTTAAGAGGTAAGTTAAGCTCCATTTTAAAAACAACTTTTTTTCTTTTTCTAACTTTTCTTTTAAACTCAGAAATCAATCTTTGATTATTTTTGTTAGGTCAAATTTATAACGGTTTTAAATAATCTAAAATCCCTGTTTTCAGCTATATTTTATTTTCTGTTTACTAATCTATTTTTACTATGTTTTTCTATTTTAAACTGTGATAAAACAAATATATTTATTTGATTTATTTTTAGATTTTATAATTTCTTTAATCATAATAAGGTTGATTGTTTAATGTAAAAAAAAACGTGAAATAATTTATTTCACGTTTATAATTATAAATTATTTTATCAAAATAATTTCAGTTCTTCGGTTATTTGCTCTTCCTTGAGCTGTTTTGTTAGTATCAATTGGATCTGCAGAACCAAATCCTTTTGCAGTTAATCTATCAGATTTAATTCCATTTTTAACTAAATAATCTTTAACAGCATTAGCTCTTGCATCAGACAGCGGTAAATTAATTTCTGGATTTCCAGTACTATCTGTATAACCATTTATTTTAAATTTAGAATTAGGAAACTCTTTCATTTTCTTAATTATTCCATCTAAAACCACATAAGATTGAGATTGGAAAGTTGATTGATTAGTATTAAATAAAATTGTTTTAGCATATCCATTTAATACATCAACATCTTTTTTATCCATTTGTGGACAGCCATTATTAGATCTAGGACCTGCTAATTCTGGACATTCGTCTAAATGATCTGGAACACCATCTTTATCTTTGTCTGGCCACGGACAACCATGGTTATCAACTGCTCCTGGTACATTAACACATTTATCTAAATAATCAGGTGTTCCGTCATTGTCAGAATCTTTCATTTTATCATCAACGTCTGTTAATTTTGTTTGAATTTCTTCTAATTCATTATGGATTTCATCTAAATTTACTGCATCTGGATTACTTACATACCAATCTGCATGTTCTTTAGCACCACCAAGATAAAACGATAAACCTAATGTTGCGTTATATAACGTTCCCTCAAAAGTTCTAATTTTTTTAACACCATCAGTGCGTCCATCGAATGTCCAATCTTGTTCAATGTTTTTAATCATTGTAAAGTCAGCGTTTAATGCTACACGTTTTCCTAGTTTAAGTTGCCCTGTTAAACCAGCCATAGCATTACCCATCTCATCTGCTCCTCTATAGTTGTCGTTATTCATCCAACTATAACCAACACCTGCGTGAAATTGAAGATTTAAAACTCGAGTCCAATCTTCAAAGTTCATTATACGCCCTAGATTTGCTACTCCTTGAATATTAGTTCTGTAATATTTAGTTTTGAAGTCTAAAGAATTTTTACCATTCTTCATGTCATCATAACCAAAATCAAGTTTTAAACCAAATTTATTATTGAACATGTAACGAACACCAGCATCCACATGGTAAAAACTTTCAAAAGTTTCAGAATAATAGCCTGGAGTCATTGGTTTTGATGGTTTTGTTAAACCACCATTAAAATCAAGAGACCATTTATTATATGGTTTTTCTTGCGCGTTAATATTGCTCGTTGCTACTGCAACAAGAAATAAAGATAATACAATTTTTTTCATACTTTTTTTCTAAATTAAATTCAAGTACAACAATAAACTTGAATTACTTATCAAAAGTAGTTAAATTTTAACAAAAAACAATTGTAAATTTGGAATTTAATTAGTATAAAAAAAGTCGTTTTAACGAATTTTTAAAAAAATATTTTAAAAAACATGAAAAATATATTGTAAAATAAATTATAAATGGTTTAAAAGAAAGGTAGTTATGATTAAATTAGTTAAATTTTCCAAATCAAAAATCATGCCAATTATTTTTTTTATTTAATATTTTTTTTCAAAAAAAGTGGGTTAAATTTTGAATTTTACTGTTTTTATGGTTGATTAATGTTGAAAATACATACTAAATTTGTAATAATTATATTCAAAAATTAAAATATCTTCAACAGTTTTAATGCTGTTTAAGTATTAAGTATAAAAATTCATTTTGTTTTTAAACGCAAAACTGTAAAAGTAATAATCATAAAAGTGCTTTTTTGTATTAAAAAAGCACTTTTATTCTTTATGCTTTAACGAATGAAGAGGTAAATAGAAGTGTTGAAATAACGTTTGTAAATTTTTTAGTAATTAAAAACTCGAAGATTTCTTAGAGCTTTTGTGTTTTAAAAACTTCCTGTTCTAAATTCTATTCCAGAAAGATTGTATTTAATTTCACCATTTTCTTTTGCAATAAGATCGATGGAACCTTTAATCATATTCATTCCTTTTTCTTTATATTTTTCTTGAATAATTATTTTACCAGTGGTTTTGTAATTTTTCCAGTCTGTTTGTGTTGTTTTTTTTATTTGATCTGCTTTTAGTGGACCTATTAATTCTTTGAATATCACTCTGTCTAAAGGTTGATTTTCATCAAAAATAAGTGTGTCAGAAGTGTAATTCCAAATATCTTGGCTTAGTTGCATTGTTAAATGATAACCATTATTTGTATAAAAATCTCTTGTTTGTGTTCCATTGCTATTTTTTCCGATTTTAGAGCTGTTGCTAAATAATTTAAAATTATTTTTATTATATCTTAAATTGTGTTTAGTTACTGCACAGGGTTCGGTTTTAAAATTTTCTATTTTAATTTTACCTTTTACTTCTTTAGAAATGCTATTATCATCTTCAAAAAATACAGTACCTTCAAAATCAAAATTTATATTTCTTGAATTTTCGTCATAGAAAAATTTAGATATTTGAAATGTTTGTAAAGGATTGAAATTTGGAGTTAAATAAACTTGCTTTTTAACGCCAGAAACTAAAGGATATTTATATTCCTCGAACTTAACTTCTAATAGTTCTCCTTCTTTTGAAATTTCAAATTTAATAGTGAAATTATATTTGTCTTTCTCGAAATAATTTGTATTTATATTAAGGATATTACAATTTTCGTTACCACCAATTTTTTCATTGTATGATTTAAAATCATTTCCATTAACGTTAATTATTAATTCATTAGTGATAATTTCTTTTTCAATTGTATCATTATTATATTCACAGCTTATAAATAATAATAAAAAAATAATGGATAAGAATTTGATTTTGTTCATAGTTATTTTTTTAAATATTTGAAATATAAATGAAAAGTAGTTCAAGCTCTTCATTTGTTAAGTGTTTGGAAATTTAGTTATGTGTACATCTTCATTCATCCATTTCCAAAAAAAACGAAAGAGTCTGTTTCAATTAAGACAGGTTCAGTTGAATTTGCTTTTAGTTTATGGCAAGCTGCATAATTTGAATTGAAAATTGCTTTACCTTGATTTTCTATTTCATATGAATTTTTGTAACCAAAAAAAGCTTTAGTTTCTTCAGTATTTAAATTTTTGATAGAATTATTCTGAGTAAAATATAATAAATTAGAAACGCGATGATTAACATAATTATTATACTAGAAAGAAATATAAAGGAATATAAAGGAATATAAAGGAATATAAAGGAATATAAAGGAATATAAAGGAATATATCATTTTTATCTATTTCTAATATGATTTATTTTAGTCGGTATTTTTCAAGTAATTGAAAATTTCGTTTATTTCTTCTTTAGTTAAATTATAAGAATAACTCAAATGATGTTTTGTCACTGAAAGACCTTTTTCGGGATTACTTTTTTCAAATTCTTCATTTGTCAACCAATTAAAATAATTAAGTGAATCAACTTTAGACAATTTTGGACCAATCATATCTTCTTTCAACTTATGACAAGGTGCGCAATTCTCTTTGAATAATGAATTTCCCAACGAAGTGTCTGTTGTTTGATTTTGATTTGCTACTTGGTTTGTTCTATTGGATTTACATCAATAGTGTCGATATATTCTGTATGATTTTGATTTAGCTTATTAGAAATTTCTTCTTTAAAAAGTTCATATGCAATTAAGATTCCTAAAATAACTAATATTATTAATAAGATTTTTTTTATAATTTATTATGATTTGTTATTTTTGTTTTTTTAATTTTTGATTTT
>SMEN01001046.1_pt1 | contig 10721 bp, 13 predicted proteins | sample 2456271 | NCBI WGS metagenome assembly SMEN01 (sample SAMN10132593, study PRJNA489261) | soil metagenome | isolation source: day1 control-loamy sand soil ammended with raw manure from dairy cow... | place: USA | collected 2015-04-01 | reverse complement strand
TCAGGAAGCTTTTTTGAAAACCGTGTTTAACTTTACCGGCGTAACCGATATTGAAGTGATTCGTGCTGAAGGCGTGAACATGGGCGAAACGATCAAGGCACAAGCCTTAGAGACGGCACTGCAGCAGGTTCAAGCCATCTAAATATCCAAAAATAACTCAAAAGGTCAGCCTATGCTGGCCTTTTTTATAGGGGTGAACAGTGATTAATCTCGATCCAGACGGTGCGCGAAGGCTGCCAGATCGCTCAGCGCCTGTTGGGCTTCCTCAAACCAGGCACTGAACATCTGAAAGTTATGCCACATGCCGGTATACAGTTTAAATTCCACATCGACACCCGCCTGTTCGGCTTTTTCCTTAAAACGACTGGCATCATCCAGTAGAATTTCCTTGGAACCGACCTGAATATGAGTTGGGGGCAAGCCGCTTAAATCGGCGAAAAAGGGCGAAACTTCCGGATCACCCCGATCGATGGCACGCGGGACATAATATTCAATGCCAGTTTCAACTGTTTCCAGAGACAGCAGGGCATCATGTTTCTGGTTATAGCGCAACGATTCACTGGTCAGGGTCAAATCCAGCAAAGGAGACAACAGAATCAAACCACTCACTTGTGGGAGGTTTTCTTTTTGTAATTTGAGCGCCAAGGCCAGCGCCAGATTGGCCCCACAAGAATCACCGGACAGGATGATATCTTTGGCCTGAACGCCTTGATCGAGCAATAAGTTATACACATCAAACAAGGCTTCCAAGGCCTCTGGATAGGCAGATTCCGGTGACAGCGGATAATCTACATGCAGTACCTGCATCTGGGTTCGAGCCGCAATTTGAGTCATAAAGGCACGATGGGTATTTAAAGAGCCTAAATAAAATGCCCCGCCATGAATATGAAAAATCAGCTGGGTCGACTCTTGCTGCGGCTTAATTTCCTCTGCGCGCAGACCCGCCAGACGTAGCGAACGAATCTGTACGGTTTTGTCTTGTGGAAAGAGTTTGCACATCTGCTCCAGTGCAATGCGCATTGAACTCGGTGGAAGATTGAATCTGCTCGGGGCACGAATGACTGTCTTTAAGATGCTTTCTGTAATTAATTGTTTTGTTAACGGGCTTATCTTCATTTTCCTTCCATCTTTTTGTGCTTTTATTGATCATGTAGATTATTTACCAACCATATTTACAAGGTTACACTAAATAGTCACAGCTAAAAATTGAAAAATTGTTGTGACTTTTTAATACTACAGAGGTCTATTTTCAGACTAAGGAAATGAAGAAAAATGAAAAAAATAGCGCTTATGTTAGGACTACTAGGCTTATCTGTACTGGCAAATGCCGCAGATCCTTTAAATGGCACGGTTTGGAAAACCATTGATGATAAAACCAAGCAGCCTAAGGCCATGGTTAAATTTACTGAACAAAAGAACGGTACGTTGTCAGCAAGTATTCAATCTGTGTTAACACCAGGTGAAGAAAATGCCTGTACCAAGTGTGAAGGTCCGTACAAGAACAAGTCACTCAAAGGCTTGACCATTGTGAAAGGTCTTAAGAATTCAGGTGGTACCAGCTATGACAGTGGTTCAATTCTGGATCCGCAATCTGGTAAAACTTACAAACTAAAAGGCCAACTGGCAGATGGTGGCAAGAAACTTGAGCTTCGTGGCTTTATTGGTGTGGCAGCATTAGGCCGTAACCAGACTTGGGTTCGTGCAAACTAATCCAGTTCGATAGAAAGATAAAAGCCTGACTGCTGTCAGGCTTTTTTGTATGGATTATTTAGAATAATAATTAATTACTTAAGGTGCGATAAGCCGCGTCATCAAAACCGGCAATAAAACCTGTGGGCGTGGCCAAGATCGGACGTTTAATTAAACTGGTATGAGTGCTTAATGCGGCAATTAAAGCATCTTCACTGGACAGCGCCGTTTGCTGCTGTTCTTCAGTCAGTTTGCGCCATGTGGTTCCTTTTTTATTTAATACCACATCCTGACCCAGCGCATTCAGCCAGACTTTAATGGTATCAGCATCGATGCCCTGTTTCTTATAGTCATGAAATTCATAGCTCAACCCCAGCTCAGTCAGTAGGTCAAAAGCTTTTTTCATCGAATTGCAGTTTTTAATCCCGTAAATTTTTAACATATTCGCCATCTAACACATCTTAAATCATGGCCTAGCTTAACCAAATTCGCAGCAGTCGACCATGCAAAATAGAATGATTAGAAAACAATTTAAAATAGGGAGGCAGAATCGTCATCAAAATGACATCAATGCGCTTTAAAATGATTAACCAGAAAAACAACAATAAAAAAAATAATAATTTTAGGCAGTGGAAATAGAAAACCCGCATTTAATCATCCTGATCATGCGGGTCTCAATTCAACGTCCATTGTCACATCCATGAAAAACAAGCTAAATGTTTTAGTTTGTTTTATTTTCTTCCTACGGCGTCCTGTCCTTATATTGTCATCCTGACATGTCCCTGTGCCGTGAGGCTATAATGCTCTGTTATGACATCGAGATAAACCCAAAAAATACGTCATGTCATGTAAGCAATAAGCCTTAATTGAGTGAACAGGTGTGCACTCAATTGATAGGTATCTTTTTATAGTTTGTAGTCGATGATCACTGGGGCATGATCGCTAAACCATTGTTCCTTATACACCCAGGCATTGACGGTACGCTCTTTCCAGTCTGGTGAGCAGGCCTGATAATCAATCCGCCAACCGACGTTCTTGGCTCGGGCTTGTCCGCGGTTTGACCACCAGGAATACAGTTCAGCTTCTTTGCGTACTTCGCGGAACGTATCGACATAACCGAGTTCATCATAGATATGATCTAGCCAGGCGCGCTCATGTGGTAAACAGCCGGAAGCTTTCTGGTTGCCGGACCAGTTTTTAATATCAATCCGTTTATGCACGATGTTGTAATCACCGCAGACAATCACCGATTTATTTTCATCGCGCCATTGTTTCAGGATTTTGGCATATTCTTCCAGAAAGTGATCTTTACGCGCTTGTGCTTCATCGCCTGATGAGCCGGAAGGTAGATACAATGAACAGATATGGGCCGTTTGCTCCAAACCTAAATCAAATTCGGCTGCAATAAAACGGCCTTGCGAATCTGCCAGTTCAAAGCCCAGACCATCGGTTAAAGAGACGAAGGGCAGGCGGCTATAAATCGCGGTACCGGCATAACCTGGACGTTCGGCAGGGAATAGATGAGTATACCAGCCTTCCGGTTTAAATTTATCGGTCCACTGCACATGGGTGATCCGGCTTTCCTGCATACAGATCACATCGGCATCCGACTGTTCCATCCATTCCAATAGGCCTTTGCTCACCGATGAGCGTAAACCGTTGACATTAATTGAAACGACACGAAGAATTTTTTGATCACCTGGATAGCTACTCTTTGGTATCATGCGCAAGTCTTACCTTAATTAATGGATTTAGGAGCACCTCATGCCAACGCCAGCTCAGTTTAACCCGCAAGCTTTTATCGAACTCGCATTATCACGCGGTGTGCTTAAATTTGGTGAGTTTACTTTAAAATCGGGACGTGTGAGTCCCTATTTTTTTAATGCGGGTCTGCTGAATGATGGTGAAGCCTTGACATTGCTGGCTTCTGGCTATGCAGCAAAATTAACGGCATGTGACCATGTGGAAGTGGTTTTTGGTCCTGCATATAAAGGTATTCCTTTTGTGGCAGCGACCGCTGTGGCGCTATCACAAAATCATGGGGTGAGTGTGCCTTGGGGTTTTAACCGCAAAGAAGCCAAAGATCATGGCGAGGGTGGCGTGCTAGTCGGTGCTTCTGTAGCAGGTAAAAAAGTCTGGATCATTGATGACGTGATCACGGCAGGAACAGCGATTCGTGAAGTCGTGACAATCTTGAAAAATGCCGGTGCACAAATCGCAGGTGTTTTGGTTGCACTTGACCGTCAGGAAAAAGGTCAGGGCGATTTATCAGCCATTCAGGAAGTGCAGCAAGAGCTCGAGATTCCTGTACATGCCTTAATTACCATGAAAGATTTGATGGACTATCTGGAAACCAAGGGCGATCAAGAAGCTTTAGCTAAAATGGAAGATTATCGAGTTAAATACGGGATCTAAGCGGTGATCCTTATCGTAAAGGAAGCTACAGCTTCCTTTTTTGTTTTAAAGTTCAATTGATGTAGAAATTAAGCATGCAAATACAGGGTGAATACTTAAAAAACTAAGTCAAAGTGCTGTAATTCAAAGATTTTTAATATTAAAGACTTTCAGTCTTGATGTAGATGAATACAGTTTAAAATACTGGAAATTGACAATAATATTCAGTGATTCTGTACGCATTTGCTTACATGAGTTCAAGCCGTTTGCGTCTATACGCAGCTTTGCTGCATTGCCTATAATGAATTCATCAGGAACAGGATGTTCCATAAAAGAATAACAAGAGATAAATACAAGGAAAGTAAGGTAAGACAGGAGTCATACCCAGCGAACCAACACGAAAAACCCCCGGCAGGATGCTGGGGGTTTTTCATTTTTAGCGATTCATGCAGGCCCAGATGTAACAGGCTTAGACGCGGGGAGAATAAATAAGATGATTTACTGGTTTAAATGACTGGAATAGGTTTAGAGAGTATCACCAACCGATCACTTTTGAAGATTGTTAATCTTTAGAGCCAAAAAAAGCACCTTAAGGTGCTTTTTTTATTGCTGGGCTAAATTATAGCGCAACGATATTGATCGCGTTCGGGCCTTTTTGACCTTCAACTACGCTGAAAGAAACGCGTTGGCCTTCAAACAATGTTTTGAAGCCAGAACTGCTAATTTCTTTAAAATGAGCAAAAACGTCAGGACCTGATTCTTGTTGAATAAAACCAAAACCTTTAGTTTCGTTAAACCATTTCACTGTACCGGTAACTGTAGTAGACATAATATAACCTATCAAATTTTTAATAATTTTAGCCATTGAAATGACTATGGATAACTTTGAAAAACAACAAGAATTGAAATAAAGATCTGAAAAAACTGAGGATTATAAAATAACACTGCGGTACTTAAAGAAGTTTAACTAAACAACACTTTTTTCTAGTTGAGTACAGCATAACCTAAATCAGCAAATATTCAAGTTTTTTATATTTATTATTTATTTTTCTTATAAATATACGTGGATCTTTCTTTTTAAATATGTGCTGGTCAATTTTTTTAGTATGACTGACTGTATAAAAGATTTACTCAAGCAAAACAACAAACATACATTTTACTTACGTTACTTTATGTTAATCAAACTGAACCAGTACGCGGCAATATTTTTCTAAGTGAATGTATTTTATAACATTGGGTAAATTTGTAGCTGGCTTGTTTAAGATAGTTCTGGTCATTGTTCAGCTATTCAAAGGCCCCTATATTAAAAACACATGGAAAAATTAACTATAAGAATTTCTTAATTTTAATTTAAAACCAGAATAAGAGTGAGTCTCATGGATTACTGGAATTGTGTTTTATTAATCTCCATTATTGCAGTTGTAGGCCTAACGATTATTATCCTGCTAGTCGGCTGTAAAATCTGGAAAAACCTGATCGTCACTTTACTGATTTCGACCATAATGAGTTTTTTGATTATCTATGCCATCAACTTTATCTTTGGAAAGAGTCTGCATTTCCTTTGGGGTCACCGGGAAGTCGGGAATCTTGACTTTATGCTTGAAATTGGGCTGATGAGTCTGGTGATTGGTGGGGTAATCACCTTTATGATTATGTTAGGCACCTTGATTGCCAAAAGTAATGATAAACAGAGTGAGGAATAGAAACAGAGAGCAGGCAGTAGCAATGCTTTCTCTGGACAATACACAGCCTCCTTCTCTTGAGTCAATTTAATAACAGCCGACGAAGTATGAATGGGTTTTTCATACTTCGTCGTGGTCTTACCTTTTATCTTAAAAATGATAATCCGTCCTTAAAACATCATTTTAAGTCCTAAAGCATAGATCCAGACCCGGTCAGAGCCGGATGCCTGCTGCCAGACAGCCTGTTTGTTTCCTTTGCTATATTCATAGCCAACCTGCAGATAAGGCATGACTTTTTTACTGATCTCATAACGGGTTTCCAATCCTAATGTCGCATGACTCAGACCAGATTTTTTCGCACTCGCAGCTTGATCATTGAAAATGATATCCAGTTCAATAAAGGGCTGCATAATCAGTTTCTGAGTCAGCAACAGGTCACGTTCTGTTTCCAGTTTGAATCCGACAAAATCATCTTCACCGACATAGAGATAGGCATTGGTTTCAAAAAAATAAGGGGCCAGGCCATGCAGTCCAAGCACTGCATCGAAACGTTCATTTTGTAGGGAAGCTGTATGCTGGCTTATATTTTCCTGACGGTAGCGCAAACCGGTTTGTACATCCCAGAAATCGGAAATATTACGGCTATACAGGATTTCGGCCGCATAGTCAGCCTGACTCGATTCAGATTTATCTGCCTGCAGCTTGAGAAAAACCTTGTTTTCATCAGTACCAATTCTGGCTTCATTCTCTGATTTAAAAGCGCCATTTCCAGCTGAATTGATTTGCCATTTCTGGTCCAGAATGACTTGGCTATAAATCTGTGCACCATGTTCTTTCCGATGGTCATGCTCCGCAGTAGCGCCAACAGGTTTTTCGTGCCCTACAGATTCTTGATCAGATAAAGATCGAGCTTGTTGGGTATGTGAGCGTATGATGATCCTGATGATCCTGATGATCCTGATGATCCTGATGATCCTGATGATCCTGATGATCCTGATGATCCGCTGCCAATATACCGAAACTCGCCACGAGCAGTGCACTGCTTAATACCGATTTTAAAAAGAGCTTAGTGATGTGCATGGCTTTCTCCTTGATCCACTGCTGGCTTTGACGGCATTTGTTGCGGCGAAGCATGAGAAGCTTGATCGTCATTCACATGTGCCACAATCAGCTTATTCATCATGCCGGCACTCATGTGATAGAGCAGATGGCAGTGAATCGCCCATTCTCCCAGTTCATCTGCCGTTAATAAGGTTGTGAGCGTTTTTCCAGGTGGCACAATCACGGTGTGTTTATTTGGCATCTGTGCAGCAGATTGACCATTTTCCAACTGCATAAACATGCCATGTAAATGCATCGGATGCGCCATCATGCTGTCATTGATAAATTTCAAACGGATCCGTTCGCCATATTGCACCTGCAATGGTTCGGCATCACTGAATTTTTTACCATTGATGGTCCAGATATAACGTTCCATGGTTCCACCCAGACGAATCACCAGTTCACGTTCTGCGGCTCGGGTATCGGTTTGTGGCGTCAGGGCTTTGAGGTCTTGATATTGCAATGCTTTATGCCCTGCAGGCGTAGACATATTGACCCAACCCTCAACCGGTGGATGAGACGGATTTGTCTTGGGTATAGCACTGTGACCTGCGTGCATGTCGTGCTGGGCATGCTCATCATGTTTAGGCGTATCTGTTGCAGATTTCGTGGTCTGACTGCTGTGTGCGGTATGAGACATGTCATGCGGTTCGCCATGTCCCATATCTTCCATGGTCAATAAGGCACGTGGACGTGGCGTCGGTAATTGAATCGGATGTGTCGCTGGATCAGCCTCATTGTGCAAGCTGCCAATGGCAAAGCCTGAACGGTCGATCGATTCGGCTTCAATCTGGTAATGAGGTGCAGTTGGTTCCACAATCACATCATACGTTTCAGCAGTTCCGATACGGAATTCATCTACAGCGACCGGCTGTACAGCTTGTCCATCGGCGCTAACCACGGTCATTTTAAGCTGGGGAATACGTACATCGAAAAACGACATGGCCGAGGCATTAATGAATCGCAGACGAACCTTTTCATTCGGTTTAAATTGGCCGCTCCAGTTCTGTTGCGGGGTTTTGCCATTGATTAAAAAGGTATAACCGCTGACATCAGACAGGTCGGTTTTCAACATGCGCATCTGGTTCCACATTTTGCGATCTGACCAGGTGGCCTTGAGACCGTCACGTTTTACCTGCTGGAGTACATCGCCCACGGTTTCACGCTGATTCTGATAATATTCAGCCGATTTTTTTAAATTATTCTGAATCTGCTGGCTGTCCTGTTCATGAAAATCCGACAGCATCACCACATAATCCCGCTCGGTTTTTTCATGCTCAGGCATCGGTGTTTGTGCTTTAGGATAAATCACCAAGGCACCATATAAGCCGTCCTGTTCCTGGCCTTTGGAATGCGCATGATACCAATAGGTACCGTTTTGACGAACCTTGAAACGATAAGTAAAAGACTGCTTCGGTTTGATACCCTGAAAACCATTAAATCCAGGGACACCATCCATTAGGCCGGGCAGGAGCAGGCCATGCCAGTGCAGCGAGGTATCTTGATTCTTCAGGTTATTTTGCACATGAATCACCGCATCATCACCTTCTTCGAATTCCAGCAAGGGGGCAGGGAATTTTCCGTTTACGGTAATCCGTTTGACCGTCTTTCCGGTGAGATTGAGCGGACTTTCATCAATAACCAGATGATATTCTTTAACAGCTGCAAAAACTGCAGACGATGACATCAGGCAAATGCCCAGACATAGGCATTGGGGAATTTTAATTAACATCACTTAATCCTTAATTAATAAAAAATTGAATATTCAGGATTAAGTTTTGGGTGGGCGCAGGATTTCCTGCCAATAACCGGCAAGGTGTTTGGCATGATAAGTTGGGAGGAGGGTTCTTTCTAGAGAATGATGGTCGAATACTGTCAGTTCAGGGGCCGAAATTTGCAAGCCGCTCATCTGGCTTTGACAGGCCATCGTACTGCAATCCAGACAGTCTTGTGAGTGCTGTGGCATATCCGGAAAACAGTCAGCCTGTGTCAGGTCTTGATCTGAGTTATGCGCAGATTCATGCATAGCATGAGAGGTGGAGGCTTTTACCATGTCCAGACAATGGCTGCTCATCTGTTCAGACGACATGACCAAATGCATGGTTGTTGCAGAAGCAACAGACACACTGCTCCAGCCTATGGCAAAAACCATAAGCATCACCAACCAGATCTGTTTGACGAGCCGTGTGAGCAAAGTCCACCCTGAAAAAAACGCTGCATGTTTGAGCAATAAAAGCATAAACGCAGTGACTGCAATTAGCAAATCCTGTGCGAGATTATTTTTAGTCAGCTACATCACACTTTTATAGGTTCAGGTTTCAGTTTCGCACTTTTCACATTTTTTACAGTCGGCGGGGTATGCCGTACATGCTGGCCATGTCCGCAGGCCAGCTCTGCAACCCAATGCTGTTCTTCATCCAAATGAAAACCGATAATTGCCTGTTGCATGGCAAACCTCCTTTTGAGCTCAATCTGCCTCAGTACTTATCTAAAAATCTATACAGAACAAGTCATGCAAAATCACCATAAACAAAAGAATCCACACAAGCTATACTCCTTGCTAAGTCATTTTTTGAAAAAGAGCAGAGACACATGCGCGTACTTGTTGTGATGGATCCCATCGAAAATGTAAACCTGAAGAAAGACTCGACCATGGCCATGCTTTGGGCAGCAGCACGCCGTGGGCATGAGCTTGGTTATGCATTACAACAAGATTTATATATTGAGCAGGGCAAAGCTTTTGGTTTGATAGCGCCGCTACAGGTGTTTGAAGACTATGATCACTATTATGAACTCGGTGAAAAAAAGAAAGAATCCATCGCTGCTTATGATGTGGTGTTGATGCGTAAAGATCCACCTTTTGATATGAATTTTGTCTACACCACTTATATTCTGGAGCAGGCAGAACGCGAAGGTGCATGGATTATTAACAAGCCACAAAGCCTGCGTGACTGTAATGAAAAACTGTTTGCGACCCAGTTCCCGCATCTGCAAGTTCCGACACTGGTGACTTCGCAGCAAAGCCTGATTCGTGAGTTTCTCAAAGAACAGGTCGATGTGATTGTGAAACCGCTGGATGGCATGGGGGGTACTGGAATTTTCCGCCTGTATCAGGATGGCATCAATATTGGTTCAACCATTGAAATGCTGACCAATAACGGTACCCAGCCGATTATGGCACAGCGTTATATTCCTGAAATTGTCGAAGGTGATAAACGTATCCTGATGATTAATGGCGAGCCAGTACCATATTGCTTGGCCCGTATTCCACAAAATGGTGAAGTGCGCGGCAATCTGGCGGCAGGCGGTCTGGGAGAAGCACGTCCACTGACTGAAAATGACCGCGCCATTGCGGCAAAAGTAGGCCCTTATCTTAGAGAAAAAGGTCTGGTTTTTGTAGGACTGGATGTGATTGGTAATTATGTCACTGAAATTAATGTAACCAGCCCAACCTGTATTCGTGAAATTGATGACCAGTTTGGAACCTCAATTGCCGATGATCTGTTTGCTGTATTAGAGGCAGGCCGTTCGCAGCAGGTTTAAACCAGACAGAAAAAGAGCCTCATCTGAGGTAATGCTGATCAGTTAAGGAGTTTAGAAGTAGACTCTTTAACTTTTTAGTCGTTCACGACGGAGTCTTAACTTTATAAATCAAATGCTTGAAAATAATTTGTTACTTTGGTTTCGCCCAAATGAGAAGCGAAGCTTCGCAAGGAAGGCATCTTGCGGAGCAACACTCCTCACCGCAAAACTCGGCAGCCACCATCGACTAGTAAATTTGTCGCAGAAACAATCATTTTTAAATCTAGTCCTGCCTCAAACAGTTGCGGATGACTTTTCTACTTGTCAAATATG